>ERZ761607.1912-NODE-1912-length-24066-cov-5.034068_pt1 | contig 24066 bp, 25 predicted proteins | sample MGYA00511164_ERZ761607 | MGnify/ENA primary metagenome ERZ761607 (study PRJEB28899, sample SAMN02445080) | bioreactor sludge metagenome | biome: EBPR sludge | place: Australia: Brisbane, Thorneside Wastewater Treatment Plant | collected 2011-06-22 ... | reverse complement strand
ACCCACGCTCAGCATGCAGATCCAGAAGCTCGAAGAAGACTTGGGCGTCGTGCTTTTTGACCGCGCGAAAAAGCCGATCCTGCTGACCGAAGTGGGGCGTCGGGTCCTCGAGCAAATGCAGGCCGTGCTCTTCGAGGCCAAGAAGCTCGAGGGCATCGTGAGCGCGGACACGGCGCAGGCGCTGCGCGGCGAGCTCGTGCTGGGGGTCATTCCCACGATCGCGCCCTATTTGCTGCCTCGGCTTCTCCCAGTGCTCGAGCGCGATTACCCGAACCTCGACCTCAACATCCGCGAAATGCAGACTTCGCGCATCATCGATGCGCTCGGGGCCGACGAGATCGACGTCGGTCTGCTCGCGACGCCGCTCAAGGCCGCGCGCATCTTCGAGAAGCCGCTCTTCTACGAGCCCTTCTCGGTACTTTGTCACTCGAGCCACGAGTTGGGCCGGCAGAAGCGGATCAAGTACCCGTCGCTCAAGTTCGGGGATATCTGGCTCCTCGAGGAAGGTCATTGCCTTCGGCACCAGGTGCTCGACGTCTGTTCGATCCGTCGTTCGGGCGGGGCCAAGCGTCGCTACGAGTTCGAGAGCGGCAGCCTCGAGACGCTCAAGAATCTCGTGGCGTCCTACGGTGGCTACACGCTGTTGCCGTACCTCGCCACGGAGCATCTCGACGACCGCACGAAGCTCGTCGACTTCGAAAAGCCCCTGCCGGCGCGCGAGATCGGGCTCGCGTATCGCCGCGAACATTACAAGGCGCCGCTTATCGAGGCCCTGGGGGCCGGAATTCTCGCCGCGCTTCCCGAGGAGCTTCGGAAGGCGCGCGCGAGGGACTTTGACGTGCTCGGGATCGCTTAGGCGTTATTCTTAAGGGTTATGGAGCGGGTGTTTGGCGTGAGCTACCCGACGTGCGCCAGTCGCGGCACCGCATCGAAATTACCTTGCGCTAGGAGGGACCGATGACCGTGAACGAATCTCGTCGCAAGATCCTCGCGTTGCTCGCCGAGGGCAAAATCACCGCCGAAGAGGCGGAGCGCTTGCTCGTCGCGTTGCAGGCGGGTGGGGGCGTCGCGGCCTCGGAAGCGCCGCTTCGGAGCGTCCTCCTCCGAAGTATCTGCGCGTCGTCGTCGAGTCGGAGGAAGCCGCCGAGGAGTGCGACGAGGAGGGCGGGCCGTCGCGCGTGAACATCCGCGTGTCGATCCAGTTCCTGCGAGCGGGCGTGAAGTTGGCGGGCTTGCTCCCGTCGAGCGCGAAGGCGCACGTCGACCACGTCCTGCGCGAGAGCGGCGTGAAGGTCGATCTCGCGCGCTTGAAGCCCGAAGACCTGGACGCCTTGCTCGAGCAAATGGATGAGCTCACGATCGACGTCGACGACGGGGCCCATCGCGTTCGGATTTTTTGCGAGTAACCGAGAGAGGAATATCGAAATGGGATCCGTTTTTTGCGCGATCTTCCTGTCCGTGCCGTTCTATTTCATTTGGAGCGCCCTCGCGCCGATCTACCTGGCGTCGGCGCCCGAGATCTATCAGCGGCTGCCGTTCTGGCACGTCATGGGAATCCTCGTGCTGCTGCCGATCGTGAGGCTCGTACTCTTTCCGTCGCGCGTCCAGGTCAACAAGTACATCTGGAAGCGCCGGAGCTTGGCGCGGTCGCGCCCGGCTAGGGGGCTGGGCGCCCCCGGCTAGGCGCCCCCGGCTAGGCGCCCCCGGCGGGCTCCGCGTTGCGAAGCGTGATGCGGGCCTTCTGCTCGGCGAGCAAGGTCTCGACGCGTTCGAGCTCGGCGACGGCCTTTTCAAAGCGCTGCACGGCCTTCTCGAGGGTCTCGGGCGTGGCGTTCTGGAGTTCCTTCAGACCGCGGCCGATCATCATGCGCGCGACGGCAACGGGAGAGCTCATGTCGTGCAGAAAACCGCGGTCCTCTTCGTAGTAGGGATAGCTCATAGGTATGGCCTTAGAGTATCCGCTTTTCGGGTGATGAAAAGGCGAGGCTTTGGGCATTTTGCCTCGACGCCTCCGTCAAAAAAAAATCGTGTTTCCGCTCCGTCCCGCGGGGCACCTTGTGGGAAGCTAGGAGCGTGACCCAGTTAAGCGGCAAACGAATCCTCATCGTGGATGACGAAGAAGACCTTCGTGAGCTCATGCGCCTGGGGCTCGAAGACGAGGGAGCTTCCGTGATCGAGGCGGGCGGCGTCGACGAGGCCTGGACGCTCGTGCAAGCCAACCCGGTGGACATCGTCGTGAGCGACATGCGCATGCCCGGCGGCAACGGCGACGTGTTGCTCGAGCGTCTGCAGTCCGGCGTCATCCAACCCTTGCCGGTCGTCGTCGTGACGGGGTTTTCGGACGTCGATTCGGATCGACTCAAGAAACTCGGTGCGCGCAAAATCTTGTCGAAGCCCTTCGACCTCGGACGGCTCGTGGAAGCCGTACGCGAATCCACGGCCTGAGTCGTGGCGATGGCGGTGGTCGATCCGACCGAGAGGGAATACCGCGAATGGATGAACCGCGAAACGGTTCCCATGCTCTTGCTCTCGGCCTTCTTCGTTTGCACCTTTCATATCGGTTTCCATTGGGTCATGGTTGCCCTCGACCTCGGGGTCCGTGACAGTCTCGTGACCCGGCTCGTTTCGAGCATCCCGTCGATCTTACTGGGGCCGCTCGTCGCGTTCTTGCCCGCGGCCCGTCGTCGCGCCGTGATCTTTCACGCCATCCTCGCGCTCGGCTGCATGATCGGTACGTTTTGGGTCTCGGGCCTCGCCGAGTTCCATCCCTTTTACCTGAGCGCGTCGCTCTTGACCTTCGTCGGCGTGACCCTCACCTTCTTTTCGCCGGTGCAGATCTACATCTGCTACGGCGGCAGTACCGTGGCGTTGGGCCTGTTCCTGTTGGTCCACCCGGTCGAGGATCCGATCCTGCCGGTCTCCTATTACCTTTCCTTCTTCTGCATTGGCGGGGCGCTCGCCTTCGGCAAAACGCTCGGGCATCGTCGCGAATTTTTCCTGCGGAAGTCCGTCGAGCACGCGCTCGCCGACCTGCGGGTCGAAAAATCGAAATCCTTCGCCTTCGCGCAGCTCTCGTTCCTGGGTAACCTCGCGGGCAACGTCGCCCACGAGATCAATAATCCCCTCGCGATCCTGCGGGGCCAGGTCTCGCGCGCGCTCACGAAGGCCCGGGCGGCGTCGGACGCCGAACAGACGACTTTCTTCGAGAAAGTCGACAAACAGGCCCAGCGCATCGGCGAGCTCGTCGACAACCTGCTCTCCTTCTCGGGCGGCCACTTCAACAAGGACCAGAAGCACGAGCTGGCCGAACTCACCCGCAAGGCCGTCGATCTGCTTTCGCTCGGCGAGAACTCCGGCATCACGATCGAGTCGAAACTCGCTCCCGGCGCTTACTACGTGAAGGGCGGCGACTCGGACTTCATGCAGTCGCTTTTTTATCTGCTGCGCAACTCGGTCGAAGCGATCCAAGGCACGACCGGCAAGAAGACGGGGCGGCTCACGATCGAGTCCGACTTCGACGCCGCGAGCGGTACGCTCCGGGTGCGCGCGCGCGACGACGGCCCGGGCATCGCGCCCGAGCTGCTCCCCAAGCTTTTCACGCCCTTCGTCGTCGGCCCCGAGAAGAAGGGCCACGTCGGCATGGGGCTCAGCACGGTAAGCGCGCTCCTCGAAAAGAGCGGCGGCCGCGTGGAGCTCCTTTCGAGTTCGGCCGAAGGCGCCTGTTTCGAGATCAAGATCCCGGCCGGCAAGACGCCGCCCGCGCCGAGCGCCACGTAGACGTCGGCGCGGCGGCCAAGGCCCAGCAGAAAATCTGCTCGCTGCTCGACTAGGCCCGCAACTCGGTGCGCGCGGACATGCGTAGCGGCCGCTCGAAGTAGTCGTCGAGGAAGGCCGCGGCGGCTTCGTAGCTCTTGGCCTTATGCAGCCCGGCCTTGAGGGCGTGGCCGAAGTCGAGCCAGACGCCGCCGTGGTGGGCGAGAAAGATCATGCGGCGAAGGCCCGCTTCCTCGGCGTAGCGCGAGCGACTCAGCTCGAGGACCCGCTTGAGGAATTTTCCGTAGAGCTTGGCTTGTTCCTCGGGCGAGGGCTCCGCTTCTTCGCGCAGGAGCCAGGGCTTGGCCATGAGCGCCCGACCGATCATGACCCGGTCGCAACCCGTCGCTTCACGCATGGCGAGGATGTCCTCGCGGCACTGCACGTCGCCGTTGCCCACGACCGGGATGCCGAGCTCGGACTTCAAAAAACGGATCTGCGACCAATCCGCTCGCCCGCGTCGCTGTTCGGCCGCCGTGCGTGGATGCAGCGTGATCCAGGCCGCGCCCGCGTCACGCAGCCGCTTGGTAAAGCGCAGCAGGAAGTCGGGGTCGTTGTTGAGACCCGCGCGCAATTTGACCGACACGGGCAGGCGTCCGGCCGTCGCGGCGATCTCGGTCACGCGCGCGGCGTAGTCCGGATCGCCCATGAGCGAGACGCCGTAGTTGTGCGAGAGGGCCTTCTTCACGGGACAACCCATGTTGATGTCGACCGCGATGGCGCCCCAGTCCTCGAGCTTGCGGACGGATTCGCGGATGGGGACCTCTTCGTTCCCGAGCAGCTGCGGTCCCAGGCCGTTCGCCTTGTCGTCGAAGCAGAGCTCGGGCGATTGCCCCTCGGTCTGACCCGGAATGCGCCGGCTGTTGAGCATCTCGGTCGGCCAGAGCGAGCGGGCGCCGGGCGGCAGGAACTCCGAAACGGCTTGGCGCACGGCCCAGTGGGTGAGCCCGACCATCGGCGCGAGCATCGTGCCGTGCGGACACAAAAAGTCGAGGACGCTCATCGCGGGGCCCGTCGGCGATTCAGTTCGCGGTCGCGGGCGGCAGGGTGGGCGCGCTCGGCTCGTGGTTGTTCTGCACAAGCGTCTCGAGGTAGTTCAGGTAGATTTGCACGAACTTGTCGTCGGCGACTTCGGGATCGTCGTAGATGCGGTAGAACTCCTGGATGAGCGAATCGCGGGTGATGTACTCGTCCGGGTTCTTGGGATTGGGCATGCGCACGCGGTGGAATTCGTCGCGCGTCGGAAGGCCCAAGACGTCGAAGACCATTTCAAAAACGTAGAAGCCGTCGGGCGGCTCGGTGTCTTTGTAGTCCGAGAGTTCGGCGTGAAAATGCAGCGCTTCGCAAAAGGTGCGCAGCAGTTCTTCGGCGATCTCTCGGGCGGTCGGCTTGTATCCCACGCTCCTACTGTAGGGCTAAAATGCGGACTTGTCTTGGGAATTCTCGGTCGCGTCATGCCCGCGCGGACCCCGCTTCTAAAGGCTCAGCGTTCGCGCCTAAACGACCGAAATTCGGGCCTTCGCCCCGCCTAGAAACGTAGGGCGCGCATGAGCGCGCGAGCGCACTGGTTCGGCAGGTGTAAGTCTTCCGTCGGCAGGATGGAGTCGCGGAAGTAGGCCGTAAAGCGGGCCATGTCGTCGGGCCCCCAAGTCGCTTCGGGGTTGGCTTGGGCCAAGGCTTCGAATTCGCTCAGGCGCCGGTTCAGGCGGCGGTAGCTCACGAAGTCCACGTCGCTCAGCTTCGTCGCGTAGGCCGGCAGCAGGACCTCGCGCCAGAAGCCGAGCACGCTTTTGGCCCGCAGGCCTTTGGGCGTGTCGGCGAAGGCCTCCAGGACTTCCTGGGACTGGCGCGCGCGGGTCAGGCGTTGGACCCACTTCGTGACTTCGGCCGAGGGGCGTTCGCCAAGCGTGAGACGGCGGAAACGGTTCGGGAAGCGCGAGCGCAAGTGCTCGAGCGCCTCTTGGTCGCCGGCGTCGACGACGTCTTGAAGGAGGAGCGCGGCCTTGGCCGGGCCGGGAAGTTCCCGGTTGGCGAGGACGGCCTCGAAGAGCGGCGAGGTATAGTGGACGCGTTGGAGCTCGTCGCGCATCGCTTCGAAGGTCAGCCGGTCGGCGTCGAAACCGGACCAGCGGATGACGGCGTCGCGGAAGCGCCGCGCGAGGCTCGGGCGTTGCGGGGTCGCGTCGGACGCGGCCGCGCCGCCGCCCGTGCGGAGGCCCAGGCTACGGGCCCAGCGATCGAGCTTGGCGGTATCGGCGATGTCGACGGCGTAGGCGGTCGTACCGTCGAAGATCGGCAGCACGATGTTCTCCAGGGTCGAAAGTCCCAGTTGGCGGTTGGCTTCCTTGCGTGCGTCCTGGACGGCGCGCCAGGCCACCTGGCCTCCGTAGTAGCGAACGGTCTGCTTGCGCAGGAGGTAGTCCTGGAAGTAGCGGCCGACGCCCATGCCGATCGTCGATGTCGGGAAAAATTGGTTGATGGCCATCGCCGTCGACGACGGCATGCCGGCGACCGTCGCCACGCCGACGAAGGCCCAGCCGGCGGCTTCGCCGGCGATGCGACCCGCCAGGACGCCGAGTCCGTGGTGCCGCGCGAGCGTGCTCATGCCGCGGTGAAGGCCGACGGCTTTCTCGGCGAGCGCGCGCCAACGGATCTTCGCGAGCAGCGCTTTGGATCCCTCGAGTTGGGGGACGAGCGCGCCGGCGTAGCTTTCGACGGTGATGCGTTCCGCTTGGGCCCTCAGCACGCGGGCGACGTCGTCGATATGCTCGAGCGAGCCGGCGCGGGAAAGGCGCGTGACTTCGAGCTCGGTGCGCATCGTGATGGCCTCGAGACGGAGCAACAAGCGCAGCTCCTCGGCGCTGGCGGCCGGGAGTTCTCCCTCGTCGATGGGGAGCGTGCCGTTCGTGGCGGCCGCGAGACTCGCGAGGAGCTCCCTCTCGGCCTCTCCCTGCGCGAAGGCGCCCGTGGAGAAGAGGGCGACGGCGAAAAGACCGAACAGGCGATGGCGAAGACGAGGCGTCATGGTCGTCTTATCGGGCTTTTAGAGATATTCCTGAGGCTGGGAGAGGGACGTTGTGCGCCGCATAATTACGTTTGCTTCCCGCGGCCGCGCCTTCTAAGGGGAGGGCATGGATGCGAAGTACGGCCCCCTCTCCGCGGAATTCTACGATCTTACGAAGCCCCTCGAGGCCGAGTACCCCGACGTCCATTACTACGCCGATCTGCTCGGCGAGCTCGAGGGCAAGTCGCCGCGTATCTTGGAGATCGGGGCCGGGACGGGCCGCTTGCTCGTCCCCTTGCTCGAGGCCGGTCTTCGTCTCGAAGCGCTCGAGCCTTCACCCTTCATGCGGACCCACTTCAAACGTCACCTCAAAGCGCGTCGGCTCAAATGCCCCCTGCTCGAAATCGCGGCCGAAGAGCTCGACGAGGCCGCGGCCTACGACGCCATCGTGGTGTCCTTCGGAAGTTTTCAGCTCTTCGACGAAGCGCAGGCCGATCGTTGCCTGAAGGCTTTCCACCGCGCGCTCAAGCCGGGCGCACAGCTCTTCGTCGATATCGACGTGATTCGGCCCGATCTTGCGCGCGCGGGACTGAAGACCCACGGCGCGCGAGTTCCGACCGAGGACGGCGCCGAGATCGTCCTCGAGGGCGCGCGACGCTGGGACTTCGTGGCGCAGCTTGAGCACGTTTTCTTGCGTTACGAAAAATGGCGCGACGGGCGCTGCGAGGCGACCGAAATGCAGGACTTCGCTTTGCGTTGGTACGGCGTGCGCGAGTTCCATCATCTTTTGGAACGGCACGGATTCAAAGACGTGCGTTGGCTGGGCGACTACCACGAGGCCGAACTGCACGCGGAGACCGGCACGATTTGTTTTCGTGCCGGTCGCGGCTGAGTTCCCTCAGGGCAGGTTTCGCGGCGAACGCCCCGAAACGAGGTAGAGGATCCCGTTGATCACGGCGAGGATCAAGAAAACCCACAGAAGCATGCGACCCACTTCCATCGACACACCGGCGATGCCGTTCGCTCCGAAGAAGAATGCGAGCAGGGCCAACACGAAGAATGCGAGAGCAGCGCGTAACATAGAGACCTCCTTGATCGTACTTTCGTTTTATAAACTCTCGTCTTCCCACCAAGCAAAGCCCGTGCCCGGCGCGTTCGGAGCCTGGCGCGTCGGGACTTCCGAGATTTAGCGGCCCGACGAAGTCACGCGTGGGGAGGAACGCCCCGGGATGCCGGGGCGTCTTGGTCGAGGTCGTGCGCGTCCGTCCTTCAGCAGCCTCTCCGCCTGGCACGTTAGCTGCTGTTCCTTTCGAAGGGGCGACCCGTCGGTGGCTCCGAAGGAGGATGCATGAAAGGCTATCGGTCCGGGAAAAAGGGCAATACGGTCGTGTACGGAATCCTCGAGACGAGAAGCGAGGTCGAAACGACAATCGACCTGCTCAAGATGCACGGCTTTCGCGGCGAGGATATCTCGGTGCTGATGTCGGAGAGCGAAGGGTGGGACACTCTCGCGATCGAGAAGGGGAGCAAGCTGCCCGAAGGCGCGGCCACGGGGGCGGCGAGCGGGGCCGTTGTCGGGGGCGCTTTCGGTTGGCTCGTGGGCATCGGTTCGCTCGCGATTCCGGGCTTGGGGCCTTTTCTCGCGGCGGGTCCGATCATGGCGGCCCTCGCGGGCGCGACGATCGGCGGGGCGCTCGGTGGTTTGAGCGGCGCCCTGGTCGGCGTCGGCATCCCCGAGTACGAGGCCAAGCGCTACGAAACTTACGTGAAGGAAGGCGGCATCCTCATTTCGGTGCACGCCGACGATCTGGAGTGGGCTCGCCACGCCGAGCAGCTGCTGAAAGACGTGGGGGCGAGGGACGTGGCCTCGACCCAGGAAATCGCGGCGCCGGGTTTGGGCCGCAAGGATTCGCACGCCGCGCCGCCGTTCTAGGTTGGGCGCGCGCTCGCCCCCAAAAAAAGTCCGCGGAGCGACCCCTCCCGAGTCGCTCCGCGGACTTCTTGCTAACGAGCGTTAGAGCGTTAGCGTGCCATCGAGTTGAGGGCCGCGACGAAGTCGCTCACGATGGCGGGCGGAGCCTGCATCGTCGACATCTGGCCGAGCACGCTCGAGTGGCTGCCGTAGACCGTGCGGTTGTCCGTCACGTTCGCGCGGAGGCTCGCGCCTTCGAGCGAAGCGCCGGCGAAGACGCCGCGGTTACGCGAATAGGAATAGATTTCGCTCTGGAGAATCCAGTCGGTCGAAGCTTCCGCGCGACGGCCGATGGGGCCCGCCGCGATGGAGAGGTCGCCGCCCAGCGTAATGTTCGGGCGCGAAAGGCGCTCGGCCGCGTTGTCGCGCGGGAGCACGAGCACGATGTCGCTCGCTTGGAGGCCGCCTTGGAATCCGAAGCCGATGCCCGTCAGTTGGAAGAAGACCGGGTTCGACCAGGTGCCGACGGAGTTGCGGCAGCTCGCGAGGCCCTTGCCGTAGCGCACGCTCAGCATCCACGCGGCCTTGTAGATGTGCGGGATGACGACGACGCACTGGGCGCGGTCGAGGAGGGCGTGCGGAATCTGCTCGTCGATGGAGCCGCGGTTCCAGTCGCGAAGCACTTGGGCGGCGTCGTCCGCGCGATCCGCGAGTTGCTGGATGCTGTCGGCGCGGGCGGACGTCGCTAAGAGCGCGAGACCGACGAGAGAGCTGGCGATGATTTTCATGGGATCCTCCTTGGAAGGGTAAGGGTTTTGCGGACGAGGGGGAGTCTAAGGCGACGCCAAGACGACCGCGTCACGCGACGGTGAAGATTTCGCAACTCGTCATCTCCCGTAATCGCGTGTTCCGAGTCTTGCTAAAAGCGATCACATCCTCAAAAGTGAGGTATGCTGCATCTGCCCGCGCTCATCCAGGACCTGGGATTCATCCTCATGATGGCGGCGGCCGTCACGCTGCTGTTCCGTTTTCTTAAACAGCCCGTCGTGCTCGGTTACCTCGTCGCCGGTTTCCTCGTCGGTCCCCATTTTTCGCTCACGCCGACGATCGTCGATACGGAGAGCATCAAGGTCTGGGCCGAGATCGGCGTCATCTTCCTGCTCTTCGGGTTGGGGCTCGAATTCAGTTTCAAGAAGCTCGCGAAGGTCGGCGGTAGCGCCACGATCACGGCCTTCTTCGAGGTCGCCTTCATGCTGGGGGCGGGCTACTTGACCGGGCGGCTCCTGGGCTGGTCCACGATGGACAGCCTCTTTTTGGGGGGCATCCTCTCGATCTCGTCCACGACGATCATCGTGCGCGCCTTCGAGGAGCTCGGCCTGAAGGGCCGCAATTTCGTCTCGCTCGTCTTCGGCGTGCTCATCGTCGAGGATCTCGTGGCCATCCTCTTGCTCGTGCTCCTTTCGACGGTGGCCGCGACCCAGGCGCTCTCGGGCGGCGAGCTGCTCATGTCGTCGGCGCGCCTGGCCTTCTTCCTCGCGCTCTGGTTCATCGTCGGCATTTACGCCGTGCCCGTCTTCCTGCGCAAGATCGGCAAGATGCTCTCGGACGAGACGATGCTCGTCGTGTCGATCGCGCTTTGCCTCATGATGGTCATGATCGCCACGAAAGTCGGTTTCTCGCCGGCGCTCGGCGCCTTCGTCATGGGCTCGATCCTGGCGGAAACCCGCGACGGCAAGCGCATCGAGCATCTGCTCCTGCCGGTGAAGGACCTCTTCGCCGCCGTCTTCTTCGTATCGGTGGGCATGATGATCGACCCGGCCGTGTTGAAGGAGCACTTCGGCACGGTGCTGCTCCTGACGGCCGTGACGATCGTGGGCAAGTTCATCAGCTCGGGGCTCGGGGCCCTGGTGTCGGGGCGCAGCCTCAAGAACTCCATCCAGGCGGGCTTGAGTCTCGCGCAGATCGGCGAGTTTTCGTTCATCATCGCGACCCTCGGCCTCAGTCTGAAGGTCACGAGCGAGTTTCTTTACCCGATCGCCGTGGCCGTCTCGGCCGTGACGACTTTCACGACGCCCTACCAAATCCTCTACTCCGACCGGATCTACTCGTGGGTGTCAGACAAGCTCCCGCCTTCCTTCAAGCAACGCCTCGTGCGCTACGAGTCCGCCGTCTCGAACGGCTCCGGCCAGGGGCTCTGGGGCCTCGTCTGGCAGGAGTACGGCATGAAAGTCGTGCTGAACTCCGTCGTCGTGATCGCGATCGGCCTGCTCGGAAGCCAGGTCGCCTTCCCGTGGGTCCAGGCGCGCTTCGGCAACGAGCTCTGGGTCTCGATCACGAGCTGCCTCTTCACGCTCTCGGCCGCGGCCCCCTTTTTCTGGGCCATCGTCGTGGGGCCGCCCGCGCACTCCGAGGATTACCCGGCCGACACGGTCGAGCGCCTGCGTCGCCTTCAGTTGGGCATCCTCATCGTGCGCGTGCTCTTCGGCGTCACGCTGACGGGCTTCGTCGTGAGCCGCTTCGTGCCGGTCCAGGCCGTCTACGCCATCTTCATCGTGTTCGTCTCGATCATCGGTCTCTTCTTCAGCCGTTACGCCGAGCCGCTCTACCGCGCCTTCGAGGCGCGTTTCCTCTCGAACCTGAACGAGAAGGAGCGCGAGGAAGCCTCCAAGACCCAGGGGGTCCCCGTCTTGACCCCTTGGGAGGCCTCGCTCGCTGAGTTCGTGTTGTCCCCGAACTCCGACCTCGTGGCGAAGACTCTTGAGCAATGCCGTTTGAAGGAGCGCTTCGGTCTCACGGTCGCGATGATCCGGCGCGGAAACCGCACGCTTTTGACGCCAGGCCGCGGAGATCTCCTTTTACCGCACGATCGTCTTTACCTCATCGGGACGGACGAGCAGCTTGCCGCCGGCCGGCCCGCCATCGAGGTCGGCCAAGACGAAGAGGACCTCGTGATCCCCGAGGCCTTTGGCCTGGCCTCGCTGACCCTCAAGGAAGGCTCCGAATTCACCGGGCGCCCGATCCGCGAGTGCGGCCTGCGCGAGCGCGTGCAGGGGCTTATCGTGGGGATCGAACGTCGGGGGGAGCGGATTCTGAGCCCAGATTCCTCGCTCGTCCTGACGGCCGGCGACCTCGTGTGGCTCGTGGGCGATCGCGCCAAGATTCGGGCCCTGCGCTAGACAGGTTTCGGGTCTCGCGAGTAACTTCGAAGTCTCGTCATGACGAAGACAACGAAGTCACGCGGCCTCGAGGCCCTCCTCTCCTTTGCCTTTGACCGTCCGTGGATGGGCAGCTGCCTGGCGCTGCTGATCGCGGTGGCGGGGCTTTGGTTCGGCCGACATATCGAGGTCAAGCTCTCGCTCGCGGATCTCCTGCCGGACCAACGCCAATCCGTCCTCGACCTGAAGGCCGTCGCGAAGGAAGTCGGCGGGGTCGGTTACCTCGCCGTCGTGGTGGGGCCCGTGCACGACGACCCGACGAGCTCCTTTCCCAAGCTCAAGGAGGCCGTCGAGACCTTGCCGACGGTTCGCTACGCCTACTACGAGCGCGAGCAGTATCTTTTGCGCAAGCAGGCGCTCTACCTTCTGCCCCGCAAGGACTTCGACGACCTCCTGAAGAACTCCGAGACTTTGCTGAACGACGGCAAGGAAGAGGGGATCTTCGATCTCGGCCTCGTCGACGATCGCGCGGAGCGCGAAGGCCGGGTGAAGGCTTCCAAGGATTTCTTCGCCGACTTCAAGGGGCGCTACCTCCAGGGCGAGAACGGCTTCTCCCGCAAGCAGCGCTATTTCATCTCGGACGCGGGCGATTACGCGCTCCTCTGGGTCAAGCCCGCGCACGACTCCGAGGATCTCGCGCTCTCGAAAGAACTCGTGGACGGATTGCGCGCCAAGGTCACCGAGGTGCTCCCGGCCGGCACGCCCTTCCAACTGTGGGGCCGCGCCGTCAACCACGTCGCCGACACGACGCAGATCCGGAACGACGTCGCCAAGACCTCGTGGGTCGGCTTCAGCGTCATCCTCGCGATCCTCATCGCGGGGCTCGGGGGCGTGCGCTCGGCCCTGCTCACGCTTTTCATCGTGAACATCGCGATGGGGTGGGTCGTGGGCTTCGCCGGCCTCTTCGTGGGACGGGTGAACATCGTCACGTCCTTCCTGCTCGCGATTCTCGGCGGTCTCGGCGTCGAGTACGGCATTCACCTATTGCGCCGCTACTACCAAGAAAAGCGACCCGGGGTCAGCCGTCTCGAAGCCGCCCGCACGACCTACTTCCAGATGACCCGAGCGCTCTTCTCGGCCGCGATGACTTCGGCCGGCGCTTTTCTCGTTCTCTCGTTCAGCGACTTCCGCGGTTTTTCCGAGATGGGCAAGATCGCCGGCACGGGCGTGCTCAGCATCTTCCTCGTCTTCGTGCTTTGCTTCCCCGCGCTCATCCGCGCGGTGCGGCTGGAGGCGCGCAGCTTCCGCGGGGCGCAGCGCTTCTTCCGTTTCTATCCCTTCGGTTTGCGTTGGGCGTGGTTCCTGTTGCCCCTCGTGCTGCTCTTCGGCTACGGCTTCTCGAAGTCTTACTTCGAGTACGACTTCGACCGCATGCGCGCCCTCTCCAAGCGCGACGCCGATCTCGAGAAACTCGTTTATCGCTTGAACGGGGAACGTCCCGCGACGCCGGGCGCGATCATGGCGTCTTCTTCCGACGAGGCCCGCAAGCTCCACGCTTGGATCGAGGCGCATCTCGCCGAGTACAATCTGCACTCCGTGCTTTCCGTGGCCAATATCCTCCCCGGCGACATGGCCGAGCGGGATCGCCAGCTCCAGCGTTACCGCGGCTTCCTCGCGACGCTTTCGAACGAGTCGATCCGGTCCCGGGTCGACATCGATCCGCAGCTCGTCCGCGACTGGATCCGCGCCAAACCCCACGCCGACCGGGACCTGCCGATCCAGCTGCACGACGCTTTCGGTCCGCGCCAAGCCATCGTGCTCGCCTACACGAAGGACTCGATGAGCCTCGAGCAGGGCGTGCGCAACTTCGATCGCTTCCTGAAGGCGGCTAAAGCCGAGTTCCCCGATATCAAGGTGGGGAGCGACGCGAGCGTCTTCGTCGAGATCCTCGACCACATCAACCACGACGGGAAGATCGTCATGATCCTCTTCCTCGTGGGCGCCTTCTTCGTGCTCTGGCTCGATTTCCGCTCGCTCCGCGAGGCCGCGGCGCTCGAGGCGCAGCTTATTCTCGGCATCCTGCTGCTCGTCGCGCTCATGGGGCTCGTCGACGTGCCGTTCTCGATCCTGAACATCGCGATGGTGCCCGCCGTGCTCGCGGGCGGTATCGACATGGGCGTTCACGTCCGGCATCGGCAGCTCGAAAGCGGCGATTCGGCGCTAAGCTCGGCACGCTTCGTGGCGCAGGCCGTGAACCTGGGGGCGCTGACCTCGGTCGTGGGTTTCGGGTCGCTCTTCCTGGCGCAGGCCGGCATGCTCAAGGGCATCGCCTGGATCTCGTGCCTGGGTCAGGTCTCGATGTACTTCATTTGCATGTTCGCGTGGCCGGTCCTGCGCGATCTCTACGAGCGTCGCGTCGCCCGCCGTCGCCTGGCTCCGCAAGCCTGAGCTGTCCCAAAACGGTTTTACAATGTTTGGCGGACGTTTTTCGCGCGCGAGCTCGGCGGGCTGACCCGAGAAAAGTGCCCTGCGAAAGACTGGAAAGTGCTTTTGGGACAAGGCGAAAGCACGCCTGATTCTCCTAAAATAAAAGGTCGATGATGCGTTCGACGTCGGCGCGGGTCGTGCCCACGACGAGCTCGCCGCGTTCCAGCAGCGACTCGCGGGTCGCGTAGCCGGAATCGACGAGGAAGCCTTTGACGCCACCCGCGCGCAGTCGCGCGGCGTCGCCGCTCGCCGCGAGGTGCGCGGTCAGGGCGTCGAGCGCGTTCAGCACGTCGGCTTCGGCGCCGAGGTAGGTGCGGAAGGAGCGGAATCCCTGCGCGAGGAGCGCCTGCGTGCCGCGCAAGAAGCGGGCGGGGTCGCTCGGCGTTTGCAGACGCTCGGAGCTCTTGCCGAAGGAAATCTCGAGCTCGGAGCTGCCGTCGGTCATCGGGCGAATCTCGAAGCGGCTCTGCGAGTCGTAGATCTTGATCGAGTCGTAGATGCGGACTTCGCCGAAGCGACGCGACCAATCGCCGCGGGCCGCGGGGTTCGCGACGAGGAACTCTTCCAGCTGGCCGAGCAGGCGGGCGTAGGCGACGTTCGTCGTCGTGTCGCCGGGGAAGGCGGGTTCCTTCGCGCGGCGGAAATTGAACGCGGGGAGCAGGCGCTTGAGCGCGGCTTCCTTGGCGCGCACGCCTTTGAGAATCTCGGCTTCCGCGCCGAGGCCGGCGGCCTGCACGTTCCAAGCGCGGCCGTCGAAAGCCACGAAGAGACGGTTTTCGCGAAGGCGGAGCTGCTCGTTCAGGGCTTCGCCTTCGAGGAGGCGGCGGGGGCCGAGCACGTGAACGCCTTGCACGAGACGATCGCGGCCGAAGTCCCGGGCGACCGCGCCTTGGAGCACGGCATCGTAGAGCCAGCGCACGGCCTGGGCCTTCTCGATCGCCCCGAGACGCGCGTCGAAGGCGACGTCGATGCGCTTTTCGAGCGCCTCGAGCTTTTCGGCGTAGGTCGCGGCCGCGACCGGGGCTTGGGCCAACGCGAAGGCGAGGGGAAAGAGAAGTTTCATCATGAAAACGAGTTTTAGCAGGCAGGTCGGCGACTGTCTTGGAGCGGAGCGCCGAGGGTCATTCGCGGTGCTCGGGCTTCTCTTTCCACCCCATGAGACGCCCCAAGCTCGAGTCCAGCAAGTTGGGGGCGCGCTTCACGACCCACGCGTAGCCGAAATACTTCGGCAGGCGACCGGCAAGCAGACAGAAGGCGATGCCCCAAACGGAGTTGCCGGCGAGCGCGGAGAGGATGACGACGGGTTGCTGGCTGAGCGGCGTGAGCCCGATGAAGAAAATCGCGAAATTCCCGTAGTCGGCCATGAGCGAGGCCGCGCGCGTCCACGACGAGGAGTCCATGAGCGAGGGAAAGAGCGAGCGGATGAAATCCGCGCCGTAGGCCTGCAGCGCGGCCGCGAGCAAGGCGGCGCCCAAGACGGAGCCGAGCGAAACCATGAAGGCCGCCGAGAGCCAGCGTTTGGGGTTCGCGAGCACGACGGCCAGGAAGATCGCGTCGGTCGGGATGACGACGACGAAGATGTCGACGCACGCCGCGACCGCCAGGACGAAGGGCGCCCAGGGCCCGCCGAGGAGCGCGCGGACCGTCGCGACGATGCGCTCCTTCAGGCCCGTCAAGGCGTGTCCCGCTTGGGGCCGTCCGTCGTTTCGCCCGGCAACGGGATCCAGGTCGTTTCGCCGGGCACGCGCCCGAATTCTTGCGCCCGCCAACGACGTTTCGCGTCCTCGATCTTTTCCTTCGAGGAGGCCACGAAGTTCCACCAGATCGTGCGGCGTTCCGCGAGCGCGTCGCCGCCGAGGAGCACGAACTCGGCGCCCGCGCGGCTCGTCGCGACGAGCCGCGCGCCGGGGGGTGCCACGTAGAGCCCCGCTTCGTCGCGCGCCTCGCCGGCGATCTCGACGTCGCCCCGGAGGAGGTAGAGCGCGGCTTCTTGACCGCTCGGATCGAAGTCTAGTCGCGCGCCCGCTTCGAGCTGCGCGTGGACGTAGAAAAGGCGCGAGTAGGTGCGCACGGGCGAGCGCCGCCCGAAGGCTTCGCCCGCGATGAGGCGCCCGCGCAGGCCCGGCCCTTCGATCTCGGGGAGGCGGGGGGCGGCGTGATGTTCGAAGCTCGGCTCGACGTCCTCGGATTCGCGCGGCAGCGCGACCCAGCACTGCAGGCCCTCGAGCCGGCGATCTTTCCCGCGCGAGGCCGGGGGCGTTTTCTCGGCGTGCGAGATGCCGCGGCCCGCCGTCATCCAGTTCACGTCCCCGGGCCGGATGACCTGGATCGTGCCCAGGCTGTCGCGGTGCTCGATGTCGCCCTCGAAGAGATAGGTCAGCGTCGCGAGCCCGATGTGCGGGTGGGCGCCGACGTCGGCCGTCGCGCCGGCGCGCAGCTCGAGGGGGCCCATGTGGTCGAGAAACACGAAGGGACCCACGCCGCGGCCGCCGCGGAAGGGAAGCGAGCGTCGGACCCGAAACCCTTCGGCGATGAGGGAATCGTGGGGTTTCTGCCAACCGGTGTTCTCGTTCATCTTCGGATGGGGTTTAGCAGGCGCCGGGGGCGGGGTCAGCTCGCGGGGTTGGAACGGGGAGTCGCTTTCTTTTTGGATGGTATTGATAATCTTTCTCAAAATACTTAGGAAGGATTTCCTCATGAAACGACGCCTCGGGATTCTCCTCGCTTCGCTCTTCGTCGCGCTCGCTTCGACGCCCGCCGAAGCCCGCAAGTTTCCGCTCTACAATCTCTCGATCCTTTTGCCTTTGCCGAGCGCCCTCGAGGACGCGATGGGGCTCGCGGCCGAAGGCTGCCGTCGACCCTTTCTCGCGCCGGATCTCTTCGCCGAGATCCCCGCGCTCGCCCCCACGCGGGCGCCCGCGAACACGCAGTACCGGGACGTGCGGCTCGTGGGGATCCGCTTCGATCTCAAGGCGGACGAGCTTCGGCTCGTCTTCCAGCCCCTTTACGTACGCAACAGCCCGACGCCCGCCCGTCGGGTCTTCCTGGGCGACGACGCCGCCATCCACTTGTTCTTCCGCATGCCGCGCGCCGATCTCATCGCGGCCCAGCGCGAGCTGGCCGTCGCCTTCCCGGGCCTCGCCCCCGACAAGCTGGGCGTGCACCCGGGAATCCGCGGCGTCGCGGATCGCGCCAAGCTCAAACGGCTTCTCTGCGACGTCGCGGCCCGTTCGCTCTTCAAGGTGACCTTCATGAACGTGCGGGGCGGCCGCATCCTCTGGAACTTCGGCGGCTTCCTCGTCGACGAGAGCGCGAACGGCCGTCGATTCCGCCGCGACGACGTCGTTATCCGCAACGCGGACGGGATCTTCCGCGATCCGGGCGACGCGAACATGAGCGTGCAGCAGGTCGCGCGTCTGCGCGGCGGCCTGCGCGCGCAGCTGCGTCCGCGCGTCAACGCGGGCGACCACATGATGGAAATCTTCGACGCGACTTCGAGCTTGCCCATGGCGAGCGTGCGCGAGATCCGCCGCGCCGTGGATCGCATCGAGAATCCCCGCCTCAACTCGCCCGACACCGTGGATTGCGCGAGCTGCCACGCCACGGAGTCCGCCCGCTTCGCCGTGCAACGTCACGTGCCGCAGATGCCCGCGAGCGTCGACGCCTATCCCCTACCGGCGGGTTACTCCCTCGACGAAAGCATCTCTCCCGAAGTGCTCGCCAACACGATCAACTTTCGCGCCTTCGGTTACCTCGACGAGGCGGCTTCCATCAATCGCCGCGTCCTGAACGAGACCGTCGAGATGCAGCGCGACGCCGATTCCCTCGGCGCTCCCGATCGCTTCCGCGCGCGACGTTGACGCGCCCGTCGCCGCGTTCGCGGCGCTCCGTGTGAAGATTCGTTCACGCCCCCGCGAAGACGGGAGCGGGGCGAAAGGATCGCGTAGAATACTCCGGACATGTTGGCGGCCTCGCCGAGGGCGGGCCGCGCCTTGAAGAAAGGAGCCGCATGCCGTCGTTTCGCATCGCGACCTACAATATCCATAAGGGCTACCGCGCCGGAAACCGAAGCTTCGTCGTGGACGCCATTCGCACCGCCGTTCACGCGCTGCGCCCCGAGATCGCCTTCTTCCAGGAGGTCGTGGGGGACGACGCGCGGCTCGCGCCGCGCATGCCGAGCGGCGTGCCGCCGTCGCAGTACGAGTTCCTCAAGTCCGATTCCCTCATCCACGCCTCCTACGGTCGCAACGTGATCTACCCGCGCGGCCACTACGGCAACGCGATTTTGAGCTCGAGCTTCATCGAAACCGAAGAGAACATCGACCTTTCGGTCGATCCCTACGTCGCGCGCGGGGCCCTCTACGCAAGCTTCCGGCTGCCCGGCCTCGGCGATCGTCGGCTCCACGCGGCCTGCGTCCACTTGGGCTTGATCGAGGGCGAGCGACGCTCGCAGATCCGTCGTCTCTGCGACGAGCTCGCGCGCCGCGCGCCGCCGGACGAGCCTTTGCTCGTCGTGGGCGATTTCAACGACTGGCGGGAGCGGTCCACGCAAGAGCTTAAGCGCGAGCTCGGTCTGGGCGAAGCCTTCCAGGACTTCTACGGCCACCACGTGCGGACCTTTCCGTCGTGGCTGCCGACGCTGCGGCTCGATCGCATCTATTACCGGCACCTCGCGCTCAAATCCTGCGAGCGGCCGGCCGGCACGCCCTGGAACCGTCTCTCCGATCATCTTCCGCTCGTGGCCGATTTCGACGCCTTCTGAGGCGCGCGCTTTGGCCCCGTTCCTGCAACTCCTCGGGGGAACGGCCGCGAAAGCGTCTTCGCGGCCGGGCGAGACATCGACGCGCGGAAACTTCGCCCCACGGAGGGGCGTTTTTGGCGCGTCCAAGGAGAAGTCATGACGAAGAAAAAGCAGAAGGCCGCGTCCCCCCGCCAGGCGGACCGTTCCGTTTCGAAGCCCGCCAAAACGGGTCGCACGGCCAAGCCCCGAAGCCGCGAAACTTCGGCCCTCGCGCCCCGCGCGAAGAAGATTCGCTACGCCGTCGTGGGGCTCGGCTACATCTCGCAGATCGCCGTATTGCCGGCCTTCAAGCACGCCGAGAACTCCGAACTCGTCGCGCTCATCTCGCTGGATCCCGTCAAACGCGAGCGTCTCGCCAAGAAATACGGCGTCGAACACACCGCGGACTACGACGGGTTCGAGGATTGCCTGCGCCAGGCCGACGTCGACGCCGTCTACATCGGCCTGCCGAACTCGATGCACCACAAGTTTGCCGTGAGGGCGGCGCGCCTCGGCGTGCACGTCCTCTGCGAGAAGCCCATGGCGACGAGCGTCGACGAGTGCCGCGAGATGATCGAGGTCGCGCGCAACAACGACGTCAAGCTCATGATCGCCTACCGTCTTCACTTCGAAGAGGCGAACCTCGAGGCGATCCGCATCGTCAAGAATCGTCAGATCGGCGAGCCGCGTCTCTTCACGTCGGTCTTCTCGGCGCCGGTGAAGGACCGTGGCAACATCCGCCTGAGCGAAGAGCTCGGCGGCGGCCCGATGATGGACCTCGGCATCTACGCGATCAACGCCGCTCGCTACCTTTTCGGCGCGGAGCCGACCGAGGTCTCGGCGATCGCGGCGAGCGCGGGCGGCGACGAGCGCTTCCGCGAGGTCGACGAGATGGTCTCGGCCGTGCTCAAGTTCCCCGGCGATCGCTTGGCCGTCCTGACTTCGAGCTTCGGCGCGGCGGACGCCTCCTACTTCGAAGTCATGGGAACGCGCGGAAAGCTGCGGGTCGAGCCCGCCTACGATTTCGCGAAGGGGCTCACGCACCACCTCACGATCGGCGAGAAGACGAAGACGCGCCACTTCGCTAAACGCGATCAGTTCGCGCCCGAGCTCGTGTACTTCTCGGACTGCATCCGCCTCGATCGTCCGGTGGAGCCCTCGGGACACGCCGGACTGGCCGACGTTCAGATCATCCTCGCTCTCCAAGAATCCGCCAACTTGGGCCGCGCCGTGAGCCTCGAGGTGCCCCAACCCGAGCTCCAGCCCGGGCCGAGCCAGGAGATCCGTCGCCCGGCCCTCGCGCGGGCCCCGAAGCTCGTGCACGCCGCCCCTCCCGCTTAGCGGGTGTTCCCGATCGCCACACTGTTTGTCGGCCCCGACCTTATGCTCGGGGAGGGTGGGGCCGAAGCATGAGTATCTGACCGAACGGAGGGGAGACTCATGTCAAAACAACTTAGTGTGGTCCTGGGATTGGGAATCGCGAGCCTCGCGGCCTGCGAGAACGTCGTCATCATGCCGGGCGGAACGACGCCGCCCGCGAGTCAGCCCGGCGCGACGGATCCGACGCCGGCGCCCGAAGCGACCCCGACCCCGACCCCCACGCCGAGCCCGACGCTGGCGCGGGCCTTCGCCTACAGCCAAAGTTCGACCGCGGGCGTGATCTACCAATACGCCGTCGACTTGGGCACGGGCGACCTCACGCCGCTCGCGACGCCGACCATCTCGGCCGGGTCCTACCTCTACTATCTCGACCTCGATCGCACGAAAGATCATCTCTACGCGGTGAACTACTCGAGCCACAACGTGACCGGCTATTCCATCGACAAGCAAAGCGGTCAACTCACGAGCCTCGGCAACTTCGGCCTGGGCGGCGCCACGAACCCGGGCAACATCCGCCTGCACCCGACGCGTGACTGCGCCTACGTCGCGAACAACGGCAGCGGCAACGTCTCGGCGTTCTCCGCGTCGGGCGGCGCCCTGACCCACGTTGCGAACGTCGCGACGGGCGGCGGTGCGACCGCGATCGACGTCACGCCCGACGGCAAGTACCTTTACGTGGCGAACTCGAGCGCGCAGACGGTTTCGATCTTCGAGGTCGAGAGCGACTGCGACCTCGCGTCGGTCGGCACGCTTTCGGCGGGCGTCACCGCGCCCAACGACGTGCGGGTCCATCCCAACGGCCAGTTTCTCTACGTCTCGAACTTCAGCGGGGCGACGGGGAGCGTGTCGGCCTTCGCGATCGCCGGCGACGGGACGTTGAGCGCGATCACGGGCTCGCCCTTCTTGACGGGGGGCGACGCCTCCTACGCGATCCGCTTCTCGGACGACGGCGCCTACCTCTTCTCGGCGAACAACCGCAACGTCATGTCGAGCTCTTCGGTAAGCGTCTACGGCGTTAACGCGACGAGCGGCGCGCTCAGCCTCAAATCGGGTTCTCCCGTCGCGCACGTCGGGGCGAGCTTCGCGAGCCTCTTCAAGACTTTCGCCTACGTCATGAGCTACAACCAAACCGACCACGTGCAGCTCTACGACTTCAACGCGACGAGCGGCGCGTTGACGCCGCGGGCGGGTTGGTCGGCGCCCGTGCAGGGCAACGAGGGCTACACGATCCAGTTCGTTCCGGTTTACGAGTAGGGTTCAGGCGATGGGGTGGAGCTGCGCTTCACCCTGTTCCGAGCGGCCGTCCGGCAGGTTCACCGTGAGGATCCCGTCCGTCACGATGAGGCTCCACGGGTTGTCCTTGCGCAGGTCCTGGGTCAGGCGCTCGAGAAAGCGCGGATCGAAGGACGTTACGACGAGCTCGCGCGCGCGGTGCACGTCACCCGCGGCGATCTCCTTCAGAAGCAGCTTGGGGTCCTTATACGTGTAGACCTTCACGAGCTCGGCCGCCTTCGAGGCCTTGTGCAGTTTGCGCGCGCTCGGGTTGCCGATCTCGATCCAGAGTTTCGTGCCGCCGCCCACGGGATCGTCGATCCGCAGGGTGGGCGCGTCGGGATCGCTCAGGCCGCCCGGCGAGAAGACCAAGCCCTCGCCCGCGTTGAGGGCGAAGGCCAGGACGCGGGTAACGAGGTAGGCGGGCGTTTCGGAGGGGTGCAGCGCCGTGCGCAGATCCAGCGTCTCGTAGACGCCCCGATCGACGTCGCTCAGTTCGATGCGAAAGCGGTAAACCGTTACGGAAGCCACGCCGAGAGTAAGCGATGCTCCCGTTCCGGAGTCAACCGCGGGGAGTCGAACTCAGTGCTCGCCGCCCGCGCATTCCGGGTTGCGAAGATTGAAGCCCAGGGTCTCCACGTGGTCGAGGCGCACGCGGAGCGCGGCCGAGGTCGTGCCGGACGTCGCGCCCGTGTTCTCCTGGCGGTAGATCTCGATGCGGCGGTTGTTCTGGAGCGCGAGCGTGCCTCGACGGCCGTCCAGGTACGTGACTTCGGCCTCGACCTTGTCGATGCCGTTTTCGCAGCTGACGACGAAGGTGTCGCGTTGAACGATCGCGCCGAAGTGGCAGCGCGCCTTGGGAAGGCTGAACTTGGCGCTTTTCACCGTGGTCCCGAAGAAGCCGAGGCCCATCTCGGGCGCGACTTCGGAGTAACGGGCCAGCTCGAAATCGACGCGGTCGCCCTGGACGCTGACCTTGAGGTCTTGCGTCAGGTAGCCGCCGCCAAGGGCGCGGCAAGCGAAGTGACGGTCGTTGGGAAGATGTTCTTCTCCGTGGTGAGCCTGCGCGCCGAAAGCCGTGCCGGCCAAAACCAAGAGGGTCGTGAGTTTCATCGTCATATTAAGTCCCTTTCCCTAGAGTCTCCGCTTTAGTCCGATTCGCGGCGGGGAGGTCATAGAAAACATTTATGGCGGAGATAAGCTTCCCGGCTCGCGGAGGGCGCAGGCGCGTCGGATCTTGGTGTACAATTGTATGGTGTTTAGCGGGGGCCTCGCTTAGCGTCGCTGGGCCGATGAAATCCACGCCGAACCCGCTCGCCCGACGCTTCCCTCTCGGTTTTTTCGCGAGGCTTCCGCGGGAGGCCGGGGTCTACTTCATGCGCTCCGCCAAGGGCGAGATCCTCTACGTGGGCAAGGCCAAGAATCTGCGTTCGCGTCTGCTCTCGTACCGTTACGCGCGCGGGGGCAGCGTCGGCGACAACATCGTCGCGCTCCTCGAGCACGTCCGCAAGATCGATTGGGAGCTCTGCGAGAGCGAGGCCCGGGCCGCGGCTCGCGAGCGCGAACTCATCCGCGCCCTCGTGCCGCGTTACAACGTCGCCGACGCTTGGGAGGAGGATTACCTCTACATCGGCCTGCGCTGCACCCGCGGGACGGAAGGCCTCGCGTTTCGGCTGACGGATCGCGAAGCGGCGCACGAAGGATTCCGCCTGCACCGGTGCTTTCGTCATCGGCGCCTCACGAAGGACGCCTACTCCGCGCTCCTGCGTTTGTTGTGGGCGTGTACGAACCGCGAGTCGCGCTTCGCGATGCCTTCCACGCTCTGCCGTCGCTCGCCGGCCTACGAGTTCGAGATGCGCGTCGCCGGCGCCGCGCGCTGGCGACGCCTCCTTACGGCCTTCCTGGGCGGCGAGAATCGCCGTCTCCTGAGCGCTTTCGTTCAGGCCTTGCTCGAGAACCCCGCGGTGCCGGCCTACGCGCGGCCGGCCCTGCAGCGCGATCTGCGCACGCTCGAGCGCTTCGCCGAGCTCGGCACGTGCCAAGGCGAAGCACTCGTCACGCATCAACAGATGCGGCGATCCATCCGCGTCTCGGTCGACGAAGCGATCGCGCGAAACGCGGCCTAGCGCTTCAACCAAGGCGAGTGAAGAGCGCGCTCGATGACAAATTCGAGCGCGTGATCACGCTAGGCCTTGTCGATCGATGACGATGGGTTCTCCCCGGGTCGTAGTGGGTAGATAGGGCACGGGATCTTTATCTGTAA
>ERZ761607.1910-NODE-1910-length-24101-cov-69.406762_pt1 | contig 24101 bp, 18 predicted proteins | sample MGYA00511164_ERZ761607 | MGnify/ENA primary metagenome ERZ761607 (study PRJEB28899, sample SAMN02445080) | bioreactor sludge metagenome | biome: EBPR sludge | place: Australia: Brisbane, Thorneside Wastewater Treatment Plant | collected 2011-06-22 ... | reverse complement strand
CGCCCGCGTCGGCACCGCCACCGCCGGCGACCAACTGAGCCTGAGCGGAGCGATCACCGGTGCCCATCGCTTGGAAAAATCCGGCGACGGAACGGTCATCCTGGACAACGCCAACAACGACTACAGCGGCGGCACGACGATCAGCGCCGGGACGCTGCGGACCAACGTCGCCTCGGCCCTACCCGATGACCGGGCCGTGAGCGTCGGCACCAGTGGAACACTCGACCTGCTGAGCCACGACCAGTCGATCGGCACCCTGACGGGCGACGGCAGCGTGACGCTGGGCAGCGCCACCCTGACGGTGCGCGACGGCGACTTCGCGGGCCACATCGGCGGCAGTGCCGGCCGCCTCGGCAAGACCAGTACCGGGACGCTGATCCTGAGCAATTCGAACACCCTCGGCGAAACGACGGTCCAGCAGGGCACGCTGATCGCCAGGCATGCGCAGGCGCTGAGCCAGGGCAAGGTCAGCGTCGCGAATGGCGGCACGCTGGATATCGACAATGTGGACCTGTCTCTGGCCAACGGTCTTGATCTGTCCGGAACGGGAGCCGGCGGCGTCGGCGCGCTGACCGGCACGGGTACGGCCGGTTACACGGGCCTTATCAGCCTTCTCGGGGACGCCCAGGTCACCGCCAGCAGCTTCAACGACCGGCTGACCCTGAATGGCCCGATCAACGGTGGCGGCAAGGCATTCACCATCGCAGGTTCCGGGACCGTCGTTTTGGTGGGAAAAGTGAGCGATGCGGGGAGCATCGAGCAACCGGCAAGCAGCAAGATTGACCTGGGGTCAGGTCAGACGGTCGAGACGAGGTTCGGACAGGTTTACCGCGGAGTCGTTACCGGAACCGATGTCGGTCTGACCAGCACTCAGGGCGGGTCCATCGAGGCGGACAATGCCGGCAACGACTTCAGTGGCCGCCTGACGGTCAGGGCTCAGAACGTGACGCTTCGCGATGCCAACACCCTTAGTCTGGCGGGTTCTGTCGGTGGCAATCTCCTGACCACGACGAGCCAGGGTTTGTTGCTGGGCACGACGACGGTGGGCGGGACGGCTGTTTTCAACACCGGCGGCTCGGTGATGCAGGATGGTGACGTGCGAGTGGTCGGCACGACGACGATCAACGCGGCGGGCCAGGACGTCCTTCTCGACCGTTCACGCAACGACTTCGGCGGCCGCGTGACGGTCAGCGCGCAGGACGTGACGCTGGGTGATGCCAATACGCTCACCCTCGAGGGCCAAGTGGGCGGCAACCTCTTGGCCAACACGGGCCAGGGTCTGCGGCTGGGCGCGACGACGGTGCGCGGCAAGGCGGAGTTCAACGCCACCGCTGGTCCCGTGACGCAGGACGGCATCGTCGACATCAGCGGCACGACAACGATCAACGCCGCCGGTCAGAACGTCACCCTTGATCTGGCGAACGACTTCCGGAGTCGCGTGCAGGTCGACGCGGGCAACGTGATCCTGCTCGATGCCAGTGCACTCGAGCTTGCGGGCACCGTCAGCGGCACCCTGACCACCACCAGCCAGGGCCTGCTCCTGGGCCCAACGACGGTCGATGGCATCGCACGGATCAGTTCCAGCGGCCCGGTGACGCAGGATGGTCACCTTCTGTTCAAGTCCACGACGACGATCGACGCGCCCGGGCAGCCGGTCACCCTGGATCGCCCGGACAACGACTTCGTCGCTCCGTTAACCCTCACCGCTGGCGAGACCGCGCTGCGGGACAGCAACCTCCTCGATGCGCGGCTTGACACGACGAATACCCAGCTCACGGCCGGGAAGCTCAAGCTTGAAGTCAAGCCTGAAGGCAAGGTCCGGCTCGCCGGCTCGTCGCTGTGGAGCAGCCGGACGACGATCGAACTCGGCAATCTGGAGTTCGCCGGTTCCGGCACCGCTCATCTGGTTTCGAACACGGATGGGGCCGCCATGCCGACGAAAAAGGTCGAGGGCGTCTCGGTGCAGGATGCGGCCGGAACGCCACTCGAGCTCTTCATCTACGATGCGGGAATCTTCCAGAGAGCGGGAACGACGATCGCCTCCGACTCCGGTGTCACGCTCAGCCTCAAGGCCGGGAAGGCGTCGATCGACCTGACCGCCGGCGCGAAGGTGGCGGCCAAGCCGGCTGACCTGGTCGGTCTGGTCGAGGCCTTTGCCATTCCCGTCGATGGCCAGGGGATCACCCATCCTGCAAGCGGCACGAACAAGCTGGGCACGAACAAGCTGCTCGGGCCGCTGATGGCGGTCACCAGCGACGACCGCGCGCAGACCGGTGGTGTGAAGAGCATCGTGGCGATCGCCTCCGACACCATCCGGGTCGCGGCGAGCCCGACTCCAGTCGTCAATTCGGACACCGTCATGCTCCTCGGGCGCGTCATCGAGGGCGGCGGCGGCAGCATCCAGACCTGGGTTGCGGCGACGCAGAGGCGGGGTGGCGGGAACATCGCGACCGATCCGGCCGGGGTGAACGACAACGGTTTCTCGATCCTGCCGTCGGTCTTCCTGATCGCTGACGACCCGGGTGAAGCCGGCGGTTTCCACTACGGGTCGGAATTCTCGCCGATTGCCGTCAGCTTCGGCGGGACGGGCACTGCCGGCAACAGTACCCTGCAGACGATCGCGCCGTATCCGTTCCGCAAGACGGGTGGCGCCGCGGGCCCGGTGCCGATCTACCTGAGCACGATCAACAATGGCGGCGTTGGACCGACCGGGACTGTGCAGGTCCTGCTGACCCGTCCGGCGGCCGTGGCGCTGTCGGACGTGCGTACCGTTGTGATCGACGGCAAGATGGTCGTTGACACGTCTGCGTATCAGTCGATCCAGGCGGCGAACGCTGCGATTCTGAACCAGCTGCGGTTGGAGCAGTTCGAGAGCGGTTTCTCGAACGAGAACGTTGCGGCGCAGTTGCGCAAGGGCGTCATCACCGAAACTGGTGTTGGCGAGGCTGCAGTTGACCGGTTCCTCGGTGTGGCCGGAGCCGAAGCCTGTGATGGTGCCGTCGCGAGCGGAGCGCTGAGCTGTGTTTCGGCGCCGGATGCGCGGAACTGAGCCCGCACTGGTGCGATGCGGCCGGGTTTCAGCGAGCCCAGCAGAAGGGGAGCGGGTGTGGAGGCGATGAGGGGGCGATGGAGTGATGGACGATGACGCTTGATGTCTGGCTGCAGCCGGTTGCCGGCGACGATCCATGCGGCCCCAACCTGGAATACGATGCCGAGTTCCAGCAGCTTGAGGACGCGGCCGTCGAGAAGCGCGGTGAGGAGTTCGGGCGCGATGGCGGCGATGTCATGCGGATCGAAGGCAAGGCGGTCAACTGGAACGAGGTGCGGACGCTTGCCGAGGGGCTGCTCACCCGCTCGAAGGACCTGCGCGTCGCGGTCTACCTGACGCGCGCGCTGCTGCATGTGCAGGGCTTTTCCGGTATCGCCGACGGGCTGGCCTTGATCAACGGCCTCTTCGAGAACTTCTGGGAGGGTGTCCATCCGCGGCTCGAGGAGGAGGACCAGGATGCGACGATTCGCGTCAATGCGCTGGTGCCTCTCGGGTCGCTGGATGCCGTGGTGGCCGACCTCCGGGGCAGCGTGGTCCTGACGTCGAGGCGCTATGGCCAGCTCGCCGTGCGCGAGATCGAGATGGCGCAGGGTCGGCTGAAACCGCCAACCGATGCGAAAGTGCATTCGGAATCCGAACTCGGCGTGCTGCTTGCTGCAGCAGTGGAAGAGAATCCCGCGGTGCGGAAAGTTGCGGGGCAGGCGCTGGCCAGCCTGAAGGCGCTGACGGCGACCATCTCCGAGCGTGCCGGTCCGTCGTTCGTCCTCGACCTCAAGGCGTTGCAGACGGTCCTGTTCAACGTGGATCAGGCTTTTGCCACTGCGCTACCCGAGGATGTGGCGGAGGGTGCAGCGACGGATGATGCCGACGCAGCGCAGAACGGTTCCGAACTGCCAGCGGTCCGGGCGCGCGCCGCGGTTGCCGCCGGCGAGATCAACTCGCGGGAAGACGTCGTGCGCATCCTCGGACGTTTGTGCGAATATCTGGTCCGGCATGAGCCGACCAATCCGGTTCAGATCCTGCTCCGCCGCGCACAGCGGATGATGAACATGTCGTTTCTCGAGCTGATGCACGATCTGGCTCCGGACGGTCTTGAACAGGCCGAGACGGTGGTTGGCGAAAAGCTGAACAAGGAAGAGGAATAGCCCTGCGGGTCCGTGTCCGGCTCGGCCGGGCTGCGTTTTTGTACCATTCATCGGGAGGCCACAATGGCAGACAGCAGTCAGAAGTTCATCGCGCGCAATCGCGCTCCACGGGTTCAGATCGAGTACGACGTGCAGGTCGGCGATGCGCAGAAGAAGGTACAGATTCCCTTCGTGATGGGAGTTCTCGCCGATCTCTCGGGCAAGCCGGCCGATCCCCTGGCGCCGGTCGATCAGCGGCATTTCGACAATATCGACGTCGACAACTTCGACAGCAGAATGAAGGCGATGAAGCCGCGCGTTGCCTTCCAGGTGCCGAACACGCTGACCGGTGAGGGCAACCTCAACGTCGAACTGACCTTCTCGTCGATGGATGACTTCTCGCCGGCGGCGGTGGCCCGCAAGGTGGACGCGCTGAACAAGCTGCTGACGGCGCGACAGCAGCTCTCCAGCCTGATCGCCTACATGGATGGCAAGAGTGGCGCCGAGGAGCTGCTGGCCAAGGTGCTGCAGGATCCGGCGCTGCTGCAGGCGCTGGCGGCAAACCCGCCGCCACCGGCAGCAGAGGCGGCAGGGGCGTGACCCGCTGCCGTCAGCGGCACTGAAAAGGCAAGTTGTCGTCGCAGGAAAACGCATCAGCATTTTGGAGAAGCTCTGAATGGCAGATACACAAGTTCAGTCCGATCTCGCGTCGGGCGCAGTCGTCATGGAAGGCAGCGATTTCGCTGCCCTCCTGCAGAAGGAATTCAAGCCGAAGACCGAACAGGCGAAGGATGCCGTCAGCGTCGCCGTGCAGACCCTGGCACAGCAGGCTCTGGCGCAGACGAAGCTGATCAGCGACGATGTCGTCAAGTCGATCGAGGCGATCATTGCCGAACTCGACCGCAAGCTCTCCGAGCAGGTCAACCAGATCCTGCACCACGCCGACTTCCAGAAGCTGGAGGGGGCCTGGCGCGGTCTGCACTACCTGGTGAGCAATACCGAAACGGACGAGAACCTGAAGATCCGCGTGATGAACATCTCGAAGGCGGATCTCGGCAAGACGCTGAAGCGGTACAAGGGGGTCGCCTGGGACCAGAGCCCGCTGTTCAAGAAGATCTACGAAGAGGAATATGGCGTGCTCGGAGGCGAACCCTTCGGTTGCCTGATCGGCGACTACTTTTTTGACCAGGGTGCTCCGGACGTCGAACTGCTCGGCGAGATGTCGAAGATCGCTGCCGCGGCACATGCGCCATTCATTGCCGGCGTCTCTCCCAGCCTGTTCCAGATGGGGTCCTGGCAGGAACTGTCGAATCCGCGTGACCTGACGAAGATCTTCCTGACCCCGGAGTATGCCGCGTGGCGTTCGCTGCGCAACTCGGAGGACTCGCGCTACATCGGGCTGACGATGCCGCGTTTCCTCTCGCGCCTGCCCTATGGCTCAGCGGTCGGCACGCAGCCGGTCGAGGAGTTCGACTTCGAGGAAGACACCGGCGCGGCGGACCACACGAAGTACACCTGGGCGAACGCCGCCTATGCGATGGCGACGAACATCAACCGCGCCTTCAAGCTCTACGGTTGGTGTTCGCGGATTCGCGGTGTCGAATCGGGTGGCGTCGTCGAGAACCTGCCGGTGCACACCTTCCCGACCGACGACGGCGGGGTCGACATGAAGTGCCCGACCGAGATCGCCATCAGCGACCGGCGCGAGGCGGAACTGGCGAAGAACGGCTTCATGCCGCTGATCCACCGCAAGAATACCGACCTGGCGGCATTCATCGGCGCGCAGTCGCTGCAAAAGCCGGTCGAGTACGACAATCCGGACGCGACGGCGAATGCCAATCTGGCTGCGCGGCTGCCTTATCTGTTTGCTTGTTGCCGTTTTGCCCACTATCTTAAATGCATGGTGCGCGACAAGATCGGCTCGTTCAAGGAGCGGGCAGACATGGAGCGCTGGTTGCGCGACTGGATCATGAACTATGTCGATGGTGACCCGGCGCATTCGACCGAGCAGACCAAGGCGCGGCGGCCGCTGGCGGCAGCCGAGGTGGTCGTCGAGGAGATCGAGGGCAATCCGGGCTACTACTCTTCGAAGTTCTTCCTCAGGCCGCACTATCAGTTGGAGGGGTTGACCGTCTCCCTGCGGCTGGTTTCGAAGCTGCCGACGAAGTAGGGGCGCAGCGCGTGGTTTGTTGGGAAGCATGGCGTTCGCCGTGTGCTGGCCGCACGCTGCGGAAGCCTGTCTGGTAGTGCTGGGGTCCTGCCCGTGCAGGACATGTGGTGTTTGGGCCAACTCTGAAGGAGAAAGACATGGCCGTTGATATGTTCATGAAGATCAAGACGATTGAGGGTGAGTCGACCGACAAGACGCACGCGAAGGAAATCGATGTGCTCGCCTGGAGTTGGGGGATGTCGCAGAGCGGCACCGCGCATATGGGCGGCGGCGGCGGATCCGGCAAGGTGTCGGTGAATGACCTGTCCTTTACCAAGTTCGTCGACAGCGCGAGCAACGCGCTGATGCTCGGCGCCTGCACGGGCGAGCATTTCGATGAAGCGGTACTGGTGATCCGCAAGGCCGGCAAGGAGCCTCTCGAGTACATCAAGCTGACGATGAAGCAGGTGCTGATCAGTTCCGTCAGTACCGGCGGCAGCGGCGGCGAGGATCGCCTGACCGAGAACGTGACGCTGAACTTCGCCGAGTTCAAGTTCGAGTATCAGCCGCAGAACGCCAAGGGTGGCAAGGAAGGTGGCGCCAAGATCGCGGCCTGGAACATCTCGCAGAACGCGGCTGCCGGCTGAGTGCCGCAGCGGTTGGCGCGAGTTGCTGTGTGCGTTCGCGGCAATCTGTGGTTGCCGCAACGAGAGCCGGAGGCATGGTGCGGCGCGGACCCGGTGAGCATGCTCACCGGGTCCGCGAGTCCGGCGTGCGCCATTGTCGGAGCGGTCGTACGAGTGGGGACTCGGGAGGTGGCTGATGGCTTTGCGTGACATGTTTCTCAAGATCGACGGTGCCAAGCAGGGGCCGATCAGGGGGGAGGCGAGCGATCCCAAGCACGCGGGTGAGATCGAGGTCATGTCGTGGTCGTGGGGAATGCAGAGCCCGGGTGACCCTTTTGCTGCGGCGACGGCGCGAACCTCGTTCGACGTCCTGCGCATCACGAAACGGGTGGACTCGGCGACGACGGCCCTGATGTCGGCACTGCGCTTCAACGAAATGGTGAAGAAGGCGGTCCTCACCGTGCGCAAGTCCGCGGGTACCGAAGCGCTCGAGTATCTGACGATCACGCTCGAACGGGCGCGCATCGTCCAGCATCAGGTGGGCGGCGGACAGGGCGCCGATTCGGCGGAACTCAGCGAGGACTTTTCGCTGAGTTTCCAGAAAGTCATGGTCGAATACGTGCCGCAGGGCCGGACCGGCAGCGGCCGGGGCACGACGACCTTCCAGACCGAGATCAATTCCTGACCTGACATTGACCAGTGCTCGGGAGACCCGGCGCGAAAGGTTATGAGCATGAATACGAGTTCGTCCGCCGAACAGGCTCTGCGCGAGGGCGACGTCGACCGGGCGCTGCAGCTTCTGCAGGCGAGCGTTCGCAGCCGGCCCGGTGACGCCGCGCTGCGCACCTTTCTCTTCCAGTTGCTGGCGGTCCTCGGTCAGTGGGAGCGGGCGCTGGCGCAGCTCAACACGGTGGCCGAGCTGCAGGCGGCCGCGTTGCCGATGGCGCAGATGTACCGCGAGACCTTGCGCTGCGAGTCGCTGCGGGCCGATGTCTTTGCCGGCAAGCGCTCGCCGCTGATCCTGGGCGAGCCGGAGACCTGGCTGGCGCTGCTGATCGAATCGCTCCTCACTGCCGGGCAGGGCGACGCGCAGGCAGCAGAGGAGCTCCGGCAGAGAGCGTTCGACCTCGCACCGGGGACATCGGGGACCATCAACGGTCAGCCCTTCACCTGGATCGCCGACGCCGACATGCGCCTGGGCCCGGTCTGTGAAGCGGTGATCAACGGCCACTACTACTGGCTGCCGTTCGCGCGCCTGGCGCGCATCGTCATCGACGAGCCCGCCGACCTGCGCGATTCGGTGTGGATGCCGGCGCAGTTCCACTTCGCCAACGGCGGTGACGGTGTTGGCGTCATCCCGACGCGTTATCCGGGTTCGGAAAGCCACGCCGACCCGTTGCTCCGCCTGGCGCGGAAGACCGACTGGCAGGAGGTGTCTGCCGGCGTCTTTCATGGACTCGGACAGCGCGTTCTGGCGACGGATCAGGGGGATTTCCCGCTGATGGACATTCGCGAGATCGTGATCGCCAGCGATGGCGAGGTCGAGGCCTGAGGGTGGCCGAACGCATTCCTCCCGAGCGGCTGCAGCCATCGTTGCTCGACCGGCTGCGTGATGACCAGCGCGGGACGACGAAGGAGCCGCTCGAGGCACGCGTGCTGTCGAAGCGGCAGTTGCGCGATGACGTCAAGGACAATCTCCATTGGCTGATGAACGCGACGCGACTGTCGGTGTCAACGGACCTCAGCGGCTGGCCCGAGGTCGAGACTTCGATTCTCAACTTCGGCCTGCCGGCGTTTTCCGGCGAGACGGCTTCGTCACTGAATGTCCAGGACCTGGAGAGCGCGATTCGTGATGCCATCATCTGCTTCGAGCCACGCATCCTGCCGACCAGCCTCGAGGTGACGGCGGACGAGAACGAGAACATGCTCGATTGCCACAACGTCGTCGGTGTGCGCATCTCGGCGCAGGTCTGGGCCCAACCCGTACCCTTCGAGTTGCTCTTGCGGGCTGAAGTCGACCTCGAGACGGGGCTGGTGACACCGCTGGAACTGCCACATTGAAGCGCGCCAAAGAATGAATTCGCACTTTCTCGAACACTACGAGCGCGAATTGCGACACCTCAGGATGATGGGGACCGAGTTCGCGGCTGCCTTTCCGAAGATTGCCGGCCGCCTCGACATCGGCGGCTTCGAGATCCGCGATCCGTATGTCGAGCGGCTCCTGCAGGGGACCGCCTTTCTCGCCGCACGGATCCAGATGAAGCTCGATGCGGAGTTTCCGCGTTTCTCGCATCGCCTGCTGGAGATGCTCTACCCGCATTACCTGGCGCCGACGCCGTCGATGCTGGTGGCGCAGTTCCAGCCAGTGCTCGCCGACGCCAACCTGGCTGCCGGAAAAGCCATCGTGCCCCGCGGAACCGCGTTGCGCGCGGCTTCCGGCAAGGCTTCGGGGACGAAATGCGTGTTCTCGACCTCGCAGTCGGTGACGCTCTGGCCGGCTGAACTGATCGAGGCGAGCTACTTCAGTTTTGCCGCCGACCTGCCGATCTCGCGGCTGCCGCTTGCCGAGCGCTGCAAGGGCGGCTTTCGCCTCAAGTTGCGCTGCACCTCGGGTTTGCGCTTTGCGCAGACGGTGATCGACCGCCTGTGTTTTCATCTCGGCGGCGCCGACGAGGCGTACAGGTTGCATGAACTCCTCGGGACCTCGGTTCTCGGGGCGCTCTGTATTGCCGGAGGCCCGCGATCCGAGTCTTCCTACGCCTTCCTGCCGGCCGATCGAGTACAGCTCATGGGTTTCGACGATGAGCAGGCGTTGTTGCCGGTGCCGGCGCGCAACTTCGGTGGCTATCGGCTCCTGCAGGAGTACTTCAGCTTGCCGCAGCGCTACCTGTTCTTCGAAGTGTCGGGCCTCAGGGAAGCCGTTCGGGCGAACAACAGCAACGAACTCGAACTGGTGGTTCTGTTTGGCCGCGGCGAGGCCGGGCTGGAGAAGCTCGTCGACACGAGCAACTTCATGTTGCACTGTACGCCGGCGATCAATCTTTTCGAGAAGGTCATCGACCGCATCCATCTGACCGACAGTGCGCATGAGTTCCACGTCGTGCCGGACCGCACACGGCCGACCGATTTCGAGCTCTACGATCTGCGCAAGGTCGTCGGCTACGGAACCGGTGCCGACAACGAGCAGGTCTTCCGGCCGTTTTATGCCGACCATCATGCCGCGGAGGACCGGTCGCAAGGCTATTTCTCGCTGCGACGGGAACCGCGGCTTCCCTCCGAAAAGCAACAGCGGGTCGGCGCGGCAGCGAGCGGCTACATCGGCAGTGAGGTGTTCCTGTCGCTCGTCGATCCGAACGAAGCACCATACCGGACCGAGTTGCGACAGCTTTCGCTGCGTGCCCGGTGCACCAACCGGGACCTGCCGCTGTACATGGTTCTTGGTGGCGGCAAGAGCGACTTCTCGCTTGAGATTGCGGCTCCCGTGGAAGCGATCCGCTGTGTGCAGGGGCCCTCGAAACCCTATCCGGCGGTCGTCGATGGCGCACAGGCATGGAGCTTCATCAGCCAGTTGTCACTGAATTACCTTTCCCTGCTCGACACCAGTCCCGATGAGGGCGCGGCTGCCCTGCGGGAGCTTCTCAGCCTGTACGCGACGACGGCGGACGCGGGCATGCACCGACAGGTCGAGGGCCTGCGCTCGATCAACTGCGAGCAGGTGGTCAGCCGCCTGCCGCTGGCAGGTCCGCTGTGTTTCGGCCGCGGGATCCGGATCAGCCTCGAGATCGATGAGTTGTGTTTCGAAGGCGGCAGCGCCTTCCTGCTCGGCAGCGTCCTGGAGCGCTTTCTCGCGCGTCACGTCAGCATCAACAGCTTTACCGAAACCGTGCTGCGCACCGTCAAGCGCGGTGAGATCATGCACTGGCCGGCGCGATGCGGACTGCGACCGATTCTGTAGAGCGCCTGCAGGCGCTCTTTGCGGCCATCGCGCGCGAGCCCTGGGCATGGAGCTTCTATCAGGTGCTGCGGCGAATCGATAGCCTGTGCCTTGATTCGCCACGCATGGGCACCGCCGACCTGCCGCGGCACGAAGCGGTACGGCTTGGGCAGGAGCCCGCGCTGTCGTTTGCGCCCGCCAGCGTGTCGGCTTTCGTCAGCAACGACAAGGGTCTGCCACCGCGGCTGGAGGTGCGCTTCTTCGGTCTCTTTGGCCCCAACGGACCGTTGCCACTGTACCTCACCGAGTATGCGCTGGGCCGGATGCGGCATCACAACGATCCGACCCTGGCGCGTTTCGCCGATCTCATTCACCACCGCTACCTCAGCCTGTTCTACCGCGCCTGGGCACAGGCACAACCCTGCGTCAGTCTCGACCGGCCGGCCGAGGATCGTTTCGGGGTCTATCTCGGATCGCTGGCGGGGATCGGCTTGCCGGCCTGGCGCAATCGCGATGCCTTGCCGGATTTCGCCAAGCTGCACCACGCGGCGATACTCAACCGGCAGGTCCGCAATGCGGAAGGGCTGGCGATGCTGGTGGCGGGATTCTTCCGCCTGCCGGTCGAGGTCGAGCAGTTTGTCGGCCATTGGATGAAGATCCCGCGGCGCGATCGCACCCGTCTCGGAGTGGCCCGGCATTGCCTGGGGCGCGACGCCGTCGTCGGCAGGCGGGTGTGGGATCGCCAGCACAAGTTCCGCCTGCGCATCGGGCCGATGAGCCTGCCGCGCTATGTTGGGCTGTTGCCGGGCGGCCAGGCAATCGGCGAACTGGAAGCCTGCGTCCGCAACTATGCGGGTCTCGAATACGCCTGGGACGCGCAACTGCTGCTGCATGCCGAAGAGGTTCCGGAGTTGCGGCTCGACGGCGCTCGTCGGCTGGGCTACACCACCTGGCTGGCAGGGCGTGGCAGCGATGCTGCAGCCGACGACCTGGTGCTCGATGTGGAAACGGCACTGCAACGCCATCGATCGTCCGCAGGCGCGGTGGGTGCTCGGACGGCCAATTCTTGACAAGGACACGAAGATGAGTGAGATCAGCCGGGTGGCGCTTTTCGGCAAGCTGAACAGCCTCGGCTACAAGGCCATCGAGGGTGCGACGGTGTTCTGCAAGCTGCGCGGCAATCCCTACGTCGAACTGGTGCACTGGATCGAGCAGATCCTGCAGACGCAGGATTCCGACCTGCATCACATCGTCCGTCACTTCGAACTCGACACCGGCAAGCTGGCGGCCGACATGACGGCAGCACTCGATCGCCTGCCGCGCGGATCGACTTCGATCTCCGACCTGTCGGCGCAGGTCGAGAACGTGGTCGAGCGGGGCTGGGTCTATGGCTCGCTGATGTATCGCGAGACGCAGGTGCGGACCGGGCATCTCCTCATCGGCGCGCTGAAGACCTCGACGCTGCGCAACTCGCTGTTTGCCATTTCGCGCCAGTTCGAGCGCGTTCGCGCCGATACCCTGACCGACGAGTTCGCCCGCATCGTCGCCGGTTCGCCGGAGGAACTGCTGTTCGCCACCGATGGCTCAGGGCGCGGGGCCGCTCCCGGCGAGGCGAGCGGCGCCATCGCGCCGGCCGAGATGGGCAAGCAGGAAGCCCTCAAGCGCTTCACGGTCGATCTCACGGCGCAGGCGCGCTCCGGCAAGATGGACCCGATCGTCGGTCGTGACGAGGAAATCCGCCAGGTGGTCGACATCCTGATGCGCCGCCGCCAGAACAATCCGATCCTGATCGGCGAGGCGGGTGTCGGCAAGACGGCGGTGGTCGAAGGCTTCGCGCAGCGCGTCGTGCGCGGCGACGTGCCGCCGAGCCTGCGGGATGTCCAACTGCGCACGCTCGACGTCGGCCTGCTGCAAGCCGGCGCCAGCATGAAAGGCGAGTTCGAGCAGCGCCTGCGGTCGGTGATCGACGAGGTGCAGGCGAGTGCCAAGCCGATCATCCTGTTCATCGACGAGACGCACACGCTCGTCGGTGCCGGCGGCGCGGCGGGGACCGGCGATGCCGCCAATCTCCTGAAACCGGCGCTGGCGCGCGGCACCCTGCGGACGATCGGCGCGACGACCTTCGCCGAGTACAAGAAGTACATCGAGAAGGATCCGGCACTGACCCGCCGCTTCCAGTCGATCCAGGTCGCCGAGCCCGGCGAGAAGAAGGCGACGCTGATGATGCGCGGTGTGGCGGCGATCATGGAGAAGCACCATCAGGTGCAGATTCTCGACGAGGCGCTCGAGGCCGCGGTCAAGCTCTCGCACCGCTACATCCCGGGGCGCCAGTTGCCCGACAAGTCGGTGAGCCTGCTCGACACCGCCTGCGCGCGCGTCGCCGTCAGCCTGCACGCGACCCCCGCCGAGGTGGACGACAGCCGCCGGCGGATCTCGGCGCTGGAAACCGAACACGAGATCATCGCGCGCGAGAAGGATATCGGTATCGATGTCGCCGAGCGCGAGGCGCAGGTCGCAGCCGGGCTGAGCGCCGAAAGGCTGCGGCTGCAGGACGTCGAGCGTCGCTGGGAGCAGGAGCGGGCGTTGGTCGATGAACTGCTCTCATTGCGTGCCCGGCTGCGGAGCGCTTCGCAGGCGGCAGGGGCAGCGGCTGGCGAGGCCAGCCCGCCGGTCGCGGCCGACGCCGCGGCGACAAGCGCGACGGCTGCTGCCGAAGCCCCGGCGGACGACGCGGCGACGGATCGACAGGCCCTCCTGGCGCGTCTCGAGGGGGTGCAGCGGCAACTGAGCGAACTGCAGGGCGAGCACCCGCTGATCCTGCCGACCGTCGACTACCAGGCGGTGGCGAGCGTCGTCGCCGACTGGACGGGGATTCCGGTCGGCCGCATGGCGCGCAACGAGATCGAGACCGTGCTCAGGCTGCCGCAGATCCTGGCGCAGCGGATCATTGGCCAGGACCACGCGATGGAGATGATCGCCCGCCGCATCCAGACCTCGCGCGCCGGACTCGACAACCCGAACAAGCCGATCGGCGTCTTCATGCTCGCCGGCACCTCGGGGGTGGGCAAGACCGAGACCGCCCTGGCGCTCGCCGAGGCGCTCTACGGCGGCGAGCAGAACGTGATCACCATCAACATGAGCGAGTACCAGGAGGCGCATACGGTGTCCACGCTCAAGGGGGCGCCGCCGGGCTACGTCGGCTACGGCGAAGGCGGCGTGCTGACCGAAGCCGTGCGGCGACGGCCGTACAGCGTCGTGCTGCTCGACGAGGTGGAGAAGGCGCATCCGGACGTGCACGAGGTGTTCTTCCAGGTGTTCGACAAGGGCTGGATGGAAGACGGCGAAGGCCGCGTCATCAACTTCAAGAACACGCTGATCCTGCTGACGACCAACGCCGGCTCGGAGCTGATCAGCAGCCTGTGCAAGGATCCGGATCTGATGCCGGACGCCGAAGGGATGGCGAAGGCGCTGCGCGAGCCGCTGCTGAAGGTGTTTCCGCCGGCGTTGCTTGGCCGGCTGGTGGTGATCCCCTACTACCCGCTCAACGACGAGATGATCGGCGCGATTGCCCGCCTGCAACTGGGCCGCATCGAAGAACGCGTCCGCGCCAATCACCGCATCCCGTTCACCTACGATGATTCCGTCGTCAAGCTGATCGCCAGCCGTTGCACCGAACTCGAGAGTGGCGGGCGGATGATCGACGCGATTCTCACCAACACCATGCTGCCGCGCATCAGTTCCGAGTTTCTCACCCGCATGCTCGAAGGCAAGCCCGTCGAGCGCGTGCACGTCGGTGTCGAGGGGGAGGACTTTCAGTATGGGTTTGAGTGAACGGCAGCGTCGGGTAGCCGGCGCCGGCGGTGGGTGCGCATCGTTGCTGGGGAAATCGTGGCCGAGGATTCGAGATGGGAATGCCTGACTCGTCGTCAGCGACAGCCGAAGCGGAAGCCGTCAGCGAGCTGAGCATCCCGGAGGCAATCGTCTATGCGACGCGACTGCAGCGCCAGCGGCAGCTCGATGGCGCCGAGGCGCTCTATGGTCGCGTTCTCGAAGCCGCACCCGGGCATCCGGATGCGCTGCATTTTCTCGGCCTGCTGCGTTTCCAGCGCGGTCGCCCGGAGGAGGCGGTGGGGCTGCTTTTGCAGGCGATTGCCCAGGCGCCCGACTTTCCCGATTTCCACGGCAATCTGGGCAACCTGTACACCGCGCTCGGCAGGCTGGCAGAAGCCGAGGAGAGCTATCGCCGAGCCATCGCGCTCGACCCGCAGCGCGCCGATTTCCACAACAACCTCGGCGTCCTGTATCGCGTGACCGGTGACCAGAAGCGGGCGGAAGCCGAACTGCAGCGTGCGGTCCAGCTCGACCCCGGGCATTTTCGTGCCTACAACAACCTGGGCATGCTCTACGCCGCCCAGGACAAGCCACAGCAGGCGGTGGAGCACTACTGCCGGTCGATCACCCTGATGCCGGAGCACCCGGATGGGCACAAGCTGCTGGGTCTGGCCTATTACACGATTGGTCAGGTCGATGAGGCCGCCGAGGTCTTTCGGCAGTGGCTTCTGCAGCAGCCGGACGATCCGATGGCTCGCCACATGTACGCCGCCTGCTCCGGCCGGGATGTGCCACCCCGTGCCGCTGACGATTACATCGTGCAAACCTTCGACAGCTTTGCCGAGAGCTTCGAGGAGCAGTTGCAGACGCGGCTTTCCTACAAGGCACCGGAACTCGTGGTGGCGGCGCTGAGCAGGCATCTGCCGCCGCCGGCGCGGCAGTTCGAGGTGCTGGACGCGGGCTGTGGTACCGGGCTGTGCGGTCCGCTGATCGCTGCCCACGCCGCGCGGCTGACCGGTGTCGACCTGTCGGTGGGCATGCTGCAGCGCGCCGAGGGGAAGGCCTGTTACGACCGGCTCTACCGGATTGAACTGACGGCCTTCCTCGACATGCCCGAGCAGGCTGAGGCCTGGGATGTCGTTCTCTCCGCCGACACACTGTGCTACTTCGGTCCGCTTGACGGGGTGTTCGCGGCGGCAGGCCGGGCGTTGCGCGAAGGTGGCTGGCTGGCGTTCTCGCTCGAGGACGGCGGCGAGCGGGCGCTGGCGACCGGTCATCTGATCAACCCGCACGGGCGCTACGCGCACAGCGCGGGTTACGTCCGCAAGTGCCTCGAGGATGCCGGTTTCGTCGTCCTCGAGATGCAGTCGGCAAGCCTGCGAACCGAGGGCGGGCGTCCGGTGGTCGGGCTGATCGTCGTCGCGCGGGCCGCCCGCGTCGGCGGCAGCGAGGAGAAATCGCGCACGTCATGATCTGACGGAAGCGGAATCGGACTGCATGCGCTATCATGAGCTTGCAATGGTCCGGGAGGGGATGCGGAGGACGCGATGGTCCAGGCGACAGTGGTAAAAAGACTGGTGAAGGTTGTCACCACGCTCAAGGACGAGCTGTCGTTCATGGCCCTTGACGGCAGTGACGGCCTGTCACGCAACGGTGAATTCCGGGTTTCCGTCCTCTCGGCGCGTGGCGACATCAAGGCGAATGAACTGCTCGGCAAGAGCGTTTCGGTCGTACTGACCACGCCACATGGCACCCAGCGCGAATTCAACGGTCTGGCGGCCGGTTTCTTTCAGCTCGGTGCACAGGGGCGATACCACCGCTACCTGATCGTCGTCCGGCCCTGGACCTGGCTGCTGACGCGCACCAGCGACTGCCGGATTTTCCAGGACAAGACGGTTCGCGAGGTGATCGAGGATGTGTTCAAGGAACACCCCTACGCCGATTTCGAGTTCCAACTGACCGCCAGTTACCGGCGATGGTCCTATTGCGTGCAGTATCGGGAAACCGATTTCAACTTCATTGCCCGACTGATGGAGCAGGAGGGCATGCATTTCTTCTTTCGCCACGTCAAGGGAAAGCACACCCTGGTGATTGCCGACGGGCCGTCGGCACATGTGGCGGCAACCCGCTACGACTCCGTGCCCTATCTTGACCCGGAGGCGGTCAATTCCCGGCAGGAGGAGGGTGTTCGGCAGTGGTCGCATGGCTGCGAGATCCAGCCGACGAGTTTCGTCACGCGGGATTTCAACTTCGAAAAGCCGCGTGCGGACATGCAGGCGGACGCCGCCCCGGCGCGCTCCCTGGGCCACGACTACAAGGACAAGTTCGAGATCTTCGACTATCCGGGCGAGTACGACGAGTTGGGCGAGGGCCAGCAATACGCGCGCCTGCGCGTCGAGGAACTGCGTCACCAGTTCGATCTGTTCAATGGTGAAAGCAATGCGCATGGGCTGGCCAGTGGCGGCGTGTTCAAGCTTGCCCGTCACCCGCGCGCCGATCAGAACCAGGAGTACCTGATCGTCGCGGCCGATTATCAGCTCGAGGAAAGTCCGCACGAGTCCGCCAGGGCCGATGACGAGGTGTTCAGCGTTCGTTTTCGTGCGATTCCATCGACACAGACGTTCCAGCCGCCGCGGCTGACGCCGAAGCCTGCGGTCCAGGGGCCGCAGACCGCCATCGTCGTCGGCGCACAGGGCGACGAGATCTACACCGACAAGTACGGGCGGGTGAAGGTGCAGTTTCACTGGGATCGCTATGGCCAGGGTGATGAGAACAGCTCCTGCTGGATTCGCGTGGCGCATCACTGGGCGGGCCAGAACTGGGGGATGGTCGCCATCCCCCGGGTCGGGCAGGAGGTCATCGTCGACTTTCTCGAGGGGGACCCGGATCGCCCGATCATCACCGGGCGCGTGTACAACGCCAACCAGATGCCCCCCTACGACCTGCCCGCCAACATGACCCAGACGGGAATCAAGACCCGTTCCAGCAAGGGTGGTGGAGTCGAGAATTTCAACGAGATTCGCTTCGAGGACATGACCGGCAGCGAACACCTGCTGATCCACGCCGAGAAGGACCAGATGATCGAGGTCGAGAACGACGAGACGCACTGGGTCGGGCATGATCGGACAAAGACGATCGACAACGACGAGACCACGCTCGTCAAGCATGATCGCACCGAAACCGTTCTCAACAACGAAACGATCACCATAGGCGTCGATCGCACCGAGACGGTCGGCCAGAACGAGACCATCACAGTTGCTCTGATGCGGACGCGGGCCGTCGGGGTCAACGAAGCAATCGCCATCGGCGCTGCGCAGGAAGTGGTCGTAGGCGCCAGCCGCGTTCTTGCAGTGGGGGTCAATCAGTCGACGAATGTCGGCAAGAACCGATCGGTCGATGTGGGCAGCGATGACTCTCTCAAAGTGGGCAAGAACTTGGTGATCGATGCCGGCGATTCCGTGACGATCAAGACCGGTAGCGCCAGCATCACGATGAAGAAGGACGGTACCATCAGCATCAAAGGCAAGGACATAACGATCAATGGCTCGGGCAAGATCAACGTCAAGGCGAGCAGCGATGTGGTGATCAAGGGCAGCAAGGTTGGAGTCAACTAGGGAACCAGACATGGGCAGGCGCGAAGATCCTTTCGAACCACTGGTGGAAAAACTGGCCAGCGACGAGTTTGCTGTCTTCCAGCAAAAAACAATGGCACCTCACGCGGAGAGTGCTTTCTCCGCGGGTGTGACGACGGCGCGTTTGCACGGCTTCGATCTCGACGAGCGGCCGCTGATTGGCTCGTTGCTGCAACTTCCGGGTGAGATCCTGACAGCGCAATCCACCGTTCCGCTGTGGCGAGCGATGGTGGGATCAGAGGTGGTCGTGGCTCTGGAGTCAGGGGATCCGTTTCGGCCCATCATACTTGGCGTGCTGCAACAGCAGCCGAACTTGCTCCCGGAGCAAGCAGAGGGTGTCCGGCAGGTGGCGATACAGGCCGATGGTGAGCGTTACGTGGTAACGGCAGAGCGTGAGATCGTCCTGCGCTGTGGTGACGCGAGCATCACGCTGACACGAGCCGGTAAAGTCATCATCAAGGGAAACTACATCCTCAGCCGCTCGACTGGGTGCAACAAGATCAAGGGTGCGGCAATCGATATCAACTAGGCGCAGCGTACATGTGGCAGGTCGATAACCGAACACCCTTCGCAGCCGAGCGCGGTTGGGTCCGCGATCGCGACGGCGCGGAGGTTTGGCTGGTCGCGGTGAAAGCGACATTCGACATTCTCCCGGATGGATCGACCATGCCGTCGCAGGAACAGCCTCCGGTACTGCGCGCGCCCGAGTACCACGGCGAGCCAGGAAAGAGCAGCATCAAGTACGAAGCCGACCTCGTCCTGACAAAGAAGACGACGGACGTGCTGGTGGTCGGGCACGCGCATGCTCCGGGAGGCAAAGCGGTCACGGAATTGGATGTCGGATTCAAGGTGGGACCTGTGCAGAAGATTCTCCGGGTTTTCGGAGACCGGATCTGGGGAGGGTTGGGGCCAAGCGCGCCGCAACCCTTCGTCAACATGCCGCTCGTATATGAGCGAGCGTTCGGAGGCGTCGACTGGCTCTCAGACAACCCCGAACGCGACTGGGACTGGCGCAATCCCGTGGGTACCGGCTTCGCGGTGGACAAGCCGCATCTGACCGATCGCCTCCTGCCCAACATTGAGTACCCGGATGCTCTCTTCAACGCATGGAACGATCGCCCGCCGCCCGCCGGTTTCGGTTCCCTCGCAGGGCACTGGCAGCCCCGAGCCGGGTTGGCAGGCACCTACGACGACAAGTGGATGAGCACGCGGCAGCCATTGCTGCCAGAGGACTTTGACGACGGGTTCTTTCAGTGCGCGCCTGTAGATCAGCAGGCTCCCGATTTCCTTCGCGGCGGCGAACCCGTCGTGCTCTACCGGCTGACGCCAGAAGGCGATCTGCGCTTCCTTCTACCCAAGGTTTATCTGGGCTTCGAGACCCGTTTCTACGATGGCAGTCGCGAGATTCACAAGACGCGCAGACTGCACTCGGTGATTGTGGAACCTGATTTCCCTCGTGTCTCGATGGTCTGGCACTCGGCCCTGCCGTGCCACTTCAAGGTGCAGAAGCTGGAACGTACCATCGCCACGCTCAAGACGTTCCTCAATGGTGGTGAGTCTGCAGCAACCGAAGATGAACTGGAACTGGCCTGAAATGGACGCCGAACCGGTCTACGTGGTCTGCCTCGGTGCCTCGACCCCCGTCGGTCGTTGTGCGTGGTCGAGCGCCGCGGCCGTGCGTGCAGGCATAACCGGCTTCGGGCAGCATCCCTACATGGTCGACACCGCGGGTGAACCGATGCGGGTGGCGCGGGCTCCCTGGCTGGATATCGGGTTGACAGGTGCCGATCGGTTCGAGGCTTTGATGTTGCCCGCGATCGACCAGGCATTGGAGCCGATCCTTGCGCGTCCGCAGGAGGATCTGAACATTGCCATCGCACTAGGGCTGCCGGCGCCGCGTCCAGGACTTCCGGAAGAACTGCAGAAGGAATTGACCAGGCGTTGCGCCCGGAAGTATCACGGCACCTTCGGTGCTGCCGCCTCCTTCGCCGCCGGCCATGCTGGCGGGCTGATTGCTCTGGACGCCGCAACCAGGAAGCTCGCAATGGGCGAACTCGACGCCTGCGTCGTTGCCGGGGTAGACTCCTACATCCAGCCCGAAACCCTGGAATGGCTGGAAGCGTGTGATCAACTCCATGGTGCGGGCCCGCTGAACAACGCTTGGGGTTTTATTCCGGGCGAGGCGGCCGGATCGGTCTTGTTGATGCGCGGGGCGGCGATCCGACGCCTGCAGCTGGATCCGCTGGCGCAAGTGCTTGGGGTCGGCACAGGCTTCGAGCCAAGACGCATCAAGACCGAGACTGTATGCATCGGAGAGGGACTGACCGAGACTTTCCGGATCGCCCTTGCCAATCTGCCTGACGGCGCCCGCGTTACCGATGTCTATTGCGACATGAACGGGGAGCCCTATCGGGCGGACGAATACGGATTCACCTGTCTGCGGACGAAGGAGGCTTTCGATACCGCATCGGACTTCATCGCGCCTGCCGATTGCTGGGGAGATGTTGCCGCGGCCAGTGGCCCGCTTCATGTCGGGCTCGCAATCATTTCGGGCGCAAAGAGCTACGCCAACGGGCCCTATGCCTTTGTTTGGGCGAGTTCGGAGGGCGGCGAGCGTGGCGCCGCGTTGCTGAGCGTGAAACGGACGAACTAGATGCCGGTCACCGTCAAGGTCAACGGCGTTGCCAACTCGCTGGTCCATAAGGGCAGCAACGCCATTTCCATCGCGACCATTCCGGACGTGTGCAAGACGCCGTCACCTGGCGGTCCGGTGCCTATCCCCTATCCCAACATCTCGCAATCGGCCACCCTCGCCAAGGGGACCACCACTGTCAAGGCCGACGGCGGCATGATGATTGCCATCAAGGGGTCCGAGTTCTCACTCTCCAACGGCGACAACCCAGGCGTCGCGGGGGGCGTAAAGTCATCGACGTTCATGAAGGAGAGTACGTGGATTCTGTACTCGTTCGACGTGAAGATGGATGGGAAAAACGCTTGTCGGTTGGCAGACAAGAAGTTTCAGAATCATGAGAACACCGTCAACCTTTCCGGCGCGATTGTTCAGCCGGTATCTCTGACGCAGCTCGAGAAGGAACTTGAGGCGATTGCAAAGCAGTGCGATGAGAAGGTCAACAACAGCCGCCGCGCACGCGGCGTGGGATGTCGTGTCAGGGGCATTATGAAGCACAAGTGCGGTCAGGATGCGTTGAACGCGCGGAAGCGGCGCAATCCGAAGAAGTACAGACAGGTCTTCGCCGAATACAAGACGAAGAAATACCGCCTCGACGTCTGCGTTCGAAAGGGCGGCAAGGTCACACGGATCTTCGACTACAAATTCCGTTGCGGGAAGAACAAGCGCAAGCCGAAGATCTCCGCAGAGCAGCGGAGGAACTATCGGCGTGCCTTCCACTGCCCTGTTACTGCCATTAGGCTTTAGAATCTATGCCGACTCTGATTCCGAAAGTACTGAAGACCGACGACGAGACAGTGCTGCTGCGGGACGGCATCACGGCGGCGTTCTTCCTCCCACCTCCACTTGAGGCCACCGCCGCAGCGCTCCAGAACGCATTTGATCGCTACCTCGCGCACGTCGGCTTGGCGACGCTGCGCTGGGCATCGGTCGGCGCGCATGCGGAAGAATTCCGACCCCTGAACGCCAAGTCGATTGAGCGCTGCCGGGCGATGTTAAGCGTCGAGGCAGCTCGGGGACGGAAATTGACGGCCTTCCGGCTCCTGGATGGACGCACCGACGGCGACGCACCGGAGCACGGTGTGTCGGTAATAGGGAATCCTATCGACGCTGAGGAGCCGCTGGAATCAAACCTCCTGGAGTTCTACTTTCCCTCGACGACGATTTCCACGCCTGAGTCGGCGGACGTGTTCGTTTCACTGCTGCTACAGCTATCGGAGCACTTGCCAATCCGCTATGCGTATGCGTCGCCGGCGCTGCACTGGGCTGAAGTCGCCGAGAGTGAAGGGCTGCTCGCAGCGCGCCGGGTCGCTGCGCGGTACCCCGGTTTCGACGTTAGCTTCAACGAGGTCACGCGCTCCGACCTTGGAGCGAATACACGAGGTGCACGCTGGCTGACTTGGCTCGGACCCGAGCTTGTCGGAAGAGTTGGCGGATTCGACCGCATCTCGATGCTTGCAGCGGCCGACATCCATGCTGTCAAACTAGACCGAGGCGTGTTATTGCGAGCAGGGAGAGTTCCAGAGATAGGGGACTGCAATCGAGGTATTGATACGCCTCACCTACGTGCACTGGCCGCATTTCTTGAGCCAGTCACGCTATTTGAAGAGCCGGCGCTACTGCACACTGCGTTTGCCGACGAAGAGCCGACCCGCCTTCGGGAATGGGAGCGCCGTTTTCTTGGCGACAGCCGATGAGCGCCCGTGGTCTGTCGTGCGGCTATGCCGTGCCGTTTTCGATCGAACTGCCAAACGGCATAGGGTTCAATCGCGGCGGTGACGTCGAAATCGCGTTCGAATTCGCGCGCATCGACCGTTTCAGTGCGCATCGACTAGGGACGTTGCTAGCACTGTTTAGTCGACTGGCTGCCACCGGCGCCCTCGGAGGTAAGTCGATTCAGCCAGCAAGGTCGGGCTTTGAGTTCAAAGGATTTGCACTGCAGGGTCTGCGGTGTTCCTTGGCAACGTTTGCGCATGTTGCCATCGATGATGCCGCGTTGATCGTTCTGGTCAACCTACTTGTGGGAGCCCGCCGACGCCTTGCAGTTTCGACGATGCGATTGAACACGCACATCGCCTTGTGCCGCGAGTTGATAGTGCAGTCTGAAGATGTCGCTGCGACATACCCCGAACCGTTTGAGCCGTTGCCGTTCCCGGTCGAGGACGAGGGACCAGAAACTGATGCGCTTCTGTTCGACATCGAATTCATGGTGCGTCCAACGGCCGAAACCATCGCCACATTGAACTCTCAGTTTGATGTGTGGGCATTGGCGGTGAGGAATGGGGCCTATGCGCTTGCGCCATATCCCCCCGAGGAATCGCATGTCGAGTCTTACGCGGACGGGTTCGCCACGATTGCATGCCGCGCCGAGCGTGCATACCACAAGCTACGGGCGGCCGACGGGGCTGTCGCTGCAGCTCTTAACATCCTCGCCGCGCATCACTGGCGCGTTGCACCGATCGCGTCGCTCAGACTGGCATAGTGCAGAGGGTTTAGTGGCTTGTCGACCGCGGCGCACGGCGGCAGATGAGGCGATGTCTATGATGATGTAGGAAATAGTGTAGGAAATAGGGGACAGACCACGTGTTTGCGGCCCAAATGGGGCCGGAAACACGGAAGCGAGCAAGGGAGTTGGGGTCAAGCAAGGGAGTTGGGGTCACAAGGGAGTTGACGAATCGGTGGTGGTTATTCTGGAGTGCGGCAGCAACCGCCTCGGGGAAGCCGGCTCGGGTCTTCTGATGGCGTCGGAAATCTCCTGACGATGCAAGGTCTGCCAAGTCAGGGCCGGGCCAGCTCTGGCCCAGTGGCCAATGTGCTCAACAGGACGGAGCAAGCCACGCGGGAGTTCTTGAGCCAGATTGAACAGGCAACAAGGCTCGTGCACCACGCCAGCATCCTTGGGCCGATCTGGTCAGCCTCACACGAGGTTGGGCATAGCCAGCAAGTTGGCACTGCGATTGGTGGTTCGAGATAACAGCGAGTACCTTTGAAAGGAGGGACACATCGACTCGAGGTAATCGTTCACACCCCCTTAAGAAAAGCCGCCAGCCTGATGATTTGTATGGCA
>ERZ761607.1909-NODE-1909-length-24106-cov-7.666459_pt1 | contig 24106 bp, 20 predicted proteins | sample MGYA00511164_ERZ761607 | MGnify/ENA primary metagenome ERZ761607 (study PRJEB28899, sample SAMN02445080) | bioreactor sludge metagenome | biome: EBPR sludge | place: Australia: Brisbane, Thorneside Wastewater Treatment Plant | collected 2011-06-22 ... | reverse complement strand
CGAAGCCCGTCCACTCAGACGGGCTTCTTCGTTTTTGGAGGTATGATGCGCTTCACCATCAGTACCGTTTGTGACCCGTGGAGAATCGAGTGTGCGCACATTAGTTCTGGCCCAAAACAAAGGGGGCGTTGGCAAAACGTCCATCAGTCGGATTCTGTCCGAATATTTCGCCAGGCAGGGTTATCACGTTCTGGGACTAGACCTCGATCCCCAATGTAACTACTCGCGACGATTCCTGAGCATGGACTATGATCCCGCCGATCCTGACGGTGTCTACCCTGCGATTCATCCCGCCTACCTGCCCCAGGAACATGGTGAATGGGACGGGCGCAGCTCAACCGCGGATATCTTTACCCACCATCCCACCGTGCCCTACCCCTCCTGGGTGGACAATCTGGAGGTGTTGCCGGGACATGGCGAGCGGTTGCGCCAGTTGGAATCCCAGGCTCGGAATGACGCCCAGACGATGTCCCAAGCACTAAAGACGTTTCTCGAGCGAGATGACCTGCACACGCACTACAACCTGGTCATCATCGATACCTCGCCCTCCAAGGATGCGTTAACCCGCAGCGCCATGGCGGCAGCCACTCATCTCCTCATTCCTACTTTGTTGGAGACCCAAAGCACCGAAGGTCTGGTTGGCATGTTGGCCTTTTGGCGGCAAGTCAACCGTTCGCGGACCGCGCCATTAGAGATTGTTGGAATCCTTCCCAACCGGGTCAGGCCGGTGGGACTCCACGAAGGTTTGCTGGAAGGTCTCAGGGGGCATCCCGGTACGGGCAGATTCATCACGCCGGTTACCCTGGCGGACCGGATCGCTTTCGCGGAGTCCGACCATACCGACGCCAAGCCGAAATCCGTTTTCGATTTGCCGAAAGCCAACAAGGCCCGCCTGGAAGCCGAGGCGGTGGGCCGCTACGTTCATGGAAAGCTGTTTGCCTAGGAAATCGCCATGGTGAAAAAGAAGACGTTTGGACTACCCGCCGGACTGCCTCTGGCGGATATCGTCAAGGAAGGAGAAGCGGAAGCCGGCTCCTTCGTCATGGAAATTTTGCCCATCGCCCGCATCGAGCCAGACCCCGACAATCCACGGCGTCTGGGCCTCAATCCCGCCAACCCGCGCGAACTGGACGCCGCCGACCCGCTTTACGCTCGCAAGAAGGCGGCGCTGGACGGTATCGAGGAACTGGCGATCAACATTGCCCGTTTCAAGGTGCAACAGCCCATCAAGGTGTACCGACACGACAAGGGATATCGCATCGTGTTTGGGGAGCGCCGTTATCTGGCTTCCATCCTGGCGGGTGAAAAAACGATTCCAGCCTGGGTGCTACCGGAGCGGCCGAAATTCCTGAGGACTTTACAATTCTCCGAAAACGAACATCACGACAAACTGGATGCCTGGGAGCGACTGGAAAGCGTGAGGTCGGTGGTGGATGAATTTGAATCCCATGGCGAGGAAGAAATCCGCTCCGCCACGACGCTGGCCGAACTCACCGGTCTCAAGCTATCGATGGCCAACAATTATTTCGATCTGATTCAGGGGCCGGACGACGTGCGCGAAGCACTACGGTTTCGCGCGATCACGAACATCCAGTTGGCGGCCGAGATTGCGCGCGAGCCCGACGGGGCCAAACGACGGGCCGCCTTGGAGGCGGCTCATTCGGGAGCAACAGTGGACCGGATCAGGACGGCGTTCAAGAAAGCCGTTTTGATACCCCGGTCCAGCAACCGGGGCAGGCCGGCAAAAAACGTGACGCTGGGAAAGACGGCCAATACCGTGATCGTGCGCCGGATCGTCGAGGCGGTTCTGGGGGATGCGTATCAAGAAGCCCTCGGCGGCGAGGTCCACTGGAATGATTTTAATAGCGTCACGGATGCCTGGAAAAAGCTTCTGGCCTATCTTGAATCCGTTGAAGGATCCGCAAATTGAAACGGGTTGCCTGTCGGATGCCGCTGGCCTTGAAAACCCTGCTCGGCCAAGCGGTCACCGACGATGGTTATGGAGGAAAGGGAAAAAGTCGTTGGGTGCGGGAAGCCTTGACTCAGCTTTTCGAACACGATCCGGATCTGATGAATGTCGGGGTAGGAGACGATCTTGAGGTCAACGATGCCGAAGATGCGTTCTTCCTGAGCATGGAAAACGAGTTGGCTATCGATGCTGCGGTGGAAGTCATCCGTTCCCAGTACCCTCGAGCCGAAGGAATCCAGTCGGCAATCATTCGAGCGGCGGTGCGTTATCGATTGCGCCAGAGGGTCAAAAAATAGCCACTGCTGCGGTCACCGCAGTAAATTCAAAACCGCTTTCAACCTACTGTTTTATAAAAAATAAAAAGAGTTGGTATTTTTATCAAAAATCCAGGCGGAAACACCCCCGAGGAACTGTTTTCCTCGGGGAATGCAGCGGGAAGGCACGGTAGGAAATGAACGACCTCGCAGCTTGCTGCGGGGTATGTATCCTAAAAGGAAATTAATCCCGTCCGGCGAACACGGTGTCGAGCAGGATGGCCCCAGGTTCGACGACCACTACCCGCACGCGGGCCGGGGCGCTCCGACCCATTGGCAATTCCAGTGGAATCAGATCGGCGGCGTCGCTTCCTTCAGTGTCATAATCCACGACCGCCACCCGCAGTTCGTCGGGCCGGTCGGCGACGACGGCCTGTACGAGACCGCCCTCGACGATCACCGCGACGCGGTGGGGGCGGGTCAGGAGATAAGCCAGTACCCCGCAACGGGGGCATTCGCCAGCCGGCATGATCCCCCCTGGCTCCACCCGCGACCAGAAATCGCGGATCGGTTGCGTCTCTTCCAGGGCGCCGGTCCAGCCGCAATCGTCGCAGGCGCAGAGGTCCCGCACCTCTGCGGTAGCCGCCCCCCGGTGGTGGTGGCCCAGCGCCGCGTCCAGCCAGCGGTGGGTATACAACCACTCGCCACCGGACCGGGAGACCACCACCGCGCCGCCGCCGTAGGCGGCCAGATGCGGCTGGGAGCTGTCATAGCTCCATTCAAATCCCACCGGCGGCAGATCGAAACGGCGCAGGATTTCCCGCACGAAGGTAGCGATTTGATCGATCGAAGCCTCCTCTTCATCGTGGATCCACAAACCTTCAGGCTTTGCCGCAACCTTGAATCGGAGGAATTCACCGGCGAAGGGTTGCCAGTGTTGAACCGACGCCCGGACATCGGCGGGCGTATTGAGAATCGGCTCGGTTACCGCCTTCGCGCCGAACGTCGGTTCGAGCGCGCGCAAGGCCTCGTAGTAACTTGACGCCCAGCGGGTTTGGTCGGGCGTCAGGTCGAACAGAAAGGAGCAGTACGTGTAGTCATCGGCCATGTCAGGTCTCCAACAAAAGGGTCAAACCCCGGTGGAGAGCGCCCCCCGAGGAAGCGCGCTCTCCGGGGGGTGGATGGAATTCGATCCGCACTGGATCCGGGCGCGCTCGCCGCCTGACGCGCGCGCCCCTCACCGGTTCGAATCGGTCTCACGTTGCAACAACTGCTTCAACACCTGCCGGGCTTCCGGCGCGGTCCTGATGGTCGGGACCAGCAGGCCCTTGAGCCGGGCCTGATGCTCGATCTGGCGCAACAGCGCCGGCGGAAGTGGTTCGCCGGGCGTGGGTTGAGGGGGTGCCATCCGGTCTGGAAGCGGTGTTTCCGGGACGGATTCCGCCGGCGGCAACCGTGTCACGACTGCGCCAGCGCTGGCCGGCGATGGTTCTAGCGGCCGTGAAGGCGCCGAATCGGAGGGTTCGCCGGGCAACTCGCGGGCGGCGGCCCCAAGGGGCGGCGTCGTGGCCGATGGCCGGCCCACTAACCCCTGATCCTGCTGATCCTGGGCTTCGTCCGCGTCCAAGACCTCGCCGCCGAATCCCAGGGCCGCGACCAACCGCTGGCGAGCGGCCGTTTCACCGATCTCGTGATCCTTGTACTGCACGACCGGCTTGACGGCCGACGCCGTCGCCACCACCCGGCCGGTCGGGTCCAGCAGCCGGGCCTGAAAATGCATGTCCCGTTCCCAGCCGGTGAAGGGCGGCAGACCCACCTCGTCCGGCTTGCGCCCGGCCTGAATCGCCGCCTCGTACAACCGTAGCAGGCCAGGCCGCAGGGCCAGGGCCTCCCGGGCGGCGACCACGACCGCATAGCCCTGCGCCGGGCCGTAGCGGTCCAGAAACGCCGGCAGGCGGTGCGACAGGGCGGTATTCCGCCACGCTGCCATCCGAATTGAAAATCTCGACGACGTTGGTTTTCATGGGTTCTCCTCGGTAATCGTACGACAGCCGGGAGCCGTGACCCCGCTTCCGCCGGGAAGCGGGCGCTCGACATCCCGGGATGATGGATCGGACGGCGCGCGCCTTTAGGCCCCGCCGGTCAGGCGCCGCTCGAGCAGACGAAACAAGGCCGGCGCGAGTTGATCCAGGTCGGTGAGGTCCTCCGCGTCGCGCGCGCCGAACAGGCTCTGGGCAAGGCGACCGGCCTGGATGCCTAGGCCGACCGCCTCGATCCCGGAGTTCCGGCAGCGGGCGATCAGCTCCCGGGTCGCCTCCCAGTCCGCCGGGTCGCCATCGGTAACCACCAGCAGCAACCGGCGAGCCTCCGGCCGCCGCAGCAAGGCATAACCCGCCCACCAGAGCGCTTCCGCCAACGGCGTGCCGCCCTCGGCGCGCAGCGCGAACCGTCCGGCGGCCCGGCTGGCCCGCTCGGCGAACCCGAGCAAGGGCACGACCCGATCGGCGGCGGAGCCGGGAAAGGCGGCCACCGCCACCGCGCAGCCGGGAATCTCCTGCAGGGCGAGGGCGGTGGCCAGCGCCGCCCGCTGGGCGACGGCGATCCGCCGCTGCATCGAGCCGGACCGGTCCAGCAGGATCAGGACGGCGGTGTCCGGCGTTTTTCGCCGATCCCGGGCCAGAAACACGCCCGGATCGCGACAGATCAGCCGATACAACTGCCGGCCGGCCAGGTGGTGACCGCGCCGGCCGCGCCGCCGGGCTTCCGTCCGGCTGGCTTGCACCAGCGCCGCGAGGCGCCGCCGCAAGGCGACCGAGGCCGCCCGAACGTCGGTGGCCAGTGCCGCCGCCGCCGGTGCGACCGGCGCCGGGTCTGGTTCGGCCATGGTCACGGCGCGCCGGGTCCGGACGGCCTCGGTCGCTCGGGCATTCAAGCGTTCCCCCAGGTGTCGGCCGAGATCGCCCCAGTGGGGGTCCTGGTCGGCATCCGTTGCGGCGAGAATCGCCTGGAGCACCGCACCAGCGGCGGCGTGACCGGCACCCTGGCCTGAATCTGAAGGCGGGTCGCGGTCGCCGGCGGTCCACTCCGGGTCGCCGTTGGGATCGCCCGCATCGCCGTCCTGACCGTATGTTTGGCTCCGATCCGGCGGGTGATCCTGATCGGAGCCGCCTTGACCGGCAGCACCCTGACCTTGACCCGAACGTTCGGCGCTGTGACCGGCGTTCGAACCCGGCGGGTCGTCGGAGCCGTCCGGAGCCTCATCCAGGCCCTGGCGCTGACTCGAGCCCGGCTCCTGACCGGAGCCATCGCGACCGAGGTTCTGACCCCGAGCGCGATCGTTGGGATCGACGTCCGAATCGGTCGGCGCGCCAGGAGTGCGCCGACCTGGCTGGGGCGCCGGATCGGCGGCGTTCGGCGGCGATTCCGCCTGCGCCGCCGCGAACATCCGCTGAATGCGTTCGGCCAGGTCCACCGCCGCTGCGGTCGAGGATACGTGCCGCACCTCGAAAGCCAGCGCCGCCAGCTTGACCATGACGCCGGCGGGCAGCGTTTGGCGCAGCAGGGCTTCCGCTTGATCGGCCAGCGGACCCAGCGCGGTTTGGCCCAGCACGTCCGCCCGCAGGCGGTACAGCAGATAGGCCTGAACTTGGCGAACCGGCGGCCAGTCGGCTTCGGGAACCGCCCAAAAGTCGCCCTGGGCGACCAGATGGCCCACCAATCGGGCCAAATTGTCCCGGCAGCCCGGCAGTTCCCGGCCGAGCGCGGCCTCGATCCGAACGTCCTCCAGAATCCGGGCGAGCGTCCGGCCCAGCGGGGTCGCCGGCCGCGCTGCGGCGAAGTCGGTGTGGCGCAGATGAGCGCCCTCGTGGTCCAGAAAACCGTTGGCCAGGATCCAGGCCGCCGCATCCGCCGCCGGCAGGGCCGGCAGGTAAATGGTGCGGCCGTCGGTTTGCGCCCGCGCGGCGCCGATGACGACGTCGACCCCCAATTTCCGGCCCAGAAATTTGGCCAGAATCGGCAGGGCGTCCAACAGGGTTTGTCTTTGCATGGCGACCTCCAATAAGCTGGGAGGCAACGCCCGCCCTTGCGGGGAGGACGAACGCCATCCTCCCGCGAGGAAAGTGAATACATGTAGATCCCGCCAAGGCGGGATCAGTTAGAAGAACCAGTCCCCGACGAGGGCAGGAACCGGCGTGCGTGGTCGGCGAACTTCCGTGAGGGGTTCCACCGCCTCAGCGACCGCTGGGCTGGGTGGTTCCGGGTCCGGGAAGACCGCGTCGGCGTCGGCGTCGGACTCCACCCTGATCGGGGACTTCCCCCGAACGGTGATCGTTTCCGCCGAATGGGGAGCGGCGGCGCCGAGGAGGAAGGCCGGTTGCCCCAGAGCGCCCAACGCCACGGCGTCGGCGGGCAGCGCCCGCAAACGGTCGCCGTGCGCCTTGAGCCGCTCGGGGTTTTCCAGGATCGCCAGCAACCCCAGCAGGGCGTCCAGATCGCGACCCTGGATCGCCCCCTGGCGGGGCAGATCGCCCAGAGTCTGCTCAAGGTGATCGGCCAGGGGGCGCACCCGCGCGTCGAGGAAGGCCAGGCCCGCCAGCTTGTCCCGGAGGGCCAGCACGGGCCGCAGGGCGCGACGGGTCACCCCCGTCCGACCCAGGAACGAGCGTTCCAGGGTCTCCCGAGCCAGTGTGGCCACCTCGCGGAACAGGGTCTCCGCCAAGCCGGCGGCGGCGCGAGCCAGGCCAGCGTGCGTCACCTTCCCCGGCGCGGTCAGTTGGAGCGCCTGCGCCGCAAACGACAATCGTTCGGCGACGAACCGCGCCGGCACCATCGCCCCGCGAATCAGGGCGGCCCAGTCCGGATGTTCACGGATCCAGTCCTCGACCAGGTGATCGAAGCGGGCCAGAAACCGGTCCCGTTCCGCACCGAACCGCCGCTCGAGCGCGTCGAGGCGATCCAGCAGCCCCTGGGCCTGATCCGCCGGGACCAGAAAGCCGCCGAGGAAGCGGACCCCCACCGCCAGGCACTCGCGCCGGGCGGCCGAGCGCAGGCTGGCGAACGGCCGTAGTTCTTCGGGATTGATCAGCTTCTTGTTACCGAAATGCACCAGCCGCTCGGGCGGCAGGGTGCGCCGATCCAGCCCCAGATCCTCGGGGCGCAAGCGTTGGCTGGCGGTCCAGCAAACGATCTGGAGATGAATGAAGACGACCCGATCACTGATCGAGTCGAAGGGGACGATATCGCTCATGGTCTCTCCTGATTCATCCAGGGGTGCGGACCGTCGTCTCCGGGGAGCACGACGGGCGCCCGCCCCGGACGCGAGTGGAACGCCGCCGGGCACGGGCGCCGGCGGCGGTGAATCCACGGCCAATTAGTAAAACCACTCGACGGGGGCGGGAACCGCCGCCAGCAGCTCGCGGAGCGGTGGGGGAATCAGCCCCAACGCCACCGCCAGCCCCGTCTCCAGCGCCAGCGGCGCCGGCGGCTGGACCAGTACGGCGCCGGTTTCGTCGGCGACGAGCAGGTCGGGGTCGTGGCGGGCCAGCGCCAGCAGGAATACCGCCGGCGCCGGCGGATCCAGGGGTACGCTGCCCTGGCCACGGCCGGTCGCATCGAGCCCGTCCGCCGGATCGGCATCCGGCGCCACAACCCCGAACGACCAGGTCTGGCCCTCGGCGAGATGGAGGTGAATCCGCCAGGCTCCCGCAGCGCCGCAGCCCCGATAATCCTCAATCAACCCATGGTGGTGCAGCGTTTGGAGGATGGCGCTCGCCGCTTCGCCCAAAGCCGGCAGCGCGGTTGGCGTTGGGGTGGCCGCCATGGCGCGCGGGCCGCGCGGCCGGCGCTCCCAGTACAGCCGAGGGGCGGCCGGTACGGGGGCAGCGGGGGCCACCGGTTCGGCGGTCTCCCGCACCGGTCCCAGCAGCCGTCGGCTGGACCCATCAAATCGGAAGCGGCCCAAGCCGTGATAGCCTTGGCGCTCCTGCTCCCGGATCCGGGCCAGGGCTTCGGTGGCGGGCGACTGCCGCCGGCAACGAACCGCCGGGACGTCGGCCGTGCGCAGCCGGCCGCCGGTTTTGCCGTAGAAGATCCGTACCCCGGCCGCATCGTGGGCGATAGCCCAATCCTTGCTGGAGCCGTCCGGGTGAGTGAAACGATAGGCACTGACCACCAGTTCAGCCATGGCCGGCCTCCTCACCAAACACGCGCTGGACGATCCCGAAGATCGCCGCCCGGGTTTCCGGTTCGGCGCGCCCGGTCAGCGCCCGGTCCAGCGCGTGCTGCAACGGCTGGGGCGCATTCCGGTACAGCACCACCTTCCGGGCCCAGCGGACCAAGGTCCGGGTGGACAGGGTCACCTCGATCGGCGCGCGATCCTCCTGCCCGCCGCCGAACAGGGCCCGCACTTCGCCGGCGACCGCGATCATCGCGGCCCGCAACGGTTCTGGCAGTTCCGGACAGGCCCGCGCCAGCAATTCGGCTTCCTGCGCTGGTTCCGGGTAGTCCACGGCCATCAGGCTGAACCGGTCCAGCAGGGCCAGGTTCATCCGCTGCGTGCCCAGATAAGACCCGGTGGGATCGCCGCCGCCGCCGGTGTTGGCGGTGCAGATCAGCCCGAACCCCGGCGCCGGCCAGACGACTTCCCCGCCGTTCTCGGCCAGCACCAGCGGGCCGCCGTCGAGCACCCCGTTCAGCCCGGCCAGTTCGCCGGGATCGAGCAGGTCGACTTCGTCGAGGAGGAGGACCGCGCCCAGGCGGGCCGCCAGGGTTAGTGGCCCGTCCTGGAACAGCACGTCCCCGTCGAGGGCGGTCAGGTGACCGAGCAGGTCGGCCAGTTCCAGATGCTGGCGACCGTTGACCCGGATCAGATCGAGGTTGAGTCGGGCGAAGGTTTCCACCACCACCGAACTCTTGCCGCAACCGGTCGGCCCACGGATCCACAGGCCATCCGGGCAGCCGGCCTGGCGCTCCCGCAGCCAGCCGAGCAGGTCGCTCAGCACGCCGGGGCGAAAGCAGTAGTCCAGACGAGCCGGCGGGGTCAGCGGTCCCGGCTGGGACCAGCCGGTCAGGGTCAGTCCCGGCGGCGCGGGGATGCCGAAGGTCTCGGCGATGTCGAAGGCCTGGGGAACGCGGGTAGCCGGGATCGCGGTTTCCAGCGCACCGACCGTATTCGTTGACGTGGTCATCAGGGAATCTCCTCGAAATAGAACGGGGAGACGCCTCTTCCCTGGGGAGAGGGCGTCTCCCCAAGGGGGTGGTTGAAAGGGTCCGGGCGGGCGGTTTCCACCCAGGACAGGGGTTCGGTTCCCGCCGGGGGTTACGCCTTGGCCACCGGATCCGGCGCCGGGCTGGCCGGCGCCGGATCCGGAAAGCACAGCTCCGGGTCTTCTCCGGCCGCGCAGTGGCGGCGGAAGTCGCAGAGCAGGCAGGGCGAGTTATGGGCCTGACGCGGCCGCCGGGGAAACCGGCTGCGGCCGATGTCTTCAGCGAGCCAAACCCACTTCTGGCGCAAGTCCGCCAGTTGGTCGGAGGTACGGGCCGGCGCGAGCGCCGGCCCGCGGATTTCCGGCCCCTTGCCGCCGTGGCGGCTCGCGACCTTGCGTTTCACCAGTTCCCAGAAGCCGACTCCGGCCACGGGTTCCAAACCGCCCAACGCCTTGGCGTTGGCGTCCAGGAGGAGTTGATAGGCGGCGAGCTGGTCGGCGCGGGCCTCGAACGCCTCGATGGCGCCGGCCTGACTCGGGGTTTTGAGGTCGAGGATCAGGATCCTTAGCTGGGCGTCGAGTACGACCAGATCCGGTTTCCCGGTCAGGTTGAGACCGGGCGCGAGCGGGGCTTCCAGCCGCCGTTCGAGCAGCGGTTCGCCTTGCCCGTCGAGCGCCAGCGCGAGCTCCGCCTGGGCCCAGGCGCCGGGAAAGAGCGCCAGCAGCCGCTGGCCGGTGGCGCGCAGTTCCACCGCCGACCACGGGTTGGGATACTCCAGGGCGGTGGTGGCGGTGTGGTGGTCCCACACCGCCGTGAAAGCCGCGACCGGATCGCAGGACTCCCCGCGCACCCCGGCGCGCAGGTACTGCTCGATCGCCTGATGCACGGCGTCGCCAAATCCCAGGGCTGCCGGGCGGAGCGGGCGATAGGCCCTGACGACGTAGCGGTACCAATACTGCCGGGGACAGTCCTCGTAGGTCAGCGCCGCCGTGGGTGAGAGTTTCAACATGAGAGTGGTCTCCTGGGCATGAAAAAGGGGGAGACGCACTGCCCTTTGGCGGGGAGAACTCGTCTCCCCAGGGGGGTTAAACCGCATCGAGCGGAGTCGTTTCGCGCGCCTGTGCGCGAAGGGTCAGAGAACGGCGGTCTCGCCGGAGGCCTCAAGCGGCTCGCGGCAACGTCTGCTCCGGCGCTGGGCTGGCCGGGTGGGTGCGATAGTGCCGGACAGCATCCTCCAGGGCGCCGGGGAATACCCGCCAGCCGGCGTAGGCGCGCCCGATCTGGCGGACGACGACGGCCCGGCGCTCGCCGGTCGGCGTCCGATAGCCCCAGAGGTGGAGCACAGCGCCTTCGATGGCGAGCAGGGCGGTCGCGTCGATGACCGCCCCGCGCAAGTGGGCGGCGATCTCAAGCACGAGGTGGCCTCTCATCATCGATGGACAATCTCCGCGGGTGGGGTGAGGCGGCGTTTGCCGAGTGGGCCCGCGCGCTCGGCGCGGTTTCCTCGGTGGTCCGGGCGGCGAGCCGTGGAGCTCGGCGCAGGTAGGCGGGGCGATCGAACAGCGTCCAGTCCGGTTCGGAATGGTGCTCGGCGGACCGGGCGGGAGGCCTGGACGGGAAGGCGGCTAGCCTTCGCTGCCGCCAGTGCATCCGAACGGTGCGGGCGACGCGCCGGACCGCGAGCCGCAGGCCGACGAGCCACAGGATGACGCACAGGTAACCGACGAGCGTCACGCTGGCGACGATGAGGATTTCAAACATGGGGGTCTCCTGAAACGCAAAAACCGGAGACTCCCGATCCCTGGCCGGGGCGGGAATCCCCGGCGGGGGGTTGATGCCCGCGACGGGCGCGGGAAACGAGCGCCTGGCAGGGCCTGGCGCGGGAAGCGACGGCGGACGGAATCCCTCCGGAAAGGTTCCCGTTAGGACCGCACCGGCCACCACGCGCCGGTCGAGGCGCGCGGGCGTGGCAGGCAGGGCGTGGGGGGCGAAACGCCAACACCGCTCTGGCGGCAGCGCACTCGTCCCGGAAGACGGGCGCGGGGCGCGAAGGACGCGACGCGGAGCGGCGCCATTTGGAACCGACTGGCCGCTGGCCAGCGGCGAACCCGCAGAGGCCGGGCGGCCCTTGACGGGTGGGCGAGGGCTGCCGGGGACGGGTGGCAGCGACCCGACTCCTGATGCGGTTGAGGAGCGCAACCCCTTCCCGAAGGAAGGCCCTTTTTTGGGGGTGGGTGGGGCGCCACCACCGTCCGCGCAGGACGGTCCCGGTTTTGGCATGATCGGGCAACACGTGACAACCACTTCAGCATAGACGGAAAGAAACTGCTTGACAATCGGGCCAGGGTGGCGTTCCCGTTTTTTACGGAGACCGACCGGTTGTGTTCGGAGGGACTAAACCATGCGTCTATGGTCGTTGAGGCGATGCGGGAAGCCGGAACCGCCGTGCCCGCCAGGGCTCCTGAAGCTGGAAGCGCCGGCTGCGCTCTGGCGCGATGCGCGGGGCCAACGGTGGCCCGGTGATTTAACCGCAGTGCTGAATCTGCCTGCGGCGCAGTACGCGGCCTGCGTGCCCCACACCCTGGAAAACGCCGCGCGGTTTTTGCAACGGTTGCCGGCGGTCGAGGCGCCGGGCCAGCCCCTGGTCCTGTCGGTCGGCCTCGACCGGGCGATAGCGGCCGTGCGGCGCTACCGGGCCGATCCTTGGGCAATGCCGGGGACGGCGACCGACGCGCGGTGGTCCTATGCGGTGTTCGCGGCAACCTGGTTGTGGGTGATGAGCGCGACCGGCCGGCGCTGCGCCTGCGGGGTTTACGATGCGCAAACCCGGCCGATCACGATCTGGCCCCCGGCGATGGGGCCGATGACGCGGATCGTGGGCGCGACCTATTACGACAGCACCTGGCTGCCGCCCCAGCGCCAGTTCGGGTTTCAAGCCTTGTTGCAGCCGTGGCTGGTGCCTGCCGCTGCCTGGGCGTGGCTGCGCGAGGAACGCGCGGTGGGCGCGGGCTGGGTGGAGGGTACGCAGCAGTTGCGGGGCCGGTTGTACGAACTGATGCGGGATACCGTCGGGGACTGGTTTCCCGAGGGCGCGCCGGCGCCCCGGCCCACGGCGATCCCGTACCGACCGGCGCCGCCGGCGCCCGTGGTCGCTCCGGACCCGATCACCGCGCTGCCGCCCGCCGTGGCGGATGAGCCCCCCGCGACGAACACCCGGCCCGGAACGGCGCCGGAGGAGGGCTCGGTGGCCACCAACGCGCCGTTCGCTCCGGTGGCGGATCGAGCGCTGCCGTTGCGAGACGCCCTCCTGGCGGTGCTGCAGCGGCTGGTGGCGGTGGAAACCGCCAGCGGGCGGCTGAATCAACCGGAAGGCATCGCCTGGCTGGCCGGCGATGCGCTGTGGCTGAGCGGGGCCTACCTGCAAAAATATTTGCCCAAGCACGAACGCCGGCTGTCCTGGCGGCAGGTCTATCCCACCCTGCGCCAACTGCGGATCAGCGAACCCACCGGGCAGGAACCCTTGCAACCCCTGCGGCTCGCCCACGCCGGGTGGCAACGCGACAAGGCGCTACTGAAGTTTTCCGCCGTTCTGTTCTGGCCTGAACCGTCGATCCGACCGGCGGCCTTTCCGGGCACCCTCACCCCCCTGCCGGGCAATTCAAGAGAGAGGACCGTGCGACCCGGGGAACCGCCGCCGGGCGACGGCCTGCCGGATGGCCCGGCGGCGGTAAGACCCCGGTAACTGAAAACTTGACGGTTGCAAAAACCCCGAAATCCTGTTAAGAAAACGCCCATCCTGGCGCAGCCAGGAACCGGTTTCCCCCGTGTTGCCCGATCACGCCAAAACCGGGACCGTCCTGGCGGACGGTGGTGGCGCCCCACCCACCCCCAAAAAAGGGCCTTCCTTCGGGAAGGGGTTGCGCTCCTCAACCGCATCAGGAGTCGGGTCGCTGCCACCCGTCCCCGGCAGCCCTCGCCCACCCGTCAAGGGCCGCCCGGCCTCTGCGGGTTCGCCGCTGGCCCGCAGCCAGTCGGTTCCAAACGGCGCCGCGCCGTTTGCCCTGTTGGCGTCTTCCCTGGATCCGCCGCGTGGAAAGCCGGGGAACCGTCGCGTCCGCGCGCCTCTTCCTTCCTTACGGGGGTTGGCGTTCTCCGCCGCAGTAATCTCCTTCGCCGTTCCACGTGAATCATCCTTCCCAAGTCGTTTCGCCGTGTGGTTCCCGCCGGTCGAACCGGGTGGCTTCCGGTCCGCCTGGCTTTGGAACCTGCCGGTGACCGCACCGATCAGGCTTGCCGCCCAACGGGCGCCCTGTCCACGCTCTCCGCCCTCCGGCCGTTCTTCGGTCCTGATGGCAGTGCCAATGTCGGTTCCCCGAGTCCGGTTCGGCCGGACGCCCCCGCGAGCGCCTGGCGTCCGCGTGGGAGATTCGCACATCCGGGAACCCGAGGGATGCGCGCCGAACGATCCTGGATTCGGTCGAGGTTCCCAGCGGTGCCCAACCGCTGCAACAAGGTGGGTGATGCAATCCAGAGTAGACGATGGGTATTGAAGACCGTAGCCCCAGAAGACGGAAGGCCGGTGATTGAAGGCGGAAGGTCAGGATGGAGAACGTCAGGACGTGGAAAGCCGGGATGCAAAAGGTTTGAAGCCAGCGGGACGCGAGGAAGCCGGGTGGTTGAAAGGCTCGGACGACGGAAACTGGAAATTGAACACCGGAAATCGAGAAAAAGGAACGGGGTGGAAATCCCGAGGGCGGGAAAGTGACACGAGGAGACGGTGGCCGACCCACGCCACCGAACGCGAGCGGGTTGCGATCCTCGACCGCGTTAACGAAGGGATGGTGCAATCGGGAGCGAAGGATGGACGAGCGCGGGGGATGGAGACGGTGGCGGCAGCCGACGGTTGAAAACAGGGTATTTCGAAGCGGAAGGCGAACGAACGCGAGGTGCGCGATGAACGAGCCACACGGGAAGGCGATGATGATGGACCTGGAGGAAGGTGAGATGTACGTAGTGCGGAAAGGACATCTGGTGCATCTGGAACGGCGCGAGGAAGACGACGAGGGGATGCGCCGGGTGCGTGTCACTGACACGGCCTATCAGGCTGCGGTCGAACTGGGCCGGCGCATGCGCAAGCGTATGCGCGGGTATCGGCCGGACGTTGCGCTGGTGATCTCGGCGCTGGTCATGCGAGCGGCGGAATCGGCGGACGCGGAGGAGGTGGTGCGCACCTTCGTCCAAATGTTGTTCGGCGAAACCCCGGTAACCGTGGTTTCGGACTGAACGGGGCGGCGGTGCGCCGATGAGGTGGGTGAAGGGACGAGAGCGATGGGACAGGATGCCCGGCAACGGGAAACGCGGTCTGGTCAAGACTCGGATTCGCTAGCGGAGCAGTCGGCTCGCCGGAGCGCGGCGTCCGCGGGGACAGACCACGAACGTGCTCCGCCGTGGCGGGCGGAGAGGCTCCACGCTCGGTTTCCCGGCTCGAAGATCACGCTCCCGGTGGGACTCATCCCAGCGGGAGGAAAAAACTCAGCGCCCCTGGGGGCGCATCAGACCCTCGACGGAGGGTCTGGGACTGGAGTGCGTCGAGCGTGGGGCCTCCAGTCGAGGGACAAACCCTGAAGCAAGGCCTTCCCGCTGAGCGGGAATCGCGAGCCGGTGGTGCATAGCAGAGAACGCGGCGGGGATCGGGCGATTCCCCGCCGGGGGCCGGGTCCAGTCGGGACGCGGCGAATGGCGGGTTGGAATGGAATGGAATGGATCTCATCCCGATCCTCCGGGGTGGATCCCAGGAGAGCGACAGCATGAGCGACGCCGGGAAAGAGGTGAACTCGGTCATCCGGCTGCCGGGGACGGGGTCGAGGGCGCGGAAACCTTCAGCCCCCGCCGCGCCCGACCGGCGGGTCCCGTATCACGGCAAGCTGGCGCGCGCCTTGGCCAGCCTCAACCGGGTGCTGGCCGGACATTTGGCCTGCGCGGCCAACCGGAAGAAAGTCGTCGGCCACGCCACCCGGGCCGACCGGCGCTACGTGCTCGGTCAATGCCTGCGCGACCTGCACGCCGCCGGCTACCACATCGAGGACGTCCGGCATCTGGCGACCCGGCATCTGCGGGTCCTGGCCGGCCTCTGGGAAACGCGGGGCTACTCGGCCAGCACCCTGCAGAAGCGCTTCAGCATCCTCAACACCTTCTGTGGCTGGATCGGCAAACCGGACCTGGTGGGCGATCCGCGCCACTGGCTGGCCGATCCGGGGCGCTTCGCGCGCCACTATGTGGCCCGGTACGACCACTCCTGGGTCGGGCAAGGCGTCGATCCGGAGGCGGTGTTCCAGCGCGTGGCCGCGCGGGATCCGGTGGTGGCGCTGCAACTGCGGTTGCAGGCGGCCTTTGGCCTGCGCGCCCAGGAAGCCATGCTGCTGCGGCCCCATCAGGCCGACCGGGGCGCGGTGCTGGAGGTGAACTGGGGCACCAAGGGGGGCCGGCCCCGGCAGGTCCCGATCCGCACCGAGGCGCAACGGCAACTGTTGGCGGCGGCGCGCACCCTGGCGCCACAACCCCATTCCGCGCTGATCCCGGAGGCCTACCGCCTGCGGTCCTGGATCCAGCATTACTATTACGTTCTCCGCTCCTGCGGCATCCACCGCCGGGCCGGCCTCGTCGGCCACGGCCTGCGTCACGGCTACGCCAACGACCGTTACGAGGAACTCGCCGGCCAACCCAGTCCGGTGCGCGGGGGCGGCGCGAACCTGGACCGGACCACGGATCGCGCGGCCCGGTTGCAAGTCTCGAGCGAACTGGGGCACGCGCGCGCGCGGATCACCACGGCGTACTCTGGAACCGCCGGACGGCGTGGGTCCGCTCGAACCGGCCGGGTTCGCTCACCGGGCGCGGCGACCAGCGACCGGCCTGATTGATGTTTTGTAACTGATCCGGTGATGGTTCTTTGAAAGTCAATACTTGACAATAGGTTGTAAGCTTTATATATCGTGTGATATAAAACGAACATCAGTCACGCGAATCCCTATGAAGCCGGACAAAATCCGCCAGCTCCGTAAAACCATGGCGCTGACCCAGCAGCAATTCGCCGAACGGCTGGGGGTTGCGTTCGTCACGCTCAACCGTTGGGAAAACGGGCAAGCAAGGCCGTCGGCGCTGGGTCTGGCCAAGCTGCGAGAACTGGCCGCGCGGGCGTCGGGAGCGGCAGGCGCCCCCGGCCCAGTCGGCGGGGATGCGCCGCCGGCGGACAGCCGGGCCGAGCGACTCGATTTCCTGGGCGACGCGAACGCGCTGCGGGTGCTGGTCGAGGGCGAGAGGCTCTCTTATGGCCATCTGTTCAACCCCGCCTTCGCCACCGAAATCAGCGAGATCGATCCGCTGCCCCACCAGCGCATCGCTGTCTACCAGCGCATGTTGCCGCTGCCGCGCATGCGCTTTCTGCTGGCCGACGATGCGGGCGCGGGCAAGACCATCATGACGGGGCTGTACCTACGCGAAAGCCTGTCGCGTCGCACGATCCGCCGCGTTCTAGTGGCGGCGCCGGCCGGGCTGGTGGGGAACTGGCAGCGGGAATTACACACACTGTTCCATCTGCGGTTCAAGATTGTGGTCGGCGCGGACGCCAGGGACGATAACCCGTTCGTCGGCACGCACAGTGATCGGGTCGTCGTCAGCATCGATAGCCTGCGCGCCCCACACCTGTTCGCCGCCCTGCGCGATCCTCGGGTGGCGCCGTATGACCTGGTGGTTTTCGATGAGGCGCACAAGCTCGCGGCGAACCGCGATCCGGATGGCGCCTTCCGACCCACCGATCGCTATCGGCTGGCGGAAGCGGTCGCGGGGGTGCGCGAGTTGCCGGACGACTGGCGACTGCCCTGGGCCGCGCATCATCTGCTGCTGCTCACCGCGACGCCGCACATGGGCAAGGACTATCCGTATTACTGCCTGTGGCGGCTGCTGGAACCGGAACTGTTCAGCACGGAGACTGCGTTCGCCCGATTCCCGCGCGAGTCGCGCGACCGCTACTTTATCCGGCGGGTGAAGGAGGAAATGGTCGACCTGCGCGGCCAGCCGCTGTACCCGGAACGCCGCTGCGATACGGTGAGCTACGAGCTTTCCCAGGGCGACATCAGCGAACAAGCCCTGTACGACCGCACCACGACGTATATCCGGCATCACTACAACCAGGCTCGCTTGCTCAACCGGCAGGCGGCCCGGTTCGCCATGACCATCTTTCAGCGCCGGCTGGCCAGCAGCACCTGGGCCTTGCTGTGCTCCTTCCGCCATCGGCTCGCCAAGCTCGACGCGCTGATCGACGCCGTTCAGTCCGGTCGGATTTCCGAAGCGGAGCTGCGCCGTCAGCAGGAACGGTTGAACCGAAACCTGCGCGACGGACGGCTCGTCGATCTGCTGGCGACCACGACGGCCGACGAGGAAACCTCCATCGCGGGCGGCGAAGAACACGAGGCCAGCGAAGCCGAGGCGCTGGGGGCTGTGATCGCCACCGATCTGGCGGAACTTCGGGTCGAGCGCGATCGGGTCCGGGAACTCATCGCCCTGGCCGAGGCGGTCCACGCCAGCGGCCGGGAGTCGAAGTTCGAGCGCATGGCGGAGTGGCTGCGCGCTCCTCAGTACCGCGATCAGAAGGTCGTCCTTTACACCGAGCACCGGGACACGCTCGACTTCCTGATCCGCCGCCTGGAAGGCATGGGTTATGCCGGCCAGGTGGCTTGTATCCACGGAGGCCTCGGCTTCGAGGAACGGGATGCACAGGTCGAGCGTTTCCGCCGGCCCCACGACGCCGAACAGCAGGGCGCCCGCTTTTTCATTGGCACCGACGCGGCGGCGGAAGGCATCAACCTGCAATTCTGCTGGATTCTCATCAACTATGACGTGCCCTGGAACCCGGCGCGGCTGGAACAGCGCATGGGCCGCATCCATCGCTACGGCCAGAAGCGCGACCGGGTCGCGATCATCAACCTGGTGGCCGGCAAGACCCGGGAAGGGCGCGTCATCAAGACCCTGCTCGACAAGCTTGAGGAGATCCGCAAGCAGCTTGGGTCGGACAAGGTATTCGACGTGGTGGGCCGTTTCTTCGAGGGCCTGGCGATCACCGACTACCTCCAGCGCGCCGTGGAATCGGATGCGGAAGCCGACCGGAACGCCTTGGAACTGGCCGGTCAACTGACGCCGGAACAGATCAAGGCCATCGTGGCGCGCGAACAGTCCATCTACGGAAAAGGCGGCGATGTCCTGGCCGACCTTCCCCAGTTGCGCGAGGCTATGGCCATCGAGGACCTACAACGCCTGCTGCCCGGCTACGTGCGCCGCTATCTCGAAGGCGCGGCGCTGGTGATCGGGGTCGATTTCGTGGGCGACCTGAATCACCAATTCTTCATCCGGCCAAGAAAACGCGGCGTGCTCGAAAGTCTCCTGCCCCTGCTCGAAAGCTACCCGGAGTTCGCGCGCCAACGGTTCACCGTCCACCGCCCGGACGACCGGCGCGATGCCATCTTTCTCCATCCTGGCGAACCGGTGTTCGAGCGCCTGTCCGCGCTGGCCATCGAGCCGGCGCGCGCCGCTGGCCGGCGGGGGGCCATTTTCACCGATGTGAGCGCCACCGCGCCGTATCTCTTCCACGTCGCGCGGGTCACGGTCGCGCGGGGCGCCGATCCAGAGGTCCCGGGGTTCCACGCCACCGACGTGATCGAGCAGCGATTGGTCGGGATTCAGCAGTACGCCGATGGCCGGCTGAGCGAAGCGCCGGTCGAGTATTTGCTGCTGCTGAAGCCAGCAGCCAAGGCCAACCCCGGCAGCGTGGTGTTCCTGACGCAAAGCGATGCCTGGCGCCTCGCGGCCCAGGAGCACGTGCAGTGCGACCTCGCGGCCCGGCTGGCCGAAGGGCGGCGCATGGACGCCAGCCACCGATTGAAAGAAACCGAGGGCTACCTGCAACGGGCCTTCGATTACCAGGAGGCCGAACTGGCTACCGCCCGCAAGCGGTTTACGGCCAGGGCGCGCGCGGGTCAACGGGCGGCGCCCGTCGAATTGGAGCGCATCAAGGCCCAACAGAAGAGTCTGAGCCAACGACGCGAGCAAGCGTTGTTCCACGCCCGGTGCGAGGTCGAGTTGATCCAGCCCGGCCCGGTCGAGATCCTGGCCACCGCGCTGGTCCAGCCCTCGCGGGACCCGGAGGATATCAAGGCCCGCGATGCGGCCGTCGAGCGGATCGCCATGGAAGCGGCGATGGCGTTCGAAGCCGATCGGGGCGCGGAGGTGCGTGATGTGTCGACGCCCCCGCAAGCGCGCCTGGCCGGCCTCAACGACTACCCGGGCTTCGATTTGTGGTCCCGGCGCGCCGGCGAGGAGCGGGGTATCGAGGTCAAGGGCCGCGTGGGCGCCGACGCGATCGAATTAACGGAAAACGAGTGGGCGCGGGCCTGCATCTTGCGCGAGAAATACTGGCTGTATGCCGTGTTCGACTGCGGCGGCGCCCGGCCCAGGTTGCTGCGAGTGCAGGACCCGTTCGCCAAGCTGATCGCCAGGGCGCGGGGAAGCGTGACGATTGCCTATGGCGACATCGCCGCATTGGCGGAAGGCGCTCAATGAAACCGACGGATCAACGTCTCATCGAAGTCGCCTTTCCGCTCAAGCAGGCATCCATCGACTCGATGCACGAGAAGAACGTGCGGCACGGGCACCTCTCCACGCTGCACATCTGGCCGGCGCGTCGTCCCCTGGCGGCCAGCCGGGCGGCGCTGATCGCCACGCTCCTGCCGGACCCAGGCGACAAGGAACAGCGCGATGCGTTGCTCGGGCGGCTGGGTGGAACGCTGAAGAAGACGCTCAGGAAAAAAAAGATGCCCAACGGTCGTGTCGAGGAGATCGAGGCGTGGGAAACCGAGGGCGGCGTGTTGCACTGGGGGCGCGAGTCCGGGCCGGAACTGGACCGGTTTCGGGAGGAAATCCGCAAGGCTTACGGCGGCCGCGCCCCCCGGGTGCTGGACCCGTTCGCCGGCGGCGGCGCGATTCCGCTGGAGGCTATGCGCCTGGGGTGCGAAGTGACCGCCGCCGACCTCAACCCGGTGGCCTGGTTCATCCTGAAGTGTACGCTGGAGTATCCGCAAAAGCTGGCGGGCCAGAAGCGCCGTTTGCCGGATTTTGCGCTGGCGGACGACGAGTTCATGACCGCCTACCTCAAGGCGAAGGGCCTGACGCCCGGGCAAATCAAGGTTCAGTTGCGGCAACTCCGGGCCGGGCAGGCGGTCGCCTGGCCCGTGCCGGCCCTGGAATCGGCCTCGCGCGGCGAGAATTTGAGCCTGCTCGATCATCCGACGCTGGACCCCGACGAGTTGCAAGCGGATCTCGCCTGGCACGTGCGCGCCTGGGGGCGCTGGGTGCTTAAGGCAGCGCGCCGGGATCTCGCGCGTTTCTATCCGACCTACGCCGAATACTGCACGCTCAAGCCCTATCGCCGGGTCCCTCTCGATACCGGCGAACCGTTGAAGTTCATCCCGGTGAACGAGGCCGGCGAGCCGCTGATCGATCTGCTCAATACCGGCTTCGACGCCGAGTATCTCGATAATCCCGCCCAGCCGCGCTGGGTGGCCAAGCCGACCGTGGCCTATCTGTGGGCGCGCACGGTGCGGTGCAAGGCGTGTCGGGCGGAATTGCCCCTGCTGAAGACCTGCTGGCTGGCGAAGAAGGACCACAAGCGCGTGCTGCTGACGATGCGCCCGCGCGAGGACCGGTCCGGCGTCGAGTTCGGGATCGACCCGAACGCCAAACCCGAGGGCGGCAATGCGGCGCAAAAGCGCGAATCCGACCAGCGGCTAGGCGCGGGCACGATGAGCCGGGCGGGGGCAACCTGTCCTTGCTGTGGCACGATTATGACGATGGAGGATTTGCGCCTTCAAGGCCGTGCGGGAAACCTCGGCGCGGTGATGACCGCCGTCGTGGTCGATGGCAACGACGGCAAGGAATACCGGTTGCCCACGGGTCATGAGATGGCGATGGCCCAAGCCTCCACGGATGAACTCGGTCGCGTGTTTGCAGAGATTCCTTTCGGGTTGCCGACGGAGCCGCTTGCGGGAGTTAATGCTCTCGGTTTCCGTGTTCCTCTATACGGCCTCGACCAGTGGCAAAAGCTGTTTACGCCCAGACAACTGCTGGGCTTGGCAACGCTGGTCAAGGTCAATAACCAGCTCGCCGCCGCGCTTCGTCAATCGGATTATCCGGCTGACTGGTTTGAAGCACTCGCCGCCTACAACGCCGTGGTGTTTGATAAAACCGCGGACTACGGTTCGTCGCTCTGCACTTGGCATAACTCGGGAGAAAAAATTAGAAACACCTTTGCTCGATTTGCTTTACCAATGGTGTGGGATATAGCGGAACTATCCATATCCAACGAAGTCGGCGGCAGCTGGCTTGCCCAGCTTGATTGGGTGGTTCGCTACGTCGAGCACGGATTGAATGCTGCCCGGCATGGTGCAGTTCACGTGGTTAGGCGGTCTGCAATCGCTTCCAGTGATGCCGGGGTGGATGTGATCGTGACCGATCCGCCGTACTACGACGCCATCCCGTACTCTGACCTGATGGACTTTTTCTATGTGTGGTTGCGCAGAACGCTGAATGGCTTGACCCCCGAGCTGGACGACGCATTTTCCGAGCCGCTATCGCCAAAATGGAACCACGAAGCGAACGACGGCGAACTGATCGACGATGCTTCCCGCTTCAAGGGCAACAAGGATGCGTCCAAGCGCAATTACGAGGAGGGTATGGCCCGCGCGTTCAAAGCGTGTCACGGCGCGCTGAAGCCAGACGGACGCTTGGTGATCGTGTTCGCCCACAAGCATCCTGACGCCTGGGAAACATTGGTCTCGGCGATCATCAAGGCGGGCTTCGTGGTGAATGGCAGTTGGCCCATCCAGACGGAAATGGGCAACCGGATGCGTGCCATGTCCTCGGCGGCCCTGTCTTCGTCGGTCTGGCTCGTTTGCCGCAAGCGCGATCCTGCCGCCAAGGCCGGCTGGGATACCCACGTCATCCAGGAGATGGAAAGCGGCATTGTCGGCAAGCTGCGCGACTTCTGGGATGCGGGCATTCGCGGGCCGGACTTCGTGTGGGCCGCCACCGGCCCCGCCATGGCCTCCTACAGCCGCTATCCCGCCGTCAAAAAAGCTTCGGCCGCCGGCCAGTGGATGACGGTCTCCGAGTTCCTCGGTCATGTCCGCCGCATCGTGGTGGACTTCGTGGTCGGGCGGGTGCTGTCGCACGGGCAAGGCGGGACCGTCCCCGGCGACCATCCACTGGACGATGTCACCACCTACTACCTGCTGCACCGCCACGACTTCGGCCTCCAGGAAGCGCCCGCCGGCCCGTGCATCCTGTACGCCGTTTCCTGCGGCCTGTCCGAGCGCGAACTGGCGGATCAATACGAACTGCTGGCCCGCGGCGGCTCGACCGATGCCGACGAGGACGAATCCCCCCCCGAGACGGACGAAGACGCCGACGCGGCGGCAACGGGCGGCGGTCGGTTCAGGCTCAAGGCCTGGAATGCCCGCAAGCATCGGCTCCTGGGCCTGGAAACCCCCAGCAGCCGCCGGATCCCACTGGTCGACCAGGTCCACAAGCTGATGCAGCTCTGGGTGGCCGGCGACGTGGTCAAGGTTAACGAGTACCTGGACCACCGGGCTCTGCGCCGCAGCCCGCTGTTTGCCCAACTCATCCAGGCGTTGATCGAACAAAGCCGCGCCGAAGGCGGCGCGGAGGAATGCTCGATCCTGGAGCGCCTGCAAAACTACCTGCGGGCGGTGGGTAGCACCGCGCAACCTGATCTTGGCTTTTCAGGAGACTGATGATGCTCAAAAGCTACGAAGCGATTTACGATCACGGCCAGATTCACTGGCTCGGCGATGCTCCAACATTAGACCAGGCCCGGATCATCGTCACTGTACTGGATCAGACGCCGGCTCCCTCCGCGTCCCCCCACATCCCACCTCCGGCGCTGAAAGGTTCGATCCTCTTCCACGACTACGATCCCTTCGAACCCTCCATGACGAACGAAGACGCCGAAGCGGCCCTCGACCGCACGGCCCGGCAAATTGCGGGAGACCCTGACGCTTTCCGGATTCAGGATCATGCTGATTCTTGATACCCATATCTGGCTATGGTGGATCGCACAGGACATCCGCCTGCCCCGCTGGTTGGCAACGCGGATAGCGGATCCTGAGCGGCCGCTCGCGCTATCCGCCGCCTCGGTCTATGAACTCAGTCTGGGCGTCGGACGAGGCCGTATCGCCCTCAATCGTCCGTTGGACGACTGGCTTCAGCAAGCCACGTTCGAGGCCGGGATTCAGGTTCTCCCCGTGACCACCAGGATAGCCAGCTTGGCCGGTCAGTTGCCGCGTCATCATCTCGACCCCCTGGATCGGTTGATCATCGCCACGGCGCTCGTGCATCAGGCGCAACTCGCGAGCCTGGATGACAAATTTCCACTGTATGCCGAACTGACCCGGATTCTGATCCAGCGAGACAACGCCCCGTAACCCTCAAATTATGGTTTAACGTCTTTCTTACACGCTCCATAAACGACAGGGATGGGGAAAAGGGGACTGAACACTTATATAGGATTTACGCATTGACAGGAGGTTGAAATTGTGGGTTGAGGTGCTGCAAG
>ERZ761607.1908-NODE-1908-length-24108-cov-4.631855_pt1 | contig 24108 bp, 22 predicted proteins | sample MGYA00511164_ERZ761607 | MGnify/ENA primary metagenome ERZ761607 (study PRJEB28899, sample SAMN02445080) | bioreactor sludge metagenome | biome: EBPR sludge | place: Australia: Brisbane, Thorneside Wastewater Treatment Plant | collected 2011-06-22 ... | reverse complement strand
TTGGACGATTGTTGACGCAGCGAATTCAACATAAGGGATGCAGGTTGTCCATCACGGTGGTCTTGCCCCGCCCGTTCGCGCCGGCGATGGCCACCAGCGCCGCGCCGGGCGCCAAGCGTTCGAAGTCCAGCTCCAGCACATCCCGCCCCATGCCGTCGCGGATGCCGCGAAAGCCCCTGAGCATCAGCGAAAGCACTCTCATGCGTTTGCTCCTGCGAAAACCTCGAGGCAGTCTCCCGCGAGTTCCAGTGTCTTCAAGCCACTCGCCACCTCGCCATCGGCACGCTGTGCATCGTCGGCCTCCGTTGGCTGCGGCTCGGCCAGGACATCGTCCACGATCCGCTGCGTCCGGTGCGCCGCGAGTTCGTCGAGACACGACCACAGCGGCTCGGCTCGCGCACCGACCACGCCAGCCCAGGCGGCCACCTTGTCCCGCATGGCGCCGGCTTGGCCGATACCGGCGGAACGCACGCGCACCACCGGCACGATGCGCCCCTCGAACTGCACGCCCGCTGCGCCGGCCAGCAGCTCGCGCATCGCGGCCCGGTCGACGTCGTTGCGTTCTTCCTCGGGAACACTCCAGCGCAGGCGCACCCAGGCTCCCTCGACCGGCTGCGCCACCAGTGCTGCGCGCAGCGCGGCGAGGTCGGGCTTGCCGTCGAAGCAGATGTCGACCGTGCGGCGCGCCGGCGTCGCCTCCAGGCGGCACGCGGCGGAGTCCGGCCCGACCTGCCAGCGCAGGAAGCCCTTGTCGCCTGCCTCGCCGTGGTGGAACCTGCCGATCGACCCGGCATAGGCGATGCAGCGCCGGCCACCGCCATCGTCGCGCTCCCAGCACTGGTGGCGGTGGATGTGACCCAGCAGCACCGCCTGCGCGCCCGCGTCGAACAGGCTGCCGGTGGTGAACTCGTGGTCGAAGCCAGCCATCGGCACGCCGTGCTCCGTGATGCAGCCGAACACCGTGCCGTGTGAAACGAGCAAGGTCGGCAAGCCACACCGGCGCGCCAGCGCGTGGCTCGGCGCCCAGCCGCGCAGCAGCGTCGCCACATGTTCGCCTGTCGCGGCGGCGGCGTCGGCGACCCCGAGGACGACGGCCATCGCCGCGCGGTTCACCGACGGCAGGCACGAGAAGAGCGCGACCAAGCCCTCCGGCAGCGCGTCGAAACACCATCCCGGTGAGGCGACCCAGTCCCCCGCGGCGGTCAAGGCGACCTGTCCGATCCGGTCGGCAACATGCACCCCATGGCGCCCGCCCAGCGCTCTGAACACCGACAGCGTGCCCGGAGGCTCGTGCGACCAGGTGCCTTGAAGCATCAGCACGGGGCAACGGTCCGCCAACCACCGAACCCGCGAGACGAGCGCAACCGCCGATGGCGAGTGCAGATCGAGCGCGTGGTCGGTGCTGTCACCGGAGATCACCGCCACATCGACGCCGGCGTGCACGGCGCGCTCGATCGCGGCGCCAAAGCACCGATCCGCCTCGGTCAGGTTGCGCGGCCCGTAGTGCAGGTCGGAGAAGTGCGCCACCCGCAGCGGCCGGCGCGCGGTCATGACGCCTCCCGCAGAGCAGCGGCGACCTTGTCGACGTAGCCCGGCGCGTCGTTGCGGTGGCGGTCCAGTTCGTCCCAGGCCCGGCGCCGGCCCTGCGGGTTGAGCTTCCAGCCCGGCCCCCAGCGCCTCGCCGCATAGTTCTCGAAGTCGGCGGCGGAGACACCGTGTCCGCCGGCCAGGGCCAACACCTTGTCCAGCGTCGGCTCGCCGCGAGACGGGACCCCATCGGCCACCGCGGCATCGGTGACCGCCGCGACCGTCCCGGCGGGCTCGCCTTCGAGCACGCCGCAGGCCGCATGCGCCTGCACGACCACGGCCTCGTCGTCCTCGCGGTCGCGCAGCAACGCGCTGACGTCCACCGGCGCTTCCAGATCGATGATCCACTGCGGCACCCTCACGGCCCGGCCCTGCTGGTCGATGTGGCTCACCTCCATCAGGCGCTTGGACAGGAAAAACGGTGTGCGCTGGCGGTCCAGGAAACCCGAGATCCGCCCGCCGCGCAGGAAGGCCACGGTCTCGAACTTCTGGATCGCCGCGTTCATCGCGTAGAAGCTGGTGGTGTGCAGTTCGAACGCGCTCAGCGACCGGATGCCCGGCACGAAGAACAGGAAGCGGCCTGTCAGGTTGCACTCGCGCTGCTGGTACTCGTGGCAGGCCTCGGGTTCGCAGACGCCACCGTTGGCCTCGCGCATCACCGTCTTGCGTCCTCCAAACAGGCGCACCGCGCGCCGCCTCTGTGCGTCCAACGGCACCGGAGCGTGGCTCATGCAGTGGCGCACGCGGCCATCCTGCCCGTACTCCGACCAGTAACGCTTGTCGTGCGTCCCCCAAGCCGCCAGTTCGTGCGGCATCACGGTCTGCCAGTGGTCCGACGGGAACACCACCGGGAAGCGGTACAGGTGCCGCCCCTCGCCGCGATCCTCGCCGTAGGCCTCGATCAGTTCGCGCGCCAGCGCCGGATTGCCAAAGTCCTGCGCGCGCACGGTGAACCAGGGCACGTTGCGCGGCACGAGCGGGTTCTTCAGCTGCGGCAAGGCTTCGGCGAGCGCCTGCTCGATGCGGTCGAACGAGTGACCCTCGCGCAGGCCGCGCTCGTAGATTTCGCAGGCGCGCGGCTCGCCCGCGGCGCGCTTTGTGAGCACCTTGATGCCGGCGCGGATCTTGCCGGCGGTGGGAATGCGGGCGGTGGTCTGCCCAAGCAAGGTGGCCGGGGTCGAGGGGCCACCGTGCAACGTGACGGTGGGCAGTGCGGATGCGGCGGTCATGGATGCGCTCCTTGGCGAGGCGTGCACCGGGACATCCCGGCAATTCATGCTCTCGCGAGAACGCGCCGCTTCAAGTGCGCCTGTTCAGGCGCGCCGCGGTGCCGCTGGCGGCAGCGCAGGCATCGGTTCATCGGTGGACCACACCCAGCCGCCGCCCGCCGAGCGCAACGTGGCAGCCTTGGCCTCGCGCTCGCGTGGGGTCATGAAGGGACTGATGACATGCAGCGGCAGCGGCACGGCGCCCGTGTCCAGCAGCAGAGCATTCGCAAAAGTAGCCCCGCAGCACGCGTCGTAGCGCAGCGGCTTCAGGAAATGCCGGCCCGCTTCCACGAGCGCCTGCACGAGCGGCAGTTCGTGTACGCCTTCCACCGGGATCCACTGCTCGCTGGCCAGCAGCAGGGTCGCGGTGTCGATCTCGTAGGTGTGCTCGCGCCGCGCACGGATCAAGGCCGCCATCAAGGGCCGCACACGCTGGCCGTGATCGGCGTCACGGGCCTCGAGCACCGCTGCGTAGGTGCGCGCGATCCGGTCCCAGGTCTTGATCGACGCCAGCAGAGGTGCGTCCGGCATGTGCTTCAGCCAGACACGGTATCCGCCGGGGCAGGACTCGGCCGCCTTGAACTCGGCCAGCACCATCGCCAGCGGCGCAACGCCGTCGTGCGGACGCAGCACGCCCAGGCGCTCGCGGCGGCGCTGCGCCGCCTCCGCACGCGTCGCTTCGGTGAACTGCTCGGGGACGTAAAGGCGTTCGCCCAGCACGACTCCCTTTGCCGTCACCTGCTCGGCGGCGCGCAGCACATACTTGTGCAGCACCCCCTGCGATCGTTTGCCGGCCATCGCTGGCGACCAGCGGTTGAAGCCCGCACGCTCGAACAGGAAGTGCGCCAGCGCGCGCAGGCTCATGCCCCGCCGCGGCGCCTCGATCTCGCCCGGGGCATCGTCCGTCCGCCCACCCGGTGCACGACCGCCCGCCTGCCGGCTCCAGGCAAAGTCGACGCGCAGCTCCACCGCGTCATCGGACTCGACCACCGCGTCGCCCATCAGTTCACCCAGACCCGAGGTCTGTGGCGAGGGCTCGAACGACGGGCATGCCGGATGGTGCTGGCTGCCAGTGTCGGGCATGCGCTTGGCCAGGTAGCGCCGATGAAAGGCGACGTACATCTCCACGCCGCCGGGCACACACATGCAGCGCGGCCGTTCGGGCGTTTCGTAGACAGCGGCCAAGGCATCCTGCAGCGAGGGGTCGTCAGGCTGCACGACGCGGCCGCGAATCGACAGTCGCAGGTGATCCATGCGGGTCAACCTTGAGGTCTCTCCGCCCTCCGCACCAGTTCGGAACGCGACGCGTTCGGAGGGCAATCGCCATCAGCCTCCGCGCGCCCGACGCTCAGACAAGTTCCTGCACCAGACTCGCCATGCTCGGCCGTACCCGTGGGAACTGCTCTCGCACCGCGCTGCGCTCGCTGATGCCGAGCACGAGGCCCACCTGCTCCTCGTCGGCGCCGCGGTCGTACAGCCGGGCCACGACCGTACGGCGGATCGACAGCGGTGTAGCCCACTCAAGCTCCGCGTAGCGGAACAGCTTTCGGTAGGTTTCGAGGATCGGGCGGCAGAGGCAGCGCCGCCGGCCTTCGGCACCGTACTGCGTGATGCGGAAGCCCTCGCCCGTCGAACTCAGAAACAAGGGGCTGGTTGGATCGAGGCCGCGGTACGCGCTGGGGGCTGCCCTGCCATGGCCTCGTGCGAGGCGCTCCGCCAAGTAGGCATCCAGCGCATCGTCGAGCTTCCGGCTGGCGAAGTAGAGCGGCCTGGGCTTGCCGGTGATGCTGGCCGCCGCCGGCAGTTCCGATTCGCGGCGCACCTGCCCGTCGACCTGCAGGTAGTCGCACACGCGCAGACGCACGATCTCGAGCGGGCGCGCGCCGGTGACGAACAAGGTGTAGAACAAGGCCACGTCGCGCGCCGGCTGTGCGCTGCGGCCGCGGATGCGCAACACCGCGCGCGCGATCTCGTCCGCGCTCACCACCCGCTCGGCCTTGGGCCCGTGGCCCGTGCCCGGATCGAAGCGCTCCAGCGCCTGCAGGATCGCCGCGCGCCGCTCGCGCAGGCGCCGCACGAATCCGGTCGCGCCGTCGTTCATGCCATCGATACCCACTTCCCTGCACAGTCGGGTGGCAACCGCCTTGACCCGCCGCTCGACAGCCGTGCGCGTGATGCCGAAGTCGGCAGCCACCGACTCGTAAGTGCGCCCATCGATCACCGCCCGCAGCATCGCGACCGCCTGCGTCACGGCGGTCTCCGCGGACCCTGGTTCATCGTCGTCCATGGCATGCCCTCCGACTGCTGTCGAACATGGCCATCGTCCCCAAACTTCCCGTGTGCCAACAGCCGAAACGATGCGGCTCGACCCGTGGTTTCGGCACGGGCTCTTTCGATTTCGATTGCCGTCACTGAATCTCGATTGCCAGGTTGGTTACCGGGTGCAACGCAAGCGTGTACACCGCACCGTTTTCCTGCGCCAATATTCATCGGGACTTTGAATGGAAACGTCAGCATCGAAATGCTAGGTTGATGACGCCGGGGTGGATCGGCGTTTAGTGAGTTTCGACGGCGTGCAGAAACGCTGAACAGGGGGCAGAGACATGCTCGATCGCGATCAGTTGGAAACCTTCGCGACCGTTGCCGAGGCGCAGAGCTTCGAGCGCGCAGCGACCTTGCTCAACATCACGCGCGGGGCGGTGTCTCAGCGCATCAAGGCGCTCGAAGAGTCTCTGACCACGGTGCTGCTGGTCCGCGAGAAGCCCGTCGTGCCGACCGCCGCGGGCGAGATCCTGCTGCGTCACGTCAAGGCGCTGCGCCTGCTCGAAGGGGCGACGCTGAACGAACTGAAACCTCAGGTTGGCCCGCGCCTTCCCGTGCCGCTGGCCATCGCGGTCAATGCAGACTCGCTCGCGACCTGGTTTCCGCGCGCCTTGTGGGACCTGCTGCTGCGCCGGCAGGTGGCGCTCGAGATCGTCACGGACGATCAGGACCACACCTCGGGCCGCCTGGCACGCGGCGAGGTCATCGGTTGCATCTCCACCGATGCCAAGCCCGCGGGCGGCTTCCTGGCCGAGTGCCTGGGTGCGATGGAGTACCGCTGCTACGCGACACCAGCCTTCGCCGCAGAGTTCTTCCCAAATGGATTGAACGTACAGGCGGTTCTCACGGCGCCCGCCATCCTGTTCAACCGCAAGGACTCATTGCACGACGACTTCCTGAAGCGGCAATTCGGCTTCGCCGTGGAGCGATATCCGCGCCACTACCTGCCCTCGCCGATGACCTTGCTGGACGCCGTTGCCGCCGGCGTCGGCTACGGGCTGGTGCCCGGCCTGCAGGCTTCCGCCGCGGCTGAGCGCGGCGAACTGGTCGACCTGGCGCCCGGCGAGCCCGTCCTCGTCGACCTGTACTGGCATCACTGGGAACTGGAGCCACCCCTCTCGCGCGAGATCACCGACCTCGTGGTAAGCCACGCGCGGAATCAACTGCTGCCGCGCGCAGGACCGCGGTTTGTCGAGGACGAGACATCAGCGCCGAAGGCCGCCGACGTCGAGTGACCGGGGCCGGCCAGCCGCACAGATCAGACCGACGATGGCCGAGACGGCGAGGCCGCCTGCCAGCGACACGGTGTCCGCGTCCGCTTCGATCCAGCCTGTCCAGCCAGCGACGTACACCGCACTGGACGCTGCCAGCCCGGAAGCCATCACCATGCCGGCCTGCACCGCAGGCAGGCTGGCGCCCCGCAACAGCAACAGGAAGAGCCAGCCGACGCTTGCGAGGTAGACCACGTTGACCGACACCATCGTCTCCACGATGCCCTGCCCTCTGGCGGCCAGCAAGGCTCCTGCCGCGAGCGCGGCGATCGACCAGACGGGGTGATTCATCGGGCGAGCAGCGGGCAGCGCTACTGCCATCGCGCTGGCCATGGCACGCACGATCGCCGCGCCAGAGCCCAGCGCGGCCGTCGACAAGGCGGCCAGCAGCAGAGCCTGCGCGCCGGGCCACAGTCCGCCCGCCGCGCTTCCCAAGGCGAACGGGACGACCTGCTTCGCATCCATCAGCCCGTCCAGCCGGCCCGTGCCCTGCAGCGCCAGCACCAGCGCCGGAGGCAGAAAGGCCACCCCAATCAGGACGGCCGCCGCCAGCGTGCAACCGGCGGCTGCGGCGCCGGGGCGGCGCGCGGCCAGCACGAACTGGTGGTAGTCCGCGCCCAGGCAGACGAGCAGGCCGACCGCCAGCACGATGGACACGAGCCGACCCGGACTGAACCCGCCGAGGTCGCGCACGAACAGGTTGGCCGACTGCGCGTACAGGGTCAGGCCACCGGCGTCGGCCAGCGCATAGAGCAGCACCACGGCACTGGCCAGCAGACAAGCGGCGAACACGCGCGATGCGATGCGAAGGTCGAGCCTGGACGCGCCAAGGATCAGCACCAGCACCGCCGCCTGCGCCAACTCCCTTGGCAAGCCGATCACTTCCGCGATGGCAACGCCGCCCGCGATCTGGGCCGCCAACACGCCGCTCATCCAGACCAGCGACAGCAGTGCCACCGCGCGCTGGATGGGCGGACCGAAGGCGCGTCCGAACAGTTCCCAGACCGGCATCCCGAGCTTCCACAACCTGCCTGCGAAGCTCGCCAATGCCAGCATGCCCAACGCGGTTGCCACACCGTAGAGTCCGCCGGCCATGCTGTGCGTGAGCGCCATCTCGCCGGAGCCGAACAGAAAGCCGATGCCGTAGCTGGCCGAGACCAGCAGCGCCGCCACCTGCAACGCCCCGAGTACCCGCGTCGTCATGGCCTCGCCTCCCGCTCCCAAGCCCGCACCACCGCTGTCGGGCCAGTGAAGTACGCGTTGCAGACCGTGCCATGCGACCGGTACGCCGGCAAGCGGCGGAACAGCGCATGCGCCTGCGGCAGCCGGTAGTACGGCACGGCTGGCAGCAGGTGATGGGTCAGGTGGTAGCCGTTGTTGCGAGGATGGATCAACCGGCGCCACGGCCCACCCACGGCCATGTCGCGCGTGAAGCTCAGGATGCCGCCCGGCCGCAGGCCGAAGTGGTCGCACATCTCGCGCAGTGTCGTGATCAGGTGGAAGACCGTGGCCCGCGCCAGCAGCCACAGACCGACAAAGGTCGAGGTGAACTGCGCACCGGCGACCTCGAGCATCAGCGCCAACGCGGCCAGCCACCAGGCAACGATGTAGGCCCTGCCCGACATCGGCACCCCCGCGGCGCCCAGATGTCCGCAGAAGTCTCCCCACCACGCCTGCAGCGAGCACACCTGGAGCAGATAGCTGCGCAGCCAGTGCCTGGGCAGCAGGTCCGGCGGGACCATCAGGTCGGGATCACCGCCGGCCGTGCCCAGTTGCAGGTGATGGCGGAAGTGGTCCGCCCGATAGCGCTCCAGCGACGCGAACAACAGCGGCGCCACCAGCAGCCCCGCGAGGCTGTCGTTCACCTGCCGGGTCCGGCAGAGGTTGCGATGGCCGGCGTCGTGAAGGATGTTGCCCAGCGCCCGTTGCCGGTTGGCAACGACGATCAGCGCGATTGGCAGCGTCGCCGGACCGATCCAGGCCACGGCTGCCGTCGCGGCCAGGACGCTCACCCAATCGAAGGCAATGTCACCCAACGGCCGCGCCCAGTTCAGGCGCAGCAGTTCTCGGTGCGCGCCGCCGGTGCGCTGCAACTGCGCTCGCAGTTCCGACTGGTCGTCGAGGACTTCCGAATGCGTCAACATCTCCGGAACCTCCTTCCCCGAGCGGCATCGCGTCTCGCGTCTGCACTGCTTCAGCAAGTGGAAACGGCTTCGCAACGGCCCGGGTATCGACGCTAGCAGCGCCTCGCACCGGTGAACGCGTGTTTAGCAACTTTGGCCCTGCGTCAGCTTCGCTAAACCGCGTGCTCGATCGGCGAGAAGCGGCGCCGAATCCTCATAATCCGTTACAGAAACAAGCCTTCCCATACGCAAGGAGAGCCCCGGATGAGCGGTGAACGCGACCTCGAGACCCTGCGGCGCGAAATGGCGCCGCGGCTCCGCCCAGAGACCTTCGTGTACTGCAGTTTTCCGGACTTCCGCATCCCAGCCGGCCTGGAGCCGATCTGCACCTTCCGCGAAGCTGAGGGGGTGACGGCAATCGTCGAGAAGGCACAGGCCGAGGGGTCCGCGGTGCCCTATGTCTTCGAGTCGCATCTGATCACGCTCACGGTGCATTCCTCCCTCGAGGCCGTCGGCTTTCTGGCGACGCTGGCCGGCCGGCTGGCCGATGCCGACATCCCCTGCAACGTCGTGGCGGGCTACCACCACGACCATCTCTTCGTGCCGACGAATCGGTCCGAGCAGGCGCTGCGGGTGCTGACGTCGATGTCGGCGCCACCCACCTCCGATGCGAGGCCGGGTCTCTAGACGCCACCCTGCTCGCTGATCCAGCGCCGAACGTCTTCCGCTCGCCAGGCCGTGACCCGGGCCGACAGCTTCACCGGGCTGGGAAACGAACGCGCCCGCACACGGCGCCAAAGGGTGGACTTCGATATCGGCACGAAGGCCAGCACCTGACGCTGGCGCAGAAAGCCCGTATCCGGCAGACAGGCTGCAGTGTTGGTTGCTGCGCGGGGGTCGGTTGCGTGCAAGGGCTGGGCGGCAGCGGCGCTGCCGAGCAAGAGGGTGGTCCGCGTGGGCATGATCGGTCTCCGCGGCGGACGGCGCCGCCGGTAGGCATGACCAGCTCTTTGCGGCAGCGAAGGGTCACGGTCGGATCGCTGCGGCGAGGAACGCGTGTGCTCGAGGTCAACCACCGGTGCGTTCCCAGCCGGCGGCTCGTGCGGCACTGGCGCGTTCGCGCCAGCCCGTGGGTGGGATGTTCATCATTCGGCAGAGGGCCAGCCTTTGCCGGTGTGCCGCACAGAACAGGGTGAAGGCAGGTGTCGACTGCGACGCCACCGACTGGCGATGGGAGGCACGCTGCGACCGCTGATGGGCCGACCTGCGCCTGATCGAGACCGTAGCGCCGCTGTGCGAAGAAGTCCCACCACCAACAGCCTGCGCCTGCGAAACGCCCGCCTGGCGCCGGCCTTACGCAGTGGCGATACGCGGCGCCGCGCCTTCTTCGATCTTGGCCTGACCTGACTCGCCGGTTTCGTCTGCTGGCATCACGGCCGAGAGGCCTGCGGCAGATGCGCCCTCGAGAGGCAGGCCATCCGCCGCCTCCGCAGGCGCCTCGCCGGCCGCAGCGCCCGGGGCCCCGACGCCCTCGTCTGGCGAATTCATGCGCCGCCGCAGACCCGATGCGAAGTTGCGCGCCGCCGTGGCGACGCCTCGCACCTGGCGTTTCACCAGGGCGCGCTGCTTGTCGACCTCGCGCGTCGTGATGACCTCGTGGATCTCCAGCGTCTGCAGCAGGGGCATCAACTGGTCGAGCTTGCCGAGCACCTCCAGATAGCGCCGGCCGCTCGACGACAGCACCCCCACTTCGATCTCCATCGCCTTGGTGTCGTAGGTCGCGACCCGCGTGATCCCGTTCGCATTGAAGAGCGCTTCGGCGCCGTCGATGGCGCGATCGAGCGCAGCCGAGACGGCTTCGAGCCGCTCGCGCAGCGCCGTCTCCACGCGCGCGACGTCGTCCGGGTCCAGGCGTGTGCGCGCGATCACCGAGATGAAGTGGGCGTTGAGCTGCAGCGTCGCGAACATGCGCACGAACAGGCGCTTGCCTTCCGCGCTGGTGAAGCAGGCCGGCATCTTCACGCTCGCCGCCTCGACACGCCGGTAGTCCACCTTGGCCTCGCGGGCCAGGATGCGCTCGTTCACGCCGCCCTGGTCCACCCGCAGGATCTGAAGGCTGGTGGTCGTCGGCAGGAACTCGTTGTTCATGGGGTTCTCCCGCGAAGGACGCGCTGGCAGCCAGTGTTCCCGTCGGCACGCACCCGTCGCCACGCAAAACGGCCGTCTGGTGACGGTGGTTTCGCTATCAGCCCGCACTCGCCGGCCGCAGTCCCGTTGACCTGCGAAGTTCAGGTCGCTACCGTTTGCACACGCAGCAGCTGGCCCTGCATCTTCTTCGGCAAGCCCCGTTGACCTTCATGTGCATGCAGGCGGCTCGAACACCTCGACCGCTTCGCACCCCGAGCGCGCTTTCGAGCCGTTGACTGCACGGGCCCCGTGCAGCCGCCGGCTGCAACGCGCGCTTCGGTCGGTCGCTGGCATTCCGATCGCGCGGCTTCCGTCGCGCCCAGCCAGCCCTTGAAGTCTGCCGCCGGTTCCCAGCCGGCATTCGTCACCCCGCGGGGCCATCGGCCCGCGCGCCGTCATGGCCTCCGCGTATCCCATGGAGGCCCTCATGCCACAGCCCCGAGCATCGCTCGAACTTTCCCGCGCGCCCCTGTCCCAGGCCGGCGCCTACTGTGAATCGCTCCTGCACGAGCCCCACGAGCACGTCGACGCCGGCTCCGACACCGAGCCGATCGACTGGACCGAGCAGGACGTGGTGTTCCTGCACTGGCGCCTGCTGCAGGAGATCGAGGCGCTGGCGGATCCCGAGACGCCCCTCGAAGCCAAGCTCGACACCTTGCGCTGGGTGTTCACCGAGCGCGAGAAGGACTCACGGCCCTTCTCGTTCGTGAACTGCCTGCGCGTCGTCGGCTGCAGCCCGCTGTCGCCGATTTCCTACTGCGGACTGGTCGACGCTGAAGAGATCCGCAGTCGCATCCGGCACGGCGTGAAGCGCTGGCTCGAAGCCACGCTGACGCGCTACCCCGACTGGGTGCGCGAGGCCGTTGCCCGCAACCCGGAGTGGGTGGAGCAGCAGCTCACCCGCAATCCGCAGCGGATCAACGAGCAGGTCCGCGCGGTCGCCCAGCAAGGCGACCTGTTCGCCTGAGCCCATTCCCGGCCGCCGCCGCACCGCAGCGACCAACCAACTCAAGGAACACACCATGTCCCGCTTCCAACGCGCGGCCGGCGTGCTGGCCGTTCTCGCACTGCACGCACTCGGCGCCTACCTGGACGCCATCGATTCCGCCGCCGCGCCCTCCCGGGCCGAAGGCCATCGCGCGCCCGGCGCCAACCCGATCCGCTGAGGAGTTGCCATGCACATCGTCACCTCAACCGGGCGCGCTACCGCACCTCTGCTGCCGGTTCGCGCACCCGAGGACCTCGAGTACCTCGTCAAGGAGAGCGAGATCGTCACTGGCCTGCCCGGCCGGACCTTCGTCATCGCCGGCGCCGACCGCCTCGCCTACCGGCTGCAGTGGCATCCGCTCGGCTTTCAGGTCGAACGGCTCGACAGCCGCGGCCGCGCGCTGCACGTGCAGCAACTGCTGCTGTTCGAGTTTCTCGACCACCCGCTGCTGGAGGCCTTGCATGCCGGCCAGCTCTTCACCGCGCCGATCGAGTTCGACCCGCCGCGCGGTTGACCCACATCCACCCCAAGGCGGGCGCTCCTTCGGGGGCACCCGCCGTACCGGAGATTCACCATGCAGATTCAAGTCCGCATCAACGAGGAAGGCGCGCTGCGCAATCAGCGCTTCGCCTTCACCGACCGATTCACCCTCGTGTCGGAACTGCTCCAGAACGCACGGCGCGCAGGCGCCACGTCCATCGTCATCGACCACGACGCCGAGGCCCGCACGCTGACCGTGCGAGACAACGGCTGCGGCATCGACGACTTCCAGAAGCTGCTGACCCTCAACGAGTCGGGCTGGGATGAACCCACGTGCGACACGGAGAACCCGTTCGGCGTCGGCTTCTCGAAGTGCCTGTATGCCGCGTCGCGCTGCGTCGTGCGATCGCGTGGCCTGTGCGCCGACTTCGACACCGCCGCGGCGCTGGCCCGAACGCCGATCGATGTCGTCGACCTGGCCGAAGCGTCGACGGCAGGGACCGAGGTCGAGCTCCACGGCGTCGACCTGCCCGAGCTGGCCTCGCGCATCGCCCCGCTGTGCGCCGGCTTCCCCGTGCCAGTGTGCTTCAACGGCAAGCAGGTCGAGCGGCCCCACGCCGCAGCGAGCCTGATGCTGGCCGAGACACCCGTCGGCGGCGTGCACCTCTGCGGCACGCGCAACGGCGAGCACAGCCACAACACGCTGGTCTACCTGCAGGGCTTCTGCGTGCTGCATCCGATCTACCACCGGCCTGAACGCGTGAACATCCTGCACCTCGATCCACGCCAGTTCATGGCGCGGTTGCCCGATCGCGACAAGCTGATCGACGAAGACCGGCAACGCCGCCGCATCGACACCAGCCTGCGCGCTGAATGGCGCCGCGTGCTCGAAGACGCCAAGCGTGCTCTGCCGCCCGACGTGTTCGTCGCCAGTTTCTATCCGGCCTTGCGAGGCTGGGGCCACCTGGACTTGCTCAACGACATCGACACCCTGCCGGCCGCGGTGTTCGACGAGATCTCCGGCTATCCCTACCAGGAAGGCTCGGGCGACAGGGACTACCTGCGTGCCGTGGCTATCGCGCCGACGCGCTCGGCCATCGAGGATGGCGCGGTCAAGCTCTGCTCGATCGAGTCACTCGACGACAACAACGCGGGCCGCTGGATGTTCGCGCGTGCCACGGGATGCGTGCTCTTCCATCTGGGCGGCCTGCATCACGAGCACTGGGTGCAAGCCCATGTTCGCTACCTCGACGACGAAGCCGTCGGGGTCGAACCCATCGACGATCGCTTTCGCAGCCGGCTGGAGGGCCGCTGGGTCTGGCCGGACGTGGTGCTGTGCGCCGCCGTTCGCGTCAGCGTCGGCGGCGACACGGTGGACATCACCGATGCCGGCGTTCACCACGACGGGGTGCTCCACATCCCAGACGGCGAATGGTCGGGCGAGGCCGTGCGTCAGGCCTCGAGCTTCACCGACGAGAACGAGCAGTTCATGGCGTCCGATCTGGACGCGGACCGCGACGCGCTGGCCGACCTCATCCGTCGGCTGCGCTCCGTCGATCCGAAGGACACGCTCGACTCGCTGCTCGGCGAACTGAAGCTCGAACGCTACCCCGTGTTGCACGGCAGGCAGTTCCGCCTGAGCGTCGGCGCCGCGCCGAACGGTCATGCCGTCGAACTGGCCGATTGAGGTCGTGGATTGGAGGCGTTCGCGCCTCCTCTCCCCAGCGCACCGCGTGTCACGTGCGCTGCGGAGAGGTTTTCCCGCAGGTCGCTGGCACACCTGGAGCGCATCGCTCCGAAGCCGGCCCCGAAGTCAATCCGGCGCACAGCGCCGGCCCGCCCGCCATCGTCACGGAGCCTTGCCCTCGAAACGGGGTGCAGGTCCGGCACGGCGGGTTCACCCGTCAAGGAGAACACCATGAACCACGGACCAGCCAGTTCACGCAACGCCTGCCGCCAGAGCGGGCGGGGAGGCTGCCATGAATGACACCGTCATCGAGCAGCGCGTCGACGAAGCCAAGCGCCGCGCGCACGGGCGGTGGACCGAGATCCTGCGCAGCCTGGGCGTCGACGAACGCATCCTCAGCAAGCGCAACGGGCCCTGCCCGTCCTGCGGCGGCACCGACCGATTCCAGTACACCGACAAGTTCGGCGAGGGCAACTACCACTGCCGCCACTGCGGCGCCGGCGGCGGCTTCAAGCTGCTGCAGGCCGCGCTCGGCCTCGACTTCGCCACCGCGCTGCGGCAGGTGGAGTCCTGCGTCGGCGCATCGGGCGCTGCACCGAGCGTTTCAACGGCGTCGGCCGAACCCTCCGCGCAACGCATGCGCCAGCTCGCGCAGCGACTGTGGGACGAGGCCTTGCCCGTCCAGCCTGGCGACGAGGTCGACTGCTACCTGCGTCGCCGCGGGCTGCACCTGCGCCACGCGCCCGCCGTGCTGCGTCGGCATCCGGCCCTGGGCTACTACGAGAAGAACGCGGCCGGCAGGTCGTGCAAGGTGGCCGACTACCCGGCCATGCTGGCCTGCATCCAGGGCCCCGATGGCTACGCCGTGACGCTGCACCGCACCTACCTGAAGGATGGCGAGAAGGCCCCCGTGCCGGATGCGCGCAAGGTGCTCTCGGCCGGCATCAACGGAGCCGCCGTTCGCTTGTGCACCCCGGCGCATGAACTCGCCGTGGCCGAGGGCATCGAGACCGCGCTGGCCGTGCACCTGGCGACCGGCAAGCCGGTCTGGGCGGCGGTCAGTGCCGGCAATCTGGAGAAGCTGTGGCTGCCCGAGACCGTTCGGCAAGTCTGCATCTACGCCGACAACGACGCCGATGGCGGCTTCGAAGGCCAGGCCTGCGCCTTTGCGCTGGCGCGCCGCCTGACCCGCGGCACGCCGGGCGATGGCGCGCGCCAGGTCCGCGTGTTCCTCCCGCGCCAGCCTGGCCACGACTGGGCCGACGTGTGGCGGATGCGCAGCGCCGCCCACGACTCGCTGGCTGCGTAGCGGAATCGCGAAATGAACCCCACCGGTCGCTGCCACACCGGGCCCTGCGTCGATGACGCGCGGCGAAGGCAGACCTTGAGCTGCATGCAGTTGGCGCGGATGAACCCGCGCCATCGCGGATCCGGATTCGAACCGGATCCATCACCCACCCCGCGGGGCCCTGCCCGAGGGGCAAGGCGCCCCGCTCTTCCGATCGGAGCTTGTGATGAAGAACGGACGTGCCCTCGTCAGCCTGGCGCAGGAACTCGAACGCCAGCTGCACTCGAAGAAGGACCTGGTGGTCCCTTCGGCGCTGATGCGCCACGACACCGACGACACCGGCCAGACGCGCCTCGTCGTCGAAGAATCTGGCGGCCCGGCGCGCTACGGCGTCACGCCGCTGGCGCGCCGCCAGCTCGCGGATAAGTTGAAGATCCCGTATGCGTACTTCGAACGCATGCGCGGCGAGCAACCCGTGCTGCTGGACCGCAACGTCAACACCTGGCTGCAGAGCGACGACGACCGTCGCATGCTGCGCACGCTGGATGGCAAGGTGCGCGCGGTGTTGTCGGACCGCTACCGCCGGCTCGACAACTTCGACCTCGCCGAAAGCGTGCTGCCGATCCTGCAGCGCCTGCCCGAGGTGCGCTTCGAGTCGGTGGAGCTGACCGAGACGCGCATGTACCTGAAGGTGGTCACGCCGCTGCTCAAGCACGAGATGTCGCCCGGCGACGTCGTGCAGGCCGGTGTGGTGGTGAGCAATTCCGAGGTGGGCCACGGCACGCTGTCGGTGCAACCGCTGATCTATCGGCTGCGGTGCCTCAACGGGCTGATCGTCCCCGACTTCTCACTGCACAAGACCCACGTCGGCCGCAGCATCGGCCACGTCGCCGACACCATCACGGTGTTCAAGGACGACACCCTGCAGGCGGACGACAAGGCCTTCTTCCTGAAGGTGCGCGACGTGGTCGAAGCCGCGGTGTCCGAGGCGACATTCCTGCAGGCCGCGCAGAAGCTGCAGAAGACGCTGCGCATCCCGCTGGTCGGGGACCCGGTGAAGACCGTCGAGGTGCTGGCCAACCGCTACACGCTCAACGACAGCGAGCGCGCTGGCGTGCTGCGCCACCTGATCGCCGATGGCGACCTGACCGGCTACGGGCTGGTGAATGCGGTGACGCACTACTCGCAGGAGGTCGACGACTACGACCGCGCCACCGAGTTCGAGGCGCTCGGCGGCCGGCTGCTCGAGTTGCAGCCGGCGGAGTGGAAGAGCCTGGCCGAAGCGGCCTGAGCAGTGATCTGAGCAGTGGCCTGAACCCAGGCCCGTGACCGGCCGTTCCGGCGCAGCCCGTGTTCCCTGGTGGAGCGCGGCTGCACGGATCGGCCGGCGTTTCCGCGCGTTTGCGGGTGGCAATGCATCGTGCGGTCGATGCGGCGCCGCTCCAAACGCCGCGGCCGACCCTAAGCTGTGGCGCACGTTCAACCCACCGGCCCGCCACGCACACGACACCCCATTCAACTGACCGCGCCCCCACACGGGCTCACCCGAGGACGGCACCATGCACCAAGCTCAGCTCTCCGACGTACAGCTGACCAACCTGACCCTGCTGCTCACGATTCGTGACGGCGTGCTCCAGGATCGCCCCGCCACCTGCTGCAAGTTCGGCCTCGACGCCGCGCAGGCCGAGCGCATCGGCGCTCTGGGCGTCCAGCAGATCATGGCCCTCGTCGCCAACCTCGGCGACGCCACGCTGTTTCCCGCGCGCCGCGATCTGCTGGCGCTGCTCGACGCGCCGCTGCCGCTGGCCCGCCCGCTCGCCGCGGTGCACGCCGCCCAGCACCTCACCGCCTGAACCGTGGTGCCCGGGCCATGAACGAATCGCGGACCCCGCCGCGCGTCGACCGACAGTTGCGCGCCCTGCAACTGGCCAAGGACTGCGCCGCGCTCGGCGCGCGCGTGAAGACGATCGGCCACCTCACCGGGCTGCCGCCACGCGAGCTGCTGCGCATGCTGTTCCCGGACCGGTACAACGTGCCCCGCGGCCGCCCGCCGGATTCGCCCGAGTGGTACCACGGCGCGAACCTGCTGTACCGCGCCGAAGCCTCGATCGTCGTCTCGATCTACCAACGCCTGCGGGTCGCAGGCTTCACCGCGGCCGACGCCCTCGTCACCGCGTACCGGCAATACCGCGGCGTGTGCGTGCCGCCGCACCGCATCAGCTTCGACCGCGCCTTCGACCTGGTGGCGCACACCGACGGACTGTGGCTCACCGGCACGCAGAGCTTCTCGGTGGTGGCATGCCCGAAGTGCCACAGCGAGTTCCTCGCCGCGTTCGGCTCGATCGCGATGGCCAACGACGACTGCCCGTTCTGCAAGCTGGTGCAGCGGTACGGGACGGATCAGCGGGTGCAGGCGTCGTACCCGGTGAGGCCGCTGCCTGATATGTCGGCGATCGAGCTTGGGATGCGGCGGCTGTTGATGCCATCCGGGTGATCCAGAGCGCGAGACGATGGCTTCGCCAGCGCTGCGACAGCCAACTCTCGGCTATGGCCCGGAGGCTTGCTCGCCCGTGGCTGGACCGCAACAGGCAGTCGCGCCCGTGTCCGGCACCGCATCATCGCGTCGCATCGCTGTGCCCGTCGCAAATGTTCGCGGCCTGAGCATTGGGTCAGTGGTACCCTGCGATCGCTGCCTCAATCAGGGTTGCACCTTTCGTCTGCGTCGGTGTTGGTGTCGGCAACAGCCGCCGACTCCATGAATGCGGGCTGCGCAATGATGACGGGCGTGACGACGTCCCGGATCTGACAGAGCCCGGAGATCAGCAGGTCGTACTGCTCGGTTCGCCGGGCCTGGTCCCAAACAATCGGCAACACCTTGCGATACGGGCTGCCGACTTTGAGGTAGAGGCTTACGTCTTCTCCGATCTGAGAGATGAGGTCCTGCGGTGAACTCCTCTCGCGCCAGTATTTGACCTCGATGACCAAGTGAAGCGATGGAAGGACGAGATCTGCCCGAGGCTTCTTCTGCCCGACGGAAGCCAGCCACTCTTCATCTCGAAGGTCAGGGAAAACCGGCGCGAGCAAAGCGCACAGCAGGTTCTGGAAGTGGTACTCGTTCTCCACCGCCCACTTCTGGGCCGTGGATGTTGGTGTCTTCTTCTGCGCTTCCCAAGTCCAACGGCGCAGGCCCGATGGAACACGACGCAGAAGCAGCGCCACGTCTTCCAAGTTCGGTGTTCGCAGATTGACCTGCACCGCCGCCTGCGCGAGGAAGCGAAATGCCGCGAGGTCCAGCACAGCCGCTTCCGGATCCGCGTAGAGCACTGACTGAATACGTCCTAGCAGCCGCGTCACAAACTCGTTGCTCGTGACCGCACTCGGGACCAGCAGCCCGCGCGCCACGTAGACTGTTTCGCAACTCGTGGCGCACGCGACTGTCGGCGTGTCGGCCAGGCCGCTCTTGGAGCGTGCCTCAACCAGGCTCAACAACTCCTGGCGCCAACCGTTGTCGGCTTCGATCCCAGGCGGCCGCTTCGCCAGCAGCGAGCCGATCCATGCGCCGAACTTCTGCCAGCGGTCGGCGTCGGCAACGGCCAGCAATCCAGTTTGGATGCCCGTTTGCGCCACGGGCTGCACGAGGCTCACCATGGAGTTCTGCGATCCCCCGATGCGTCCCGTCAGCCAATCGACACCTTGCGCAAACGCGCTGTGGCATGTGGCAGGCAGGCCCGGATCGATCGCTAGCAGGAAGCCCAGCGCCGCGACCGCATGGATCGAGCGACCGCTGCCCGCCACCTCGTCCGACAGTTCCGCAGCGAGCTGTGTGCCGCGCCCGGCCGCGAAGTCCTCGCCCAGGGCCCAATGGCAGAAGGCGGCCGGCAGGGGCCCAGCGTTGCACAGCGCCAGCGCCTGTGCTTCCACGGCTCGCAGCGCCTCGAACAGCAGTGGGTTGTTCGCGCTCACAGGAACCACCGCGTCGTTCCAATCTTGCCCAACATGACGCTTGGGCTCCATCGATTGCCGAGTCGATCAAGGCGGCCCAGCAGTCCGGCCACTAAGTCCGAGTAATAGATCGTGACGGGCATGGCCGCGGGCAGAAAGCTGCGCCATGAGTGATTGGAGAACCAGTAGACCTGCTTGGTTAGGTAGATGAGGTCTGTAAACGTCGAGTCGCGATGCAACGTAAGCAGCAAAGGTCGGGGCAATCCGTCCGTTGGCCGCTTGAGCTGCTGCGGCCCGGTCAGCGTTAGCAAGGTCTCGTTGTGGCCGATTTCGGCATAGAGACCGCGCGTCGGTGTCTTCTCGCCTCGGCCCTTCACCCCCACCGACTCATTGTCGAACAGCAGGTATGGATGGTCCTCTTTCACGTGCAGGAAGGCGAACTGCAGATCGAAGGCAGAAAATTCCTTGAGCGCAACCTTCAGCGAATCTATCTCGGTGCTGCGCATGGGCTTGAACGCATGCACCACGACGCGGACGGAGTCGCCCTCGATCCAGTTCATCTCGCTGCGCACGCGCTGCAAGGTGGCCAGCAGAGAGTCCGCCAGCGCCTCCCCGTACTTGGCCATCGGCACCGCGTTCGACAGGTTCGACAGCAGGTAGCCGCCATCGCCTCGGAAGACGCTGGTGATGCCGACGATTCTCTCCTTCCTCGAGAAGCGTGACTCGCCGATCGCTGCGCTGCCCAAACCGATCACGACCTCGTGCGCAATCGCCTTGTCCGACTTGATCAGCCACGGAATGCCGCCGAGCTTCGCGTACACGGCGAGCGCCAGGTTGCTCAGGCTGTAGGCCAGGTTGCCAGGCGCCATCGCGAACGTCTCGCAGGCGATGAACTGCGTTGGGATCTGGTTCGAGAGAAATGCCGCCTTGGCCACCAGATAGGGGTTCTGCTGGGGTGGCAGTTGCCGGGAGTCACGTTCCGTCTGCACCAACGCGAGGTGCCACGGCGTCCCTTCTGCTCCCATGCGCACGGCCTTCGAAGCCGCTGCATGGTAAGCGTCGGCGGTGAAGCCGTCCGCTTCCACGAACGTCAGCGCGAGGTCCTGCAGGCCATAGATTCCCAGAAGTCCGCGCCCGAAGGGAAGCGAGTTCCCCTCAACCGTCAAACCATCGCGGAACTTAGTCAGGAAAATCTCGAACTGGCCGCGTCGCTTGCGATCGCAGACGACACATACGTTGGGCCGCGTCGGCGTGAACACGTGACGGCTGTACGGGCCGAACTTGCTGAGACCCACCGCGGCTCGGGTCTCCGACCGGAGCGTTCCCGCGTCGAAGACGTAAGTCGGTGTGGTCCCTTCGGCGAACCGAGGGAACGCGCTATGGCCGTCCTCCCCGAGGAGCTCTCCGATGTCGACGCTGAGCTTGTCCTGGAGCCCAATGCTCCCCAGACTGCGGACCCAGCCGGAGATCCGCACGACGTGCTCCAGTCGGGCGCTCCCTCGGCTGTTATCGAAGACGACCTGTTCCATCTTCGCCTGGGCGCGGCCGGCCGCACCGCGGGCGAAGTGCTGTAGCAAACGCCGCAGGTTTTCCTGCGAAGCCTCGAGGTAGAGTTCCTCAAGCGGAAGATGTTCTTCGACTCCCTGGAAACGATCGGACAGCCGCGCCTGGGTGCTGGACATGCTGCCGACGCGGCCGACCAGTCTGCGCTGCGGCAGCATGCGGGCATCGTCTGACGGCAATCGGCGCTCGACCGCCAGGCCTTCCGAGCGGAAGCCTTCCGACTGCAACTCCGCCAGGCTCGTGGCGCACGACTTCTGGATTTCAATGTCCCACAGAAGCCCGAGCGGGGACGATTCCTGCAGCTTCAGCGATCGAATCGAGATCAGCACGCGCGATTGCAAGTGGATGTGCCGGTCCACATCGGCAAAGCCGGTCGGCAAGACCCGGCCTACTGCGGTGATCGGGTTGTAGCGCACCACCGGCCGCCGGTTCGCGCTCAGCAGGCTGACCAATCGCTGTTCCAACAGCGGACGCAGCAGCGACTCGTGCTCCGCCGCCGGCACCGTGGCCGGCGTGCCCAGAGGCGAAACGTCCGGGGCGAGGGGCAAGGCCACGATTTCGTCGCCCCGACGACTCACGGCGTACTGTTCCCTGTGTCCGTTGCGCAAGTCGCGCAGTTGCTGCGCATCCCGGAAGGGCACGGTCTGCAACCGAATGGTATTTCCCGTCACTTGCAGGGGCGTGAAGTTGAGCTGCAGTTGTCTCCCCATATTCGGTCCTACTTCTTCTTCAGCATGAGCTGGATCATCGCGAACATCCGATGGAACAAGTAGTCGACCTGATCGACATCGATCACCGGGACCTGGCTCAGCTCCGAGTGGCGGATCAGGTGGCTGTTGCCGATCGAGGTCAGCTCGTGGGCCTCCGCATCGAGCCGCGCCCGCAGCGCCGGCTCGCGGGCCATTGCATCGAAGATGATCTTCACGGACCGCTTCTTGTCGTTCGGATCGGCCATCGACTTCAGACGCTCCCAGCCATCCCACAGGCGTTCGAGGGCCTCCCGACGCACCAGCGGACTCCGGTCGGAGAACTTCACGCGGCATTCTTCGAGCATGTTGTCCAGAGTCCGGTCGCCGCTGTTGAACGCGGTCCGCCGGAGTTCCTCGCCGAGGACGGGCGGGAGCACGCGCACGATGCGCCCCGTCGAAATCATCTCGTACGCGACGCCGTTGCGCGCGAACATGCGGTTGACGCTCGCTCGGAAGTCGTCCTGGCCGCCCGGTTGATCGAAGCTCAGGTGGTGGTGGCTGAAGTACTCGTGGTACTTCCCCGGCGTGGGTTTCGCGGCGGCGGCGTGGACGAACTCGATGAAGTCCAGGATCAGCAGGGTGTCCGGCGCGAAGGGCTCTTGCTCCGTAAGGAACCCGCCGTCGCCCGTTTCGCGGGTCATCTCGAGCGGCCACGCGAGGCCGGGCATCTCGGCTGCGATGGCTGCCGCCAGCGAGGCCGTGTCGCAGCCGCAGATCGCCTGCCCGTCAGGGCAGCGTTCGGGGAAGCGCAGTCCGAAGGCGCCGCTGTTCAGGAGGCCCTGCACGAGCGCCACGAGTCCGGCCCAGACCACCGGCGAGATGGTCTGTTCGGTGCGGGCGCAGGGGCCGTTCTCCCGGTCGCTGAAATAGTCAGACATGGATTCGTCTCCATCCCTAGCCGCAGATCATGACAGCCACCGGCAGGGTGGTGACCAGCCGGCGCGGCATCTAGGTGGCCTCCCGAATTGTGGTGATCAGTGACGACTCGTCGGAGTTGAACATCAGGTGTACCTGGGTCTTCGCGCGCGTGACCCCGACGTAGAACAGTCGGCTTGCCTCCTCCAGCTGTTCTTCCGTCCGGTCGTAGCTGCTCGGAAATACACCGGCCTCCAGCCCCACCATGATGACGGCCTGGAATTCCAGGCCCTTGGAGCTATGGAGCGTCATGAGGTTGATCTGGTCTTGGCTCCGGCCTTGGTTACCGAAGATCTCGACCGTGAAGGCCTGCAGCGCGCCGCCGCGCATCGCCGCTGCGTCGAGGTCCTCAAGGTTGTCGATCTCGTCGGCCAATCCCGGCTCCGCGCGCAGCATGGCATCCAGTACAGCATCACGCAGCGACTGCAACCACTTGCGCAGCGGCGTAGCGCCGTTGCGCAAACTGAAGAGCGCTGAGACGAGGCGCTTGCGCTCGACGAGCTGCTCGGACTCGCTGCGGAGCGAACGTCGCATCCGGCGCCATTCCTTGAGCAACTGGGAGAGCTGCACGTCGCCGCGCTCCCAGCCGCCAGCGCACCACTGTGCGGCCGACGTCAGCCACTCCGTCAGGCGAGTGCGCTTGATCGGCGATCCGTTGTCCAGGCGGAAGTACCGCATTCCAAGCCGATCCGCCGCTTGCGCGATCGGCGTGCCTTCGTTCAGCGAGCGGTACAACAGCGCGATGTCTCCCGGCGTCCAACCCGGGTTGGCCTTGAGCAACCCGGGCACGAGTTGGCCCAAGGCGTATTCGGCCTGCCCCTGCAGGTTCCGCTCCAGCCGATGAATGCGGATCTCGCCCTTGCGTCCGTCGTGGGAGCGGAAGTCCGAAGGCTCAGCGAGCAGGCTCTTCGACGCCGTGATGATGCTGTCGGCGCACCGATAGTTGAGCCTGAGCGTGACGGCCTCCATCCCGCGCATGCGAGCCAGCGCCTTCAAAAGTGCCGGCTTGGCGCCCGTGAACCCGTAGATCGACTGGTCGGGGTCACCGACTGCGATGACGCGCACTCCTGCGCGAATCAGCGCCAGCACGATGCGGTGCAGCGGCAAGCCCAGGTCCTGGTATTCGTCAATGACGACCACCGGGTACTTCGCCCGAATCGCGCGGCGCACCCAGGCGTGTTTTTCGACAAGGGCCAGTCCCGCAAGGACCAGACCGTCGAAGTCGATTAGGCCGTTGTCGAGCAGCAGTGCCTCGTAAGCCTCGACGACCGTCGTCTCGCGGCCGGACCAGCCGCGCCATTCGTCGCTGTCTCGGTCGGGGACGGTGCGGCGCAGCCTATCGGAGGCCGTGCGGAACCAGCCTGGCGCTTGACTGCCCAGCGTCGAGCGGTAGGCGTCGGCGAACAGCTTGCGGGACTGGGCCGGCGATGCCACCACCAGCGGCTCCGGCACATCGAGACCGGCCATTCCGGCATAGGGCAGGACCAGCTCCGTCAGGCAGAAGGAATGAACGGTAGAGAGCACGAGGCGATCGCCGTCCTCTACGCCGAGTCGGTTCAGCCGGGATCGCAGCTCCCCCACGCAGGCGTTGCTGTAGGTGATGCACGCAATGCGCCGGGGGCGATGCACATCCTCGGCGAGCAGCCGGGCGATCTTGACCGTGATGGTCTTGGTCTTCCCGCTGCCGGGACCGGCGAGGATGGCGCAGTTGCCGGTCGACCCGTAGGCAGTCCCCTGG
>ERZ761607.1906-NODE-1906-length-24120-cov-6.846748_pt1 | contig 24120 bp, 19 predicted proteins | sample MGYA00511164_ERZ761607 | MGnify/ENA primary metagenome ERZ761607 (study PRJEB28899, sample SAMN02445080) | bioreactor sludge metagenome | biome: EBPR sludge | place: Australia: Brisbane, Thorneside Wastewater Treatment Plant | collected 2011-06-22 ... | reverse complement strand
CACAGATGATGACCGCATCAAATCCGCGGCTCAAACTGAGTGCTGAGGCGGAGGCTTCTGCTTCGGGTCGAGTAACCGCTTGAAGTCCAAGTGATGAAGCGAGTTTGACTCGTTCTGGGTCAACGTCAATGCCGAGGACGTTGCATCCAGCCGCATCAGCAATTTGAATCGTCAATAATCCTAAAAGACCCAAACCAATCACTGCAACATTTTCGCCGATTTGTGTTTCAGCCAAACGAAATCCATGCAACGCAATTGCACCAAGCGTGGTGAATGCGGCAGATTCAAAATCCACATTTTTAGGCAGTGGCGTTAAAAGATTTTTAGGAACAACATTATATTCAGCATGGGTGGCAAAACCAAAGCCTGCACACGCCACACGCTGACCGACTTTGAAGCCCGTCATGTTTTTCCCAAGCGCGACGATTGTGCCAGCGGATGAATAACCAAGCGCCATCGGTTGGTCGAGGCGATTAAGTGCGGCTTGCAAAGTTGGGGTGATGCCTTCGCGTTTGGCTTTATCCAAAACTTGTTTTACTAAATCAGGTCGAGAACGCGCTTTGCCTACCAAACTTTTTTCGGCAAACTCAACTAACATTCTTTCAGTTCCAGCGGAGACCAGACTCGCGGAAACCTTAACCAGCGCCTGCCCGTCACGTGGAGTTGGCACAGGCACGTCCTCAATTGTGGTTTTGCCGTTTTTTATATTTTGAATAAGTTGTTTCATAGAATGAAAGTATAACGCAATGATATGCGAAATTGATAATGATATAATTTTGTGATGAAATTAATTCTAAAGGCTTAGCCACAGAGTTCGCAGAGAACTTTGAGAAAAACCATTAAGAATCTCTGTGGACTCTGTGTTCTCTGTGGCTAAATGAGGAGCTATTTGTGGCTGACATTCGTATTCAAAAATATGCAAAGGTTTTAGTAGAACACTCGGCGCGCGTCAAACCTGGTGACCGAATTTTATTGGAAGGCACCACTGCCGCCGAACCGATTCTGCGTGAGTTATACATTCAAATTTTGGAAAAAGGCGGGCATCCGCATTTGATGATGGCTTTGCCCGGTACGATGCCATTCAGCCAAGATGAGTTGTATTTGACCTACGCCAACGATTCACAACTTGACTTTGTGCCTAGTTTTTACAAATTGGCTTATGACCAATTTGAAGGTCGTATTCGTATGCATTCCGCAACGAATACCAAAGGCACAACCAATATTGACCCGACGAAAATTCAAAGACGAAGTAAAGCGACTTCTGTCATCACTGAATCACAATTTAGGCGTGGCGCAGAAGGTGTGTTCAAATGGGTCACAACTTTGTACCCGACTGAAGCGTATGCTCAAGACGCAAATATGAGTTTGAAAGAATATGAAGATTTTGTTTTCAATGCTGTGCATGCCAACGAAGAAAATCCTGTGGCGTTTTGGCAAAGTGTAAAAGACAAGCAACAATCGGCTGTGGATTTTATGAAGAATAGAACGCAAGTCACGTTGCGTGGACCCAATGTTGACCTCACACTTTCGGTCAAAGGTCGCACGTTTATGAATTCGTATGGTTTATTCAATATGCCGGATGGTGAAATCTATACTGGACCTGTAGAAGATTCTGCGAATGGTTGGGTGAAGTTTACTTACCCTGCAAATTATGGTGGTACAAGTGTCGAAGGTGCAGAGTTAACTTTTTCCAATGGACGTGTAAGTGTTGCCAAAGCAGAAAAAAATCAGGACTTTTTAGTCAAAACATTAGATAGCGATGCAGGCTCACGCTTCATCGGTGAGTTTGCCATCGGAACCAATTTCGACATTCAACAATTCACCGGTAATATTTTGTTTGATGAAAAAATCGGCGGCTCTTTCCACATGGCATTGGGTGCCGGTTACCCTGAGACCGGTTCTAAAAATAAATCTTCCATTCACTGGGACATGATTTGTGATTTGAGAACTGATTCTGAAATTCTTGTGGATGGGGAATTGTTTTACAAGAATGGTCAGTTTGTGTTTGATAAATAACCGTAGGGGCGACTCGCGAGTCGCCCCTACACTTTTTATTCATCCCCAAAACAAATTCCAATATTTCTAGCAGTCACAACCGCATCATCATTCGGGTTGACTCGTTTCGGCTTGGATGTACATTCTTCCAGTAAAATATCTGTGATGTAGCCACATTGCAAGGCGACCATGCGGTCAAATTCTCCGCGTGCCGCCAAACGGACTGCTGCTGAGCCATATCGTGTTGCGAGTAAACGGTCAAATGAAGTGGGAGTCCCGCCGCGCTGTAAATGACCAAGTACAGTCACGCGTGATTCGATTCCTTGTCTCTCAATGTATTCCGAAACCACACCACCTATCCCACCCAAACGCGGAACATAGACTTCATCGCCTTTACGTGAATAGACCTGCTCCCCGCCCTGTAATTTTGCACCTTCTGAAACTGCAAGTAAACTAAATTTTCTACCTGCTTGTGCTCGTTCATGAATCTTTTTCATAATGCTTTCAAAGTTAAAAGGAATTTCTGGAATCAAAATCACATCTGCCCCACCTGCTACACCAGCATGTAATGCAATGAACCCCGCATCACGTCCCATTAACTCAAGCACCATAGCTCGGTGATGTGACTCAGCAGTGGAATGTAATCGGTCTAATGCTTCGGTAGCAATACTTAACGCAGTATCAAAACCAAATGTGACTTCTGTTCCGCCAATATCATTATCAATAGTTTTGGGAACGCCAATCACAGGCACGCCTTTTTGAGCAAGTTCATGTGCAATGTGAAGCGTGCCATCTCCGCCTAAAACCAACAATGCATCCAGTTTTTGTTTTTTGATTCCTTTGACAATTTCATCCGAAACATCAATGAGGACTTCTTTGCCATCACGAATCACCTTACGCGCATACGGATTGCCACGATTGGCTGAACCTAAAATCGTGCCACCACGCGGAAGGATTCCACTGACTTCGTTTAATCCAAGCGGAACAATGCCATCCTCTTCAAGAAAACCATCGTAGCCATTTTTGATACCAAATACTTCACAATCAAATTCAATAATAGCGGTTTTGACCACCGCCCGAATGACTGCATTTAATCCAGGCGCATCACCGCCGCCTGTTAACACTCCGATACGTTTCATTATTAAATTAATATCCTTTCATTAATCTATAGCATTATTAACAGTAACTATCAAGTTAAATGAAGATTTTGGCATAACTTCTGAAAAATAATATTCTTCTACCTCATCCCAAAGTATATGCCATCTTTGTAAAAACTTCTTATCGCTTTCTCGCTTATCTAATCTTTGGTGGCGTTCAAAAATAGGCACATCTATTAATATTTTGAAATCTATCAGGCTAGAAAGTGAAGGACTTGCAGAATATGCTCCTTCAAGAATAATTACAGGTGCAGGTTTTTTCTCAACATATTCTTCACTCATTCCATAAGTTCCATCTGAACGTAAGCCTGCCGCAAAATCAAACGGGTGCCATTTTGCAGTTTTGTTTGCAAGTAAAGGTTCGAGAGCTTCAACACGCAATCTTTGCCAATCAAGAACATCTCTCAATCTTTCAGGTATTGAACGCGCATCCCATTCCCAATCAGGAATGTGAGCAGAGAAAAAATCATCAGATTGCACAACCACAGAATTTAATCTTTTTTCAATCATTGAAGCAAGTGTAGATTTTCCTGCTCCACTGCCGCCATCTAGTGCAACTAATATTGGGATTTTTTTCTTGGCAATCTCATTTATCGAAACAAGGATTAAAGAAGATGCGTTTGATAATGAGACCATATCAGAAATTTTATCATTATGTCTTAAGAATGTAATAAATTTCTCTGTAATTAATCTTCATCCTTTATAATCAACCCAATGAACACAACTCAACCCTCAACATTTCAAAACATCCTCAAATGGATGATTCCCATCATTGGCATAATCGTCATCGGCGTGTGGATGTACATTTCACCCGAAGGCGCGCTCGGCAAATTAGATGCCATCGGTTATGCAGTTTGTCACCGCATTGATGCTCGTTCCTTTCAAATTGACGACCGTCAATTGCCATTGTGTGCGCGTTGTACGGGCGAATTTTATGCCGCCGGTGTGGCGTTATTATTTCAAGCCTTCGTCAGCGGACGAAAAAGTGTCTTACCTTCACGCGGAATTTTAGCAGTCTTAATTTTATTTTTCCTCGCCTTTGGTATTGATGGCGTTAATTCATACGTCTATTTACTCAAACAAACTTCTGGCGGTTTAGAACAAATCCCCAATTTATACATACCCAACAACACTTTGCGTCTCTTCACCGGTAGCGGAATGGGAATCGCGTTAGCATCTGTTTTATTTCCAGTCATCAACCAAACCCTTTGGAAAGAAGCGGATAATCGCCCCGCCCTCGAATGGAAAAATTTTGGTATCCTCGTCGCCATCATCATCGTCATCAACTTTCTCATCCTCACCGATAGCCCGCTAGTTTTATTTCCCATCGCATACATCAGCGCACTCGGCACATTATCATTACTTGTTTTAGTTTTTATGATTTTATGGATGATATTGATGCGCCAAGATAATACATTTGAATCGATAAAACAACTTTGGCTACCATTCGCCTCTGGCTTGACCTTAGCCCTGCTACTCATCCTCAGCATTGACTTACTCCGACTCACAATGACCGGCACATGGAACGGCTTCCCCGGATTAGGTTAATCTCATTACAACAAGATTGCCCTGCAACAATCTATCAATTAAATCGTATAATAAAATTGTGTATCATGTATAAATCATGATTGAAGTGTAAAAGAAGGAGAAATAAAATGGAATTACTACTCGGAATTTTTTCAGCATTTGGTTTATCTGCTAGTGCAGGTTTGAATGCTTACATTCCACTCTTAGTAGTTGGGACAATTTCCCACTACTTCCCCGGCATTATCAACCTCGCCGAACCATTTGACCTGCTCGCCAACCCGTGGATTTTGATTTTGCTTGGCGTGTTAGTGATTATTGAAATGGTGGCAGATAAAGTACCTGCTGTCAACCATGCGAATGACCTTATTCAAACGTTTATTCGTCCAGCCGCAGGTGCAGTTGCATTCGCCGCCAGTGCAAATGTGATTACTGACATCAATCCAGTATTGGCATTGGCTTGTGGTTTGTTAGTAGCAGGTAGTGTGCATACTGTCAAAGCCGCGGCAGTTCGCCCAGCCGTCACAGCCGCAACCGCAGGTGCAGGCACAACCCCAGCATCCATCATTGAAGATATTATCGCAATCACCACATCTATCTTAGCCATCTTGCTTCCAATTGTGATGGGAACAATTCTCATTATCGGATTGTCACTGCTGATTTATTGGTGGTGGCGCAGAACCAATAAACCGCAAACTGCGTAATATTTACTCTCGTAAGGTATAATGCCACAAATTTTTACATAACAAAAAGGAGAAATTATCATGTCTGAAATGAATGAAATGCCTGAGGTTTCTGGCGGTATGAATCCAGAACCCAAGAAAAACAACCAAACCGTCATTATTGCAGTCGTCGTCGTTGTTTTACTATGTTGCTGTTGTTCAGTTTTGATTGGTGGTTGGGTATTTGGCGACCAAATCGTTCAATCGTTAGGTCTCTAAAAACCAAAAATAAAAAATCCTCCGTTAGTGCGGAGGATTTTTTGATTTAAAATAATCTTGTAACTCATATAAACTAGCATAAATCTTTTTCTTCAAATCATCATCTACATTCAACTCATTCAATTCGTCTTCATCCAAAACAACTTGCTTCCCTTCCGCATTGACCCATAAATCTAAAATCAAATCAGAATAGGCAATTTCATTTTCTGAAATTTCAGCAGGCTTTGTGATGTTGCAATACCAGCCTTTTATTTTTCCATCATCACGATCATAAATTTCAAAAATGTTAAACCATTTGTCGGTATAAAATGTTTCTACAAAACGGTCATTGCGTTTCAAAACGATTTCTTGAAATGGCAAATCATCGCGATTGAATAATGCTTCAACTATTGCATAATTTTCTTCACGACGTATCAACTTGCCTTCATATTCCCAAGCCACTTCGTCTTTATGATTCTTTTTGATAATTTTCATTCGAGACATCCTGCTTGAACATTCACTTTGATAGTTTCACCAATCTTTGGTTTTTCTTTGATTAAAAACTTCACGCCCTTCGATACAGCTTCGCCACTCAGGACACCGCCTCGACTCTTAACCTCAAATTGATTCTGCTTGTAAACAATATCTTCTACTTTGACATTGATGACCTCACCCTTTGAAGATTGAGTCAATAACAAATCAACTTTTTCACCTTGATTTTGTTTGCAATCTATGTTCAGAATCCCAAATTCAGTTTTGACTTTATTTTTAGCAATGACTTCGCCTTCAACTACATTTCCAATACCCAATATTTTTGCAACTTCAACATATTTTGGATTCTTCCAAATTTCTTCTGGCGTATCATCACGGATAATCACGCCATCTTGCAAAATCAAGATTCGGTCTGCAATAGCAAAGGCTTCTTCAGCATCATGGGTGACATAAATAGCGGGGATATTTTCATTATGCAAAATACTTCTTATTTCATTTAGCAAATCATCTTTTAGTGATTTATCTAATGCTCCAAGTGGTTCGTCAAACATCAAAAGGCGAGGTTGAGGGGCTAAGGCACGGGCTAAAGCAACGCGTTGTTGTTCGCCGCCGGAAAGTTCGCTGATATTTCTCTTCTCAAAACCCGATAAATTCACTTGTTCCAACAGAGCGGCTACACGCAGTTGAATTTGATTATCATTTATCTTCCGCATTTTCAAACCGAAAGCGATATTGTCAAATACGTTGAGGTGTGGAAAAAGGTTGAAGTCTTGAAAGACCAAGCCGAAGTCACGTAGATGAGGCGGTGTTGAGGTGAGGTCAATGTTGTTAAACAGAATCTGTCCCCCATCAGGAATCTCTAGCCCAGCAATCATCTTCAAAATAGTAGATTTACCACTACCTGATACGCCAAGCAAACAAATCGTTTCGCCTTTTTTGATTTTGAATGAAATGTTTTGCAAAATACTTTTTTGATTAAATGATTTTGAAACGTGACGAAGTTCGAGCATTTAAAATTCTCCAGTTTGATTCAAACGAATTTTTTCAATTAATAAAATTGAAGTTGTTGTAATAATCATTAACAATGTTGCCATTGCCATAGCTTGACCATAATTGAGCCCGCCGGGCTGAGATAAAAATCTTTGAATGGCAATTGGAATGGTTGGATATTCGGGACGATTGATTAACAAGGTTGCGCCGAACTCGCCAAGTGAAATTGTGAATGCAAATGTTGCGGCAGTAAGTGTGGCGCGTGAAAGAATTAGAAAATCAATCGTTCGCCAAACTTTGAATGGTGATGCACCAAGTGTGGATGCGGCTTGACGAAGTTTATCGGGAATGGATTTGATGGCAGGTTGTAATGTGCGAATGACAAATGGTAAGGCGATGAGTGTATGCGCGATTGGAACGAATAATGGTGATGAAATTAATCTTCCGAATGAAAGTATAAAACCTAAACCAAGCATTACTGCGGATGAACCAAGTGGAAGTAAAAGTAAAGGGTCTAAAAATTTATCGAGTTGTGTTGGTTTTGCAAGTGCAATTGCAACGGGATAGCCTAATGCCAATGAAAATAAAACAGTCATGCCCGCATAACTTAATGAATTAATCGCCGCTTGAAATGGTGGAACATAAAACAAGGAATTTCTGCGATTGATAAAAAGTTCTTGATAATAATCAGTTGTGAAACCATACTGAATTTCGTCACGTTGTCCGCGGTCTGCTTCAAGGCGAGTGAGTGAGCGAATTGGAAGAGAAATAAGTGGAAGAATGAAGAAGGCAGAAAGCAGAAAGCAGAGAGTTGTAACAAAAATTTTTTGTTTAAATGTTTTTGGTTTTTGTGTTTGTGAAAATTGCGGATTGGTTTGTGTATTGACTTGATTAATTGTTCTTGTATATAAAATTGAAAATATCAATGTGAAAAATAATTGAATGATGGCAAGCATTGCCGCGAGGTTTAGGTTTGGCAATTGCAATGCGCGGATGTAAATTTCTACTTCGAGTGTAGCAAAGTTCGAACCGCCGAGTAAAAGAATCACGCCAAAACTTGTGAAGTTGAACATAAACACAAGCAAAGCGGATGCAAGCAATGCAGGTCGCAATAATGGAAATGTCACATATCGCCATGTGCTGAATGAGTCTGCGCCGAGAACGCGAGCTGAATTTTCAAGCCGAGAATCAAGTTGTGAAAGTGCATTGCCTACAATGCGAATAACGATGGTTGTGTTGTAAAAAACGTGGGCGATTAAGATTGCAGTAAGAGTGCCAGTGAATTGGTAATTGGTAATTGGTAATTGTGGAAAGAAGAAAGAAGAAAGAAGTGGAATTAATCCGCGTGAGCCAAGCAGGGAGTTAAATGCGGCGGCGACAACAACAGTTGGTAACATGAATGGAACGGCTGTGATGGCACGCAGAAATGATTTTCCACAAAAGTCATATTTTGAAAACAATATTGCAGATGGAATACCCAGAATAAAAGTTAATATGGTTGAAAGAGTTGCTTGGTAAAAAGTGAAGAGTAACGAGTTACGAGTAATGAGTAAGTTATTTTCGTTTGTGAGAGTTGAGAAATCAAAGGTTAGTGAAAAGATTTTAGTTAATGGGTAGAAGAAAAAGGAAAGAAGAAAGAGGAAAGCAGGTAGCCACAGGAATAAGCGAATATTCACTGGAATATTTTTAGCGTCTAAAGTTACCTGCTTATTCATCATTTTTATTTCATCACCTCAATCCATGCCTCAATCCACGCGTCACGATTCGCGGCGATTTCATCATAAGGCAAAGTGGATGGGTCTTCTACAACTTGCGCATGTTGAATAAATAATTCAGGCAATTGAGCATTTTGATTGACAGGATACACAAACATATTCAAGGGCATATCTTCTTGAAAAGTTTTGCTTAACATAAAGTCTACAAATTTTTCGGCGACATCTCGATTGCTTCCATTTTTGAGAATTCCAACAAATTCAATTTGGCGAAAGCACATTCCATCAGCCACAAGCGCGGCGGTTGGAGATTCAGTGATTGGTTCGGATGCGTACAACACTTCCACGGGCGGGCTTGAAGCATAAGAAACCACCATCGGTTGTGCACCTTGTCCAGAAGAAGCGGAGAAGTTGGTGTAATAAGCCGTTTCCCAACCATCAACTACAACAACTTCATTCTCTTTCAAGCGTTGCCAATACTCTAAAAAGTCATCGCCAAAGTATGCGCGTGTAGCAAGCATAAATGCCAATCCAGTAGATGATGTGGCAGGGCTTTGCACCACCAATAAGTTTTTATATTCTGGATTGATCAAATCTTCAAAAGATTGTGGCAAAGCCAAATTATTTTCCGCGAAATATTTTTTATCATAGTTAATGCACACATCACCATAGTCTACTGGTAAGGCACGATAAGTTTCATCTACAATAAATTCAGATGCAATCTCATTTAATACAGGTGATTGATATGCGTCAAAAATGTCCGCTTCTAAAGCGCGAGATAAAAATGTATTATCTACGCCAAATAAAATATCTGCAAGTGGCGCATCTTTTGCAAGAATAGCTTTGTTGAGCATAGAGCCTGCGTCACCGCTTTGTAAGAACACAACATCAATATTATTTTCGGTTTCAAATTGTGTAATCACATCTTCTGAGATTGCGAATGAGTCGTGAGTCATTACGGTGAGAGTAGTTGGTTGTAGTGCGCATGAGGAAAGAAAAAAGAGGAAAGAAGTTATTAGAAAGTAGAAAGTGGAAAGTGGTTTTTGCATTAAGATTCTCCAGTTAATATGTGGTCTCGATACGCGCTTCGCGCTACTCGACCACCGAGATATTATGAACAACTAGCAATAAACCTTTTGTGATTGAGATTTTGGCAACATCAGAAATCATTTCGTTGCTGATGCCGCGTGTTTTATCAAAAAATAAAATTTCGTTATTTAATTTCCATTTTAGATTTTCAGTGAAGACTCCTTCGACATTCCCTCCCCATGGGATTAATGAAACAATGTCTCCACTTCTTCCATACACTTCAACTTGGTCATTGCATAGGAAAATTTCTTCTAGCCCATCATTGAGTTTCAGGTTGAAGGTTGAAGATTGAAAGTTTGTAAGTAATGAAATGTTGGCAAGTGTGTGATCCATCCTTCCGCCCAATGCGGCGACGATAATAATTTCATCAGGTTTCAAGGTGATGGCATGATTAATGGCAAGTTCAAGGTCAGTCTCGTTCTTGTCTTTTGGAAATACAATCACTTCACCATTGAACGTAGAAAGTGAGAAGTTTTTTGGCAATGAATCCATATCACCAATGATGAGGTTTGGAATCAGGTTCAACGTCAGAGCATGACGCGTGCCTCCATCAGCACAGATGATGAAATCATCAGGTTGAATCAAAGCGCGAGCTTTATCAGGGTTTGGCAATTCGCCGTTAGCGAAGATGATGATACGCATTAGAAAATAAAACATCCTCCACAGCGGAGGATGTTGGTTGAAATATAAAAATCCCTCCGCTGGTATGAACCAGATCAGGTTATGCGGGTCGAGCGTTGCACGCTCCTCTCAGCCTGTAGGGCAGGCTCCCCGTTCAGTTGTGTTGTGAGTATATGACTATGAATATAAAAAGTCAAGAAAAAACACTTCGCCGAGACGGCGAAGTGAGCAATTTTTATCTAACTCTTCGTTTCCATTCTTCTTTCAATTGCAATTCACGCGGACTGATGCCTGAATCTAGTGCCAGAAAATCTGTCAGCAGGCGGTTGAATTGTGGCGGATTATCGAGCATGGGGAAGTGTCCCAAACCATCTAAGTTGATTTGATGCATGTGTTGTGGCAAGGTATCTGCTTTTTCTTGCGAAGGCACAGTAAGTGCTGGCGTATTTGAACCATACACAAACAAACATGGCACACCCAAGTTACGAACGTTGGGGAACAAATTGTCGGCTTGTAAACTGTCTATCGAAGCAGTAACAGCTTTGGGGTCAACTTTTGAAGCGTCTGAAAGGGCAGATGTCGCTTCTGGTGTTTTGGATGATAGCCAATCAATCAACTCATTCATGGTGGCAGTTTTCATGCGCGCGTTTAGCGCATCATATTCTACGGGACAGTTGATTGCCATCATTCGGTCTACACTACCATGCCACTTTTTGAGAAATGCAAAACCGACTAATGCGCCAAGGTCGTGACCAACGATAGCAACTTTGCCAATTCCCATTTCTTCAAGAAAACGATTGATGAGTTCGGCTTGTTGGTCTAGTGAATATCTTAACGGGTCGCGTGTGGAATCGCCGAAGCCGAATAAATCAATAGCATAAGCGCGGAAAGATGTGGATGCGACTTGCATGGCGTTAATCCAATATCGCCATGAGCCGACCCAGCCGTGCAAGAAGATAATAGGTCTCCCCCGACCTAAGGCTTCATAATGCACCATCGAACCGTCAAGAATGATTGCGCTCATTGAGTAAGTTTATTTTCCAAATTTTCCTAAAATTGCTTTCACACGGTCTACCAATTGGTCTGGTGCGAAAGGTTTGAGTAGATATTCTTCTGCGCCTGCTTCTAAACCGATTTGAATTTCTGCATCTTGTCCTTTGGCAGAGAGAAAGACAACCGGAATATCCTTTAGTGAGGCATCTGCTTTCATAGCACGGCAGGCATCGTAGCCTGTCATCTTGGGCATACGCACATCCATCATGATTAAGTCAGGGATGAGTTCTTTTGCTTTATGCAGGGCTTCTTCACCGTTGTTCGTGGTGGTCACTTCATGACCTGCAAATCGTAACGTGAATGCCACAAGTTCACGAATATCTGGTTCATCTTCTGCGATTAAAATTCTTGCCATTGATTATTTATTCTCCATTTTTTCAACGGGTAATGTGAAAGAGAAGATACTTCCTTCACCGGGGACTCCCGTACTTTGCATCCATAATTTTCCTTTGTGCATTTCAACCAATTGACGCACAATCGGCAAGCCCAAGCCTGTTCCGGGTGTAGCCAACACTAGAGGATCTTCGCCCCTGTAAAACCGTTCAAAGAGGCGGGCTTGGTCTTCTACTTTTATTCCAATGCCATTGTCTTGTACATCCACTTGTAATTCACCATTTTGTTGATGAATATTGACGTGAATGGTTCCATTCTCTGGTGTGTAGTTATAAGCATTGTTGACAAGGTTGCTCAAAATCTGGCGCACGCGGTCTTTATCTCCAATAACGGGCGGTAAATTTTTAGGTGCATCTACCGAAAGTGCCATCGGTTTATTTTCTGTTTGTGAACGACGCAAGGTTTCAGTAACAACTTCTTCAGCAATTTCATACAAATTGACAGGGCGTGAATTTAACGTCACACGTCCAGATTCAATACGTGAAATATCCAGCAAATCATTTACCAAAACATTAAGGCGTTCAATGTTGTTGCGAACCACAACCAAGAAGTGCATTTGATTTTCATTCAAAGCACCTGCCGCACCCATCGTCAAAATATCAACATAACCTTTGATGGCTGTCATTGGTGTTCGCAATTCATGGCTCACAGTAGCCACAAATTCTGACTTCAAACGGTCAACCTCTACCTCACGTGTAATATCACGGAAGATAGATACGGTACCTAGAAAATCATTTTGCAAAATTACTGGTGCAAGATGCACTAGGATAATGCGACCGTTTTCAAGTGTTAATTGTTCCGCATACATTTCATCTTGTTGATACGAAGACGGGTCTTGCGACCAACGTGCAATCGTTTCCGTCCATGCGCCTGCTAAACCAGCAAAGGAATCCAATGAACCACCAAGCAAACGAGCTTCATCTACACCCAAAATTCGCACAGATGATGTGTTTACAAATGTAATGCGATTATCAGGACCCGTTACCAACACACCATCAGCAACGGCTTCAAGAATAGCTTGCGAACGGCTTGCTTCCACTTGTTCTTTGCGAAGCATAGAGCCAAGTCTTTCTGCTTGGTCACGAATCAATTCGTACAAGTTTGCATTGTTAATTGCCACAGAAACTTGCGTGGCAATTGCTTTCACCAAGTTCAACATTTCAGTGTTAAAGAAATTAACTTGACGATGAAATACCATCAATACACCAATTGCATCTTCACCAACTAACATTGGAACGACAATCGCACTTCTATGGTCTTGACCAGAAGCATCGCTTCGCACCCAACGGGAATCTTGATACAAATCCTCAACCAACACTGCATCCCGATGCTTAACCACCCAGCCTGCCAACCCTTCTCCAATTTTCAAAGTGAAAGAGCGTGCGCTTGGGCTTACACGGTCAGATAAATATCCGTAACCCGCGCGATAGTGCAATAAATTATCTTCGGGGTTGACGAGCAAAATCGTACCTTGTTCTGCGCCTAAGGTGTCATTTAGCAATGACAATGTACGATTCAAGGTTCGGTCTAAATCTAAACTTGAAGAAACTTCGGTCAGAATACGGAGCAACGTATCTGTATTTTGTTTTTCTTGATTTAATTGTGCCGTGCGTTCTTCTACACGCGCTTCTTGTTCTGAAGCAAGTTTTTGAGTTTCAGCAAACAATTGTCCATTTTGAATAGCCACAATGGCTTGGTTTGCTAGTGTGCCAAGAATTTGCATATCTTCTTCGGTGTACATATCTGGCAAATAACTTTGAGCAGAAAGCATACCGAGTGTTTTACCGCCCAAACTCATTGGCACAGCCACAATAGACTGCACTTCTTTGGCTTCATCACCGAAATGAGCAGAGTCAGAAGAAACTGTAAAAGATACGCTTGAAACTAATTGAGGTTCACCTGTTTGAATGATTTCACTGCTCATGCCTTTACCAAACGGCACTGGCTCTCCAAAATAACGTTTGCCGCGTTCATATAAATAAACAGGGTTAATTGCATTGTTAGCTTCATCATGTAAAGTGATGACGAATGTATCCAAGGGCATTAAGCGTTCTGCGGCTTTATGCACAGAATGATAAATTTCTTCAGCATCTAAACTAGCACTGACCAATGAACTGGTTTCGTTTAACACAGCAAACCGTTCTGCTGTACGCACTGATGATTGATACAAGCGTGCATTTTCAAGCGCAATAGTGGCTTGATTTGTAATGGTACGAGCAATTTCTAATTCGTTGACTCCAAAACGAGCGTCACCAACCATTTGCACAAACAGTAAAGCGGTTAATTGTTGGCTGGGTGCAAGCGGCAGAATTAATAAAGCGGTGGCATGTTCGCCGAACATATCAATCAATGAATGTAAGTCCGGTTCATTTCGCACATCTTCCGTATTGAAGATACCTAACGATTCGCGTAAGCGGCTGAAGATAGGTGCATCTGGAAGGACGCGTGGCAGTTTGGCGCGAATCCGAGGCGTGGATATTTTCCAAAGTGCCTGCCCCCGTTCAAAAGTCACGACAGAGACGCGCTTGGCATTTAATCCTTTGAATAATTCTTCGGCAGTTAAATTCAAAATTTGGTCTGTATCCAAAGAACGAGTTAATGCAGATGTAAAACGATTGAGGGTGGTGAGGCGTTGTGAACGTTGATCAAGTTCGGTGGCGCGGCTCACGCTATCTTCGTATAAACGTGCATTATCTAACGACACAGCCGATTGACTTGCAAACGTCAAACCGACTTGCACTTGTTCGCGTGTGAAATAATTGGCTTGCCATTTTTCTACTGCTAACACGCCGACCATTTCGCCTTTTGAAACCAATGGAATACCAAGCCAAGATAAACGAGGTGTTTCAACCGGCGGGAAGCGTGGGTCTTCACGCACATCTTTAACCAAAATGGGTTGACCACTTTGCGCCATTTCTTTGAACAAAGCACTATCTGCCACCGCAACAGATAAACCAAGTCTTTGCTCAATATCTGAAAAGCCGCGTGTAGATGCAACATTTAAGCGTTCTTTTTCGCGCAACCAAAGTGTAGCCGTATCATACGGAAGAATTGGGCGAAGTTGGTCGAGCAGAGAATTAATTAATTGGTCACTGCTCAAACTGGATGTTAATGCGGCAGAAGCATCATTGAGTGCTTGTAATTGTCCAGCGCGTTCTTGGGTATCGCGCACGAGACGCAAGTTATCCATTGATAAAGCCACTTGTTGTGCTAATGAAATTACTAGGGCTTCATCTTCAGTACGGAATGCGCCAGTAGCATTGAAATTATCTAAAACCAACAAACCAATGTTTTGTTCATTGGCAACAATCGGAACAAGTAATGATGAAACGGGTAAACGTCCGCCGGTGGCTTGGCGATAATGTGAAAGATTTTCCGCAGATAAGTTGTAATCACGTGCGAAGTTAATTTCATCCACACGGCGCGCGCGTTTGTTCATAAAGGCATTACCGGGTAGGGCTTCACCTAAACGGTAATTTATTTTCAACATGCTTTCATTATCAGCATAGCCTGAAACTGCACGTGGCGTGAGCATTTCATTTTTCTGATTCCAAACCAAGACAGCACCAGCGTGTGCCGTTTGGATGACTCTTCTAGCACTATCTAGCAATGATTTGACAATCGCATCTGCTTCCATGCCTGATAATTGGCGGCTGAAATCAAGCAGTAGATTCACTTCATCTAATCTGCGGCGGGTTTGGTCGAGCAGTTTAATATTTTGTAGAATTAAAGAAGTTTGTTGCGAGATTTGTGAATATACCTGACGGTCTTCATCTGTAAAAGACTGCATCGGTTCAGGGCTGGTTGCTAACATTGCCGCCACAGGCTTATTCTCAACTAGAATGGGCAAACAAATTACACCTTTGGCGCGAAGCGAAGTGAGTAACGTTGAATCACGCCACTCATCATCTTCATCAAGGTTCGGGATTAATACTGAATGTCCGCTTTGTAATACTGCCCGCAATGGGTTACGTTGACCAAACAATGCATCTACATTCGTTGAGCGGGGCAGGCTTCCTAAAATATGCATCAAGCGTGGACCATCAGCATGATTTTCTGCTACCAACGCAACAGACATACCTAATTGCGTTAACGTTTCGCGCCCCAAAGCAGAAAGCGCAGAGTTTGCATCCAGTTGGCGGCTAACTGATTCTGTAATGGCTAAACCAGCCCGCACACGTTGCGCGCGACGGTCTAAATTATGTAATGAAATCGTTTGCTCTAAGTCTTTACGGAGCAAAATGGGCAAATCGTTTTTAGCAATATCTAACAATTTTTGCTGGCGGCTCAATGCAGATGAAAGTGATTCCATCTTCGTGCGTAAATCATTTTGACGTAAAACATTGCTAATAAGTAATGCCGCTTGTGAGGCAAACACTTCTACTGATTCAATGGTGGCAATATCGGGTCTTAATCCATTAGAAGGGTCATCCAAACTAATCAAGCCGACCATTTGACCATCGGCATTTTCTAATGGAATTAAGAAGAAATCTTCAGAATTCCATGAGTTCGGAGTTTTGGTCTGTTGAGCATTGACATCTAATGTCACCTTATGCAAATCTGGTGGCATGACCGGCGTTTGGTCTGCGGGGATAAAGTATGAACGGCTAATCTTAAACTCAGGGCGCATCAATTGTTGCACACTGGCTAATGGTTGTTTGCGTGAAAGCAATTCATTCAACGTTTCTTGCGGAAGCCCAACCCCGGTCACACGGCGCAGTTGATTTGCATCTACTTCTAAAATGCTAACCAACACCACACGGAATGGAGTTGCATCTCGAATACCACGCGCGATAATTTGTAAGGCTTGGTCTAAAGGTTGGTCATGCCCCAAACTATAGCTAACATCTGTTAAGCGAACTAACGTCTCAGACCTACGCCCAATTAATTCACTACGTTGTCTCTCGGCTTGATAGCGTTGTGCATTACTTACTGCAATACCAGCTTGTACTGCCAACATTTGCATCAACTCGGCGGTATCGGCAGAGAAAAATTTTGTACGATTAGAATACACATTCATCAAACCCAATACTTGTGAATGATGTGCAATCGGCAAAATAATTCCAGAACGCGCACTTTCATATGGAGGATAAATGCCATCTTGAATAAAATCTGAAACAATGAAAGGCGCATTATCTTTGATAGCAGTTCGTTCGGCAGAACTCAAACCAGGATGATGCTCATGCCCCACCGAAAGTTGAATACGCGGATTCGATAAATCAGTATTGGGTTCAAACAAAATCACAGTAGCAGAATCGGCTTGAGCCAAACGCACCACTTCTGTATGAATCACTTGAAGCAGATGTTTTAAATCTAATGAGATGCCGAACTCTTTGCTGACTCTTGCAATAGCAGAAAGATGGTCAACCCGCTTCCTTAACTTGTCGTCAGTCTGCTTCAACAACTCAGCAGATTCTATCGCCGACGCAATTTGACCTGCCGCCGTGCTGGCGATTTGCAAATCAAATGGGTTGAAGTGATTCACTTTACTGCTTCCGAGCATTAATTCGCCCACACTTCTTTCACGTACAACCAATGGCGCCACAATGGCTGATTCCATACCTAAAGCATTCGACAAATTACGATATGCCGGTAACACTCTTCTATCTGTGCTAAGCCTGCCAGATAAGAAAGATTTTTTACTACCTGAAACACTGTAACGATAATTGGGGTCATCTACAAAAATTTGCATGAAGGTATTGCCAATTTCTTCCGAAACGCCATAAGTAGATTCGCGGTTGAGGCTTAATACACCGCGTGTTTCATCTAATAAAAAGATGGCACCCATGTCGGCTTGGAAGAGACGAGCAATTTCTTGCATAGAGTATTTGAGAATTTCTTCTAACGTAGCAGAAGAAGCAGAAAGGCTAGCAATACGACGCAATGCATCGGCACGTAAGGCACGTGCGCGGGCTTGTTGTACTAATAGAACATTTTCAATAATCGCGGCGGCTTGGCTAGCGACGATGTTCATTAAACGAATTTCTTCTTGATTGAAAATCGCAGCGCCGCGGGTGTGATGCCCAATTTGCAGGTAGCCGAGCATGTGTCCCGAAGAAAGAAGCGGGATGAGAGCATTGTCGCGTAAGCTGGCGGCGGTTGCTACATCTGCTAGACCTAAATCCCGCCATGATTCATCTGTCATAGCGTTTTTTGTGATGATGGGTTCGCGGCTGTTGATGATTTTTTCGGCAGGGCTTTCAGGCAAGATGCTGGTGCGATAAATTTCAACGACTTGGGTAGGCAAACCGTGAAATGGATTTTTGCCTTCGAGTGTGCGTTTATCATCATCATATAAAAGGAAGCCGACGATTTCGGTTTGGAATAATGGCAAAATGCTTTCTACCAAACGCGTGAACATATCTTGCATATCACGCACTGAGCCGATGGATTGATTAAGATTCGCAAGCCCAATTAATTCGGCGCGACGACGTTGTTCATCTTCGTATAATTTTGCATTGCGGATGGCAACTGCGGCTTGACCAGAAATAAGTACGAGTAAATCTAAGTCGTGTTGACCAAATGCGCCTGTGCTGAGTTGCCCTGCTTCGAGTGTGCCGACTAATTCTCCGCCTGCCATTAACGGAATGCCCAAATAAGATTGCACAGAAATTAATTCGCCATTGATAAGTTCAGATTGTTGTACGTTTTCAATCATCAATGGAGATTTTTTATCTGCTACGTGTTGAGTGAGGCTTCCAAATTGCGTCTTTGCTAATGAGCCAGTGGTGCTTAATCTTCCAGTAGTGGTTAAGCGACTACGATGGGGAATAAGAGCTTTTCTTTCTGCATCCCATATTTTTAGTTCGAGCACATCGGATGGTACAAGTTTGCCGACGTTATTCAAAATAGAATTGACGGTTGTCGTTAAATCTAAACTGGCGGCAATGCTTTGGCTAAACTCTGTTGCTAATTCTAAAATTTCACTAGAGTCGCCATTGCTTTGTTCTACTGATGCTATTCCTTCTTTCCCACGTAAAGCAACTAGCATCATTGGGTATGTGCCGGGCACTTCATAAGAAGTGATTTCTACCAGTCTTCCACTGATAGAAACACGTTTGGAGTTTGGTGCAGAGCAAACATCTAAAAAGTCATCTGATGGACGTACATATCTGGCGAGGCGTTCTAAATCGTATGGCTCATTTTCGCGCAAGCCAAAAAATGACCTAGCCCGATTGCTTAAATACTCAACACGTCCACCGGGTTGGAGGATTAAAACTGCATCATTTGATTGTGTAGATTCTGGGAAAGTTGGAGCAGTAAAATTAGCCTGTGGTGCAGTCTGTGAACGTAACATCATGCGCAATGTTACGAAAGTTATTGTAACTACAATTAGCCCTACGACAGGCACTAAGAGGCTAATATTATCCATGACGCTAAAAACTCACTTGCTTAGGCAGTCGAAGCCGCCGCGGCATCCTGTCTGCGGGCTTCTGCCGCGAGTTCTGTAATTTCGCGAATATCAGCAAAACTATGTAACTCGGGTGAAACCAAACCCGCAGAAAACGTCATAAAGCCCACTTTTTCAACGCCACCTTCTGCTTTGGGTGCTTGAATGAATCCTTGTTGGCGGTCTATAAAGTTGTAGTGACTTTGCACTTCTTCAGCAAAGCGTTGTTTGACTCTTTGTCGAATCAATGGAGCGGCTTCATTGGTGGTGATGATAATGAAGTTATCGCCTCCAGCGTGACCAATAAAATCGCTAGGTGTGCCAAGTTCATCTACCACTTCACCAATTAACATGGCGGCGAAACGAAGCACATCATCGCCGGCTACAAATCCATATACATCTTTGAAGGCTTCAAAATTATTCACACGCACATCTAACAATGCCCAACTTTTTTCGCGGATAATTTTGCGCAATTGTTCTTCGATTAAGCGTCCCGCAGGCAAACCTGAACGCGGGTCGGTCAGGCTTTCCCGTTCAGCGCGGCGGATGGCTCCTTGCACACGCAGTTTTAATTCTTCAATATCAAATGGCTTGGTGATGTAATCATCAGCACCTAATTCCAAGCCTTGTAATTTATCACTGCGTTCATCTTTTTGTGTCAGAAAAATTACAGGAATATGACTGGTACGTGTGCTAGTTCTTAACGTGCGACACACTTCATAACCATCAATGTCCGGTAACATAATATCCAACACAATTAAATGCGGTAAGACTTGCTTTGTTTTTTCCAAAGCATCTCTTCCGCGATTCGCCACATCTACATCAAACTGTAAGCCCGAGAAATAAATCTTGAGCATGTTGGCGATATCAACATCATCTTCTACCACCAAAAGGCGAGCATTAGCCATGTAAGCCTCCTAGAACACGTCCTTTGCGTTTTGCATTTTTGCGAACAATTTCAATTTGTTCTTGTGTTACTTCTTTTTCAAAAGACCGAAAACCACTCATACGAAATCCATGCTTCTCTGCAATTGCAGTAATGTCTTGCACGCGCTCCAATGTAATTTCTTTACCAACTGTATAATCTTCAAAACGACCTTCCAAAGCGAGAGCAATCGTCTCAGCCATGCAAGCGTATGCTTTTCCTTCCGGAAAACCAAAATTAAAATGAAAATTTACGGGACCTGGCACATCCACCATGCCACCGTCAATCACTAATATATCATCTCTCACCGCCGCCACCATTGCAGAAACATCGCGGGGGCGTGCCACATCACAAACCACACTACCTGCTTGCAGATGTTCGGGGTAAATAATATCGTGGATAGAACTTGTGACCGTCAAAATCAATTGTGCTTCCTTTAAAACATCCATTTTCGTGCTGATACATAACTCGCTTCTTGCCTTGACCTTCAACCTGTCTCGCAGAACCTCAAGTTTTTTCTCATCCCGGGCGATGAGAAATGTCCGCGCGGCTTCACCAGCTATCAACTCCGCACAGACGCGCCCGATTGAACCAGTGGCTCCCACGACGGCAACTGTCGCGTCTTCTATTTTTATATCCATCACTTTTGCCGCATCTCGAATGGCTTGTACGGCAATCATCACAGTATATGAATCACCGGTTGTGACGGGTATCTCTAACTTATCAGCAATCGTTTTACCGGCATCACCAACGACTGATGTAAACGCGCCGAGACCAAGAATATTTGCGCCAAGTTTCTCAGCCATGCGCCCGGTTTGAATAATTTTACGATAGACCGTTTTCTCAGGCAACTGCATCATACGGCGCGGCGTGTATGGACATGCAATAAACCAGCCTTTGATTTCTTTACCTGTGGCTTGTGACTTTATCCCTTCTATTTCTGAAATGTACACCGGCGGGAAGAAGGTAGAGAAAAAGTCAATTTGTTTTTCAGATAATACTCTTCCTAAGAACGGAAACTTACGACTGACATCTCGCTTGGGGTCAACGGGGTGTATGATGAAAGCGAAACTATCCATTTACCATGACTCCACCACCTGTGCTTTTTTGTGATATGGAGTCTGGTGCAAGTGAGCCAACTTCCATTTGTGATGGTCACTCTGGTCAAACGTTATGTCACGGTCAATGACACGCCTTTCAGCCGAAGCGGCTAAAACTACATCTGATTCGATTGTGCGGGCGGGGTAAATAATCATGCCTGAACCAATTCGGCAGTTATGCCCAACACAACCTCCTAACACTGGGCGGTTTGAAATACTTAAATTTCCGTTGCCATCACGCGCTCTTAAGGGCGTAGGGATTAAGTTGTAATCTGTAAATGTAGAGCCTGCACCAATAAACGTATTTCTGCCAACCACACACATTTGCAGGCAAGTATTTTGAGCCACCATGCTATTTTCCATTAATGTGGTCATAAACAATGCGGTTCTAAATGGAAGAAAAGCACCGTCACCCACAACAGAAAGCATGAGTTGAACATCTTGTGAAATGTTGACATTATTGCCAATGACACAGTTTTCAATCACAGCCCCAGCATTGATGGTGACATTATCACCAATAATGGTTGGTCCATGAATGACGGCACTAGGGTCAATCACACAACCTTTGCCCACTTGCACAAGTTCAGAACATTCCAACACTTGCCGACCTTCATAAACTGCTTTGCCAAGAATTTTTAATTTGAACCCTAAATCTTCATTGAGGCGTTTTTCAAATCTTGCCCCGCGCCCAAATTGACCAAAGACCATGTCTGCAATGAAAAGATGTACCCATGAATCAATGGCGATAAAAGATTTTAACGGCACTTGAAAAACCAAGTCACCGCTTTGATCACCCATATACGTTGGCACGTGATAATAACCAATTTCTTTTGCTTCTAAATCAATCACTAATGGTTCTGCACCCGCTACCGGACCATTCGGGTAATACCATAAATCCGCAAGGTACAAACTCCCTGCTGGTGTATAGGATGTAGAAAGTGGATAAGCATGTTCACGAAAGGCAGGGTCATCGGAACGGAATGCCGCCCGCACTGGGCGTTTGCGTTTGACCGCTTCTTTCATAAACTCAGTAATATAGATTTCATCAAAATATAAATTATCGCGATACATAATCGTCGGCTCGCGCACGGCAGGCATTCGTTCGCCCTTTTTTAATTCAATTTCACGTGTGGTATAGGGAGCCAACAAGTTACGCTGGTGTAACCAAAGCGGCTTATTTTGAATCCGCAAGTCACGCGCAAGCTCGCAAAAAGGCATAATTTGAGTATTTGCGTTCAGAATCGCTTTAAGCATATAGAGGGATTATAAATCAAAGACGTGCTTATTCAAAAAACAAAAAAGATAGGTCAAGAAAGCGGATTTTTATCAATCTCAATCGTACAGGTCTCAGCACCTTGTGCAATACAAGCGGTTTCTTCTACATTAAATACTTTGCCCCCGCTGACCCAATACAAAGCCTCTTGCAATAAACCAACCGCTAGGTGACAAATCGGCTCGTCGGCAGTTCGCTCCCAACATAATGGGCATCTTTCGATATGCCAATAAATTTTTTGGTCTGTTTCCTCAAGGCGCACTTTCTGGTCAGTATGTTTATTAAAAAGGTCTGCAAAAGATTTGGCACCAACTCGAAGCTTGGTCTGAAGCGGAAGTAAACGAAACGCCATTTCAGTAATCCCCATCAATGAGCCATACTCTTTAATGCCATACTTAAAGCAAGCGCGTCCTGCTCGTAATGCCAAACCACGTCCACCACGCGGACCAAATTGCTGTTCTAAGGCTTGATGAATTTGACTAACCGCCTCAAACCCAAACGTTTTATCTGCTGTGGCAGGCGGAAGATTTTGACTCAGGTGGGCAAGCCCGCCTAAATCAAGAATTGAGGCGACGCCACTTTTTCCGATTACTTCTTCTAACCCCAAAAGCATCACCTTACCCATCTTTTGAGGGTAAAAGAAAGAATCATTGCTCATTGGGTTTTGAAAAATCTTCGTCGAGGAATTTTTTTAGTGTTTGGCTAAATTCATTCGGCATTTCCAACATTGGAAAATGCCCCGCCGTTGGGAAGCGCTCAATCTTTACATTGGGTATGCCTTTTTGCATGGGTTGCCATTGCATTGGATGAACGATTAAATCTTTATCGCCATAAATCCCTAATGACGGAACTTTAATCATTGGTAACATGGGCGTTAAATCTGTGCGCCTTAATGAAGCAATAGAAAGCAAGAATGATTCGACAGTAGTGCGAGATAAATCTCTATCCATCATAGCTGGGAAGCGTGGGTCACTACAGATGATGCGCGCATAATATTTCATAAACAAACGAAATGGAGTCATCATGTTGAATAACATGAATGCAATCGGACGAAGCCCGGCTAATTTTAATAGCGGCGCAAGTGATGAACCCACCATCGGCGAACCGACTACTACGACTTTACTAACTCGTTCAGGATATTGAATCGCAACTGATAAACTGACTGTTCCACCCATGCTATGCCCCACCAATGGCGCATGGACAATGCCCAATTGCTCCATAAATTGATTGACTAAACTTACAAAATCTGAAACGGCATAGGTCTCACGTTTTTTACCAGATTCACCAAAGCCCCAAAAATCCATAGCATAGGTGCGATAAAAACCACCGAGATAACCCATGGTCTCTTGCCATAACCCCCATGAGCCTAACCAGCCATGCAACAAAATAACGGGACGACCTCTCCCGTAGACTTCGTAATGAACTATTCCTTGGTCAGTAGTAATTGAAGACACAGTGACAAATCAACAAGCCCCTTACTTACTAG
>ERZ761607.1905-NODE-1905-length-24126-cov-7.546425_pt1 | contig 24126 bp, 20 predicted proteins | sample MGYA00511164_ERZ761607 | MGnify/ENA primary metagenome ERZ761607 (study PRJEB28899, sample SAMN02445080) | bioreactor sludge metagenome | biome: EBPR sludge | place: Australia: Brisbane, Thorneside Wastewater Treatment Plant | collected 2011-06-22 ... | reverse complement strand
ACTGCACCGACCAGCCGCAGTTCGTCTATGTGGCGGCAGCGGCCGGCACCCGTGCTGCGATCAACATGACTGGCGGCGATGCGGCCCTGGACCTGACCGCAATGCCGGCCGTGGTGTTCACCGACCCGCAGGTCGCCACCGTGGGCTACAGCGAGGCGGAAGCACATCACGACGGGATCGAGACCGACAGTCGCACCTTGACCTTGGACAACGTGCCGCGTGCGCTTGCCAACTTCGACACACGCGGCTTCATCAAGCTGGTCATCGAGGAAGGTAGCGGACGGCTCATCGGCGTGCAAGCGGTGGCCCCGGAAGCGGGTGAACTGATCCAGACGGCGGTGCTCGCGATCCGTAACCGCATGACCGTACAGGAACTGGCTGACCAGTTGTTCCCCTACCTGACGATGGTCGAGGGGCTGAAGCTCGCGGCGCAGACCTTCAGCAAGGACGTGAAGCAGCTTTCGTGCTGCGCCGGATGAGGAAAAGGAGGTGTTCAATGAGCGCCTACACAGTGTCCCGGCTGGCCCTTGATGCCGGGGTCGCGACTACCTGCTGCGCGGATTGCTACGGCCGGTCGCGTGCACCACGGGCGGCTACGGCTTGTTCGATGACACCGCGTTGCAACGGCTGCGCTTTGTACGGGCTGCCTTCGAAGCGGGTATCGGCCTGGACGCACTGGCGCGGCTGTGCCGGGCGCTGGATGCTGCGGACGGTGACAGTGCGTCTGCGCAGCTTGCCGTGTTGCGGCAACTCGTCGAGCGTCGGCGCGAGGCCCTGGCCAGCCTCGAAATGCAACTGGCCGCCATGCCAACCGAACCGGCACAGCACGCGGAGAGTCTGCCATGAACAGCCCAGAGCACTTGCCGTCTGAGACGCACAAACCGATCACCGGCTACTTGTGGGGCGCGCTGGCCGTGCTCACCTGTCCCTGCCATTTGCCGATTCTCGCCATTGTGCTAGCCGGCACGACGGCCGGCGCGTTCATCGGGGAGCACTGGGGTATTGCAGCCCTCACGCTGACCGGCTTGTTTGTCCTGTCTGTGACGCGGCTGCTGCGGGCCTTCAAGGGAAGATCATGACCGCTTCCCAGCCAGCCGAGAGTGGGCAGCTTTGAGCTTCGCTACCAATCTGGAGGAGTACCACCATGAACGCAAACGCCCCGAACACTGCCAGTTGCACCACCTGCTGCGTATGCTGCAAAGAAATTCCGCTCGATGCCGCCTTCACCCCGGAAGGCGCGGAATACGTCGAACATTTCTGCGGGCTGGATTGCTATGAACGCTTCCAGGCACGCGCCAAGGCCGCGACAGAATCTGACATTGCGCCTGTCCCTGGCGGTTCGCAGCCGTCAGATTGAGGCACACCCTAACTTGACACTTGCTCGAGGGTGTTTTTCTTGGCCCGTTGGAGTCAACCAGGCTTCCCGGAGACTAAGTCAGGCAACTCTAAGAACCCAGTTGGACAAGATCTTCTCAAAACTCGTGATCAGTCGCGGAAGCGAGAAGATCTTTTCGAGAATGATTTTCGAGAAGCTAGGACTCCGTAAAAGCGGCCCTCGACCAGGCCGGGTAAACCGATCTCGATAACCCTCGTTTTTGAGATGGTCAGGTCAACTGTCCGGCTGGCACCCAGCGGTAGAGAGTGGGCACGGAAATTCCCAGGTTCTTGGCGACTTCACGCGGGGAGACGCCGGTGGCCAAAAGCTTCTTGGCGGAGGCGATCTTACTATCGGTCATTTGCCGTTTGCGACCACCGACGCGACCGAGCTGGCGGGCGGCGGCCAGACCGGCGTGAGTGCGCTCCACGATAAGCTCGCGCTCCATTTGGGCGAGGCTGGCCATGACGTGAAAGAAGAAACGGCCGCTACTGGTGCTGGTGTCGATGGAATCGGTCAGGCTTCTGAATTGAATGTCCTGCTCTTGAAGTTCACCGACCAGGTCGACCAGTTGTTTTACGCTCCGACCCAAACGATCGAGTTTCCAGACTACCAGAGTGTCGCCAGCGCGAAGGATCTCAAGGGCTTTGGCCAGGCCAGGGCGGTCACCTCGGCTGCCGCTGATCTGGTCTTCGAAGATCTTGGTGCAACCGGCTTGCTTGAGGGCCTGTTTTTGAAGATTGAGATTTTGCTCCTGAGTCGAGACGCGAGCGTAGCCGATGTTCATGGGTGAAGAGCTTCCTTTCTTGAATACTCCAGGCCCTTCGTGATCGGAAGCAAAAGTCATGCCGGTTTCGCGGCGTCCTCCGTAAACTGCAGTGATCTCTCTGATGAAATCTCTTCTATCTCCCGACCAACGGTTTACAGGACTCGCCAAACATCCAAACATCCGCCAAATAGCGCTGAAGATTCGCCACTTATCTCTGAAAGTCACACAGCTTTGTTGAAGACGCTCGGGAAGATACAATGTCCTTGTGCACACTCGCAAACTCGCCCTACAAGGGACCCTCTGGCCAGAATGGCCGGCCGACGAGAGCCTCGTCTGGATTCTAAACCAGACGAGGCTCCCGCGACCGGCCACTAAAAACGACTCGAACTTGAATTGTCCACCTCTTTTTGATAATCCCGAATTTAGACTCTGTTTCGATTGTTTGTTCGCTGGTTGAATAGTCTTCAGTACGCTATCATCGAGTTACCATGGCCTGAAATAGCTCGTCGGCCGTGACCTGCCCCCAAAACGGGACCGCAGTAAACTGAAAAGAGCCCCAAAAGCAAAAGGACCCGGCGCCAACCGAGTCCTCTAATGTTGCTGGAGAGCACCCAACAACCTATGTGAATCCTGAACATAGGTTATCACAAGGATGCTCCCCGGTCTAGTAGTTTGTTGCCTCGGAGAGCAAAAATTTTGTGAATACCTTTCAAACCAGGCTTCTCGCCTTGGAAGAATCGTCATGTCTTGCGCAGGGACTGCACCGCTAGCATGTTCATGGCGGCGGGACTAGAAGCGCTCAAGCAATCCGGCAAGCTCCATAAGCCCAAAATCGTGGGCTACAAAGGGGGCTTGAAGCTGGTTTGTTGCTGTCCCTTTCACCAGGATTCCACGCCCAGTTTCGTCGTCTTTGACAGCGGCGTCTATCACTGCGCTGGCTGTGGCGTTTGCGGCCGCGTCGTCAGGAAAGATGGTTCTGGCGACGACCTGTTAAGCCATCTGGGTATCACCGGCGGAGTTCCTCTCCAGCCAGTGCCAAAGAAAACTCAGCAACACACAGAACTGGAACCCGCTTTGCTGCACCGCGCCTACCAGGCCGCTCTGGGTGCTTTGCAACTGCGCAGGTGCGAACGCCAGCACCTGATCGATCGTGGACTTTCACTTGAGGACATGACTGTCTTGGAAGCCAACGGCTATCGCAGCGCCCCCACCGCCTGGCCTTTGCGCAACGCGGTCGCAGAGGCCGTTCTGGCGGCCGTGGGTCCAAATGTGGCCCGCTCCCTACCCTTCTTGCAACCATCCCAGAGATCTCCAATCGGCTTCATCTGCTCTGAGATCCCTGGCCTGCTGATCCCGGTGCGCAATGCCGCCGGCCAGATCGTCGCCTGTAAGGTGCGCCTGGTGGATCAGGGCAAATCTCGATATCTTTGGTGGAAGGCCCGGCATAGCAGTGCCAGCACGGGCGCCCCCATCCACGTCAGCCAGACTCCGTCATCCCGGCTGGCGATCGTGGTGGAAGGGCCGATCAAGGCCGACCTGGTGGGACTGCGATGGGCCCAAATCTACGGGGAAGCCGTGACCGTGCTGGCTATCCCCGGCGCCAGCGCCCATGGCGGCCTGACGGAATCTCTTCAGCAGCTGGGCCTGACTCGAGTGTTGTTGGCCCTGGACCTCGACACGGCCGGCCGCAAGGCCAGCCAGGATCTTCAACCACGCCTGGAGCGGGCTGGCTTAACGGTGGAAACCGTCTCCTGGCCCGAGGACTTCGGCAAGATCGATGATTTTTTGACCAACAAAAGCGCCCCGCATGATTTGCTGGTGCGGACATTCTCCACCGCAAACGAAGAGAAAGCTCCGGTCGAAGAACCCTTCGCTACTATGGAAGAAGCCCGGGCGGCGGCCCGACCCTGGCTGCAGGCTGCCCTCACGGGGCCGCGTGACTCAGTTCACCACATGGCTTTGGAGATGGGCGGCGGCAAAACCCACCTGGCCGTCGAGCTGGTCAACGAGCTTTATGAGTCGGGCAAACTCAAGGGCCAGGTGGGGCTGTTTACCACGCGCCACGAGCAAGGAGAGCAATTCGAAGCGACCACGGGTTGGGCCAGACACTACGGCGCCACCTACGGTTTTGAGAACGGCGAGCCCACCGCCAAATCGCCCTGCAAAGAGCCCCAGCGCATGCTAACGGTAGTCAATACAGGTGCTCCCACCAAGCTAGCCTGCGAACTTTGCCCACAGCGGGCCGCCTGCTCCTCCAACTTCGCCCGAGATCCCGACCAGCCGTTTCTGTTGGCCCAGAAAGCCACTTCCAAAGAACGCCATCTCTATAACGCAAACTCTCTACGCGATCCATCCGTGGTGCGTAAGCTGTCCACCCTCATTCTCGACGATCTTGATCTGGAGAGAACTCTGGTAGATCACGTTCTTCTTGACATCGATCAGCTCAAGAAAGCCTTGCTCTGGTCCGAGAGAGATCCGGAATATGCCCCCATGCGCCCATTACTCAAGGCACTTTGGGGCTTGCTACCGTCGATTCCGGCCAAGCGCTTCAGCTATGATGCCCCCCGAATCAACGGGGAAGCGCTGCAAGATGCTCTGGCCGCGGAGCTCGGGGGACTGGACCACCTGCGCAAGGAGTTGGAGCAAGCGGTCACGGCCAAAGACCCCCATCCTTTGAATGCTGGCGACGTTCGCGCCGATATCCCCCACCGCGGCTTTGTGAAGTTGGCCCAACGCCTGGCCGAAGAGTTGCGTCAACGCGGCCAGAACACGTGGAATCCGATGGTCCACCTGAAAGCGGAAGGCATCTCGCTGTGGACCCGAGCCCGCGTCGATTTTACCGGCAAGACCGTGATCTTGTTGAACGCCGGCAACAGCGCCGAGCAATATCAGAGACTCTTTCCGGGAGCAACCGTCCACAGATTCGCCGGTCGGGTGGTCATGCCCGAGCGCACCCGGGTGGCCCAGATCCCGGTGGGGCCCTATACCCTCAAAGGTGTTAGCCAACTCGTCGAGATCGTCAGCCAGACGTTACAAGACCGCCAGCTCCAACATCCCGACGAATCACCCTCCGACTGGGGCCTGGTCGCCAACAGTGAAATACGCCAGACCATCGAGAACCACTTTCCCGGCATCAACGCCAGACACTATGGCAACCAGACCGGGTCTAACGAAATGGAGTCCGTGAAATTCCTGGTGGTGGCCGGCGACTTCAAGCCTAACCCTCACGGTTTTCTGGAAGAAGCTCAGGCGCTCTGGGGAGACTCCCCTCGTCTGGAGGCCACCAGCCGCGTGACGCGAGCCCAAATTCAGGACAAAACCGGCAAGGCGCTTACCCGAGGCCGCCGCGGCTACCTTGACCCTAGACTAGACGCACGCTGGCTCGAGCTGACCGCGGGCGAGGTCCGCCAGGCCGTGGGTCGAGGAAGACCCTGGAACACCGGCCAGCACCAGGCCGAACAGGGCGACCTGTTTCAGGATGGCCAGGCCTCAGCCCGCCACCTCGACGTGCTGCTCCTTTCCTCTTACGCCTTGGAAGGTATCACGCCCGATCAACTTAGCGGGGAACGCGCCGACCTGGAAGATGTCCTCACCCGGGCGGCTGTGCAACTGCGTCGCAGTGGCCAGGTCGTGACGCTAACATCACTTCGAGCCAAGACCGGGATTTCGGACCGTCAGATCCGCGAACGCTTCAACCGCGTGAAGCTACGTTCAGAAGGCGAATTTATGGCCTTGAGTGCCGCGTCTTACAACAGTTTGGCCCTTAACCTGGGCCAAGCGATCCTGACCGCCACCGAATCCGATCGACCTGATCAGGATTGGACCGGTCCAGGCATGCAGCGGCGGGGACCACCTGCCAAGATTCCCAGCCGGCCTTCTCACCCAGCAGCCATACTTTAAGACACCAACCCCAGCCACGCCGCCTCAGGGGCTTCTTCACGTTGGGCTCAAATTCGTGAAACTTCTAATCATCAGGCTTCAGTTCAAGCGCGCCAGCGTAACGCACTCAAAGATCTCCTATGGCTTGAGTTCGTCCGAGTGAATCTGTCGCCATGCCGTCACCGCGACAAGTAATCGTTCCAATGTTGACACTCGGTCGCCTGCGTTAAGCCCTGAAACCCACTCGGTCGACCTGTCATTTGAGGTCCGAAAACACGGAAAATTCCTTTTCCATAAGGCTCAAACGCATCACGGTAAGTGTCACGTTCAAGTCTAAGAGTAGTTCTTAGAAGTGAACGCAGGGCCTACCGAACATCGCACGATCACGCCGTAAAAGGCATCTAAGACCTTGTCATTTCTTTTGTCGTTTCAAGAGAGGTAGGGTGTAACGTTTCACCAACCATTGAGGATGATTCAAGAAACGTTAAGCCTGAAACAGGCTGCTGAACTAGCTGGTGTCTCCAAGGTTACCCTTTGGAGACTTGTAACCAAAGGAGAAGTTGAGGCGACTCAAGACGAGAAGGGGCGTTACTTGATTCGTCGTGAAACGTTTCTGAAGTGGCGCGAAACGCTTCAAGAAACGCTTCAAGAAACGATTCAGGAAACGGCTTGTGAAACAGAGAAACGTTTCAGCGATGATCGTGAAACGATGCATGAAGCGCCAGTGAAACACTCTGAAACGGTTTATGAAACGGTTGAAATGGTACCGGCTGACCTGCATAGGATGGCTCTCGAGAACATTAGGCAAGCCCTTGAGAACGCACGTCGAGCAGAAGAACGAGCTGAGCGAGCTGAGCGGCAGATGAAAGCACTCGGTGGCCAACTGATTCAATACCAACAAGTGCTTCAAGAGAGAGCGGAGTCACTCTTTGAAAAGGAAGCTCGTGTGAAGCAAGCGGAACTTTTGGAACGTGAGAACGCTGAAAGACTTTCCTTGTATGAACAAGAGAAGCAGCAATGGGCGCTCGAAGTAGAAACGGCAAAGTCGAGAGTGAACTGGTTAGAGAAGCGAGTTCCGAAATGGGTTCGTGGACTATTTGGCGCAGGCTAAGCCGCTTCGACCTTTTCCCTGGCGATGAGCCCATAGCGCTCGAGCGTGGCCTGGACGCAGGCGGTGGGCACGAGGAAGTGTTCGGCCACTCGGGATAGCCGGCGCCAGCGTTCATTCTTGGTAGGCTCACCATGGCTGAGGTAGCGGACATCGGGGTGCCCCTGGAGGGTCTCCAGGGGCAAGAGGTAGGCCATGGCATATTGGGTGGCGGCGCTCTCGAGGGCGGAACCGCCTTTGCCTTGCAAAATGGCCAGGGTATGCATGCGGATATGGCCGAGCTGGGCGGCCAGCAGCCAGTGAAGCACTTCGCGGTGAAGGCTCGGACAGGTGAGATTCTGCTCAAAATCATTGGAGATGAGGATCTCCTGGCGCCATGCATCACAGGCGCAGAGCTGGCCCCAAGGGAGCGGGGCGTGTCGCAGGTTCCAGCCTTGCAGGGCGATGGCTTCGAAGACGGTGTCGGGGTTTGGGGAGCAACGGAACAGAAAACTGATATAAGGGCCTCCTCAGAAGAGCGTCGGTTACGGCGGCAGGCGAACCACCCCTCGATTTCATGGGATTTCTTTCAAGCCGGACCGGCACGAGTGAACGGAAGACGGCGGAACAGAAAATACGCTTAAGCGCCGGGCTTGCGCAACGGCCGGAGTTCACCTCGGGTTACCGCCTCGGGAACGGCAAAGTTGTATCGACCCAATAGGTTGACGTGGTCGTGAGCAAACGGGGACAGTCGCGCGACATCCTCATCTAAGACGGGCATCATCCCTTCCCGCCGAATTTCTGCCAGTGCAGCGTCCATATAGATTGTGTTCCACAGAACGATCGTGTTGACCACCAGGCCGAGGGCACCGAGCTGATCTTCCTGGCCTTCCCGGTAGCGCTGGCGGAGCTCTCCGCGTTTGCCGTGGAAGACGTTACGGGCCAGGCTGTGCCGGCTTTCGGTGCGATTGAGCTGCTGCAGGGTGGTCCTGCGACGATTTTCATCGTCGATGTAATTCAGCACGTGGATCGTCTTGTCGATTCGTCCGAGGTCGGCCAGGGCGAGCGCCAACTGAGTCGGTTGGTCACCGACTTGCAAGGTTCTCATGATGCCCGTCGCTGGAACCCGTCCAAGTTTGAGCGAGCCCGCCAATCGTAGAAGGTCGTCCCAGTTGGTTTCCAGTCGTTGCAGCGATACTCGATGCCGCGAGACCCAATTCAGGGGGCCATAGTCTGCCTGCGGGTCCACGCGCCAGAATCTTGCTCCTCCAATGTCTGCCAGGCGAGGACTGAATCGGTATCCCAACACACGGAACAATCCGAAGACCACATCACTGTATGCGCCGGTGTCGGTCATAATCTGGCTCGGCCGCAGTTCTGTCTCTTGTTCCAAAACCAGGGCGAGCAGAACCAGGCTGTCGCGAAGGGTGCCCGGCACGGTAATGCCGTTGAGTCCGGAGCATTGGTCGGAAAGGAGGTTATACCAGGTCACCCCCCGCCCGAATCCAAAATATTTGGGGTTGGTGCCAGCGTGAACGGTGCGGACGGGAACAGTAAATCGCAGGCCATCGGCGGAAGCGACCTCGCCGCCGCCCCAGACCTTGGCCAGCTGGGTTTGGCTTTGTGCCGCCACCAGAATATTGTTGGCGGCAGTGTGCGTGTCGTCTCGCAGGTAGTTCTGGTCGACCCAGGCCAACCGATCTCTGGTCAGAGCCGGGATGTCCTCTCGAATCAGCGGTCCGGGACCGGTGTTGCAGGCTTCCGCCAACAGAACAGCACAGAGACTGGTTGTCAGGTCCTTGGCTCGGGCCCGGCCTTCGGTCAGGTGAGTGTAGGCCTCGGTGAAGCCGGTGCGCGACGAAATTTCTAGCAAGAGCTCCGGTAGGTCTACCTCTGGGAGCCGAGAGAGGACCTCTTTGCGCAAAGCGATGAGGGTTTCTGGCTCCTCCAGTCGGTCTAACGGGCTCAGAATTAGTTCTGGCTTTCCTTCTTCGGTGGCTTCAAATCGAACCGATGGATTCTTCTCTACCCGCTCGAGAAACCGGCGATAGGTCTCGTCCAACTCGGCGGAGAGCGTGGCCAGCGCTGGCCCAGCCTGGACGGATAGCCCCAGTCCGCGGCAAATGACAGGTCGGGCGGTCTCCCATTCGCTGCCAGTGAGCAAACCGGCTCGCGGATCCGAATAGCGCCAGCTGGGGCTGACGAAGACATCGCGGCGCCTCAAAGCTTTTTGAAGGGCGTCGAGCAGACAGAAGGTGTAGGCGCGGCGCTGAACGCCGCCTTCTTGGTCCAGAACATGACGTTGCCAAGCCTTTGTGACGATTCCCTGGGGTGGTGGTTCCGTTTCGTCACTCCTCATCCATTCGAGAGCCGCGGTCACCGCCTCGCCGCCGAGACTCGACTTAAAGTGGATGTGCTTCAGCAGGGCTGGCAGAAAAATCCTGACCGCGCGGTATCGAGCATCAAGCTCCTGAAAGTAGATGTCATCTGGTGGCCGCACCAGGGATTCCACGTTAGCGACCGCTTCGATCAATTGGGATCGAGAGATCTGCCCGAAAATTGCTTCTCCCAGGTCGATCTCCGCCTGGTCCGCATTGAGCAACGTTTTGCAGGCTTTCGCCAGGGTGGTGGCCGCCTGGTCGAGATCTTTAAGGCTGCGTAGCCGCGCCTTCCTATCAGCCTTGGCGGCATTATTAAAGATCTCTTGGAGCAGCGCATCGAGAATTTCGATCACATCGTCTTGCGCACTGGCTTCGAGGCAGTGGATGAACGCAACCAGCGTGGCCATCCGGCGCACCGATGGTAAGCGGCTGACTGCAGAAACCTTGGCGGTAGCTGCAAATCGAGCCAACGAGGAGAGCCTGCTGGGCGGCACGCCGGCGTCGGGCAGCTTGATTCCCAGATGACGGACGGTCTCCAGTCGTTGGATGGCTTTGACCAGGGCTGGTCCGCTGACTCGGACGGGTCCTGTTCTCAATTGGTCGAGCACAGAAGTCCGGCCATCCGGCGTGACCTGCAGCAAGTTCTCCAAACGTAGGCGCTGATCGCTCTGAATTCCTTGGGTCAGCAGTTTCCAGAGGCGCTCTTCGACGCGGCCACGGAGCTTGGCGATGAATCGTTCCAGAACGGTGCAGCCTGGCAAGAGCACTTTGTTGGCCAGCAGCCAGGCGGTGGCCCGCTCAAAGAGGATGCTTGGCCGCTCCGTCCCCGTCCAGCAGAGTGCGTAGAGCCAACGACTCAGGCGAAAGCCGATGCTGGGCTCGGTCCATTCGCGGAAACCATACCTTGCTCGAATCTCCATCGTGTGCAACCAACGCTGGCGGCCATCTCGGTAGTCTGAGAGTCGGTCAAAGTCGAGAATCTGCAACTGCCGGCCAAGAGACCGCAACACCGCAGGGGGCACTTCGATAGGATTCGGAAGAAAGGTTCCCAAGAATCGCGCGGTTGTCAGTTGCAGCGCATATCCCAGGCGGTTGTGGTCCCCCCGCTTGTCTTCCAGCGCAGCCCAGTCCTCATCGTCCAAATGAAAGTAGCGCGAGAGATCTTCGGCGCTAATTTCACTCGCGTAGGCACCGTAGGCCGCCCGTTGCGCGGGCGTTAGAAACTGGACAGGCATTCAAGCTCTCCCCCGAGAAGATTGCACAAACGAACGTTTTTGCAACAAAAAACGCTCTGTGGCCAAAGACACTCCGCTTTTGAAGTCAGAACGGCGCCGTTAAGCCACGGAACCCTCAGACCTTGAGAAACGCCTCTCGTTGCAAAAACGTATCGCATTAGGTAGTCTATTTGCAAGAGGTTTGCGCAACGATGCTCATTGGATATGCTCGCGTTTCGACCCAGGACCAGGATGCCCGTGCTCAGGTGGAAGCGCTGGAGAAGGCCGGATGCGAGCTGATTTTCCAAGAGAGGATCTCGGGTGGCCGGTGGGACCGCCCCGAATTGCATCGGATGTTGAAGCAATTGAGGAAAGGCGACGTCGTCATCGTCTGGAAACTGGACCGCCTTTCCCGCTCCCTGATTGACGTGCTCAACCTGATGGAGATGATCAACCGGGCCAAAGCCGGCTTCCGGAGCTTGACCGAAGCCATCGATACGACCACGCCTGCCGGCCGCATGATGATGCAGATGGTCGGAACCTTCGCGGAGTTTGAGCGCGCTATGCTAAAAGAGCGAACCCTTCGGGGTCTGGATGCCGCCCGCAAACAGGGGCGCATCGGCGGCCGCCGCCCAAAGCTGATGGCTCATCAACAAGAAGAGATTCTCCAACTGGTTCAGTCAGGCAAGAAGACCGCTGCCGATGCGGCCAGGCTGTTCAACGTTCACCCGGCCACCATCTCCCGAATCTTGAGGCGGTCGAAGAGCTCTTAAATCAGTTTTCTGTTCCGTTGCTCCCCAAACCCCAAGTAGGTGGCCACATGATGGCCACCGCGCCACAAAATGGCCGTGCTGTAAAGGTAAGCCAGCGACGAGCCCAACACCACCAACGTGTCCATGGTGGCCGCCCGCGAACGCGCCGCCTTCCAGGCGCTGGCATACAAAGGAGCTCCGCCCCACAACTGCACCACGCTGGCGGCCGCGAACTCCAGCCAGCCATTCAAGTGCACGCCCGCCAACATGGCCAACATGCTCAGCGAACCCAGCAGCAAACCCAGACTCCAGCGGGGCCACAAGGCTACCGGCCGCACTGGCTGACTGGCCGAAGCCTGATAACCAGCCTTCTCAATTGCCTGCACCAAAGACTGGCTGGTGACCTGGTCGCTCCCCTGCACGCTGGCCTTCTCGCCCAACAAACTGACCACCGCCAGCTCCACCCCGGGCACCCTGGCCAACTGCCGCTCCACCCGCCCCACGCAACTCGCGCAGTGCATCCCCTTGACTTCAATCGTAAAATTCATAGCCCCATCGTAAACCCTGGAGTAAGGTCCAGAGTCAAGCCGAAGCACTTCTCCTTCAGAAGCGCCTTAAAGTCCGGAGTATTTGGCCGGTTCGGAAATGAACTCGGCCTTCTCGCTCTCGTTGCAAAAGACGTAGGTCTTACCCTTGTAGTCGAGGGTTTCGGCCACCGCTTCCTCGCCCGGCTTGCCTTCCTTGACCACGCACACGGCGCAGTGCCCCTTGTCGCCCTTCTTCTTGCTGCCCAGCGCGTAGCCGGTCTCCACCTTGCCGGCCGCTGGCGCGGCGGTCGCGCTGGCGGCCGTGGACGGGGGCGGAGCCGAAGAACAACCCGTCCACAAAAGTCCAGCGCATGCCCAGAGAGCTATTTGTTTCCACATAATCAGTCTACCTCCACGTGTTTTGGTCTCGAAACGAGCCGATAAAGTGCCGGCAGAACCAGCAAAGTCAAAGAAGTCGAGCTGAAGAGTCCGCCGATGATGACGGTGGCCAGCGGCCGCTGCACCTCCGCACCCGTCCCTGTCGACAGGGCCATGGGCAAAAAGCCGATGGCTGCCACCGAAGCCGTCATCAGCACCGCTCGCAAGCGGGAAAGGCCCGCATCCTCAATGGCCGGCTGCAGCTCCATCCCGGCCGCCAGATTGTTGCGAATCGTCTGCACCATCACCATATCCGCCAGCACGGCAATCCCCGACAGCGCAATGAAGCCGACCCCGGCCGACATCGAAAACGGAATGCCGCGCAACCAGAGAGCCACGATTCCGCCGGAAACGGCGAAAGGAATGCCGGTAAAAACCCGCAGAGCGTCAAACCAGTTACGATAAGTGATATACAACAACGTAAAAATGATCGCGAAAGTGACCGGCACCACAATGGCCAATCGGGCGCGGCCGGAGCGCAGATGCTCATACTGACCGCCCCAGCTCAGATGATAGCCGGCCGGCATCTTCACCTCCGCCTCCACCCGCGCTTGCACTTCCTCCACGTAACCGCCCAGGTCGCGGCCGCGCACGTTGCCCTGCACCACCACCCGGTGCTCCCCGTTCTCGCGGCTGATCTGTACAGGGCCTTCTACGCTCTCGATGTCCACCAGCTGGGCCAGCGGCACCCGCTGCCCGGCCTTGCCCTGCACCAGAATATCGCCGATCACCTCGACGCGATCCCGGTAGGCCTCCTGGTAGCGCAAGAACAAATCAAAGACCTTTTCTCCTTCATAAACCCGCCCCACCGTGCTGCCGCCGATGGCCGTTTCGATCACTTCCTGGACATCGGCCACGTTGATGCCGTGACGGGCCAGGTCCCCGCGGCGAATGCGCAGCTGCAACACCGGCAAGCCCGAAGTCGACTCCACGCTGACATCCGCGCCGCCCCTGGTGGTGCGCATCACCGAAGCCACCTCGGCCGCTTTGGAACGTAGCGTTTCCACCTTGGGACCGTAGATTTTAACCCCAATCTCGCCGCGAATCCCGGTACCTTCCGAGAGCTCGTTCATGCGCATCTCGATCGGCTGAGTGAAGCTATATTTCATGCCGGGAATGTCGCCCAGGGCCTCCTCGATTTTCTCGATCAACTCGGCCTTGGTCGAGGCTTTTTTCCACTGCGAGCGCGGAGTCAGCGGCAGAAAGATGTCATGTTGAGAAAGCAGCATCGGATCGGTAGCGATGTCCGGCCGGCCGATGCGGGTGGCGGTGGTCTTGATCTCGTCGGGAAAGCGCTCCATCAGCACTTTCTCCACCAACGTGGCCCGCTGGATAGCGCTTTCCACCGAGATGCCCGGCAGGTAGCCAGGATTGATGCAGATGGCGCCTTCGTCCAGCTTTGGCAAAAACTCAGCGCCCAACCAGGGAAAGAGCAGCAAGCTGGCCAGCACCAGGCCGACCGCCGCCGACACCACGCCCGCTCTTTTCTGCACCGCCCAACGCAGCAGCGGCAGGTAACGAGCCTGCAACCAGCTCACCAGGCGGTTCTCTTTCTCCACCTGGTCCTCCAGAAAATAAGCGCACAGCGCCGGAATCAAAGTAGCCGACAACACCATGGCGGCCGACAAAGCCAGTACCACCGTAAAGCCCATCGGGCGAAACATTTTGCCTTCCACCCCCACCAGGCTGAGCACCGGCAAATAGGCGGCGATGATGATCAGCTCCCCGAACTGACTGGCCTGGCGCACTTCAACGGTGCCACTGCGGATGGTTTCCAACCGCTCCGCTTCGGTCAGAGCCCTTCCCAGGCGCACGCGCTGCTCCGACAAACGGCGCACGCAGTTTTCCACGATGATAACGGCCGCGTCCACGATCAAACCGAAGTCTACCGCGCCCAGACTCATCAAATTGGCCGACAGATGAAAATAGCGCATACCAACGATGGCAAAGAGCATGGCCAGCGGAATGATCGAACTCACGATCAGGCCCGCGCGCAACTGCAGCAGGAACGCAAAAAGCACGGCAATCACCAGCAGACCACCCTCTACCAGGTTCTGGGCGGCCGTGTGCAGCGTCTGGTCCACCAGCCTGGTGCGGTCTAAAAAGCCCACCAGGCGCACGCCCGCCGGCATCTCCTTTTGCAGCTCGGCCACCCGCTCTTTGACGCGCCGGGTCACCTCCCGGCTGTTCTCGCCCAGCAGCATCACGGCAATGGCGGCCACCGTCTCGCCGCGTCCGTCTTTGGTGATCGAACCCTGACGCATGGCCTGGCCGAAGCGCACCTCGGCCACGTCCGAGACCAGCACGGGAACGCCGTTCTTGGCGGTCAACACGATGTTGCGAATGTCCTCCAGCGAGCCCACCACGCCGATGCCCTGTACCAACTGTTGCTCGTTTTGCTTGGCAATGTAGGCGCCGCCGGCATTGCGGTTGTTGTCAGCCAGCGCCTGGCGCAGCTCGTTCAGGCTGAGGTTGTAAGCACGCAGCCGCTCGGGATTGGCCAGCACCTGATACTGCTTGACCGTGCCGCCAAAGCTGTTGACCTCGATCACGCCCGGCACGGTGCGCAAGCGCGGCCGCACCTGCCAGTCCAAAATAGCTCGCCGGTCGACCAGCGGCAGCGTGTCGCTCTCAATGAAGACATAATAGATCTCGCCCAGACCGGTGGCGATGGGAGCCAGTTCCGGCGGGCGAGCTCCCGGGGGCAGCTGCTCGCTCATCACCGCCAGGCGCTCGCCCACCAGCTGTCTTGCCCGGTAGATGTCGCTGGCATCGTCAAAAACCACGGTCACCTGGCTGAGACCGAATTGCGAAATACTGCGCATCTCCGTGGATCCGGGCAAACCGGACAGACTGATTTCCAAAGGACGAGTGACCTGGCGCTCGATCTCCTCGGGGGCCAACGCGGGCGCGGCCATATTGACGACCACCTGGTTGGTGGTAATATCCGGCACCGCGTCAATCGGCAAAGTCCAGCCACAATACAGACCAACCGCCACCAGAATCAGCGTGGCCAGCACCACAAAAAAGCGGTGCTCGATCGAGCCCTCGATCAGGCGGTTCAGCACGGTCTATTCACCCGCGCAGCAACCATCCGAAAGCGAACTTTTCAAGGCCTCGGATTTTAAGTAGAAAGTGCCGTGCACGGCCACTTTCTCACCTGCCTTCAGGCCCTGAGAAACCTCGCGCCAATCTTTGCCTTTGGCGCCCAACAGCACGTGACGCACTTCAAAGTCTCCACCGTGCAGCGAAACATACAGGGTGGGCCGCCCGTTGTGTTCTTGCAAGGCCTCCTCGGGCACGCTGAGCTTCTGCTGCCGCTCCGCCGTGATCAGCGAGCCCTGCACATAAGTGCCGCTTTTCAAAAGACCCTGAGGATTGAGCAACGGAACCAAAACATAGATGGCCCGCGTGGTCTCGTCCGATCCGGCCTGAATGGAGGAAACCCGTCCCCGAAATACACGACCTGACGCCGCCTCGGAGCTCAGTTCGACCAGGTCCCCCGATTGAACCCTGGCCACGTCCTTGGGGGCCACCGCCAGGCGGGCCCAGACCTTGTCCAGATTGATGACAGTAAAGGCGGCCTTCTCGACCGGCACCGTCTCTCCGAGCGTAACCGCCAGATCCTGAACGCGGCCGCGAATTGGAGAAACCAGCGCGATGCGGTCGCTCTGTCCGGGAGCGCCGCCCATCAGGCGCAGCCGGTCTAAAGTCCCCTGCAGCCGGACCCGAGCCATATCGGCGGCCGCCTCGGCTTCCACCAGTTCACGCGAAGTCAGATACTGACCGGAAAAGACCTTTTCTTCACGCTGCAGCGCTCGCCCGCTGATGCCGGCCCGCTTTTGGGCCAGCACCAGATCGCCTTCGGCGCCGCGCACGCGCGCCTGAGCGCCGCTCAGGTCGCCTTCCGCCTTTTTCAGGTCCGCCTGGCCCCGCTCCCGATCCTGGCGGGAAACCAGTTCTTGCAAGTCCTGATGGCGCTGAACCTTCAGGCGCAGCACGTCGCGCTCGGCCTGCGACTGGCGCAACCGGGCCCGTTCCTCTTCCAAAAGATGTCGGGCCTGGTGCACGCTCCGCTCGTCGTCCAAAGCCTGGGAACGCGATTGCTCCACCTGGGGACGTCCAAATTGGCCCAAGCGCGCTAACTGGCGCTGGCGAGCCAAATTGCTCTCTTGCGCCCTGGATTCGGCCACGGCCTGGTGGTATTCGGCCTGCACCTGGGCCAGCTCGGCGCTTTCTAAAATGGCCAGAGTCTGCCCCGCCTGCACGGAATCGCCCACCTGAACCAGCAACTGTACCACCTTGCCAGCCACCTTGGGCGTGATTTTGGCGATTTGATCGCCACCCGACTGGACGGCTCCGCTCACGTTCAAGCGATCCTGGACGTTGCGCAAGGTGGCCGGCGCCACCTGAATTTCCGCCAGCTTCATGGCCTCCTCGGTCACCTGCACATCGCCGGCCTTGCCCGCTTGATTTTCGGCCACCGCCAACGGTGTAGCCGTGGCGCTCGGCGCGTGAGCACCCGGCCGCTTCAGCCAGAAGCCCAGCGCCAAGGCCAGGACCACCAGCACCAGCATCGCCCAAAATTTCTTCATCGCGCACTCCCCTCCGGCCCGGGCGCCAGTAAAGAACCGCTGGATAGCCAGTAGACTTCCCAGCGGCGCTTCTGGAACTCGCTCTCCGCACTGACAAAATCCACCAGGGCTTCCCGATAAGCACGCTGAGCTTCCAAAACCTCCGTCAAATTCAGCAGGCCTGCTTCGTAACCACGCCGGGTCAGATCGGCCTGGCGCCCAAAACGCTCCACCTGGCCGCGGAGCAGCTCGCGGCGCTTTTGCTCGCCCAACAAAGACTCCCAGGCGGCCAGCGCTTCCTGGGTTACGCTTTGTCGTTGGGCCAGAGCATCGCTCTCGGCCGCTTCCGCCTCGCGCAAGTGCTGCTCCACGGCCGCCCCGGTCTGACCCCAGTCCCAAAGCGGAAAGGCCAGACTGACCCGCACTCCCTGCTCGGCGCCTTGCGCCAAACTGGAACGATAGGCCTCAAACTCAAAGTCGGGAACGCGCTGTCGGCCCACCAGCTCCGCCTCGGCGCGCTGGATTTCAGCCGACAATTGGGCCACCCTGACCTCCGGCCGCAACTCCACCGCGGCCAGCAGCAACTCCCGGTTGGGTTCGGGCAGAATTTCCTGGTCTGCAGCGGGTAAGGCCACTTCCTGGTCAGGCGGGCGCTGCAGAAGCAAATTCAGCCGGTTCAGAGCGATGCGGCGATTGGCCTGAGCGGTGGCCAGACGAGCCTGGGACTGCGATTTTTCCAGTTCCACGCGCAGAAACTGATTTTCCGAGATCTCTCCCAGCTTGAGCCTGCGCGCCGCCGCGCTTTGCAGCTTGTCGGCCAGTTCGACCCGGGCCGTCTCGAGACGCTCGGTCTCGCTGGCGGCCCACAAGGAGTAATAGGCCAGCGCCGCCTGCTTGCCCAATTCGCGCTGCTGGTTCAACACGCGCGCGTCGGCCTGGTCGCGCTGCAGGTTGGCGATCTTGCTGCGCAGGCCGGGCTGACCGCCCAATTCAATGCGCTGCACCAACGCGTTGGCTTCCTCGCTGGGATAGCCGTAAGGCACCGAAAGGCGCAACTGCGGATTGGGCTGCGCTCCCGCGCCCCGAGCCCAGGCGGCCGCCGCCTCGCGCCGCAGCTGAGCCGCTTTCAAAGCCGGATGGCGTTCTTGCACCGACCGCAGCACCTCGCCGAAAAGAAGCGACGGTTCGGCCGGGCCGGCCTGAGCCAAACCCACCGTCAACGCCAACAACCAGAGTAAATGCAGCTGCACCGGGGAATCCTAAAGTATCGAGTCACTGGAGAGTCAAGCAACATGAAAATCGGCGAACTATCCCGGCGCACAGGCCTGCCCGTCATTACCCTGCGCTACTACGAGAACGAAGGGCTGATCGAAAGCCACCGGACCCAGGCTAAATACCGCGTGTTCCGTGAAGAAATGGTGCAACGCGTGCATCAGATCAAGCGATTTCGCGCCCTCAACCTGACCATCCAGGAAATGAAGCACCTGCTGGAGTGGGGCCTGCAGCCCCGGGAGCGTTGCCTGGAGACCTGTCACCTGATTGAATCGCACCTGCGCCAGGTCACCGAGCGCAAGCAAATTCTCATCGAATTAGAAACCGAGCTACAGCGCCTGCTCGATTCATGCCCCAACTCAAGAGATAGCGATTGCGCCATCTTGCGCGATCTTTCCAGTCACTCTGGCTGAGGGCGAAAGCGCAACAGGCGCAATCCATTGGCCACCACCACCAAAGTGGCTCCCACATCAGACAGCACGGCCATCCACAAAGTCAGGTGACCGGTGAGGGAAAGGCCCAGAGCCGCCAGTTTCACCAACACCGAGAACACGATGTTTTGGGTCAGCAAGCGCCCGGTCCGGCGGCTGAGCAGCACAAACTCCGCCAGTCCGCGCAAGTTATCTTGCATCAGGGCCACGTCGGCCGTCTCCAAAGCGGTGGCGGTTCCGGCCGCACCCATGGCAAATCCTACGGAAGCCCGGGCCAAAGCCGGAGCATCGTTAATCCCGTCGCCCACCATCCCCACGTAGCCAAATCGCTCGAGCGCCTGCTCGATCGCTTTGAGCTTGTCCTCGGGCAGCAAATTGCCGGCCACCTCCTGAATGTCCAGCTGGTCCGCGATGGCCACGGCGGTTTTCTGGTCGTCCCCACTGAGCATCAGCGGCAAGATTCCCAGAGATTTCAAACGCGCGACCACCGCCTTAGAATTCTCGCGAATCGGGTCGCTCACCGCTACGACTCCCAACACCTGAGAGTCGTCCAGCAAGAAAAGCGCGGTCTTACCGGCGGTTTCCAGATCCGTCAAATCCGGCACGGCCAGGCCGGCTTCTTGCACCAGGCGGGCGCTGCCCGCCCGATACGTCTTGCCTTGGATCACACCGCGCAGGCCCAGACCGACCAGGGCTTCAAACTCGTTGACTTGCTGCAGCGCCCGATCGCCCCAACTACTCAGGACGGCACCCGCCAAAGGGTGCTCCGAGCGCGACTCCAAGCTGGCCAGCAGCCCCAGCACCTCATCCTTAGAAAGAGCGCTCTTTGAGAGGACTGCGGTCACGACCGGTTTCCCCTGGGTCAGGGTCCCCGTCTTGTCCAGCGCGATCGCTCGCAGGCGGCGGCCATTTTCCAAGTGCACACCGCCCTTGATTAAAATACCGGCCCGAGCCGCGGCCGCCAGACCGCTGACCACCGTGACGGGAGTTGAAATCACCAGCGCGCAAGGACAGGCCACCACCAGCAACGTCAAAGCGCGGTAAATCCAAACCGAGAACGGAGCGGCGAACACCAGAGGCGGGACCAGGGCCACCAAAATGGCCAGGACCATCATGGCCGGGGTATAGTAGGCTGCGAACCGATCAACAAAGCGCTGGGTCGGGGCGCGCTCTTCCTGAGCGGCTTGAACCGCCGTCACGATGCGGTCCAGGGTCGTGTTGCCCCGGACTGCCGTCACCTCGAAATCAAAAGTCCCGCGCTCATTGATGGTGCCCGCAAAAACCGCATCCCCCGACTGCTTTGCCACGGGAAGACTCTCGCCCGTAATAGGTGCCTGATTGACCGAGGAAGCCCCGGACACCACGGTTCCGTCCAGCGGAATCCGCTCTCCGGGCTTCACCCTGGCCAGGCTTCCGAGCCGAACCTGCTCTGCCGGCACCTGCGACTCCTGACCGGATTCGCCAACAATGGTAGCCTTTTCCGGAGACAACTCCATCAAAGCGCGGATGGCGTTGCGAGCCCGGTCCAAGGAATACCCCTCGACCGTCTCCGCTACGGAAAATAAGAAAGTCACCATGGCCGCTTCCGGCCATTCCCCAATGAACATCGCCCCTAAAATGGCCGTGGTCATCAGGAAATTCATGTTGAAGGTCAGCGAACGAAGAGCGGCCCAGCCCTTGGCAAAGGTTTCGCGCCCGCTCAGAACCATTGAGAGCAGGGCCAGACCCACGACCAGGCCGGAAGTCTCCGCCTGACCTCGATAGGCCAGCACTTCGCAGGCCACCGCCAGAAAACCCGACAGGCCCAAAGCCAGGAAGAATTTTCGACGAGCCCCTGCCTCGGGCTGGGAAAGTGCCTGCACACGCGGACCCATGCCCATTTTCACCAGAGCATGGAAAATCGGGCGCTCATCCTCCAGCTGGTGCTGCACCGTCAGCCGGCGCTCCATCATCTGAAACTTCAAATCGGTCACGCCGGCCATCGAACTCAGCTGCTTACGCACCAGGTTCTCCTCGCTGGAACAGCACAAGTTGGCCAGGTAAAAAGTCGCTTCTTTCAAGACATCTCCAGACAATCTCGCAGTCTAGAGTCTACAGCGACTGGAGAGTCAAGCCAAAGCCCACATTGCCGACTTGCGAGCAAACCTTGCCAACTTGTATCCAGCCGGCCTTTTCCGCCGAGTCCCGCCGGGCGGGTCTTTACCAGCTCACTTCAGCACGTGAGAATACACCGTCTGACGACTGATCCCCATCTCTCGCGCGACCCGGGCCACTTTCTCGCCGGCACTCAAGCGCCGCCGCACCTGCTCCACCTGGTCGTCCGACAAAGCGCGCTTCCGTCCCGCATAAGCCCCGCGCTGCTTGGCCAGCGCAATCCCCTCACGCTGCCGCTCCAAGATCAGCGAGCGCTCGAATTCCGCCACCGCCCCCAGCATCGACAACATCAACTTCGCCATCGGATTCGTGCCGGCGCCCGGCTCAAACGTCAGATTCTCGCGCACAAACCGCACCTCAACCCCGCGATCGTTCAACCCCTGCACCGTGGCCAGCAGATCGGCCAGATTACGCGCCAGCCGGTCCATCGAATGCACAAAGAGCACATCCCCCCGGCGCAAATACTTGGCGCCCGCCTCCCACTGCGGCCGGTTCAAATCCTTGCCGCTGGCGTAGTCCTCAAACACCTCGTCCAGTTCCACCCCCTCCAGCTGCCGGTCCGTCCTCTGCTCCCAACTGCTCACCCGCCTGTAACCGACTCTCGCCATCTCGCCTCCAAAGTGTCCAACAAGTTCTAAGACTTAGTACGACACCTGTCCAAAAACTCATGCAAGGACTTCAGATGGACAGAAAAAGCCTCCATACGGGGTGTCCAACTAGGGTGTAGTCCACCCTGATTAGGGCTAGTTCTTGGTTCTTGTAGCGCGACTTCACCATGTATCTTTATCCCAAGTGAACGATGTCACTATTGCCCCAATGTTCTTGGAGATACTCGGCAACCAGTCGTCTGTGACAGTGATGAGGCTTTTCTTCACTACATAGCAAGCATCCATCTGCCACGAGTTCAGGAGAAATACGGCGTTCGATCTCCCTCCGCTTCATCAAAGCGAGGAATTCTTGCTCATAGGTCGACCAATCACCCTTAAGCTTCTTATAGGCGTCAAGCATCTCCTGAGTTGGCGCTAATTGGTCCAGGTGGACGTATTCTACACCGCAAACCTCTCTTAGGAAGAACTTAAGATCCTCTTTCTTTGCAAAGCCGGCCAACTGAGATACGTTATTGAGTCGGACGTCAATAACCCGTTTGGTGCCCGAGGCTTGAATCGCTTTAAAAAACTGCTCGGCGGTTTTCTTTGTAAAACCGATCGTAAAAATTTTCATCCACTCACCACCAACTCTTCTATTTGAGGTTTCTTTTTGTAGGCAATTTTTTGCTCCTGTAAGAGACAGGCTTCCCCCAAGCACTCCACTTCACTTTTGAAGAGGTCGCTATCTAACTTGAGTAAGCGCATGAGTCTCTTCATTGCTTGCTCGTGGCTCTCTACGGAAGAATCAGCGTGGATATGCCGGACATGATATCCTCGGCGAATGAGCTCCTGGCTGATCAAGACGGTTCTATGGCATTCTAGGGGTTCTCGCTCTGAACACATCAGGGCTATACGATACCCCTCCCGGATCCCGTCGTCGATACGCTCCAAGCCTCTTTGAAAATCGGCACTCTCAGCCAATCGACTGTACAGGACTCTGCCTTCTTGATTGTAGCAACTCTGATCGGCACTACGGGCACCGAGCTCCTTGCCGAGAAAGGTGTAAACGATTTGATTCCTTTTTAGGCCGTCTTTCAGAGGCCTCAGATTGAAGTGAGGACAATAGCGGCTAAAAGGTTTGGAACGAACGTCAGCAACCGCTGTGATTTCATGGTCGCGCAATAGCGTGGCGAATTTTAGCGCAGAATGATTAGAGTGTCCCACTGTCCATATGATCTTAAGACTCAAAGTCGCCGCCTTTTACTGCCCATGAATAATGGCGGCAATCAGTTTGTAGGCGTAACCATCGCGTGGGTTGGGTTCCCCCAGGCTCACCGTTACATAACAGGGCTTTTGTATTTTGTGAGTTCCATCCGGTAAGCTCAGATACTTCGCCTCCACCAAGGGGTCCGTCACGTCAAGTCGATAGGTCACTCCTCCTGAACAAAATTCACCAAAAACTCTTCTTTTAAGATTGCCATAGTCTTTGCTTGGGGCCAAGACACTAATCGTTATGGTATCGACCTTAACCAGACGAAGAGAGTATTTATAGTGCCCGAAACTGTCGGGGGATACGCGGTTATTTATCCCGTACCTGGTCTCCAGACCGTTCTGCCAGAGCGGTGCTACTGGGTCCACTAAGTTTTCAAGTTGGGCGAAGGGTAAAGTGCCTTGTCGAACCCAGTAGTATTCGGTGTCTATCAGATGATTCTCGATTTGATAATCTTCGCGCTCGACTGGTTTTAGTGTTTGCACCTTAAGTATGTCGAGGAGTACCGGCTCTGCGGCGTTTTCAAATCGTCGGTCCTCTTCCGATAACTCCCCAGTCGGAAAGTGTCCCACGGGGCGGACCCAGTCGCCCGTGTCTATAGTCTTGCCGGCAATGCAACGTGCAGAGTTCTTTCTTGAGTTTGCTAGACACACAAAGTTGAGCTGTGGCATAGGGCAATGATTCGAGTTTAGGCTGGCTCAGCCTGCTAAGATGAGTGCCGCCTGTTAGGCCAGGCGGCGCATAGACTACAAATTTCCTATCACCAGTCTTCGTCTTCCTTATCGTTTTCTTCCACCCAAAGCAAAGTTAACGTTCCATACTTACCTAGTCTTTTCGTTTGCTCGCGTAAAAAGACGTCTCCCTGTCCGTAGCAACTTTCTAACCATCGGCCTTGGAAGTTCTTTTTCATTAAGCCTGTTGGCTGCCTGTCGCCGCTGAAAAAATCGTAAGCGTAGGTATCTCTGTCTAGGCGGCTCCTAACCTCCCAGTGAAAAGTTTTCGATGAGATGCAAGTCTTAACGAGACCCTCTTTGCAAAGTAAAACAGCGCAGCAATAAGGGGAACACTCAATGTACCTAATCGCAGCCGCAGTGAGAGATGTTTTGAAGGATGAAGAAAGACTTTCAATAAGTTCAAGACTGGGCTCCATTTGGCACTTTGGTAGGATCCAATGCTCAGGCATCAACAACTCTACGGCAAAAGCGTCGGCTTCTCGCTCCTCTGGACGAAGTTGTTTATAGTCTAACAAGTTTAGGGCTTTAGAGAAGGCTAACTGATTTATTGACTTGTGAAGTGCTAGGTGCCCCAGTTCATGAGCTAGACTGAAACGTTGGCGGTTCTCGTCCGCTCCCTCGCTTAGGTGCAATTATCTTACGATGAACATCCAAAATACGGCCTGAATCTCCGGACACGGGG
>ERZ761607.1903-NODE-1903-length-24133-cov-5.796702_pt1 | contig 24133 bp, 23 predicted proteins | sample MGYA00511164_ERZ761607 | MGnify/ENA primary metagenome ERZ761607 (study PRJEB28899, sample SAMN02445080) | bioreactor sludge metagenome | biome: EBPR sludge | place: Australia: Brisbane, Thorneside Wastewater Treatment Plant | collected 2011-06-22 ... | reverse complement strand
GCGTCCTGGGGAGAGATTGCCTTGTTTAAGCAAGGGCTGATATAATTCGATTTGGGTAGAAAAGTCTTCCAAAACTCAATGAGGGTGAAGTCCGGTGCCGACTCCGGCGCTATCCCGTAACTGTGATGTGAACGGCCGTATTTCCCAATAGCTGTTCCTAAGCCAGATCCCCTCAAACAGTGTTTTATAACGAGCTGTCCTCGCGGAAGGAGCAACCTCAAAAGGGGTGCTCCTTTTTTGTTACCTGGTGGTAAACATGGATGAATTGACAACAAAAATTGAAGATTTGGTCGATCTCAAACTCCTACAGCGTCTCCAGGACACCTTTGCCCAGGCCATGGGCGTCGCCGCCGTCACCGTCGATCGCGATGGCATCCCCATTACACAAACCAGCAACTTCTGTGATGTGTGCCACATGATTCGTTCTACCAAAACGGGTCTGGACCGTTGCCAAAAGTGTGATGCCGAAGGCGGCCGTATTGCCTTGCAACACGGCAAACCCTACGCTTATAAATGCGCCGGTGGGCTGCTGGATGCGGCGGCTCCCATCATCATTAATGGACAGTACGTGGGCTGCATTTTGTGCGGCCAGGCTATCCCCGACGATGCCCACGAAGCATTTGTGCAGGATATTTTGGCACGCAATTTGCCACTTGGGCTGCCCGCCGAAGAATTTGAAGAAGCGATCCGCAAAATAAAACCACTCCCCCGCGAGCGGTTCCAAGCGGCCGTTGAGATGCTGTCGCTAACTGCCAACAATATCATCGAAAATGGCGCGGCTAACCTGGCCCAGGCTCAGCTGCTGCGCGAAGCCCAGGAACGGGCGGCATTGCAGGCTGCTCTGCAAGAAACTCAGCTGCGCGCTCTAAAAGCGCAAATTAATCCCCACTTTTTGTTTAATTCCCTTACCCTGTTAGGCTACACCGCCATGGAAGAAGATGCCTCGCGTACGGAAGAGATTGCCTACACGCTGAGCGATTTGCTGCGTTACAGCCTGCGCAACATGGCTACGTCGGTGGAGCTGAGCGAAGAGATGGAGATGATTAATCAGTACATGGCCATCCAGAAGATTCGCTTTGGTGACCGCCTGGAGAGCGAGATTGTGCTGGACCCGGCCGTGGCCCAGTTTGAAATCCCCTGTATGATTTTGCAGCCTTTGGTGGAGAATGCCGTTATTCACGGCGCGGAACCCCTGGTCCGGCCGGTAAAGATCACGGTGAAAGCTTACGAGGAAAACGGCCGTCTTATCCTGGAAGTAGCAGATAACGGCTGTGGCATGTCGCCCGAAGTCATCGCCCTGATTGAATCGGGCAAGTTTGACGGCAACAGCCAATCAATTGGTCTGCAAAATGTGTTTTACCGGTTGCAAAACGAGTATCACAGCCGGTTTAAAGTCAGCGTGCAAAGTGCGCCAAACAGCGGCACCCAGATTTTGATGAGCCTGTTGATGCAGCCCGACGAAGCCCACCCGGTAGAAACTGCCCACGATGCCAAATTGACGCTGGCGGCTGGTCTTGGCAATCAAATCAACCTGAAGTCTATCGAAACCCGTGGCGTTGTGCCCGTTGCGCAAGCCAGCGGTGAGCGTAGTTACAGCTACGAGCAGCCGCTGCTCACGCCAATTCAGTAAACCATGTCCGGAATTCTGATTGTTGACGATATGCCGCTCATCCGTTCGGCTCTGGTGAAAATCCTTTCCCGGCGGGATGAGCTGTTTTCGCCCGTTTGGGAAGCCACCAACGGTGAGGAAGCCGTGGCCCTGGCGCGTCGTCACAAACCGGACCTTATTTTGATGGATATCAAGATGCCCGCATTGACCGGGTTGCAGGCAACGGCCGTTATCCGCCAGGAACTACCAGACGTCAAAATTGTCATTTTGACCGCTTACAACGAGTTTGCCTATGTGCAAAAGGCGCTCAAGCTGGGCGCACGCGACTACATCCTAAAGCCCGTCCGCCCCGACAAGCTGCTGGAGCTGCTCAGCGACATTAAAGAGGAAATTCAAAACGAACGCCGTGACCTGCGCACAGTGGAAATCGTCAAAGATTCTTTGCAAAAAACCCTGCCCGTGATCGAAGCCAACCTGGTGGAAAACCTGATTCGCGGGACCAACCCGGAAGGAACCACTATCGAAGAATCCCTGGCCTACCTGGGTAAACGGCTGGTCTGGCCGGTGGTGGTGGTAGCCAAGGTTGACAGCTTTGACCAGTTCAGCCAGGGCAAATCGGCCGGGGAGCTGCAAAGCATCTATGCTGGGCTGGTCAGACTGGTTCGCGAGATGCTGCCCGAGCCGCAGCGTGCGCTGGTAGGGTACAGCAGCCCCGGCCGCGTGGTGACTATCATTTCGACCGAACAGACGCTGACTACAATCGAAAAGCTGCAAGAGTTTGGCGAGAAACTGCGCCAGGCTGTTGCCACCCACATGCCTTTTACCGTGACAATCGGCCTGGGCAAACGCCGTGTCGACCTGGAATCCATTCCGCTGTCTTACGCCGAAGCGAACCTGGCCCGCCGCTATTTGCGCCATTCACAGAATAACCGGGTGGTCAGTATTGACGATGTGGAAAATGAGAAACCTCAGGAAAGCGGCCCATCTCGCTATCTGGTGCAGCGGGAGCGGCAGCTGGTGAAAGCGGTGCAGCTGAACCAGAAGCAGGAGGCCCACCAGCTAACCAATGAGATTGTGGATTATTTAGCGCAGCGCTATTACATCCGGCCCGATGCCATGAAAAATCATTGCGCTGAACTGGTGACGTTGGTGGCCTGGGGCGTTATTGGCGACGGTTCTGAAGATCCAGCGATTTTAAACGTGTTGCACCAGCAGGTGCAGGCCCTGGCTTCCTGGAAAACCGTGCCGGAGATCCGGGCCTGGACGCTCAATAGTCTGGCAGAGATGATGACGCTGGTACAAAACATGTCACAGCGGCCAGATGCGGTGCAAGCGGCCGTTACCTACATTCGCAAACATTACCACCGTTCCGATCTTTCGCTGGCCGAGGTTGCTGACGCCGTTTCGTTGAGCCAGTCGCACTTTAGCTCCCAATTTAAGGTGAAAACCGGCTTGAGTTATGTTAAGTACCTGACATTGGTCCGGCTGGATGAGGCCAAAAAGCTGTTGTGCACTTCTGATCACAGCGTGACCAGCATTGCTGAGATGGTAGGCTACCCCAACGCCACCAACTTCTACCGCCTTTTTCAGCGCGACACCGGCACCACACCTGCAGTTTATCGCGAAACTAACGGCCGTTAACCTCCCCTTTCCCCAAAAACCAGCCACAGATGACCCGGATTTCGCAGATAAGAAAATTAATTGGTGTCATCTGTAAGCCTTGCTACTTCTGCAGCGTTCGCAGCTGTGATTCCAGCGATAGCATCAACTCGATCTGCTTGGCGGCACGCTGTTCCACATCGGCCAGATCGGCCGTGGCATATACGGCCACAATGCCCGCCAGGTAAGCATTCATCCGGTCCGAAGGACGCAGATGGCCCTGGCGCGAGGTGCGCAGTCGCGCCTGAAAATCGGGATGGTTGGTGTTGATGGTTAAACGGCCGTTCTCCCACCAAACATGCTGTGTGCCTTCTTTCTCTTCGCCAAACGCCACATCAAAACGTAGCGCTCCGCTGGCTGCTGCCTTCAGGGCTTGCTGTACCGTCTGCTCGTACTGGGCCAGGGTGCTGTCGCGCCGCTGCTCGTTAACCGCTGCCAGCAGAGTTTTGAGCTGGGCTTCAACCGGCAGCAGCGCTTCGTAAAGGAGGGTACGGCCGTACGTTCGCACAAAGTCATCCCGGTTAATGATCGGCTGTACAATCTCGCCTGCCTCGATGTAACCGACCAGGTGCGGATGACCCCACACCCTGGTTTTGTGCACCGACTTGCGCATGAACGATCGAATCTCCGCTACCTGGCCAATACGGCGGCCGCGAGCAAAAAAGCTCACTGGCCGGTACAGCGGCTGGCTGGCAATCTGGCATACCAGCGCCACCGGATAAACAGTCTCTTTGTAGACAACTTCCAGCGTGTGCTGCACTGCTGTGCCCTCAATTCCGTCATATGCAAAAGGCTGGCACAGTTGCGCCGCCTCGTCCGCTGCCCTCACGGTGATGTGCAGGTCGGGTCGGGCAAGAAGCCGCTCAAAATGGTTCTCAATTTCAGCCTTGACGGAGTCTACTGTGACCGCCTGGAACCAGTCGCGATCAAACCCAGCCACGGTGACGCAGCAGCCAGTGCCGCTGTCGGTGGGGAAGGGCGCGTCCAGCCGTTTGGCTTCCTTGATGCCGCGATGCTGCTCCCGCTGCAGCGTCAGGGTATGATGTGAGCTCACCGCCTGTTTGGTTTGGAAGGAGACGGATTCAGCGGCGGCGCGAAAAGCATGGACCCCAAACCCGAAACGGCCGTTGACCCAGCTCAATCCCCGTTTTTGCGACTCGCCCACATTGCGTACCACCCGCTCTAGCGTTTCGCGCGTCATGCCCCGGCAGTTGTCCAGCACGGTAACAGCCCGGTTGGTCCGGTCAATTGTGATGTCGATGTGAATAGGGTATGGATAGGCGTTGCCGCTTTCGCGGTAGAGTGCTTCGGCATCGTCCAGCGCGTTGTCTACGTATTCCATCAGCACGCGCTCGGCCGTTTCGTAACGTTTAGCCACTTCATTCAGCATCAATACCGGATCAGCAATCTCCAGGTCAATGGTGCCCGGGATTTTGCTGGCAAATGGGTTGGGAGATGATCTGAGCATGTGATTCGCGGCTCCTTTAGTGCCCGGCCAGGTTTGCCGCCACCAGGATTGGGTCCCACACCGGTGCAACCGGGGGCGCGTAGCACAGGTCGAGGTCGCGGAGTTCGTCGGTGGTCCAGCCTGCGTGCAGCGCGGCGGCGACGGGGTTGATGCGCTGGGCTACGCCGTCTTTGCCCACGATTTGTGCCCCCAGCAGGCGCTGCGAGCCTTGTTCGATCACCAGCTTGACGTGCATCGGCGCACTGTCGGGCATGTAGTGCGCCCGCGAGGAAGCCTGGATGGTTGTGCTGGCCGTGTTGAACCCATGCGCTTTGGCCCACTTTTCCGTCAGCCCGGTGTGGGCGATAGTGAGATCGAAAGCCTGGACAACGGCCGTTCCCACCACGCCGCCAAATTCCACCGACCCACCCGCCGCATTTTCCCCGGCAATGCGGCCCTGCTTGTTGGCCGTGGTGGCCAGCGGTATGTAAGCGGGCTGGCGGGTCACCAAATGAAACGCTTCGGCCACCGCCCCGGCGGCCCAGACGTGCGGCAGATTGGTCCGCTGCTGCGCATCGACGGCAATGGCCCCCGTCGGGCCAAGAGCGATGCCCGCCGCCTGGGCCAGGGCCACGTTGGGCCGGCTGCCAATGCCAAAAATAACGATGTCGGCCGGTAAAACCTGATTGGGGGTAATCACTTCACGAACGCGGAGACGGCCGTTTCCCTCTCCTGCCTCCCTGAGTCCCTGCATTTTGGTGGCTACCTGGTGGGCAACGGCCGTAATTTGTGCCGGACCAATAAACGATTGAACCGGCTGCTCCAGGCAAACCGTCACGCCGTGGGCCTGGAGTTCGGCCAGCACGTGAGCCGCCATATCGGTGTCCAGCGTTGGCATCACCTGGTCGGCCAGATCTACCAGAGTGACTGCCACGCCATGCGCCTGCAGCGCCTCGGCCATCTCCAGGCCGATGTAGCCCGCCCCCACGATGACGCCGCGCTGCGGCCGTTTCATTTCCAGCCAGTGGCGGATGGCGAGGGCATCTTCTGTGGTGCGCAGCGTGAAGACGCCGGGCAGACCAATTCCCGGAATCGGCGGCCGGGCCACGCTGGCCCCGGCGGCGATAATCAGTTTGTCCCAATGATCGGTGAATGCCTGCCCGGTTTGCCGGTTGAGTACGCGCACCGTTTGCTGCTGCGGATCGATGGCCAGCACCTCGTGGTGCACATGGGCGACAATGTTTTGCGCTGCCATCTGCGCCGGGGTGCGCACAATGAGGTCTTCGATGCGGGGCACGTCGCCCTTGATGAAGAAAGGAAAGCCGCAGGCGCCATAGCTGATGTAGCCCGTTTTCTCGTAGACCACGATTTCCAGGTCATGATTGGTTCGGCGGGCCTTGGCTGCGGCGCTCATGCCCGCCGCCACACCACCGATGATGATGAGACGTTCTTTCATAACTGTTGTTCGCTAATCGGTCATCTGTAATCGGTTATCGGATTACTGCTTACCGTTCACCGACTACCGGCTATAAGTCCATCATCGCCACGCCAAGGGGGGTGACAAACATGGGATGCACCGGGGTAACTGTTTTGACGCCGGTCATGTCGGCCACCACGGCGTCGATGCCCAACAGGCTGCTGGTGCCGCCGACCAGGTAAATGTTTTCCACGCCGTAGCCAACAATGTGCCGGGCCACGATGCTGCCCACTTTTTGCATCACCGGGTACACCAGCGAAGCAATCATGCGGCTTTGTGTTGGATCTGTTTTAACTTTTTCGGCTTCCAGGAAAGGGACGTTGAGCGCCCCGGCTACCACCAGCGAAAAGTGTGTACCGCCGGTGGCTTCGTCGGCGGTGTACACCACCTTGCCATTTTTGACGATGGCAATGCCGGTGGTGCCACCGCCAATATCCACCACGGCGCCGTCCGAGATTTGCAGCAGGGCATTGGCCCCGGTGGGTTCATCAACAAAGTGGCGGCACTCCAGCCCGGCCCCGATGAGTACATTTTGCGTGGCCTTTACTTCAGCCAGGGGCACGCCTGGCGGGTAGGTGGTGGCAGCATGTTCCAGGGTGATGCCCAGCTCCGCTTCCACTTCTGCCTTCATTTTTTTGAGCAGCTGGATAGCCCCAATGAAGTCGACTACCAGGCCGTCGCGCACGATTTGGGCAAACTGGTAGCGTCCGGCTAACGGCCGTTTCGCTGCATCCAGCACCGCCAGCACCGTGTACGCCGTGCCCAAATCTACGCCCACGTGCACGGGTCCTTTATAGTTGGCCACGGCAGGCTTGTGGTTGAAGACCGTGTAGGCCTCTTCGAGAATTGCGTTGACTTCAGGGTTCATGCTTTAGATTAGTCCACAGATTACCCAGATTTCGCAGATTGCTTTGTTCTACAGCTGGGCCATCTGCGAAATCTGTGGATGTATGTTTATAGACCAGCAATTTCTTTGGTGTCCAGGGCGATCATTTTTTCTTCGTTGGTGGGAATGACCAGAACGGCCGTCTCCATCCCCACCTCACTAATCACTACTTCCGCCTTACCGCCGACGGCCTGTTGATTTTTCGCTTCATCCAGGTTGATGCCTAAAAAGGCCAGGTCCTGGCAAATCATATGGCGGATGATGGGGCTGTTTTCGCCAATGCCTGCGGTGAAAACGACGCAGTCTAGCCCGCCCATGGCGGCGGCAAAAGCGCCCAGATATTTCCTGGCCATGAAGGCAAATTTGTCCATGGCTAGCTGGCAGCGCTGGTGGCCCGCCTGGGCGTGTTCGGCAATGACGCGCATATCGTTGCTGACGCCAGAAACGCCCAACAGGCCGCTTTCCTTGTACACAATGCGCTCAATTTCGTCCGGCGCGAGGCCTAGTTCGCGGTGCAGGTGGAAAATCAGGCCGGGGTCTATGTCGCCAGAGCGGGTACCCATCATCACGCCGGAGAAGGTGGCAAAACCGATAGTTGTGTCCACGGCCTGGCCGCCGGATACGGCCGTCATCGTCACCCCGTTGCCCAGGTGCAGCACCACCATTTTGAGCGCGGTTAACGGCCGTTGCAGCACTTCCGCCGCACGCTGGCTGACAAAACGTACCGACGTGCCGTGAAAGCCATACTTGCGAATCTTGTGTTCTTCGTAAAACGAGTAGGGCAGGGCGTAAATGTACGCCTTGGCCGGCATCGTCTGGTTGAAGGCGGTGTCGAACACGGCTACATGGGGCACGTTGGGCAGCAGCGCCTGCGCTTCGCGAATACCGATCAGGTTCGGCGGATTGTGCAGCGGGGCCAGCGGGACGCAGGCTTCCATCTTGGCAATGACCTCGTCGTCGATGCGGGTGGAGGCAATAAACAAATCGGCACCGTGTACGGCGCGGTGGCCCACGGCCTCAATTTCGTTGATGTCATGAATGGCACCGTAGTCGGGATGCAGCAAGTTTTGGGTGCAAATCTCGAACGCTTTATGGTGATTGGAAATGGGAGCAGATACTTTGACGGAACGGCCGTGTGCCTCCTGCTCAAAATACGATCCCTCCTCGCCAATCCGGCTGACCATGCCTTTGGCCACCACCTGCTCTACGTCGGTCGTAAAAAGTTGGTACTTGAGGGTGGAACTGCCACAGTTGATCGTGAGAATCATAACGCTGCTCGCTCGTGGTCCGAAACCTGCTGCATGATCTGGCCCACAATCATCTCTACCAGCGCCTCGGTGGAGAGCCTGGCGTTGTTGCATGGAGCATCACCTATGGCCAGCACAATCTTGACCGCCTGCTCCTGAGCCGCATTGGCAAAAATCTCATAGGCACGCAGCACATCACTAAACGGAAAACGATGGGTGATCAGCTGGCTGGGGTCCAATTTGCCGCTCTGGATGGTGCGGAGCAGCAGCGGAATGGTGGTGGTGTTCACCACGCCCATGCGAATGGTAATGTTTTTCACCCACAGCGCTTCTTTGTGCAGCTCGGCACTCTGGCTGTAGACGCCGATGTTGGCGATGGTGCCGCCCACGCCGATGATTTCCTGGGCCACTTTGCACGTGAGGGGATGGCCTACGGCTTCGATGGCCACATCTACGCCACGGCCGTTTGTCTTTTCCAATATCTTGGCGGTGGCGCAGCGGTCCTGGTTGTTGATCACCATCGTGGCGCCCAGCCGTTTGGCCAACTCCAGCCGATGATTGTCCAGATCCACCACAATAACTTCGGCGGGTGAGAAAAATTGGATGCTCAGCAGCGCTGCCAGCCCTACTGGACCAGCGCCCACAATGGCTACCACATCGCCAAACTTTACCTGGCCGTTCATCACACCCACTTCCAAACCGGTGGGCACGATGTCCGACAGCATCAGCGCCGTCTCTTCATTAATAGTAGGCGGGATGTGGTGCAGGCCGTTATCGGCAAAGGGCACACGCACAAATTCGGCTTGACATCCGTCGATCGTGTTCCCCAATACCCAGCCGCCTTCCGTGCAGTTGGAGGGGATGCCACGGCGGCAGTATTGGCAGCTGCCGCAGGCAGTGATGCAGGAAACGATCACCCGGTCACCCGGCTTAAACCGGCGTACGCCGCTGCCAACGGCTTCGACAATGCCCACGCCTTCGTGCCCAATGACGCGGCCGGGGGTAACGGTGGCTACGCCGCCCTTGAGAATGGCTAAATCGGTGCCGCAGATAGTGGTTTGGGTAATCCGCACCAGGGCATCGCTTTGTTCAACGAGTGTGGGCTGGGGCACTTCTTTAAGAGCAAGATTGCCCGGACCCTGATAAACAACTGCTTGCATTCAAAATTCTCCCTATGAAGGTATTTGTTTCATCTTAGAGGGTAGGTGGCCAACGAACAATGCACAAAGCGACGTGAGGTGTACACTTTTTTACGGTGTTTGTGGCGGATTTGTGCAGAGTGGGTGGATAACGGCCGTTTCCCACCCCACATTTCCCCGCCAAACAACCCCGTTAAGTCATCCCCCTTCGCTAAGAGTTCACATAAGTCCATAATTGGACCCTTTTGTGCAAGCTGCCCAAACAAAAACTCCGTTGATTTGTGTATACACAGCATCGTTTTGTAAATTGTGGCGCCTCCGCCGCGTTGTTATGCTGAACCCATTATGGCAAATCCGTATTCCGACTTCCGCCAACACGACCATGAACAGGTCTCGACGCGCATTATTCAAGAGTATGTGCCTGGTCGCCAGGTGACCATTGCCCACGTCATAGCCAATCCCGATAAGCCGCTCTGTCAGCGGGTCGGGCTGAATGAAGCGGAAGCCATTGGCATCATGACCGTGACGCCGGGAGAGAGCGCCATTATTGCCGGTGACCTGGCGCTGAAGGCGGCGGATGTGGAAATCGGATTTTTGGATCGGTTTAGTGGGACGTTGGTGGTAAACGGCCGTTTATCCAGCGTCCTTTCAGCATTAGAAGCGGCTAACCGGGGGATGCAGGAAATCTTGGGCTTCTATCCCGCCCCCATTACGCGCAGTTGAGACTGGCACCCATGAGACAGCAAGTTGTATTCCCGGAATTGAACCCCTTGACTACCATAGCTACTGAAGGAACACCCTGGCGTTTTATGCTCATTGGCGGTGTCGCTGCTGGTAAAACCACCCTGCTCAAAGCCCTGGAAAACAAAAAGCCCCAGCTGGCCAACAAAACCCAAATGATCGACTACAGCGGCTGGGGTATCGATACCCCCGGTGAATTTGTCGAGATGGGCCATCTGCGGCGCGTCCTTGTTTCTTCATCGTTTGATGCCCGGCTGCTCATCGCCGTGCAGGATGCCACCCGGCGGCAGGCTGTTTTCCCGCCCAACTACTTTTTGATGTTTCCCCAGCACACCATCGGCGTCGTAACCAAAATGGACGAGCCAGCGGCTGATCCCGATCAGGCGCTGGCTCAACTGCGAGCCGCCGGTGTGTCTGGTGAGATTTTTTTAGTATCCGCAATAACTGGTTACGGCATCTCTGAACTCAGAACGTACCTGTTAGAAATCAATCTTTAGTCACAAGGAGAAACTAATGGCAAAACCTCAAGGAGAAGCACTGGGTTTAGTAGAAACCCGCGGTCTGGTAGCGATGATTGAAGCTGCCGACGCCATGGTCAAAGCAGCGAATGTTTCGCTCGTGGGCATGGAAAAGATTGGCTCCGGTTTGGTGACCGTCATGGTTCGTGGTGACGTTGGGGCAGTAAAAGCTGCCACCGACGCTGGGGCTGCTGCTGCCAAACGAGTTGGCGAAGTAGTCTCCATTCACGTCATTCCACGCCCGCATGCCGACACCGAAGCACTGCTGCCCACGAAGGAATAACAGCCCTTCACAGGATTTACCGGAGTCTCCGTGACGGGCGCAGATGGCAGCATCTGCGCCCTCACCAACATCGAGACACATCAACCAGGCACCGGCCGGTTTTCCCCCGCCGGACAAGCCTCACTAATCCGGGAATAAGAGGAGTAAGACTCAATGGATGACAAACTTTTAGACATGATTGTCGCGCAAGTGATGGATAAAGTCGGTGGTAATGGCCAGGCAGCGTCTGCGCCTGCAGCGGTTGCATTTACCAGCCCCGGCATGACCGAATTTGTTGGCACAGCCTTTGGCGACACCATCGGCATCGTCATTGCCAACGTTGACCCTGTTGTACACGAGAAGATGGGCCTGGATGCCAAATATCGTTCCATCGGTATTTTGAGCGCCCGTACTGGCGCTGGCCCGCAAATTATGGCGGCCGATGAAGCCGTGAAAGCCACCAACACTGAACTGGTTGTTATCGAGCTGGCTCGCGACACCAAAGGTGGTGCTGGTCATGGTTCCCTCATCATCTTTGGCGCTGAAGAAGTTTCCGACGCCCGCCGCGCTATCGAAGTAGCCCTGAAAGACCTGGATCGCACCTTTGGCGATGTGTATGCCAACGATGCTGGCCACATTGAACTTCAGTACACGGCTCGTGCCAGCTACGCCTGTGAAAAAGCGTTCGGTGCTCCAATTGGCCGCGCGTTTGGTCTGTGCGTGGGTGCCCCGGCTGGTATTGGTGTGATGATGGTGGATGCGGCCGTTAAATCGGCCGACGTTGACGTGATTGGTTACGCCAGCCCCGCCAGCGGCACATCCTTCAGCAACGAAGTCATCGGCTTCTTCAGCGGTGACGCCGGTGCTGTGCGCCAGGCTATCCTCACCGCCCGCGAAGTGGGTGTGAAGCTTTTGGGAACGTTAGGCGACAAACCCGCTTGCCTCGGCGTTCCTTACATTTAGTCAAAACCCCTTCAAGGAGGTTAAAACACGATGGCTAAACGACAAAAACGATTTGAGGTGCTGGATGCCCGGGATGTCAACAAAGACGGCTTTGTGACTGAATGGCCTGAAGTTGGCTTGATTGCCATGGGCAGCCCGAACGATCCCGCCCCAAGTGTAAAAGTACAAAACGGCGTCATTGTGGAGATGGACGGCAAGAAGCGTGATGAGTTTGACTTCAACGAACTTTTCATTGCCAACTACGCCATCAACGCCAAGGTTGCCGAAGAAATGATGGCGATCCCTTGTGTGGAAATCGCCCGTAAGATTGTGGATATCAACGTGCCGCGCGCCGAAGTTGTAAAAGTCTTTTCCGGCCTGACCCCGGCCAAAATTGCGGCCGTTATGGATGAGCTCAACGTCGTGGAAATGATGATGGGCATCCAGAAGATGCGCGCGCGGCGTACCCCCAGCAACCAGGCGCACGTAACCAACGTGCAAGACAACCCGGTGCTGCTGGCCGCCGACGCAGCTGAAGCGACCTTCTACGGCTTTGATGAAATCGAAACCACAGTTGCTGTCTTCAACTACGGCCCGATGAACGCCCTGGCTTTGCTGGTGGGTGGTCAAACAGGACGTCCCGGTGTTTTGAGCCAGGATGCCCTGGAAGAAGCCACCGAATTACAGCTCGGCTTGCTGGGCCTGACGGCTTATGCGGAAACCGTCTCGGTTTACGGTACTGAACAAGTTTTCAAAGATGGCGATGATACGCCCTGGTCCAAAGCTTTCCTGGCTTCGGCTTATGCTTCTCGTGGTTTGAAGATGCGTTACACCTCCGGTACCGGCTCCGAGGTCCAGATGGCTTACGCCGAAGGCAAGTCGATGCTGTACCTGGAAGTGAAGTGCGTCATGATCACCAAAGGCGCTGGCGTACAGGGGCTGCAGAATGGCTCCATTAGCTGCATCGGTGTACCCGGTGGCGTGCCTGGTGGTATTCGCGCTGTTGTGGCCGAAAACCTGGTCACCACCTGCATGGACCTGGAAGTTGCCTCCGGTAACGACCAGACCTTCTCTCATTCACCTTTCCGCCGCACGGCACGTTTGATGGGCCAGTTCCTACCCGGCACAGACTTCATCTTCTCCGGCTACAGCGCTTCGCCCAACTACGACAACGTGTTTGCTGGTTCCAACTTCGATACCGACGATTACGACGATTTTCTCATCTTGCAGCGTGATCTGAAGGTGGATGGCGGCCTGCGCCCCGTTCGCGAAGACGAAATCATCGCGATTCGCCACAAAGCGGCCAAAGCACTCCAGGCCGTGTTTGTGGAGTTGGGCTTACCGGCCATCACCGATGAGGAAGTTGAAGCAGCGACCTATGCCCACGGTAGCAAAGACATGCCCGCGCGTGACAAGGTACAAGACACCAAAGCAGCGCAGGAAATGCTAAAGCGCAAAGTGACCGGTGTGGAAGTTGTGAAGGCTCTGGCCAAAAATGGTTTCCCCGAAGTGGCTGAAGCAATTCTAAACGTGCAGAAACAGCGTGTTTCAGGCGACTACCTGCACACGTCCGCAATCCTGGATAAAGATTTCAACGTCGTGGCCGCTGTCAATGACTTAAATGATTACCAGGGACCAGGCACTGGCTATCGTCTTGAAGGCGCACGTTGGGAAGAAATTGCCAATATCCGCCATGCGATGAGCCCGGAGGATATTTAGGATTTACCAGCTGATGGTCAATCCTTAAGGAGAAACCCATGACACAAATATCTGAAGCTGTAGTGCGGGAAGTTGTTCGGGAGATCCTGGCCCAGGTAGCGAACGGCGCTGCTGTGGCCACTCCGGCAGCCCCTGCTGTTGCCCCTGCCAATGGCGAATATGCCGCCGACATGACCATGCGGGAAGTTGGCGAGGCGCGCCAGGGCACGTCCTCTAACGAGGTTGTGATCGCTCTGGCCCCGGCCTTTGGCGACAAATTGAAGAAACGGACGATTACGGGAATTCCGCATACGGCCGTTCTCCGTGAACTGATGGCTGGTATCGAAGAAGAAGGTATGAAACCCCGCATCATCCGGGTGTGGCATACCTCCGACGTGGCCTTTGTTGGCAAGCGTGGCGCAGAATTGAGCGGCTCGGGCATTTCCGTGGCCATTCAGTCCCGTGGCACCACTGTCATCCACCAGCGCGATCTGTTCCCGCTGCAGAATATCGAACTGTTCCCCCAGGCCCCGGTGCTAACGCTAGAAACCTACCGCAACATCGGCCGGAATGCGGCCCGCTACGCCAAAGGTGATTCCCCGGCACCGGTGGCCCAGTTCAGCGACCAGATGGCCCGGCCAAAATACCAGGCTATCGCCGCTGTGTACCACATCCGCGAGACTGAGTTTGTGGACAAGCGCAAGAAGCCGATGGATGTGGAAGTCCGCTTCAACTAAGGAGAATTTGAAATGTCACAACAAGATTTGATTGCTGCAATCGTGAAAGAGGTTCTCTCGGAGTTGAATGGTGGGAATGGCAGTGCGCCGGTAGCCAAGAGCAACGGCCGTACCCTCAACTACAAAAGCGATTACCCGTTGTCGGAAAAACGACGCGAGCTGGTGAAAACCGCCACGGGCAAAAGCCTGGACGACATCACCCTGGACGCCATCATGTCCGGCGCGGTGAAAGCGGAAGAAATTCGCATCACCCCGACGACGTTGGAGTACCAGGCGCAGATCGCCGAAAGCATCTACCGACCGCAGCTGGCCAACAACATGCGCCGCGCTGGTGAACTGACCAAAGTTCCCGACGAGCGTGTGCTGGCAATGTACAACGCCCTGCGTCCCAACCGTTCAACCAAAGCTGAACTTCTGGCCATGGCCGATGAGCTGGAAAACAAATTTGGGGCCAAAGTATGCGCCAACTTCGTTCGTGAAGCAGCCAACGTGTACGAAGCCCGCGACGTTCTAAAAGATTAGACGAGAATCTTGGTAGTCAGGCAGCCAGGTAATCCAGCGGTTTGCTAACCAGGCGATTACCAGGCTGCTCGACTACAAAATAGCTCGCAGCCAAAAATATTATGAGCAGGATTATTGCTGGCATCGACGTAGGAAATTCAACTACCGAAGTTGCCATTGCTGAATTCACCAACAGCCATACACCGCCCCGCTTTCTCGGCTCCAGCCGGGTGTCGACCACCGGCATCAAGGGTACGCTGAGCAACATCCCGGGTATGAAGCTGGCCCTGCGCCAGGCGGCCGAAGATGCGCGCATCGACGTGAGCGATATAGACCTGGCGCTGCTCAACGAAGCCACGCCGGTGATCGGTGACATCGCCATGGAAACGATCACGGAAACGATCATCACCGAATCGACGATGATCGGCCACAATCCAGGTTCCCCGGGCGGTATGGGCATTGGGGTGGGCCTTACCACACACATCAACCAGCTGATTTCGGTCAAACGCGGCCAGTCGATCATTGTGGTGATTCCTAAAGGTTACGACTTTGAAATGGCCGCCTCGCTGATTAAGCGGGCGCTGGAAGCGGGCGTAGAGGTGCAGGGCGGCATTGTGCAGTCGGACGATGGCGTGCTGATCGCCAACCGGCTGCCCAAAATTTTGCCGTTTGTGGATGAGGTGGGCCTCATTGAGCAGGTGCCGCTGAACATGCTGGCCGCCGTGGAAGTGGGTGACCACGGCCAGGTGATTCGCCAGCTGTGCAATCCCTACGGCATTGCCACCCTGTTTGATCTAACGCCGCAAGAGACGCAGATGGTGATTCCTATCGCCAAGGCGCTCATTGGGCTGCGTTCGGCGGTGGTTATTCGCACTCCGGCGGGAGATGTACAGACACGGCGTATTCCGGCCGGAACGTTGAAATTGATTGGTGATACACGTACGGCCGTTGTCGAAATGGATGGCGGCGCAGATGCCATCATGGAGGCGTTGAACCAGGTGGGCCGCCTGCAAAATGTGTCTGGTGAAGCGGGCACCAACGTCGGCGGCATGGTCGAGCGCGTGCGCCAGACCATGAGCGACGTTACTGAAAAGCCCATCCAGGAGGTCAAAATCCGCGACATCCTGGCCGTCGACTGCCTGGTGCCGCAAAAAGTTTCCGGCGGGCTGGCCCAGGAATTTTCCATGGAAAACGCCGTCGGTCTGGCGGCCATGGTCAACACGGACCAGCTGCTGATGGAGCGGCTGGCGCTGGCCCTGGCCCAGGAAATCGGCGTGCGCGTAGAGTTGGGCGGTGTGGAGGCTAACATGGCCATCCTGGGCACGCTGACCACGCCCGGCATCGACATACCCCTGGCGATCATCGACCTCGGCGCGGGTTCTACCGACGCCGCCCTGATGGTGAAGGGCAAAAAGGTGGCAAGCATTCACCTGGCCGGGGCGGGCAACATGGTGACCCTGCTTATCCAGCGGGAGCTGGACTTACCCACGGGAACCAACATCGACGTGGCCGAACAAATCAAGCGCTACCCACTGGCCAAGGTGGAGAGCCTGTTCCACATCCGCAACGAAGACAACTCGGTGCGCTTTTTCAAAGATCCGCTGGACCCGCGCCTGTTTGGCCGCGTGGCCCTGGTGACGGAAAGCGGCCTGGTGCCCATCCCCACGGAGCACACCGTGGAGCGCATTCGCGAGGTGCGCCGTGAGGCCAAACGTCGCGTCTTCTTGCGCAACAGCCTGCGCGCCCTGCAAGCCGTCGCGCCGCTGGGCAACATTCGCAACATTGAGTTTGTGGCCATCGTGGGCGGCTCCGGGCAGGACTTTGAGCTGACGCAGATGTTGATGAACAAGCTGGCCGAGTTTGGCACCGTGGTCGGGGCCGCCAACATTCGCGGTAAGCTGGGCACGATCAATGCGGTGGCCACTGGCCTGGTTCTCAGCTACGCGGATCGGCAGAAGGCGGATTAGTATGGCACCTTTGGCGCAGGAACGGCCGTGTATTCACGTCAGCTTGTTTCCCGGCACCGAGGCGGCGCTGTACCGCTGGGTGGAAATCGGGGCGGAAGAAGAAGGTGTGCCCTGCCAGCTGGCCGAAGAAGAAGGCGCTGACCTGGTGGCTTTGGCCTACGCGGCGGCGCAAAGCTCCCGCTTCAACATCGGCGTGGGCGTGGGCAAGGCGCAGATCGTGCTGCACGAAAGGCACATGCCGTCCAATCAACCGGTGCTGATTTTTAACTATTCCGAGCAGCCTGACTATCTTTGTCGCTTAATGGGCTCTAACGCGGCCCGCATGATTGTGCGCAAACCGTTCCGCTTGGCGGACGAGCCCGCCCTTTTTGACAACGGAGATAAAACGCAAGCTGCGGTAAACGAGACAGGCCCGTTGGCTGCTTCAGAGCCGCCGCCAGCCGACCTGACAACAGACCCGGCGCAAATTTCCAAGCTGGTTGCTGTGGTTGTTCGCAAATTACAAGAGAGAGGTATCCGATGAAACAAGCATTGGGACTCATTGAAACCATTGGTTTGGTCGCCGCCATAGAAGCGGCCGATGCGGCCGTTAAAGCGGCCAACGTGACCCTGTTAGGCTACGAAAACACCAAGGGCAGCGGCAAGATCACCATCAAGATGGTGGGCGAAGTTGGCGCAGTGAAAGCGGGTGTTGCGGCCGGCGTGGCCGCCGCATCGCGCATTGGGCAGGTGTATGGGCAGCAGATTATCGCCCGCCCGCATGAAGAGATCGACGCGCTGATCCGCAACCGGGATCGCGGACGTGGTTTGCAAGAAGGAGCGCCTGCAGCCGCGGAACCGGTGGCAACGGCCGTTCCTGCCACAGAATCCGTCGCCGCAGCAGAAGCAGAACCAGCCCTGTGCGTCGCTACCACCAAGTCTGGTGAACCGTGCAAACTGCCCGCCCAACCGGGTTCGGCTTACTGCTTTGTGCACCGCAAGCAGGCCGAGGCTGAGTAAAAGGAAGGGGAATCGTGACCACGATGACCGAACAAGCCACGCTGGGCCTGAACGGCGGACCGTTCACCATTGACCGAATTTCGCAGGAAGTGCTGCGGCGGCTGGCCGACCGGCAGCCTGCGTCCAGCGCAGATGATCACGAGCCGGTGCCAACGGCCGTTAGTGATCACCTGGAGCTGCAAACGCCCATCGGCATCTCCGTGCGGCATGTTCATCTGTGTCCAGAGCACGTGGAGATTCTTTTTGGCAAGGGGCACAGCCTGACGGTTTACAACGAGCTGTACCAGAAAGGGTATTACGCCGCCCGCGAACAGGTAATGGTGGTGGGACGGAAGCGCTGCATTGAAAAAGTGCGTGTGCTGGGGCCGACACGGCCGTTTTCCCAGGTAGAGCTCTCCCAAACCGATGCGCTGATGATTGGCATGAAGCTGCCCATCGCCACCGACGGGTCAGACCCTGCCTGCCAGCCCATCACCCTGGTGGGACCAGAAGGGGTGGTGACTCTGCCCGGCAGTGGCGGTGGCGGGGCATTTATTGCCCGGCGGCATATCCACCTGAGCGATGACATGGCCGAACGGCTGGGTGTGAAAAGCGGCGATCTGCTCGATTTGGGCATTGATGGGGCTCGCCCTACCACACTGCATGGCATCCTGGTGCGGGTGAAGGCAGGCTGGCTGACCGAAGTGCACCTGGACACGGATGAAGGCAACGCCGTGGGCATTCGCAGCGGACAGACGGGCACATTAATTGTGCCGCAAAAGTAAAGGACAAACCTCGTGGACCAAGCCTTGATTGAAGAAGTGGTGGCCAAAGTGGTGGCCCTGGTGCAGGCAAAAATGATTGCTGCCGTACCGCCCCGGCGGGTGCTGATGCTGTTTAGCGGCGCCAGTACTGGCTACGTGGTGGGCATGGACACTATCAAAATGCTCAGCCAGGCCCAGCACAAGCTCACCGTCTTTATGACGGCCTCGGCCATGCACGTCATTGGTGAGGGCAACGTGCGTAAGGCGGGCGCGGCCGGAATCATCGGGCCGCAGCAGTGGGTGAACACGCCCGGCCTGGTGCGCGAGACGGACCTGGTGCTAGTGCCCACGCTGTCGATGAATACGGCCGCTCGCCTGGCCCTCGGTCTGATGGATTCGCTCTTCTCGACGCTGGTGCTGGGCGCGCTGCTGGCCAACAAGCCGGTGGTGGCCGTGTGTGACGGGGCTGACCCGTACGGCAATGGTGGCCTGGTGTTCAGCGCCAACAACGAGGGTGCTACTGCTTTGCGCCAGCACCTGAGCAGAAATTTGAGCACGCTCATTGATTACGGCGTGAAGTTGGTAGCAGAAGAGAAATTTATTGCAACTGTGATTCAGCAGCTTCAGACGGGTGAAGAACCAAAGCCGGTGGTAACGGCCGTATCGCCGCAACCGGTACTGCGTGTGGTGGGAAACGGCCGTGCGCCCATCCTCACCGCTGCGGAACTGTCCACCTACCAGCCGGGTACCACGCTGCACCTGCCCGCCAGCGCGCGGCTAACCCCGCTGGCCCAGGACAACGCCCGCACCCGCAACCTGACGCTGATATTTGAAAATTGAGGTGAATGATGCGCCTGGCAAAAGTAATTGGCACCGTCGTGGCCACACGAAAAGAAGATTCTCTGACTGGCTTTAAGCTGCTGGTCATCGAGGAAATTGACCCGCGCAGCGAAGATGCGACCAGCAACCGCCTGGTGGCGGTCGATACGTTGGGCGCTGGTCAGGGGGACATCGTTTTGTGGGTGCAGGGTGGCGCGGCGCGCGTCATCAGCGAAACGCACCGGGCGGCCCCGCTGGACGTGGCCGTGGTGGGCATTGTGGATTCAGTGGATGTGGTGGCATGAGCGGAAAAGTGTACACCCGCGGCGGCGACACCGGGCAAACTTCGCTTTTGGGCGGCAGCCGCGTGGACAAAGATGATTTGCGCGTAGAAGTGTACGGCACGATGGACGAAGGCACCTCTATGCTGGGGCTGGCCCGGGCTACCACCCAGTTCGACGATTTGTGCCGTCACATCATCGATCTTCAAGGCGAGCTGATTCCAGTGATGTCCGAGGCGGCTTTTGTCCCGGGTGGCAAGCCCAACAAATTTGCCATCCCTCAGGTGCAGCTGGCCCAGGTAACCCGCCTGGAAGACGTGATTGATACTTACAACGCGGAATGGATCCAGACCGGGCAATTTGTCCGGCCGGGTGGTTCGCCCGCTTCGGCTGCTCTGGATGCGGCGCGGGCTATTTTCCGCCGGGCCGAACGGCGGCTCGTATCGCTTAATCGGCAGGAGGCGGTCAACCCCCATTTGATTAAGTACATCAACCGGCTGTCTGACCTGCTCTATGTATTAGCCCGGATTGACGAGCAGCGCACGTTGATCCAAACCATCGTGGTTAATTTGCCGTCTGAACTGCGTACGGCCGTTGCCCCAAACGGCCATCAAGGAGCGTCTGAAATGCAACTTACCTTGAACGACTGCAATCGCATGGTGGAAGCGGGTATTAAAAAGGCGCAGGCAATTGGTGTGCCCATGGTGCTCAGCGTTGTCGATCAGAACGGTGACGTCATTGAATCACGGCGCATGGACAACGCCCTCATCATCAGCATCACCCTGGCACCGCACAAGGCGTATACCGCCGCCACCGTTCGCCTGGCCACGGCCGATCTGGCCCAGGCGGCCCAACCCGGCCAATCGCTCTTCGGCATCGACGTGAACCTGCCCAAGATTACTCTGGTGGGTGGCGGCATACCGCTGCAAAAAGCAGGCCAGGTGGTTGGTGCCGTGGGCGTCAGCGGCGGCTCCGTGGCCCAAGACATCCTCGTAGCCGAAGCGATGGTGGCCGCTTATTAAAAATTTCGCCACAGTTTCACAGATTACGCAGATTAAAAACCACAACTCTGTGGCAGCTGTGCAATCTGTGGCTTGATCTCAGGAAAATCTCATGACCGTACAGATTCAAGAGTCTCAAATTGAAGCGATTGTGCAGCAGGTGTTGGCCCAGGTAAACGGCCGTCACGGCGAAATGCCTCGTGCCGCCCACTACCGTGGCGTATTTGCCACGCCGGATGAAGCAGTAAGGGCGGCGTATGCGGCCCAGGTGCGTTTCCGCCGGGTGAGCCTGACGCAGCGCAAGGCAATCATTAAAGCCATGCGCGAAATTGCCATTGAAAATGCACAGATGCTGGCGCAAACGGCCGTTGCCGAAACCGGTATGGGGCGCGTCTCCGACAAGGTGTTGAAACACCTGCTGGTGGCCGAAAAGACGCCCGGCGTGGAAATTTTGCCCAACGACGCCTACGTCGGCGATGATGGCCTGACCCTTGAAGAGTGCGCCCCCTTCGGCGTCATTCTGGCCATCACCCCGGTGACCAACCCCACAGCCACCGTCATCAACAACGCCATCAGCATGGTGGCCGCCGGGAACGCGGTGGTGTTTGCCCCACATCCAGCCAGCCAGAAAGCGTCGCTGACGACGATGGATTTGCTCAACGAAGCCATCGAAAGTGCCGGTGGCCCACCCAACCTGCTGACCGCCGCGCAAGAAGCGACCATCGAGGTGGCGCAGGAGCTGATGCACCATCCGCTCATCCCGCTGATTTGCACCACGGGCGGACCGGCCGTGGTAGATGCCGCCCTTTCTTGTGGCAAGCGGGCCATTGGCGCTGCTGCCGGGAATCCACCCGCCCTGGTTGATGATACGGCCGATCCCGAAAAAGCCGCCCGTGACATCATCCTGGGCCATTCCTTCGACAACAACATGCCGTGCACCTCGGAAAAGGAGGTCATCGTCACCGCAGGCATGGCCGATGCGCTGATGAACGCGTTCCGCAAAGCGGGCAACGTTTGCGTACTGGACCGCAGCCTGCTGTCCAAACTAGAAAACGTGGTGCTGAACGAAAAACACACTGGACCGAACCGTAAATTTATTGGCCAAAATGCCTGCGTCATCCTGGCCGAGCTCGGCATTGCCGCCAATGAAGAAATGCGGGCCATCGTGGTAGAGGTGGACAAAAACCATCCCTTCGTGCGCCACGAATTGATGATGCCCGTGCTGGGTGTGGTGCGCGTGCGTAATTTTGAGGAAGGTGTCGAGGTGGCTGTGGAAGTGGAAGCCGGGCTGCGCCATTCGGCCGTTATTCATTCGTCCAACATCTACCACATGAGCGAATTTGGCCGGGCCATCAATACCACCGTTTTTGTGAAGAATGCGCCTTCTTACGCCGGGCTGGGCTTTGGCGGCGAAGGGCATACCAGCTTCACCATCGCCGGGCGCACCGGCGAAGGCATGACCACGGCCCGGACCTTTACCCGCATCCGGCGCTGCGCGTTGGTGGGTGCATTTTCGGCCGTGTAAGGAGTGAGGGGCGAGAGATCGGAGAGGTGCCTACTCTCCGATCTCTCAACTTCCCACCGCAGGAGAGTACCGTGGAAAAAACAGCAGAAATCGTCAATGCGGTAAAACAAGCGGGGGTGACTGGTGCTGGGGGTGCGGGTTTTCCCACGCACATCAAGCTCCAGGCCCAGGCGGAATACGTTCTGGCCAACGGCGCCGAGTGTGAACCGCTGACGCACGTAGACAAGCAGTTGATGCTGCACCACGCGGCCGAAGTGGTCGCCGGGATGCGGCTGGCCATGCAGGCCACCGGGGCCAAACAAGGTATTTTCGGCATCAAAGGCAAGTACAAGGAAGTGATCGCCGCTATCCAGGCCGCCATCAAACCTGGCGACAGCATTACTATTTCTGAGCTGGGGAACTTTTACCCGGCTGGAGACGAACAGGTGATGGTCTACGATATTTTGGGCCGCGTTGTGCCGGAAGGCGGTATTCCCATCGATGTAGGCTGCGTCGTGCAAAATATCGAGACGTTGGTCAACATCAACGCGGCGGCGCAGGGCAAGCCGGTGACCCATAAGCACATCACCGTGATTGGGGCGGTGGCCCAGCCAGTGTCTGTGCGCGTGCCGATTGGCGTGACGCTGCGCGAAGTGCTGGCTCTGGCTGGCGGTACCCTCACGCCCGATCCGGTGGTCCTGGACGGCGGTGCCATGATGGGCGAAGTGGTAGGCAACCTGGACAGCCCGGTGACCAAGCGAACCAAGATGCTGTTGGTGCTGCCCTACGATCACCAGCTGAGCGTGAAGCGGCGCACGACGCGCGAGGTTTTTGATGTGCAGGCTATTGCTGCCTGCGATCAATGCTACTTCTGCACCGACTACTGCCCGCGCCATGCCCAGGGGCACGCCATTCAGCCGCATAAACTCATCTTGCTGCTGGCTTCTGGCGTACCGCTGACGGATGCCCAGATGGCCGGGGCGCTGCTGTGCTGCGAATGCCGCACCTGCAACTATGCCTGCCCGGTTCACCTGGCCCCGGGTGATATTGCCCTGAACATTAAGCGGGACCTGGTGAAAGCGGGCATGAAAAATTCGTATCACCGCCAGACGGAAGCGGATCCGTACCGGGATTACCGACGGGTGCCGATGACGCGGCTGATCAGCCGACTGGGATTGGCCCAGTATGATGTGCCCGCGCCGTTAACGGCCGTTTCCCAAACCTTCACCCGCGTTACCCTCAAGCTGCGGCAGCACATTGGTGCCCCAGCCATGCCCGCCGTTAAAGTGGGCGACCGCGTCACCACGGGCGACCTGGTGGGCCGCATTCCCGAAGGTGCGCTGGGCGCATCCATTCACGCCAGCATCGACGGTGTGGTGCGTGAAGTGACAAACGAAGCAATTGTAATTGAGGCGAATTGAGATGATGCCACAACCTGTTATTTCCAAAACAACAACCGTGAAGCGGGCCATTGGCCTGATTGAGCTGCGCAGCATTGCTCGCGGCATGAAAACCACCGACGCCATCTTAAAAGCAGCCGACGTGGAGCTGCTGCGCGCCCACGTGGTGTGCCCTGGCAAGTACATCATTCTGGTGGCTGGCACCATCAGCCACGTAAAAAACGCTGTTTCCGTCGGCCAGCAAATTGCCCCGGAAGTGGTGGTGGATCACTTCATTTTGTCCAACGTGCATCCCAGCGTCTTCCCAGCGCTGACGGCCACGACAGAGATTGAAGAGGTGAAGGCCATTGGCGTGGTGGAGACGTTTACGCTGGCGGCCTCGATTGTGGCGGCGGATACGGCCGTAAAAGCCGCCCCCGTCCAGCTGATCGAGATCCGCCTGCCGTTTGCCATGGGCGGCAAAGCGTTCACCGTGTTTACCGGCGAGGTTAGCGCCGTGCGCAATGGCGTGCGCGCCGCCGCCGAACTGCTTAAAGATGAAGGGGTCATCGATTCC
>ERZ761607.1901-NODE-1901-length-24141-cov-4.711658_pt1 | contig 24141 bp, 23 predicted proteins | sample MGYA00511164_ERZ761607 | MGnify/ENA primary metagenome ERZ761607 (study PRJEB28899, sample SAMN02445080) | bioreactor sludge metagenome | biome: EBPR sludge | place: Australia: Brisbane, Thorneside Wastewater Treatment Plant | collected 2011-06-22 ... | reverse complement strand
TTGGGGGGAAGTCCCACGGAATCGGCGGGTTACGCTTCGCTAACCCGCCCTTGTATCTTAGCGGGGGTGGTGATGAACTGCCTCCCAGAGGTTGAGTGAGCTTGAACCCGCCCTGAGGGCGCGACCCTGATGCGTAGATGAAGCCCTCGACCGCTGTGGTTCTGCCTGCTGAAACACTGAACGGTAACCGAGGACCCGCCCGGTGCGGTGATCCTGAATGCACAAGGCCCGTGTAGCGCAGGTCGTTAACACGCTTGGAGAAACCTTATGTACCACCTCGGTATTGATGTTGCCAAAAACAAGCTGGATGGCTGTCTGCTAAATCCGGAGAACGATCAACGCCGCGCCAAGACCGTGCCCAACACCCCAGAGGGTTTTACAGAATTGCGCGATTGGCTGATCCGGCAAAAAGTCCCGGACCTGAGTCAGGTTCATCTGATTCTGGAAGCGACGGGAGTCTACCATGAAGCGGCCGCCCTTTGGTTTATTGAGGCCGGCGCCGTGGTGTCCGTCGTCAATCCTGCCCAAGTCAAAGCCTTTGGTCAGGGCGTGGCGGTGCGCACGAAAACCGACGCCCGCGACAGCCAGGTGCTGGCCCGGTACGGGGCCTTGGTCAACCCGCCCCGTTGGCAACCCCCGGCCCCGGAGATTCGGGAATTGAACGTCCTGATCGCCCGCCTGGATGCGGTCGAAGCGGACCTGCGCCGGGAACGGAACCGTTTGGAGAAAACCGCGGCGGTTCCCGCACCCGCCACTGTCCTGGACTCGCTCCAACAACACATCGCCTTTTTGCAGCAGGAGCAAACCCGTATCCAGGCGGCGATTCACGATCACATCGACCGCCATCCCCGCCTGAAACAGGACCACGACTTGCTGCGCTCGATTCCCGCCGTGGGCGAGAAAACCGCCCAGCGGTTGCTGGCGGTGCTGCACGGCCACGACTTTACCTCCGCCGATCAAGTGACCGCCTTCCTCGGTTTGGTCCCCATCGAATGTCAATCGGGCAGCAGCCTGCATCGCCGCCCTCGCCTGTCCAAAGCCGGCGCACCCCGGATTCGGGCGGCGCTGTACATGGCCGCCGTCGTGGCGACCCGCCATAACCCGCACATCCAGGCCTTATACCAGCGCCTGCTGGCCCGGGGCAAAGCCAAAATGGCCGCCTTGGGCGCAGCCATGCGCAAATTGGTGCAATTGGCGTTCGGTGTCCTTAAACATCAGCAGCCCTATCAAGCGAATTGGACCCTCGCCCCTTGACCGCCAAGACGGTATCTTGTTTTAATCCTTCCTTAAAAACTCTTCCATCTTGATTCCGGCCTGTTTCAAAATGACTCTGAGTGTACCTTCAGGCATATCCCCAGGATGATTAGGGATCGTGGTATAGCGGTTCGTCGTAGAGTTGTACCAAATTTCGTGAGAACCAGCGGCCTGACGGTCGAACTCAAATCCCAACCGCTTGAGTCGCATGACGATCTCACGGTAACGAAAGCCCGCCAATTTTCCCATTAACCGCTCACTACTAGCGGGTAATCAAAAGCATCTTCGGCAGTTTTGAGATGGATAGGACTTTGTCGCTCGGCTTGCGCCTCCAGCAACCGTTTGGCCACATCACGGGCAATCTCCAATGTCTCGATAAGGGTGTACCCTTGAGCGACTAATCCGGGCACCTCCTCAGAGGTCGCAAGATATACCCCCTCCGGCAACTTCTCGATATGCAAATTGACAATTTGTTCCACAGCTTTACCTCTCACACAGCATGATTTGTTTCATAATCACGATTCAGTGTGTAGTGTAACGTGTAGAGAGGGACCATGGTAAGCGCGTAGCCAAGTAGGTCGGGCACCGGACGTATCTGACATGCGCCCTTCAACTCCCTGCACCGGTCGGGCAACGCGGCGCTTTTGCCCGACCTACTCGCTACGTGTTTGCCTTTTCCTGACGACGGCGGAATGAGGGTACGCGATGCGTACCTGACGCCTACGCGGCTTTCCTCAACGGTAACTCAGCGCGCTTGCTGACATAAAGAACCTCAATGCCGACGATTCGCCCTTCAGCGTCGTAGTCCATAATAATGCCGGGCTGAATTTCCTTGGATTCTTCGACCTCGACATCAATCAATTCCAGGTAAACCGCATCGGCTTGCGCATCGAATTCGAGTTTCATAGATCGGTTACCTCGTTATCAAAGCCAGCCAGGGTACGCATTGCGTACCTTTTCCTGATCCTGGAAATGATGGTACGCGGCGCGTACCCTACAAAGCTACAAAGCACGTAGTGCGCAGGGCAGGTTAGCGCAGCGTAACCCGCCTATTTACCAGTTTCCCCTACCACCCGGCTGGCGGCCAGCAACATCACTTTGGCTAACCGGGTACGCTGATCAGCCGTCAGCTTCTCCTTGTTGGCCAGCATCAATCCGCGCGTGCAGATGGTGTCGACCGTGGTGTCGAAGCCCCATTTTTTCTCAGCGACGGTCACGTTTTCAAAAGTGTACACGGCGCTGCCATCAGGCAGTTTATCGTTCAAATCCCAGTCCTTGACCGGGATCAACCGGAAATCCTTGGGATTATCCAGCATCACTTGCATCTCGGTGGATTGAGCCATCGGTTTTTGCACCACCATGACCGCTTGAATCTTACTTGCTTTCCCGCCGCTCTTGATTTGCAGCAGCGCCTCAGCGCCGTCCATGAATGCGGGTGCGGTATTCTTGAACGCGGGTTCCAGCAGGGTCATATACTCCCAGGTTATTGCTACGCCGCTGTTTGGTGACTGCACGGCGATCAGCCGGCCCTTACCTTTTTCCTGTAAGTCACTGTCGCTGCGAATGTCGCTGTCCTTGCCGGTCACGATGAACACGCATTCCTGACCAATCTCGCCCAGGTTGATGAACTTGTCCGCAAAACCAGGGTGGTCCTTGAGATAGTATTTGAGGGCGTCGGCCTGGGCCAGCCCGACATTAACTGGACTGGCGGGATCGTTAAGCCGGTTGAGATTCTCCAGTGAACCGGCGCTGGTGAGAACCTTGGCAGCTTGATCCTGTTCGGCTAGCACGCTTTTCAGCCGCCCGCCAATAGTGTTATAGCCGCCGCCGCTCTTGCCCGTGCTGATGGTGATGAGCGGGTCCGCCGCCTGGGCGGGAGCAATACCGAAACTGGCGGCCAGGATGAGTGCATACGGCAATCCGGATTTGACGATCATGATGAATTCTCCGAGTGATGGCGTGGACCGGTGTCGCGTCGACCGACGCTGAGTGGTGATTAGTAAATTCTAGACTCACCCGGCGGCCGTGTCCTGAATCGCCGGTAGGCCCACAGATATTGTCCGGGCAAGGTGCGAACCGCCGCCTCGATACCTTGATTTAAAGCCACGACGGATTCTTCTAATGTTGCCGCTTCTGTTACCTCGGGTAAGGCGCGCAGATGCAGGGCATAACCCTGGCCGTGTGGCAATCGTTCTGCCCAAGTCAGAAACACTTCGGCGCCGGTTTTCTGCGCCAGCCGCGAAACCAGCGTCATAGTGCTGGCGGCGATGCCAAAGAATGGCGCAAAGACCCGGCCCGTGACCACTTCGCCATCATCGCTACCGATATCCTGATCGGGGAGAATGCCAAGCACCTTGCCTTGCTGTAACGCTTTCAATAAAGCACGAAGACCTTGAGTCCCAGTGGCAACGGCCTGTCCGCCCATTCTTCCCCGCCCTTGGCGGCTCAGCACATCGAATTCAGCCAGCCGGCTGGGACGGTAAAGGATCGTCAGCGGATAACGGCTGGAATAATACAGCCCGGCCATCTCCCAGGAACCCAGATGCGGGGTGATGAGCATCACCCCTTGTTTTCGATCCACGGCAGCGGCTAATGCAGCCTCGCTTGCTGCGGATTCGCGAATCAATCCCAGGACGCGCGCGCTGTGCCAAAACCAGAGCGGACCCAGTTCCAGAAACCCTTTGCCTGCTTCCATCAGGCTCTGACGTAGCAGCCGATTCCGTTCAGTATCCGATCGTTCGGGAAAACAAAGTGCTAGATTACGCTCAGCGATCTGCCGGGATCGGTTACTGGGAATTCGCCAGAGTAGCCAGCCGGAGAATGCACCCAGCCGGTGAACCCAGGATAACGGCAGCGCAGCAATCAGGCGCAACAGACTGCTCATGAAGCTCAGCCGATTCATGGCGCCAGATCCAGGTCACCGGAAAAATCCTGCGCCAGTATTTTTTGTGCTCTTTCCAATTCCGGTTCAGGAACTTGAATCTCAATCCCATTAGCGATTAAACCGAGGCTTGATAGTGAGCGATCCATGAGCCTGCAAGAAACGCCCTCTGCCAATAACCGGCCTCGGTTAATTTCGGCAGTGGGCAGAATTTCAAATACGGCCAGCGTGACCCAAGGCGTTTTCATTGCAAAAGAGTGATAGTCTCATTTATGGGAGTCCATGGAGTAAGTCCCGGTTTTGCTATAAGTGCTCATTGGCGTGAGCGGCGGTTACTGAAGTGCATGGCGATCGATCAAGTGACTAAACTATAGTTTCCCATGTCTACTGTGTGGCGGAAAGTATGCCGTTACCAGGGAGACCGGTGAGCGTTGACTCAATAATAAAGCTAAAAATGATCTTTCATCATAAAACATTAATTGTTTTTACAGACACTTAAGAGTGTTAATTGAATTATGAAAATCACGATCTTCGGCTCCGGCTATGTCGGACTGGTCACCGGTGCCTGCTTTGCTGAGGTAGGTAATGATGTGTTATGCGTGGATGTCGATCCGCACAAGATTGCCATGCTCCAGCGCGGCGAAATTCCCATTCATGAGCCGGGCCTTGACGAGGTGGTCCGGCGTAATAGCACCAGTGGCCGGTTGCGCTTCACCACCGAGGTGGCTGAGGGGGTAGCCCACGGTCTGTTCCAGTTTATCGCGGTCGGTACCCCTCCCGATGAAGACGGTTCCGCCGACTTGCAGCATGTCCGCACGGTCGCCCGTTCCATCGGCCAGCATTTGCAGGACTACCGGGTGGTGATTGATAAGTCCACCGTGCCGGTCGGCACGGCCGACGTGGTGCGCGAGACGATTGCTGAAATCCTCGCCGGGCGTGGCCAGGATATCCCCTTCTCTGTTGTTTCCAATCCGGAATTTCTGAAGGAAGGCGCGGCAGTGGCGGATTTTATGCGCCCTGATCGAATCATTGTGGGCAACGACGACCACCGGGCTACCTTGTTGTTGCGTAACCTTTACGCGCCGTTCAACCGCAACCACGACCGGCTGATTGAGATGGATGTGCGCTCGGCGGAACTGACCAAGTATGCCGCTAACGCTATGCTGGCTACTAAGATTAGCTTTATGAACGAGATGGCCAACCTGGCGGAACGGCTGGGTGCGGATATTGAGAAAGTACGCATCGGCATCGGCGCCGATCCGCGCATCGGCTACCATTTTATCTATCCCGGCGCGGGATATGGTGGAAGCTGCTTTCCAAAAGACGTCAAAGCCTTGGAGTACACAGCCCGCTCAGTGAATTACCAGGCTACCTTGTTGCAGGCCGTGGAAGCAGTCAATGCCCAGCAAAAGACAGTGCTGTTCACTAAAATTCAGCGGCATTTTCAGAACAAATTACAGGGCCGGACCTTTACGTTATGGGGGCTGGCTTTTAAGCCCGGCACCGATGATATGCGCGAAGCGCCCAGCCGGGTTCTATTGGAAGCACTATGGCGGGAAGGTTGCACGATTCGAGCGTATGATCCGGCAGCGATGAGCGAGGCTCGGCGCCTTTATGGTGAGCGGCCGGATTTCCAGTTGTGTGACCGGCCCATGGATGCGTTGAGCGGTGCTGACGCGCTGGTGATCATTACGGAGTGGAGTCTGTTTCGCAGCCCTGATTTCGGAGCAATTCGCCAAATGCTCAAACAGCCTGTGATCTTTGATGGCCGTAATCTTTACGATCCCGAATATCTTCGCGAACAAGGTTTTGTCTATTACGCGATTGGCCGAGGCGAAAAAGCATGATAATCCCCGTTATTCTTTCTGGGGGCAGCGGCACCCGGCTGTGGCCGCTGTCACGTGAAACCTATCCAAAACAATTCTTGCCGCTGGTCGACCAAAACACGATGTTGCAGAACACCGCGCTACGGGTTGCTGGGTTGCCGGACATCGCCGCGCCATTGGTGGTCTGCAACGAAGAACATCGTTTCATGGTAGCGGAACAACTGCGGGCGGTGGGTATCCATCCGGCCGCAGTGATTCTGGAACCGCTCGGCCGTAATACTGCGCCGGCAGTCGCAATTGCCGCCCTGCATGCGCAACGCTGTAGCGATGACCCGGTTCTTTTAGTCCTGCCTTCCGATCATGTGATTGCCGACATCGAAGGCTTCCGTACTGCCGTATGCCAGGTAGCGCCTTATGCTGAGGCGGGCAGGCTGATCACCTTCGGCATCATTCCAACGATGCCAGAAACCGGTTATGGCTATATTCAGGCAGGCGCGCCGCTGGATGGCTCTGAAATTTATGAGGTGGACCGTTTCGTCGAAAAACCCGATTTGGCAACCGCGCTCAGCTATCTGGAATCCGGTCATTATTACTGGAACAGCGGAATGTTTATGTTCAGCACCTCGACATTCTTGGCTGAACTGGAGCGCTTTGCCCCGGCCATGCTGGCGGCTTGCCAGCGGGCGCTGGCTACTACGGACCAGGCTGACCGGGATTTTCTGTGGCTGGGCCGCGAGGCGTTTGCCGCCTGTCCGAAGGATTCTATCGACTATGCGGTCATGGAGAAAACCGATCATGCTGTGGTGATGCCGCTGGCGGTGGGCTGGAACGATGTCGGTTCCTGGTCAGCGTTGTGGGAGGTCGGCCAGCGGGACCAGGAGGGCAACATCAAGCGTGGCGATGTCATCAGTGTCGATTCCCGTGATTCCTACATCGATGCCGCTTCGCGTCTGGTCGCTACGATCGGCGTGGAGCATCTGGTGGTGGTGGAAACTGCGGATGCGGTGCTGGTCGCCAGCAAGGATCAGGTTCAGGAAGTGAAGGCAGTGGTCGATCAACTCAAGACCCGCCAACGCCCGGAAGGGCGGATGCATCGCAAGGTCTACCGGCCTTGGGGCTGTTACGATTCCATCGACTTCGATCAGCGTTTCCAAGTCAAACGTATCACGGTGAATCCAGGCGCCAGCCTGTCCTCGCAAATGCATCATCATCGCGCGGAGCATTGGGTCGTCGTGCGTGGTACCGCGCGGGTCACCCGGGGTGAGGACGTATTCTTGCTGACCGAGAATCAATCCACCTATATTTCGGTCGGTGTGCGTCACCGGCTGGAGAATCCCGGCAAGATTCCGCTGGAGATCGTTGAGGTGCAGTCTGGCAGCTATCTGGGCGAGGACGATATTGTGCGCTATGACGATGCCTATGGGCGAGGAGATTAAGTTGTCAGGAGTAAATCATGAATGAGCTGACTTGTTTTAAGGCCTATGATATTCGTGGACGGATTCCCGATGAATTAAACGAAAATCTGGCCTACCGTATTGGCCGGGCCTATGCAATCTTTCTGCGGCCCCGGCGGGTGGCGGTTGGCCATGACGTGCGATTAAGCAGTCCAGCGCTGAGTGCAGCATTGACCAGCGGGTTATTGGACGGCGGCGCGGATGTGCTGGACATTGGGCTGTGCGGTACCGAAGAAATCTACTTCGCCACATTTGATCATCGCCTCGATGGTGGGATCATGGTGACGGCCAGCCATAATCCAATGGATTACAATGGCATGAAGCTGGTGCGTGAGCAGGCTAAACCCATCAGCGGCGATAATGATCTGTTCGCCATCCGCGATCTGGCCGCCGCTGACGATGAATTTACCATCACTCACCGGCGCGGTACGCTCATTCAGCGGCCGGATAAAAGCGATTACCTGCGGCATTTGCTCGGCTACATCGACCCCCATGTTCTGCGGCCACTGAAGATTGTGGTCAATGCCGGCAATGGGGGCGCAGGGTCGATTATCGATGGTTTGGAGCCGTATCTGCCGTTCCAATTCATCAAAATTCATCATGAGCCGGATGGAACCTTTCCGCATGGCATTCCTAATCCGCTGCTGCCGGAATGCCGGAATGCCACTGCCGAAGCTGTGCGTGAGCATGGCGCCGATCTGGGGCTGGCGTGGGATGGTGATTTCGACCGCTGTTTCTTCTTTGACGAGACCGGGCGGTTCATCGAGGGTTATTACTTGGTCGGCCTGCTGGCAGAGACCTTGCTGATGCGGCATCCAGGATCGAAAATCATTCATGATCCCCGGCTTACTTGGAATACGCTCTCCCAAGTCCGCTCGGCCGGCGGGATTCCGGTGCAGAGCAAGACCGGCCATGCCTTCATTAAGGAGCGGATGCGTAAGGAGGATGCAATCTACGGTGGCGAGATGAGTGCTCATCATTATTTCCGCGAATTTGCCTATTGCGATAGCGGGATGATTCCTTGGTTGCTGATTGCCGAGCTGGTCAGCCAGCGTCATGTGCCTCTGTCAGCGCTGGTCAATGTGCGGATGCGCGCCTTTCCTTGCAGTGGCGAGATCAATTTCCAGGCCGCCGATGCACACGCCACGATTGAGAAGATACGCGCTGCCTACGCTAACCAGCAACCAATGGTTGATGAAACTGATGGCCTTAGCCTGGAATTTGCTGATTGGCGCTTCAACGTGCGTTCGTCCAACACCGAGCCGTTGCTGCGGCTGAATGTGGAAACACGCGGCGATGCAGAGTTGTTAGAACGCCGTGTGCAAGAATTACAGGCACTGATGAGTGAGTAACTATTTGATCATGTAGAATAATGCGGCTTATCCACATCATAAGGAAGGAGCAGATATGAAGAAGCTGTTTGGCGTCATCATCGCCATTCTGGTGCTAGCCGCTGCCGGTGTGACCGGCGCATCCTACTGGTCGGGGTTGCAGGCTGAACGCTGGTACGAGGGAGCCTTGGCGGAAGGGTCGAAAAGCAACATCAAGCTCAGCACGGTTCGTTACCAGCGCGGTCTGTTTTCATCACAGGTTGTGACCCGGGTCGACGTTGCACGGCTATCGGAAGGCAGCGATCCCGGTGACTCGGATCTGTCCTTCGCAATTCGCCAGGATATTTATCACGGTCCGCTACCGCTGGCCGGCCGGGATGTGCCTGGCATACCGATGGTGTGGACCGGTGCGGTGGTGCGCGCCACCCTTGACCCGGACAGCAGCGCTTGGACTCGCGAACTGGCAAAATGGTACGGCAATCAGGAACCGGTGATCGCGCTCTCGAAAATCGCTTTCGACGGCGCCAGCGATACACAAATCACCATGCCGCCGTTGACGTTGAATGATGTCGAGGAGGTGCAAAGCCTCCAGTTCTCAGGGTTGCAGGGCCAGTTTCAAGTCGCGGCCCATTCCACTGCCGTGCAAGGCCATCTCACCGTGGACCGCCTGGAAGCGGCCGGAAAGCCCGAGGCTGTTAGCGAGGCCGAGGCTCAACCGGTGACGGGTGGCGGCCATGTGACGCTGAGCGGCTTGACCATGACGGTCAATCAGCGCAAGGGTGCTTTTGGCCTGTTATTCGGGGAATCCAGCTTCAAGATCGGTGAGTTGCGCGCCCAGGATCAGACGAGTGGCGCACCGTTTAGCATGACCGGTCTTAGCATGACCGGCTCGCTGAGCCAGCAGAACCCGCAGCAAGTCGCCGGCGAGATGTTGATCAACGCCAGCCAAATCACTGTCGATCAGCAAAGCGGAACCGGCCGCTTGCACTTGGCGCTGCGCAATTTGGATGGCTCAGCGGTCGAGCAATTGCAGCAGTGGCAGCAAAAAATTTCCAGCGATCCGGATAATCCACAGGCGTTGAGCGAGTTGCTGAATCTGGTTAAAGCACTGCTGCGCGGCAAACCGGAGTTGACTCTCGATACCCAGGCAAACATGACTCAGGGGGATTGGCAGGGTCAATTGATCCTGAATTTCCAGGATTTCGGTGACATGAGCGTCCTGCAAGGTCCAGCCGGTCTCCTCGCGGTGCTGGAAAAGGGCCAGGCGGACGTGGCCGCTTCCAAGACGCTGGCCGAAACCGTATTGATGGATACCATCCGTGAAGAATTACTGAGTCAGGTTGAAGAACAAGATCAGCCTGCCAGTGAAGATGCAGTGCAAAATATGGCGATGATGCAGGCTAATCAACAGCTTCAAGAGTTGACATCCGCCGGTTTCATTCGGCTTGAGGGGGATCGCTACAAAGCGGCCGCACGCTTTGAGGGCGGTAAATTGTTTGTGAACGATCAAGAAATTCCGCTCATGCCATCAGCCAATAGGGATGAAAGCATACCGGGAGAAGAGATGCCGGTAGAGCCAACGCGGCCGTAAGCCAAGGTGACGCTATGCCGCCACCTTAAATTTGCCCAAGGATGGGAATCCGATACTTCATTAGAAGATTTCTGAGCCATCATCATGACGGCATTCGAGCAGGCGTTAAACCGGCTTCCTGAGTCCTTGCAGCATGAAGTTGCGCAGTATTGGGAGGCGTTTCAGGAGTCGTCCCGAACCGTAGGACTGGAACTGCCGGCTGGGATAGCGCTAGAACCCTTGGTGCAGGTTTGGGCATGCAGCGAATTTGCCGCCCGCGCCTGCATCCGCGAACCCGCATTGTTACAGGAGCTGCTGGCTAGCGGTGATTTGTCAACACATTATGCGCTAAATGATTTAGCGGAACGGCTTGAGCAGTGCTTGGTGAACGTCACCGATGAAGCGCAGCTTGGGGTAGCGCTGCGCCGGTTCCGCCGCCGGGAAATGGTGCGCATCGCTTGGCGCGATCTGGCCGGGCTGTCTGGATTAACCGAAACGCTGAACGATTTGACCGGTCTGGCAGATGTTGCGGTCAGCGCGGCGCTGGACCGGTTGTACGCTTGGCAGTGCCAGCAGCGTTACGGCGTGCCTCGTGATGCCGAAGGCCAGCCGCAACAACTGGTAGTGCTCGGGATGGGCAAACTCGGTGGCTGCGAGCTGAATTTTTCCTCCGATATCGATTTGATCCTGACCTATCCGTGTCAGGGACAGACCGATGGTCCCCGTGTGGTGAGCAATGAGGAATTCTTTCGGCGATTGGGCCAGCGTCTGAGTAAGTCGCTGGCTGAAATCACGGCAGAAGGTTTTGTCTTTCGCGTGGATTTACGGTTGCGCCCATTCGGCGATTCTGGACCGCTGGCGATGTCGTTTGCCGCCTTTGAAGATTATTACCAGAACCATGGCCGGGACTGGGAGCGCTACGCAATGATCAAGGCGCGGGTGATTGCGGGCCACCCGCTGGCAGGCGGGCAGTTGCTGACAGCATTACGGCCATTTGTTTACCGCCGCTACTTGGATTACAACGCCTTCGAGGCGCTGCGCGGCATGAAAGCCCTCATTGCCCAGGAAGTGGAACGCAAGGGGATGCAACGCAATATTAAATTGGGGCCAGGCGGTATCCGCGAGATTGAATTTATTGGCCAAGCGTTCCAGCTTATTTATGGCGGCCGCGAACCGGCATTGCGGGAACGCAGCATTGTCGTGGTACTCGATAATTTGGCAGCCAGCGGCCGTTTGCCTGAATCTGCGGTAGACGCTCTTAAGAAAGCTTATGTATTTCTACGCCGGGTGGAAAACCGGCTGCAAGCCTGGGCGGACCGCCAGACGCACGAACTGCCGGAAGACGGATTAGCGAAATTACGGCTGGCCTATGCCATGGGTTATCCTGATTGGGACACTTTCAACCAGGAACTGGCGCGGCATACCGAACAAGTGAGTCATCAATTTGCCCAGGTGTTTGGCAATGGAACCGGGCAACTGCCGGCGGCGGGCAACACTGATCTGGTAGAGCTGTGGCACGGCGATCCTGACGAGGAGCACGCCCAGCGATTACTGACTGAGCGAGGTTTCGAGAATCCTGCTTCAGCCTGGAACCGGTTGCGGGCATTACGTAACGGTTTCAGCTACCGCGCCATGAGTCCGCGCGGGCGGGCGCGGCTGGATACCTTGATCCCGAGCATATTGGAAGCAGTAACCGCTGTGCCACAACCCGCAGCGACGCTGGAGCGCATTCTCAATCTGGTGGAAGCTGTGGCCCGCCGCTCGGTGTATTTGGCACTGCTGGCGGATCACCCCCAGGCGCTGGCGCAACTGGTCAAACTGTGCGCTGCGAGTGGCTGGATTGCTCAGCATCTGACGCGCTATCCGCTGTTGCTCGATGACTTGCTCAGTCCCGCTACTTTGTATGCGCCGCTTGACCGGCCACGGCTGGCGCTGGAACTGGAGCAGCAACTCCAGCAGGCGCCGGCTAACGATGCCGAAGAGCAGCTCAATGCGTTGCGTTACTTCAAGCAGGTTCAGGTGCTGCGGGTTGCTGCCGCTGATGTCAGTGGCGCCATGCCATTGATGATCGTCAGCGATCACCTGACAGAGATCGCCGAAACGCTATTGCGCAAGGTGCTGGAGCTAGCCTGGGCCCATCTTAGCCCTCGATTTGGCCAGCCTCGTTGCATGGTCGAGGGCGTGGAACGGGACGCGCAATTTGCCATCGTCGCCTATGGCAAACTTGGCGGGATTGAGCTCAATTACGGTTCCGATTTGGACTTGGTGTTTCTGCATGACAGCACCGGCGGCCGGCAGCTCACCACGGGACCGCGCCAAATCGACAACGCAGCGTTCTTCGCCAAATTGCTCCAGCGGATTGTCCATTTACTCACTACCCGCACCGGTGCTGGCGATCTTTATGAAGTTGACACTCGATTGCGGCCCAGTGGCCGTGCCGGTTTGCTGGTCAGTTCCTTCGAGGCTTTCGCTGAGTATGAGAATCATCAGGCGTGGACCTGGGAGCATCAAGCACTGGTGCGGGCGCGAGTGGTGGCCGGTCCGGCCCCGCTGGTTGAGCGATTTCAGGCCATCCGCCGGGAAATTTTGCAGCGCGAGCGCGATCCAGTCCAGTTGCGCCAGGAGGTGTGCGACATGCGCGAACGGATGCGCGCCGAGCTGGATACCAGCACCAATGAAAGCTTTGATCTCAAGCAGGGCCAGGGTGGTATCGCCGATATTGAATTTATGGTGCAATATGAAGTTTTGGCGAATGCCTGCCGCTGCCCCGATTTACTGATTTTTACCGACAACATCCGGCAGATTGACGGGCTGGAACGCTTCGGCATTCTCTCTATCGCGGATGCTGCACGGATGCGTCACGCTTATCGTGGACTGCGCCGGCGCATTCACCTGCTCAAGTTGCAAGAACAGCCTGCCCGGATTTCGATGGACGAGGCGCGGGAAGCCCGTGAAAGCGTGATGGGTATCTGGCGACGTCTCATGGAAGGCGATTGAACCCGCACAATATATTTTGGGGAGACACGAGTAATGACAATGTCTGACCGCGATGGTCTGATCTGGTATGACGGTGAGCTGACGCCCTGGCGCGAAGCCAACACCCATGTTCTGACCCATACGCTGCACTATGGCATGGGAGTTTTCGAAGGCGTTCGCGCCTATGCCACGGACCGGGGTGCGGCGATCTTCCGGCTCCAGGCGCATACCGACCGGTTGTTCCGTTCGGCGCACATCGTCGGGATGCCGATGCCCTACAGCAAGGACGAAATTAACGCGGCCTGTCAGCAGGCGGTGCGCACCAATAACCTAGCCAGCGCTTATATCCGTCCGATGTGCTTCTACGGATCAGAGGGCATGGGGCTGCGTGCCGATAATCTCAAAGTGCATGTCATCGTCGCTGCCTGGGAATGGGGTGCCTATCTGGGTGCGGAGAACCTCGAACGTGGCATTCGTATTCGCACCTCTTCGTTCAGCCGGCATCATGTCAACGTCACCATGTGCAAGGCTAAAGCCAACGGTAACTACATGAACTCGATGCTGGCCCTCGCCGACGCTCTGCGCGATGGGTACGACGAGGCCATGCTGTTAGATACCGAGGGCTATGTATCCGAAGGCAGCGGTGAAAATATCTTTATTGTCCGTGACGGGATCATTTATACCCCGGATCTGACTTCCGCATTGGAAGGCATCACTCGCGACACCATCATCCGTTTCGCCGCTGATCTCAACATTCCGGTACGGGAAAAGCGCATCACCCGCGACGAAGTGTACATTGCTGATGAAGCCTTCTTTACTGGCACGGCGGCGGAAGTCACGCCGATCCGCGAAGTGGATGGCCGCACCATCGGTCCTGGCCAGCGCGGTCCGATCACTCAGCGCCTGCAAGCGATGTACTTCGATCAAGTTCATGGCCGTCGCGATCGCTATTCCGAATGGCTGTCGCTGGTTTAACTTCCTCAAGAAAACCAGTTACATTACTTAATAAAGCATTAGGAGAATAACATCATGGCAGCCGCCGCCGCTGTTTCCGCCAAGGTTATGCCGAACGCTGAGAAAACCTATGAAGTCCACCGTGCTGATTTGCCGGTATCCTGCCCCATGCCGGATATGACAGTGTGGAACTCTCATCCCAAGGTTTATCTGTCCATTGAAGCCACCGGCAAGGCGAAGTGCCCGTATTGCGGTGCGGATTTCGTGCTGGTGGACTGAGCGCTGTCGCGCGCCAGGTGAAATCGCGAGCGTCTCCACGCGTCGTCTGGCGCTTCAGTGATGGCAAGGCGGGGCACGATAACCAGAGTCAGGGATTGGCCGACGCGCTAAACCGGCTGCGGCCCGTCGAAATCATCACGCTAGATCCGTTGCCTGCCATGATGGCCCTGAGCGCGTTAGGGGGGGGGCAGCGAGTCCCTTGGCACGATCTGCCAGCTCCAGATATCGCGCTAGGCGCTGGCCACCGCACCCATCTTTCCTTGCTGGCCGCCCGCCGGATGCGGGGTGGTAAAGCGATTGTGCTGATGCGGCCCAGTTTGCCGCTGTGCCTTTTTGATTTATGTTTGATTCCTGCTCACGATGCACCACCGGCCCGCCCGAACGTACAGGTCACGCGCGGGGCGCTGAACCGGATTCAACCCTCCAACCATTTGGAACCGGGACGAGGATTGTTGCTGATCGGCGGACCCTCTGCACATTTCACGTGGGATAATCCAAGTTTGTATCGGCAAATCGCCGCAATTATCGCTGCTGACCCTGCCATCCATTGGACATTGACGACGTCGCGCCGCACTCCGCAGAATTTTCTGCAACATCTCGCTTGCGCAGAGCGATTGACCGTGATTCCCATCACGGAGACCGGCCCGGACTGGTTGCCGGCGCAACTGGCGCGGGCGGGACAGGCTTGGGTCACCGCCGACAGTGTATCAATGGTTTACGAAGCATTGACCGCTGGGGCGGCGGTTGGGGTACTGGAAGTTCCGTCCCGGCGCATGAACCGGGTCAGCCAGGGGCTGGAACGGTTGGCAGCCGAGGGTTGGGCGACCTTTTTTACTGACTGGTCGCGTGATTGCCGGCTGCGTCGCCCTTCCGGAATCTTCAATGAGGCGGAACGTTGCGCCCACTGGATCATCGAGCGATGGTTCGCCTGAGCGTAGCACAACTGATTCCAGCACTAAATGGGGGTGGAGTGGAGCGCGGCACTCTCGAAGTCGCGCGGGAATTGGTCCGGTGCGGTCATCGCTCGGTTGTGATCTCTGCTGGCGGGCGGCTGGTTCCTCAACTGGTAGATGAGGGGAGTCAGCATCTGGCTTGGCCGCTCGGCGTCAAATCGCCGTTGACCCTGCGCTGGGTCTGGCCATTGCGGCGCTGGCTGGCTGAACAGCGTATCGATATCCTGCATGCCCGTTCACGGTTGCCTGCCTGGGCCGGCTGGCTGGCCTGGCGCGGGATGGACCCGATGACCCGTCCACGCTTCGTCACCACCGTTCATGGCCTGTATTCGGTTTCCAGATACAGCGCCATCATGACGCGGGGTGAACGGGTGATCGCCGTGTCAGAAACGATTCGCGACTACCTGCAACGCCACTACCCGCGATTGCCAGCGGAACGCATCCAGGTCATTCCGCGCGGCGTCGATCCGGCGGCATTTCCCTACGGCTATCAACCTGCATCCAAATGGTTGGCCGAATGGTACCAGCGCTACCCTCAACTACGGAATGCTCAGGTGCTGACCCTGCCGGGCCGGTTGAGCCGGCTCAAGGGTCATGAAGAGTTTATCAAATTGATCAATGAGTTACGTGTGCGTGGCTTGCCGGTTTATGGATTAATCGCCGGTGGCGTGGAGCCAGGCCGGCAACGCTATGCTGATCAACTTCAATATCAGGTCCAGACCCGAGGATTAAATGACGCGATCCTGTTTGCGGGTCACCGTGCTGACATGCGTGAGATTTACGCCACTTCCACGCTGGTGCTATCGCTGTCGGCGCAACCGGAGTCCTTTGGGCGTACCGTATTGGAGGCGCTGAGTTTAGGGATTCCAGTGGCCGGTTATGACCACGGCGGCGTCGGTGAAATTCTACATCGGCTTTATCCCGCAGGGCTGACACCGCCGGGCGATTTGCGCAGCCTAATGGAGCGGGTGATCGCATTATTGACCGCCGCGCCACCTGTGCCCATGGAGCCGGTGTTTACTTTGCAAAGTATGCTCGATGAAACCTTGGCGCTGTATGAATGGCTATATCAAACTTCTCGGAGCCACACATGATGCTTGCGCCTTCGGGCCGGACTCTGATTGTGCAACCTTTGCCCGGCATCGGTGATATGGTTTGGCATTTACCGCACATCCACGCCATCGCTGCAACGGCCATGGCTGGGCAGGTGGATATCCTGACCAAGCCACGCTCTCAAGCCGATCGATTGCTCTGCGCCGATCCCTGTGTGGGGCGCGTTCTATGGCTAGAGCGTGACGCTGGCCGGCACGCCGGGGTCAAAGGAGTCTTCCGGCTGGTGAACTTGCTGCGTCAAGGCGCCTATCAGCGAGTGTGGTTCCTGCATGCTAGTGCTCGCTATGTGTTGACGGCCTGGCTGGCGGGCATTCCGGAACGGATCGGCTATGGGATCGGCTTGCAACCTCTGCTGCTGAGCGTTCCTATAAGGCTGCCTGTCGAATTCCATCATGCGTCACCGCTCGTCCGGGCGGATGCCCTGCTGGATTTATTAAAAATTTCCCGGACGGAACCGGAGCCGCGATTGCCAGTGCTGGCCGCAGCGAGGCAAGCCGTGGCAGAGCGGTTTGCTGGTTGGCCCCAACCTTGGATCGCGTTGGGTATCGGCAGCAGTGAATCCTGGAAGCAATGGGGCGCAACGTGTTTCGTCGAATTGGCATTGGCGTTGCGCCGCCAGCGATCCGGTTCCATCTTCATCATCGGTGGGCCTGCGGAACGCGTGCTGGCTGATGAGATTTTGCATCGGGTGCAGGACAGTGGCGGTGTAGCAGCAGATGCAGTGGCCTTACCGCTGGAGCAGACGGCGGCTTTGCTAGCCAATAGCCGTTGCTATATCGGTAACGATACCGGTGTCTTGAACATGGCCGCTGCACTGGAAACGCCGGTACTGGGGTTGTTTGGTGGATCGCCGCCACTGACTCATTCCCGCTTCATTCACGCGATTACCCCACCTGCCAATCATAGCGGTATGGCCGCTATCACGGTCGCCCGTGTACTTGATGCTTTCGCACGCCTGGATCGATTTGATGAAGATAGTCCTGTTGCCTGAGCGGTTTCACGAGGCGTTTTTTCGCTGGGGCTGGTTGTCACCGGCAGTGCTACCGCTTGCTCAGTTAGGCGGACGAGGGCTGTTCAATACCCTGGCTGGTTGCTATGCCGTATGGGGCCTGCTTAGCTTCTGGGGCCGCCGGGATCGGCTGGACCGTCCTATAGTGCTGCTGTACCTAGCGTTATTGAGTGCTTTTCTGCTGACGATTCCCGGCGCGATCGATCCTGTGGGGGGATTGCGGACTTGGCTGGGTTACTTCATGCAAACCATCATGCTGCTCCTGATCCCGGTAGCGCTGAGGGAATCACCGGTAAACCCTGAGCGGTTGCTGAGCAGCATGGCGTTGTTCGGCGCGTTGACCTTGGGTGGATTGTACCTGTTATTGCTCTATTATCTACTGAGTGGATCCGGCCAGCCCTTTGACCCATCCGCGCAATTGCAAGAAGATAACCTTCCGTTTTTGTTGCCATTCCTTCTTGCCTGGTTATGGTGGCGCAGTCCATCTCGCTGGCGATATGGCGCAATGGCCGGCGTCATCGCTTTTGTATTGGTCTATGTAGCTATTGCTGAGGGGCGGGCGGCCCTCCTGGGTCTTATTGCAGGACTATCGGTCTTTTGCAGAATGGTGCTGGGGTGGCGATTGCGCTGGGTTACCCTGCTGACCCTGCTGGTGCTGGCTGCCGGTATTGCGGCCAATACCGGACCTTTCCGCAAAGCGGAACTTGATTCCCAACATCCGCTGGATGCTTTTACTGCCGGCCGGACCGCGCTCTGGCGGCAGGCGTTGACGCATCCTCCAGCGCGGCCATGGTTGGGAATGGGTATCGGTAATGGCGCTTATGCAAGTGAGGTATTGCGTTTTGAGCTTGGAGGTGATTCCATCCAGGTCAAGCACCTGCATAATTTTGCTCTGGATGCTTGGTATGAAACTGGCGTTCTAGGAGTGAGTCTGCTAATGGCGCTATTGGGTGCAGTGCTCGTCCGGCTGATGCAATCGTGGCGGCATTTATCCATCCGGGAGCGCCAGCACGCGGGCATCTGGCTGGCGGCAGCAGCAGCGCTGGTGACCGCTGGGATGCTGAGTTTTTCCTATACCTCCCGGCAACTGGCCTGCTATCTGTTTGTCTCTCTCGGTGTCTTGATTTATTTTAGTTGCCCGCATAACGGCGAAGCTAGCCCGCCAGCAGATGGCGATACAGGTCCAGATACGCGCTAATGATGGCCTCCTCGCCATGCCGGGCAATCAAGGTATGATAGCCTTTGTCTGCCAGTTCGCGGCGCAGCGATTCATCACGCAACAACAACTCCATCGAGGCCGCCAATGCGGCGGGATCACCGGCGGGCGTTAACCAGGCATCTTTCTGGTGAACAGCGATTTCCATTGGCCCAAGTGTGCGAGTCGCCAAAACGGGCCGCCGCCGCGCCCAGGCTTCGAGAATCACATTGGCGACCCCCTCCTGCAGAGACGAGCAGATACACAGATCAGCCAATTCCTGGAAGCGGCCTGCATCGTCGCGCCAACCGGGCCAGCGAACGCGGTCAGCGATCCCCAGTTGTTCGGCATAGCACTTGAGTTGTGCGGCGAGCGGGCCGTCGCCGACAATGACTAAATATACGGGCCGGTCATGGATGCGCGAGGGAACGGTGGCGAAGGCAGCCAACAGGTCGCCGAAGCCTTTAATCGGGTGCAGACGCCCTACGGCGATGGTGATCAGGCCATCGTCAGGAATGGCCAGCTTTTGACGCAGTTGTTGTAGAGTAGCTGCGGGGCTGGGTTCGCAAGGTGTGACGAAATTGCTGATATGAAAAATGCGATCCTTGGGAAAGCCATGCCGGATCAAGTGATCGCCGATGCCTGGGCTGACCACGATCCAAGCATGGGCATGCCGGTACCCGCGCGGTTCGTAATAGCCGCCCAGCCGGGCAATGTGAATGGGTTGCCGGCCTGATGGCAGATGCGTTAGCCGGGTGGCGCGGCCCATATAAGTTTGCACGATATTTGGGCCATGCCCATGCATGGCCTTTTGAATTTGCCAGCGTGACCATAGATCCCAGACACCCCACATCGGAATGTGAACCCGGGGGATCTCGGGTGGAATCTCGGTTGCGATCAGGCTGCCCGGAACCGTCACCGCCAACGTCGCGTGTCCGTGCCGATGCAATGCCATTACCAGACGCGCATAAAATAATTCGGCGCCGCCGAGGAATCTACCGCCGATGATATGCGCCGATGCGATCATAATCTCCTGATAAACACGACAGTCATATGCTGAAAGAGTCGCACTATTGATGAACGATTTGGGGCATACTGTAAATGAAATTTTCGTTCAAGACAGGCTAATTCATGACCGACCGGACCCGGCTTTCGGTATTCATCACCACCTATAACAACAGCCGCACCCTAACGGTTTGTCTGGAAAGCATCCAGTGGGCTGATGAAGTCATCGTACTGGATTCCTTCAGCACCGACGATACGTTGGCGATTGCCCAACGCTATGGCGCGCGGATCGTTCAGCACGAATTCATGGGTTACGGTCCGCAGAAGCGGATGGCGTTGGCGGCAACCACCTATGATTGGGTGTTGCTGCTGGATGCCGACGAGGCACTGTCGCCTGGCCTCCAGGCTGAAATACGCCAATTGTTGCGGAGCAAGCCGAGTGTGGACGGCTACGAAATTCCGCGTCAAGAGCAAATGTTCTGGCGGATGTATAATCCAGCCACTCGCATGAATTATTACCTGCGCTTATTCGATAAGCGCAGAGGCGGTATTGATGATATGCCGATTCACGCTGCACCCAAGGTGCAAGGTCCTGTTGCCCGGCTCAAGGCCCCTCTTTACCACTATGGCGAGACGGATATTCATACCAAAGTCGATAAAATTAACGCTTACTCCACCGGGTTAGTAGTCGATAAGCTCAAGAAACAACGTTGGGGCATTCCATTGATCATGGTTTTCTACCCACCCCTGTTTTTCATCCGTAGCTATTTGTTCAAACGTAATTTTCTCAATGGCTGGGCAGGATTTATCAACTCAGTGATCGCGGCGTTCTATGTGTTTCTTAAGTATGCCAAATTGTACGAGCATTGTCAGTTCGCCAAACATGGAACCCGTTTGCTACCAGACGATGCACCGCCACTACCGGGTGATTACCCGCCTCGTTCTGGCGATCCACCTTGATCCAGGAATAAGCTTTCCAGTGAGTTAGAATCAGTAGATAAGCTCATGTAAACGGTTAAAAACTAATGATGGTGTCAGCATCGCCATGCAACTATGGTGCGAACAGGTCTTGCGATAGCAGTTGATGCAAGGCAGATTCGCTTGCAGGGTGGAGACATTATCACCCAAAGGTTTGACGCGGCGTGGATCGGTTGGGCCGCAGAGTACTAGCATTGGCGCCGGGGTGGCTGCAGCCAGGTGTGCGCCCCCCGTGTCGTTGGCTACGATAAAGCGTGCGTGCTCACATAATGGTGGAATATCAAGAAGGGCGGTTTGTCCGCATAAATTGATCAGCCAGGGACCGCAGTCTTGGGCAATGCGCTGGCATTCCTCCGTTTCATCAGGGCCGCCGATGAGCACGATGTGCATTAGATCCTTCTGATAAAGACGGTTCGCTAGCGCTGCATAACGGGCAGCGCCCCATCGCTTGAGGTGGCCATTGGCATTGCATCCGGGCAGAAAAATCGCGAATTGACCGGGTAACAGGTGATTTGCTGTCATCAATTCCCGAGCGTGCGCGCGATGGCTGCCGGAGATATGCAGCACTGGCCGTGGAGTAGCCGCTGAGATATTCCCTGCCTGTAAAGCGGCCCGGCAACGATCAATCGTGTGCGCTGGTCCGGGCAATTCGGCAGGCGCGATGTTGTAGGGAAACTGCCGCCGGTTTCCCAGGCAGTAGGGAATTCGGCATCCACTGAGCCACAATAGGCTAAGCAGCAACCGGGAGCGGTCGTTGCACTGTAAATCAATCACCAAATCATAATGTTGACTACGGACATACCGTAACCACTCGCGGAAAGCGATGGTCTGTTGACTAGGGTCGCGCAGGCCGATGGCAAAGATATGCTGGAATCGGGTATCTTGAGCAAAAAGCTCTCGCCAGGCAGGTAGTGTGTTGAGGTGAAGATCCCGGCCTGGAAAAGCCCGTGCGATGTCCTCAAACAATGCAGTTGCCAAGACAATGTCGCCCATGGCACTCCATTTGATGATCAGAATGCGGCGAATCGCTGGATCAGCGGGCAGATCGGCGCGATAGCGCATGAGCGGTATTAACCTTAATTAAAAATGGTAGAAGTTGGGTTCGCCCGGAGGCTGAGTTTTGAAGCGGCGATGCACCCAAAGATATTGTTCCGGTATTTGGCGGATATGCTTTTCCAGCAAGGTATTAATCCGTTCAGTATCCGCAACAATATCTCCGCTGGGGAAATTTTCCAGCGCTGGCAGAATGACTACTTCATAGCCTGCCGTTCCTGGCAAGCGGCGCGGGAAGTAGGCAACCACCGCTGCGCCGCTCAATGCCGCTAACCGTGAGGTGGCGGTGATGGTGCAGGCAGGGATGCCGAAAAACGGGACGAAAACACTGTTGCGTCGTCCATGGTTCTGATCGGGGGCGTACCAGACGGCCCGCCCCTGTTTGAAAGCACGCAATAAACCACGCAAATCCTCGTGCGGTAATGGTGGCAACCCGGAACGCCGTTCGCGTTCACGGCGCATAACGGCTTCATAAAGCCGGTTCTTGTGCGGCCGGTACATGGCATGAAATGGCTGCTGCCAGGTGATGAAGCGAGCACCTAGCTCTAGAGTGGTAAAATGGCCAGTCAGCAAAATCACGCCCTTTCCTCGGGCCAATGCCTGCTTCAGATGTTCCTCACCCTTGACCCGTGCCAAACTACGCAATTTTTCATCTGAGGCCCACCAGGCCATGGCCGTTTCAAACAGACCGATACCAAGAGAAGCGAAATGAGCGTCCAGCAAGGCCTTCCGCTGAAAGGCTGACCACTCAGGAAAGCACCGCTCCAGATTGATGCGGGCGATCTGATATCGCCGCCGGGCGATCCGCCCGATCCAGTGGCCGATCCAACCACCCAGAGCCAGTTGCCAGCGAAAGGGTAATGCGGCCATAAGCTTCATCGCGCCCAGACCCAACCAAATAGGCCAGTAGCGCGGCGCCAAAAAGTGTTGAGACAGGAGCGAAGTCGGATGGGTCACGAGATGTCAATGATTTTGATGATGGATACAATTGATATTGTAAGCTGAGCCAAGCCGGCAAGCACCCATCAACTTAATACTTCAATAAGGAGTACTCATGACACAAACTTTTCTGGTTACTGGCGCCGCCGGTTTTATTGGCAGTCATTCTGTCGAATGGTTGCTGGCGCGGAATCAACGAGTGGTCGGCGTTGATAATTTGCGAACTGGCCGCCTCGAAAATCTCGAAGTTGCGCGATCATCGCGTGCTTTCGAATGGGTGTTGGCCGATGCTTGCGATGAGGCAGTGATGCGTGCATTGTTTGAACAGCATCGCTTTGCTGGCGTACTGCATTTGGCAGCTTTAGTTAGTGTTCCAGAGAGTTTCCGTGAGCCGGCGCTTAATTATCGGCTTAATTTGGCGGCGGCTGACTGCATTGCGCGGCTATGTCTTGAGTTCAAATGTAAGCGTCTAGTGTTTGCTTCTTCGGCGGCCGTTTATGGAACCTATGCCACGCTGCCCAACCAGGAGTCGGCGATTCCACAACCGCAATCGCCTTATGCTGCTGCTAAGCTAGCGGCTGAAGTTATGCTTCTAGGTTATGCAGCTAGTTATGCTTTGGAAGCTGTTTGCCTGCGCTATTTCAATGTCTACGGTCCACGCCAAGATCCAAGTTCACCCTATTCGGGCGTATTGTCCATTTTTACCGATCGCTTTCAGGGTGGCTTGCCAGCTATCGTGTACGGCGACGGCGAACAGACCCGTGATTTCATCTCGGTGCGGGATGTGGCGCGAGCCAATGGGGAAGCATTGATCCAAACACATGCGATGGCAGATTGCTACAATGTCTGCACTGGTTGCGGAATTTCATTGAATCAGGTGCTTACGGTTTATCGGGGGCTGTTTCCGGACGCCCCGCCAGATGAATATACCACTGCCCGTATCGGCGATATTCGTCATTCACGAGGGAATCCGGAGAAATTGCGAAATATACTAGGGTTTAGCGCACAGATACCGTTTAAACAAGGGTTGCATGAATTGGTGTTGGGAGAGAGGGCGGCAAACTCTGAAATTAGGGCTTGACCTGAGTTATTTGTAGCCTATAATCCGCACCTCCTTTCGGCGCTAGTAGCATTGGGATGAGTCAATGTGTGTAGATCGCAGGAAAGGATGCAGGGAAGTTTGAGAATTTTTCAGAATCTCTTGCAAGTAAATCTAAAAGCAGCTATATTGATTATCCCCTAGCTGGTAGATTAAGTTAAGAGGGAAGAGCAGGAAAAACGACCTGATTTTAAAATCAGGGAGGGTTGGGTTCTTTACACAATCTGGTGAGAATATTGAGAGAGGGGCCTGATGGTGAGGCCGAGGCGAGT
>ERZ761607.1900-NODE-1900-length-24154-cov-449.766256_pt1 | contig 24154 bp, 24 predicted proteins | sample MGYA00511164_ERZ761607 | MGnify/ENA primary metagenome ERZ761607 (study PRJEB28899, sample SAMN02445080) | bioreactor sludge metagenome | biome: EBPR sludge | place: Australia: Brisbane, Thorneside Wastewater Treatment Plant | collected 2011-06-22 ... | reverse complement strand
CCGGCGACGTGACGACCGTGCCCTACAAGCAGATCGTCATCGCCATGGGCGAAGGCTCGAAAGCCGCGCTGAGCGCCTTCGATCACCTGATCCGCAGTTCGGTCTCCTGAAGACTGCGGCGTCCCGGCACCTGCCGGGACGCCCCAGCCGGTTCGCTGGCGGCGCCCACCTGCTGCGGCAGGGCCAGGCATCAACCGAAGAGGATGACCTTCAGCTTCGCGTACGGGCTGAGCCCGGACCACCAGCGGATGCCGTTGTCGCGCAACTGGTGGCCGGCCGGCGTCAGGGTGAGTATGTGGGCGCCAAACTCGGTGCGCCCCGTGTTGACGATGAAATCTCCCCGCATCAGGTACTGCGCGATCGCCGGCTGCACCTGCTGCCCGCCAAGGGTCCAGCGCGTGCCATAGCCGTCCTCCTCTCCGGGAAGCATCAGCATCGGCTCGCTCGGACTCATGTAACGCAGCACCGTCAGCGTCTCGTAGCGGGCCGGAATGTCGGCTGTCTCGTGCGGGCTCTTCACGCTGTCGATTATCCACTACACTGGCGCGGAAGACGCGGCCAGCCGCTGTCGAGCGACTTCAGTGAGCGGCTGCGCGGCGTTGCCCGGCCGCAGTCGTGCCCGACGACCCGATCCGCAGTTGCCCGCCGCCTACCGCCCGCCCGCCTTCGGCGCCAGGTTGCGCTGGATCAGGGCGAAGAAGCGGTCGTAGAACGGGCCGGCGGGGATCGTCTCGCTGGCGACCTTGACCAGCGAGTCCTCGTTCGCGCCGAGCGGGATCGACAGCGAGCCGATGGCGGCGACGCCGACGCTGGCCGAGTTCGGGTTCTTCTTCAGCGTGTAGCGGTCCTCGATGGCGCTGACGTAGACCGTCGCCAGCCTGTCCTGGCCGGGCTCGCTGGTGCACACGACGTTGAAGACGATCTGCACATGCACCTCGCCCTGCGGCTGGAAGTGCTTGCTGGCGCTGACCGCATCCGGCTTCACCGCGGTCAGCAGGTAGCCCTGGCTGAGCAGTGCGCGCCGGGCCGCTTCGCAGGTCGCTTCGGCGCTGGCGTCGAAGAGGCGCGAGAAGGTCTCGTCGGCGGCGAAATCCTCGCTCTGGTAGACGGAGGGACCGCGTGCTGCGCCACCGCAGGCGGCGAGTCCGCCGGCGAGCAGTGCCGCCAGCAGCAGCCCGCAGGCGCCGCGGCGCAACGCCCACGGCTGGCGCTGCGCGTGCGGCTGCCGCGGGGAAGGGCGCAGGCTGCCGGCCATCCTGCCGCTGCGGCTCAGTGTGCCTCGTCCCAGTTGGCGCCGACACCGACGTCGACGACCAGCGGCACGCGCAGGGCGGCGACCTCGCACATCAGCCGCGGCAGCTCGCCGCGCACGCGTGGCAGTTCGTCCGCCGGCACCTCGAGGACGAGTTCGTCATGCACCTGCAGCAGCAGGCGGGTGCGCAGGTTTTCGCTGTCGAGCCAGCGCTGGACGGCGATCATCGCCGACTTGATCAGGTCGGCGGCGGTACCCTGCATCGGCGCGTTGATCGCCGCGCGTTCGGCGCCCTGGCGGCGGCCGACGTTGCTCGAGCGGATCTCGGGCAGCCACAGGCGGCGACCGAAGACGGTTTCGACGTAGCCCTGGCTTTTCGCCGCTGCGCGCGTCTCTTCCATGTAGGCGGCGACGCCCGGGTAGCGGGCGAAGTAGCGGTCGATGTACGACTGCGCCGCGCCGCGTTCGAGGTCGAGCTGGCGCGCCAGGCCGAAGGCGCTCATGCCGTAGATCAGGCCGAAGTTGATCACCTTGGCGACGCGCCGCTGGTCGGCGCCGACTTCATCGGGCGCGACGCCGAAGATCTCGCTCGCGGTCGCCCGGTGCACGTCCTCGCCGGCGGCGAAGGCGGCGAGCAGTCGCGCATCCTGCGACAGGTGCGCCATGATGCGCAGCTCGACCTGCGAGTAGTCGGCGGAGACCAGCAGGCTGCCGGGCGGGGCGACGAAAGCGGTACGGATGCGGCGGCCTTCGGCGGTACGCACCGGGATGTTCTGCAGGTTGGGGTCGTTCGACGCGAGGCGGCCGGTGACCGCCACCGCCTGCGCGTAGCTGGTGTGCACGCGGCCGGTGGTGGCGTTGATCATCTTCGGCAGCTTGTCGGTGTAGGTGCCCTTGAGCTTGGCGAGCTGCCGCGTTTCGAGCAGGATTTTCGGCAGCGGGTAGTCGAGGGCCAGTTCGGAGAGCACTTCCTCGTCGGTCGACGGCGTCCCCGTCGGGGTCTTCTTCTTCACCGGCAGGCCGAGCCGGTCGAACAGGATCTCGGCGAGCTGCTTCGGCGAATTGAGGTTGAACGGTTGCCCGGCGGCGGCATGCGCGCGTTCCTCGAGTTCGAGCAGGCGCTTGCCGATCTCGTGGCTCTGCTGCGTCAGCAGCTCGGCATCGATCAGGATGCCGGTACGCTCCATGCGGAAGAGGACGTCGCGCACCGGTATCTCGATCTCTTCGTAGATCCGCCGCAGGCCGGCGTCGCTGTCGATCTGCGGCTGGAGCTGCTGCTGCAGGCGCAGGCAGAGGTCGGCGTCCTCGGCGGCGTAGGTTGCCGCCTGGTCGATCGCCACCTGCTCGAAGCCGATCTGGTTGACCCCCTTGCCGCAGAGCGCTTCGTAGGGAATCGTCTGCAGCCCGAGGTGGCGGCTGGCGAGCTGGCCGAGGTCGTGCCCGCGGACGCCGTCGCGACCCGATTCGAGGACGTAGGACTGGAGCAGGGTGTCGTGCCGCACGCCGGCGAGGCGGATGCCGTGGTTGGCGAGGACGTGCTGGTCGTACTTGAGGTTCTGGCCGATCTTTGCCCGCGCGGGGTCTTCGAGCCACGGCTGCAGGCGTGCCAGCACGGCGTCCTGCGGCAGTTGCGACGGCGCGCCGGGGTAGCGGTGGGCGAGCGGCAGGTACGCCGCCTCGCCCGGCGCGACCGCCAGCGACAGGCCGACGAGGCGGGCGGCGAAGGGGTCGAGGCTGGTGGTCTCGGTATCGAGCGCGGTCAGCGCACAGTTGCCGATCTTCTGCAGCCAGCGGTCGAAGGCCGGCCAGTCGAGGATGGTCTCGTAGGCCGAACGGTGCGCGCCGTCGACCGCCGCCGGCGTGGCGGTGGGCGGCGTCTCTGCCGGCGCTGCCGCGGCGTCAGCCGCGCCCTGCACCTCGCGCAGCCACGAGCGCATCTCGTAGTGGCGGAACAGCTCGAGCAGCCGCTCGCGGTCGATGGCGCGCGGCTGCAGCTCGGCGAGCGTCAGCGGCAGCTCGAGGTCGCAGCGCACGGTGACCAGACGGCGCGCCAGCGGCAGGAAATCGAGCGCGCGCCGCAGGTTGTCGCCGACGGCACCGCCGATGCCGGCGGCGGCGGCGATCACTCCGTCAAGCGAGCCGTACTGCTGCAGCCAGCGGACGGCGGTCTTCGCTCCCACCTTGTCGACGCCAGGGATGTTGTCGACCGTGTCGCCGACCAGGGCCAGGTAGTCGACGATGCGCCCGGCGGGGACGCCGAAGCGGCTGACGACGCCGGCCTCGTCGAGCGTTTCGTTGCTCATCGTGTTCACCAGTCGCACCAGCGGGCCGACGAGTTGCGCCAGATCCTTGTCGCCGGTGGACACCACCACCTGCATGCCCTGCGCCGCCGCCTGCGTCGCCAGCGTGCCGATGACGTCGTCGGCCTCGACCCCGTCGACGACCAGCAGCGGCCAGCCGAGGGCGGCGATGGCGCTGTGCAGCGGCTCGATCTGGCGCACGAGGTCGTCGGGCATCGGCGGCCGGTTGGCCTTGTAGGGGGCATACCAGTCGTCGCGGAAGGTGCGCCCCTTGGCGTCGAAGACGCAGGCCTTGTAGTCGATTCCCGCCGCCTGATGGTCGCTCTCGAGCCGCCGCAACATGTTGAGCACGCCGTGGAGCGCGCCCGTCGGCTCGCTCTGCGTCGTGCGCAGATCGGGCAGGGCGTGGAAGGCCCGGTAGAGATAGGAGGATCCGTCGACCAGCAGCAGGGTGGGCATGGGCGGGGGCAGGGCAATGAGGGTGGAGGGTCAGCGGGCCTGGCTGTCACGGCGCGTGACATGCAGCATGTCGTGCCGTCGCCAGTGCAGCCGCCACGAATCCTCTGCATTATGGCAGAGTTCGGCGTCCGGCCGCGCCGTCTCGGACGGTGTGCCGGAGTCGCTGGCAGCGCACGATTCTGTACTACAATCAGGGCTGGCCGGTGCCACGCCGGCCAGCCGATCAATCATCCGGAAGACCGCTGATGCGCCGCACCCATGCCTTCCTGGCCATGCTGGCTCTCGCCACGGCGCCAGTGCTTGCCCAGACTCCGCCCGATCTGCAGCCCTTGCCGGCAGTGCCGCCACCACCACCGGAAATGGCGCCGCTCGACGCTGCAATGGAGCCGGAAGTGACGATCGTCCAGCGTGACGGCGACACGGTCGAGGAACACCGGATCGGCGGCAGGCTCTACATGATCAGGGTGACGCCGGCGCACGGGGTGCCGTACATCCTGGTCGACCACCAGGGCGACGGGAATTTCGCGCGGCAGTCGGTCGGCGGCCCACCGATCAGCGTCCCGATGTGGACCATCGGCACCTTCTGAACGGCAGGTCGCCAGTCCTCCTGCCGCTGCCTGCCCGACATCGCCCGCGCCCATGTCGGTGTTCACCGAACTCAGCGCCAGTGCGGCGGCCGCTTGGCTTGAGAACTACTCGCTGGGAACGCTGCAGCGACTCGAAGGAATCGCCGAGGGCGTGCAGAACTCGAACTTCTTCCTCGGTACCAGCGCCGGCGACTACGTACTGACCCTCTTCGAGCAGGTGCCGCACGCCCAGCTGCCGTTCTACACGCAGTTGCTCGTTCATCTGGCGGCGCGCGGAGTCCCGTGCCCGGCACCGGTCGCCAATCGCAACAACGAGTACCTCGGCGAACTCGCGGGCCGGCCGGCGGTGATCGTCAGCCGCCTCGACGGTGCGTCCGCGGCATCCCCGACCCCGCAGCATTGTGCCGCGATCGGCGCTGCGCTGGCCGAACTGCACCTGGCTGCACGATCGTGTCCGCTGCGCCAGCCGCACCCGCGCGGCACGGCCTGGTGTGTCGCGGCAGCCGCGCAGCTCGTTCCGCTTCTGGCTCCCGCTACAGCCGGGCTGCTGGCCGACGAACTGCGGCAGCAGCTGGCCTCACGGCCCGGCAGCCTGCCGCGGGGAATCATCCACGCCGATCTCTTTCGCGACAACGTGCTGTTTGTCGGTGAGCGCGTCAGCGGCCTGCTTGACTTCTATTTTGCCGGTGTCGACGACCTGCTTTTCGACCTGGCAGTGGTGGCCAACGACTGGTGCACCGTTGCCGGTGCCGGAGTCGACGCCGATCGCTGCCGGCTGCTGCTCGCTGCCTACCATCGGCGGCGGCCACTGACTGCCGGCGAACGGGCGGCGTGGCCGATGCTGCTGCGCGCTGCCGCACTGCGCTTCTGGCTCTCGCGCCTGCAGGACCGGCTGCTGCCAAGGCCGGGTGAGGTGGTGACGCAGCGCGATCCGACGGTCTATCAGGACATTCTGCTGGCGCACCGGGCGAGCGACGAGCGCCTGCGAAGCCTCGCGTCGGCCCCCGATGCACGGCTGGCGGATGAAGTGCTGCGTGCTGCGGGTGGCATGGCATGAGTGACGGTTTCCTGCCGCAGGTCAAGGCGCAGTACGAAGCGTTGCCCTATCCACCGCGCGATCCGGAGGAGGAAAGCCAGCGACTGCTGCCCACCTGGCTCGACTCGCTGCCGATGATCAACCACTACTGCTTTGCCGGACAGCAGGATTTCCGCAACCGCTGGCGCGTGCTGGTTGCTGGCGGTGGCACCGGCGACGCGACGATCTACCTGGCGGAACAATTGCGCGCCACCGATGCCGAGATCGTGCACCTCGACCTGAGCGCCGCGAGTATCGCCATCGCCCGCCGGCGGGCCGAGATCCGCGGGCTCGAGAACATCCGCTGGCTGCAGGTGTCGCTGCTCGATCTGCCAGGGCTGGGGCTGGGCGAGTTCGACTACATCAATTGCTCGGGGGTCCTCCACCACCTGGCGGACCCGGATGCCGGCCTGCGCGCATTGCTCGGCGTGCTGGCGGCCGACGGCGCGATCGGCATGATGGTCTACGCGACCTACGGCCGCACCGGGGTCTACCAGATGCAGGAACTGCTGCGGCGGATCAACGGCGGCTGCGAGGGCATCGGGCAGTGCCTCGACAATGCCCGGCAGGTGCTGGCCACCCTGCCGGCGACGAACTGGTTTGCCCGCGGTGAGCAACTGATTTCCGATCATCGGCGCGGTGACGCCGGGATCTACGACCTGCTGCTGCATTCGCAGGATCGCTCGTACACGGTCGAGGAGCTGTACGCGTGGTTGCACGACGCGCACCGTCTGCACATCGAATTCTCCGATGTCGGCCGCGGCCGGGCACCCTACCTGCCGGAGCTGGTGCTGGCGCCGCGGCAGCCGCCGTTCCTCGACGCCGTTGCGCGCCTGCCGCCGCGCCAGCAGCAGTCGATCGCCGAACTGCTCGGCGGCACGCTGGTGACGCACTCGTTCTATCTGTGCCGCGGCGCGCGCGTCGCCCCCTACGGCGACCCGGAGTGCATTCCGTTCTTCTGCCACGAACCGGTCACCGGCCCCGAGCTCTCGGCCATCATCCACCGCAGCACCGATGTTCCCTTCGTCATGCGGCACAGTCATACCGGCATCAGCACGCCGCTGGATGTCGGCCGCTTCGGCAAGTTCATCCTCAAGTACATCGACGGCCGGCGCAGCTTTGCGCAGGTCTTTGCCCTGGTGCGCGGCGAGGAGAAGTTCCGCAGATCGCCGCCGGACGACGAAACGCTGTTCCGCGACTTTGCGCCGCTCTACCGCTTTCTCAACGCCATCGAGCGCCTGTTGCTGACGCGCTGCCGCGCCTGAGGGTGGCAACGACCACCGGCGTCGCTTGCCACGTTCGTTGCGGACCGCTAGCATCTGCTACCCTCTGTCACCAGCGCGAGCCCTCCATGGAGCAATTTCCGATTCCTGCACCGCAGTATGACGGTGCCAGCCGCCGGCTCGAACCGGGCAGCGTGTTCAACTGGTTTCGCCAGGGTTGGGCGATCTTCGCCGTCAACCCGGCCGTCTGGATTGCCATGATGGTCATCGTGATCGTCATCTACGTCGGGCTGGCGATCGTCCCCGTGATCGGCTACCTGGCAGCGTATCTGCTCACCCCATTGCTGGCGGCGGGCATGCTGCTCGGCTGTCGCAAGGCGGCCAACGAGCAAGCGCTCGAGATCGGCGACCTGTTTGCCGCTTTCAAGAGCAACGCCGGTCCGTTGCTGACGCTTGGCGTCTTCTACATGCTGGCGATGCTGCTGCTCTTCCTGCTGGTCTTCCTGTTCCTTGGTGGCGGCGTTGCCGGCGGCCTGGCGCTGGCAAACCCGCTTGGCGCAGGCATCGCCCTCGCTGGCGTTGCTGTCGCCAGCATCCTCTGGGTGCTGCTGTCGCTGCTGATCGTCATGGCCGTCTGGTTCGCGCCGGCGCTGGTCGTGTTCAACGGCATGGCTCCGGCTGCCGCGCTCAAGGCCAGCTTTCACGCCTGCGCGAGGAATCTTCCCAGCTTTCTCGTCTACGCACTGCTGACCATGGTCCTTTGTTTCTTCGCCGCATTGCCGCTCGGCCTCGGGTTTCTGGTCCTCGGACCGGTTCTCGCCGGCTCCGTGTATGCTTCGTATCGCGATACCTTCATGACTGCCTGAACGGCCAAAAACAATGCAAGCACTGACTCTTCCCGCGGCGCAAGGATGGCGCTGGCTCACCGATGGCTTCCGCATCTTTCGCAAGGGTCACGTCATGCTGACGTTCCTCGTCGTCAGCTACTGGCTGCTGATGGCGCTGGTCAATATGCTGCCGGTCATCGGCTCGGTGGTCACGACCCTGTGCATCCCGGCGTTCTCGGTCAGCCTGATGAACGTCTGTCGCAACATCGAGCGATCTCTCCCGGTCACGCCGCAACTCCTGTTCTCGGGATTTCGCAGCAACCAGCGTGCGCTGCTGGTGCTCGGTGCCGTCTACCTGGCGGCGACGGCCGCCATTCTGGTGGTCTCGGCGCTTGCCGACGGTGGCGCACTGATGGCCATGATGCTGCTGGGCACAAAGCCGGCGGACGATGTGCTGGCGAGTGGCGACATCCTCTTCGCAGCGCAGATCGCGCTGCTGCTGCTCTGCCCGCTGGTCATGGCCTACTGGTATGCGCCGGTTCTTGCCGGCTGGCATTCCCTGCCGCCGGCCAAGGCGCTGTTTTTCAGCTTCGTCGCCTGCGCACGCAACTGGCGCGCCTTTCTTGTCTACTCGCTGGCCCTCGTCGTCGCCGCCGTCGTCCTGCCGGCGCTGTTGCTGGGCGCCCTGGGCACGCTGCTGCAACTCGGCGCGCAGCTGGTCGCCGCGGGGATGACCGTCCTCGTCCTTCTCGTCGTCGCGCCGACGGTCTTCGCCAGCTTCTACGTCAGTTATCGCGACGTCTTCGTCAGCGCCGGCGACAGCGATGCCTGAGGGGGTCGGCGAGGAGGGCCCGCTGGGAATTTTCGGGGGTACCTTCGATCCGGTGCACTACGGCCATCTGCGTCTCGCCGAAGAAGCTGCCAGCGCCCTCGAGCTGGCAGCAATCCGCTGGATTCCGGCAGGGCAGCCGGCGCTGCGCGATACGCCGCGGGTGACAGCCGGGCAGCGGCTGGCGATGGTTCGCCTGGCCACCGCCGACAACCCGCGCTTCGAGGTCGATGCGAGCGAGGTGACGGCCGCACGGCCGAGCTACACCGTGCCGACCCTGGAACGTCTGCGCTCGGCGGCGCATTGCGGTGGCCGCCGCTCGCTCGTCCTGCTGCTCGGTGCCGACGCCTTTGCCGCACTGCCGGGCTGGCATCGCTGGCAGTCACTGTTCGCGCTGGCGCATCTCGCCGTCGCTCATCGCCCGGGCTTTCCGCTCGACCGGGCGCAGTTGCCGCCGGAACTGGCCGCATCCTGTCGCGATCGCTTCTGCAGCACCCCGGCTGAGCTCGCCGCGGCACCCGCCGGGCGTGTCGTCACCTTTGCGATGACGCAACTGGCGATCTCGGCGACGCGTGTTCGCCAGTTGCTGGCGAGCGGCGAGAGCGTCCGCTATTTGCTGCCCGATCAGGTTATCGCTTATATTCGGAGCCATCATCTTTACCCGGAGCACTGAGCTGCCAATGAAACTTGCCGATCTCGAGAAGCTGGTCGTCGCTGCGCTCGACGACATCAAGGGCCGCGACATCGAGGTCATCGATACCAGCCGCCTGACTTCGCTCTTCGATCGCATGGTCATTGCCTGTGGCGACTCGAACCGTCAGGTCAGGTCGCTGGCGCGCAACGTGCAGGAGAAGGTGAGCGCGGCCGGTGGCAATGTCCTTTCCTGCGAAGGCGAGGAAGTGGGCGAGTGGATCCTCGTCGATCTCGGTGACATCATCGTCCACGTCATGCAACCGGCGGTCCGCAGCTATTACAACCTGGAGGAATTGTGGGGCGGCAAGGGTCCGCTGCGCGTTCGCCAGGCGAGCCGCCAGGTTGCAGAGGCCAGCCTCGGCGAGGAATGAGGCTGGCCATCCTGGCCGTCGGGCACAAGCCCCCCGCCTGGGTGAGCGCAGGCTGCGCCGAGTATCTCAAGCGCATGCCGCGCGAGCTGCCGCTGTCGGTGATCGAGGTCCGACCCGAGGGGCGTGGTTCGAAAAGCCGCGAACAACTGCTGGCCGCCGAGCGAACACGCCTGCTGGCGGTCCTGCAGGGTTTTCGCCGGATCGTCGTTCTCGACGAGCGCGGTGCCGACCTCGGTACGCTGGGCCTGGCGCAGCGTCTCGCCGGCTGGATGCAGTGTGGGGGCGACACCGCCTTCGTCATTGGCAGTGCCGACGGCGTCGACGAGGCGCTGAAACAGCAGGCCGACGAGATCATTCGCCTCTCGAGCCTGACCTTGCCGCACGCGCTGGCGCGCCTGCTGCTCTGCGAGCAGCTCTATCGCGCTTGCAGCGTGGTTCGTAACCACCCCTACCATCGCGAGGGCTGAAGTGGCTGCCGGCCTGTTGCAGCAGCGCGTCCATCTCGCTTCGCGCAGCCCTCGCCGGCGCGAGTTGCTGGCTCAGATCGGCGTCGCCTTCGACACCATCAGCTTCCGCAGTGCGCCGCGCGAAGACGCGGCGGTCGACGAGACGCCGCTGCCCGGCGAAGACCCGCGGCACTACGTCGAACGGCTGGCGCGCAGCAAGGTGGCGCACGGCTGCGAGCTTGTCGGCCGGCGACGCCTGCTGCCGCAACCGGTTCTCGCTGCCGACACGACGCTGGAACTGGCTGGCGAGCTGATCGGCAAGCCGGCTGATGCCGATGAGGCATGTCGCATTCTGCAGCGTCTGTCGGGGCGAAGTCATCGCGTGCTGACTGCCGTGGCCGTCGCTTTCGACGGTCAAGTCGAGCTCGCGCTCTCCGACAGCGAAGTGCGATTTCGCGCCCTCGACGAAGGCGAAATCCGGCGCTACGTTGCCAGCGGCGAGTCGCTGGACAAGGCGGGTGCCTACGGCATCCAGGGTCGCGCCGGGATGTTCGTCGAGTATCTGGGCGGCAGCTACTCGGGAGTCATGGGGCTGCCGCTGTGCGAGACGGCGCAGTTGCTCAAGCGCTGCGGCTGCTTGCCGTAGGCGGCGGCGACAGGGGGGCGACGGTGCCGGCGATCCGCCATCCAGACGAGCTCGAATCGCGGGTCGTTGCCGAGCGGATCGGCATGGTCTATCGACTCACGCCGCACACGCTGGCGATGTCGGTGATCGGCTCGACGCTGATCCTGGTGGTCCTCTGGCAGTCGGCACCCCGAGCACTGCTGCTCGCCTGGTATGCAACGCACCACCTCGTGACGCTGGCGCGTTATCTGTCGATACGCGCCTATCGCCGTGCCGATCCACCGGCGGCCGAGGCGCCGATCTGGGGGCGGCGTTTCGTCATCGGCACGAGCTGCGCCGGTGTCGTCTGGGGCTGTTGCGGTACCCTGCTCTTCCCGGCCGCAGGGGATCCCTCCCAGTTCTTCGTCGGCATGTTCCTGGTGGGCGTCGCCGCGACCGGCATGTTCACCCTTTCTGCCTACTTCTGGTCCTTTCTTTCCCTGTCTGGCCTGACCCTGGTGCCGATGGCGCTGTTCCTTCTGGCGTCGGGCAATCCGGGGATGCAGGTTCCCGGCGCGGCGACCTTCCTCTTTCTCTACATCGTCCTGTCCAACGCCCGTCGCTTTGAACGAATCACGAGCGAGTCGATCCGCCTGCGCCTCGAACTCAGCGAAGCCAAGGTCGCCGCCGAGGCGGCCAGCAACGCCAAGTCGCAGTTTCTCGCCAACATGAGCCACGAGATCCGGACGCCGATGAATGGGGTCCTCGGCATGGCAGAACTCCTGCTCGCAACGCCGCTGTCGGTCGAACAGAGAAGCCGCCTCGATACCCTGCACCGTTCCGCGCGCAATCTGCTGGACGTGATCAACGATGTCCTCGACTTCTCGAAGATCGAAGCCGGCAAGCTCGACCTGCGCCCGGGCGACTTCGATCTGCTGCAGACCGTGGACGAGATCTGCGGCAGTCTTGCCACCGCTGCCGGCAGCAAGGGGCTGCTGCTCTCGACCGCCGTTGAGCCCGACGTGCCGAGGTTCGTCAACGGCGACGGCGCGCGCCTGCGCCAGGTACTCATCAACCTGGTCGGCAACGCAATCAAGTTCACCGACAGCGGCAACATCGTCGTTTCGCTTGCCCGCAGCGACGAGCGACGGCTCCGCTTTGCCGTACAGGATACGGGCATCGGCCTGACGCCAGCGGAGTGCGAGCAGATCTTCGCTGCCTTTGCCCAGGCTGACGCCTCGAACACCAGGCGCCACGGCGGCACCGGTCTCGGTCTCGCGATCTCGAAGCGGCTCGTCACCCTCATGGGCGGAATCATCGGTGTCGATAGCCTGCCCGGCCGGGGCTCGACGTTCTGGTTCGAGATCCCTCTGCTCGCGGTACAACCGCCATCAACCGATGCGCCCGGGTCGGCGGCCGCGTCGGCTGCCGTCAGGCGGCTCCATGCTCATGTGCTGCTGGTTGAAGACAACCCGGTCAACCAACTGGTCGCCCAGGCCTTTCTCGAGGTGCTCGGTCTGCAGGTGACGCTCGCGGAAAACGGACGGCAAGCCGTCGAACGCTGGCGCGCACAGCGCTTCGATCTCATCCTGATGGACTGCCAGATGCCGGAACTCGACGGCTTCGACGCGACACGGCAGATCCGCGCTGGCGAGCAGGCGGCCGCGGCGGCCGGGAAGGCAGGAATTCCGATCATCGCCCTGACGGCGAATGCCTTCGAAGCGGACCGCGAACGCTGCCTGGCCAGCGGCATGAACGACTTCATCGCCAAGCCCTTCACCCAGGGCGAACTGTATCGGACCCTTTCCCGCTGGATCTGAGGCGCGCCTGCTACGGCGTGGCGGCGGCCTTCACCGCCGGAACCGCCTGCTGCCGTTCGCCAGGGTCGCCACTTCCCACTGCTGCAAGCAGCCGGGCGCGCTGCCGCGGCTCGCTGCTGCATGGCGCGCGCCCACTTAAGAGCTTGTTAAGGATCGCTCGCTAAGCTCTGAACACTTACTCAGAGGATTCCTGTCATGCAGACAGCCCGACGCGACGTGTTCGACAGCCAGTGCGAGGCGATTACCGTCACCCATGCCGAGATCGGCTCGCCCCGCCGCGAGCAGGCCGAATCCTTCATCCGCACGGTCTTCGCCCGCCACCATGCCGCCGATGTCACCTCCTTCGCCCCCAATCTGATGCTCTTCGAGCAAGAACGGCGGATCGTCGCCGCGTGCGGCTGGCGGCCGGCTGCTGCCGAGGCCCTGTTCCTCGAATGTTATCTCGAGCAACCGATCGAGCAGGCAATGGCCGGTCTGGCGCAACAGCCGGTTCGCCGCGAGGAGATCGTCGAAGTCGGCAATCTCGCTGCCGAGAAGCCGGGCGGCACGATACAGGTGGTGTTGAGGCTGACTGCTCACCTCGATCGCCTGGGCTACAAGTGGCTCGTCTTTACCGCCACGCGCGAGCTGATCGGCATCCTGAACCGCCTCGGCCTGCCGGCACTGGCGCTGGCGCCGGCAGATCCACAGCGTCTTGGCGAGGCCGCCGGAACCTGGGGCAGTTACTACAGCACGCAGCCGATCGTCGTCGCCGGTCGCATCCGCACGGCGCTGGCACGAGTCGGGCGGCGCGCATGAGTGGTGGCAATCCACCGCAGCGGCGCGGGGCGCGCCTGTTCGCAGCGCTGTCTGCACGCCCACCCGAAGCGGTCGTCGTGCGCGGCGACAGCGAGATCTGGCAGGCGGCCCAGCTTCTTGACGCCGTCGACTCGCTGGCCAGTGGCCTTGCCGGCACGCGCGTGCTGGCGGTGCTCGCGGACAACGGGCCGGCGTGGGTGATCGCCGATCTCGCGACCCTGCGCGCCGGCATCGTCCATCTGCCGCTGCCGGGGTTCTTCAGCCAGTCGCAGCTCGCGCACGCCCTGACGCAGACCGGCGCCGACACGGTGCTCACCGACCAGCCGGCGCGGATCGTCGACCTGGGTCTCGGCTTTGCCGTCATCGGCCAGGCGAACGGCCTGATGAGAATGTGGCGATCGACGGCAGAACGGCCGCTGCCGCCGACAACCGCCAAGATTTCCTTCACTTCCGGCAGCACCGGTGCGCCCCGGGGCGTCTGCCTCAGTGCAGCGGGTCTCCTCGACACCGCCGTGGCCGTTGCCGGGCGTCTCGCCGATCTGGCGATCGGACGTCATCTGGCCGTCCTGCCGCTGTCGCTGCTGCTTGAGAACAGCGCCGGCCTGCACGCGCCGCTGCTGCTGGGCGCCGAGATTTGCGTCGCCGGCCTGCAGACGCTCGGCTGGCGCGGCATGGCGGGGTTCGATCCCGTGGCACTGCAGCAGACGGTCGTCGCGAGCGGCGCCAACAGCCTGATCCTGGTCCCCGAGTTGCTCAAGATGTGGACGCTGTACCTGGCTGCGAGCGGACAGGTGGCTGCGTCCGACATGCGTTATGTTGCTGTCGGCGGCGCGCGCGTCGCGCCGGCGCTGCTGGCCCGGGCGCGTGCGCTCGGTCTGCCGGCCCATCAGGGCTACGGATTGACCGAATGCGGTTCGGTGGTCAGCCTCAACCGCCCCGGCGACGATGGCGACGGTGTCGGACGCCCGTTGCCGCATGTCCGCGTGCGCATCGCCGATGGCGAAATCATGGTCGGCGGGCGCGCCTTTCTCGGCTACGTCGGCGAGGAGCCGTCGCTGCCGGCAACGGCGCCGGCAGGGGTGGAGTTCGCTACCGGCGACCTCGGTCGGCTCGATGGCGATGGCCACCTGCACCTCGGGGGTCGCAGCAAGAACCTGCTGATCACTTCCTTCGGTCGCAACGTCGCGCCGGAGTGGGTCGAGTCGCTGTTGCTGGCCGAGCCGGCTATCGCCCAGGCGGTGGTCGTCGGCGACGGCATGCCCTGGCTCTCTGCGCTGCTGGTGGCGACTCCGGGCGCCGATGGTGGTGCGCTGGCGGCCGCGGTCGAGCGGGTCAACGCCAGCTTGCCGGATTACGCGCGCATCGTCGGCTGGCTGCCGGCGGCGCCCTTCGGCATTGACAACGGGCTCGCGACCGGCAACGGACGGCCGCGCCGCAGTGCCATTCATCGTCACTACGCCGCCGAGCTGGCGGCACTCCATCGAACGAGGGAAGCAAGCGATGTCCTTTCATGAACAACTGATTGCCGCCACCGTCACCGAGCGCGCGCGCCTTCTGGCCGCGCCGGTGATCGCCGATTGCCTGCAGGGCCGGGTCAGCCTTGGCAGCTACCTCGCCTTTCTCGGGCAGGCTTACCATCACGTGCGGCAGACGACCCCCCTGCTGATGACACTCGGCGGCCGGCTGCCGGAGAGGCTGTCCTGGCTGCGGCGGCCGGTCGCCGAGTACATTGACGAGGAAATCGGCCACGAGGAATGGATTCTCAACGACATTGCCGCTGCCGGTGGCGATGCCGACGCGGTGCGTGCCAGTCAGCCGGACCTGCCTGCCGAGCTGATGGTGGCCTATGCCTACGACCTGCTTCACCGCGGCAACCCGGCGGCATTCTTCGGCATGGTGTTCGTGCTCGAGGGCACCAGCGTCGCGCTCGCCCTGCAGGCAGCCGACCGCATCCAGCAAAGCCTCGCGCTGCCCGACGCCGCGTTCACCTACCTGCGCTCGCACGGGACGCTGGACCGCGAGCACACCATGCATCTTGCCCGGCTGCTGGCGCGGATGACAGCGGCCGACCAGGCCGATGTCGTGCATGGCGCGCGCGTCTTCTACAAACTCTACGGCGACGTTTTTCGTGCCCTGCCGAGCGTCGAGGAAGCGGCCGCATGCAACTGAACAACGCCCGCATCCTCCTCACCGGCGCCAGTGGTGGTCTCGGTCAGGAACTCGCCCGGCAACTGGCCGCCACGGGTGCCGCGTTGCTGCTCGCCGGCCGTGACCAGAGCCGCCTGCGGTCGCTGAGCACCTCGCTGGGTGGCGCTGCCGCGTGCGTCAGTGGCGACCTCGGCCGGCCGGCCGGCGTGGCCGCACTGGCGGCCGCTGCGCGCGACTTCGAGGTCAATGTGCTGATCAACAATGCCGGTGTCGGCGCCTTCGGCCTGCTCGAGACGCAGGAGTGGAGCACCGTCGAGGAAGTGCTGGCGACCAACCTCGAAGGACCGATCCATCTCACTCATGCCTTGCTTCCCTGGCTCAAGGCACAGCCGCAGGCGGCGATCGTCAACATCGGGTCGACCTTCGGCAGCCTGCCGTTTCCCGGCTTCGTCGCCTACTCGGCGGCGAAGGCGGGTCTGCGTGGCTTTTCGCAGGCGCTCCGTCGCGAACTCGCCGATTCGCTCGTCGCCGTCATCCATGTCGCACCACGGGCGATCGATACGCCGCTCAACAGCGCCGCGGTCAACGCGCTGAATCAGGCGCTGAAGAACCACAGCGACTCTGCCGAGGAGGTTGCACGGCAGATCGTCGCCGCGCTCCGCCGCGGCGACGGGGAGCACCATTTCGGCTTTCCGGAACGATTTTTCGCCTGGCTCAACGGCGTCGCTCCATCGTTGATCGACCGCGCCCTGAGCGGCAAGCTGGCGATCGTCAAACAGCACAGCCCATCATCCTGAACCGCACTGAAAGGACCATTCCAATGAACATCACGCTTGCCGTCGGCAGGTTTCTGGCCCTGCTCGCTTTTCTTTCCTTCGGCCCGCTGGCGGCCGCCAACACGCCCGAGGATCTCATCCGGCCGATTCAGGAGCAGTGGGCCGAGATCAAGTATCGGCAGCCCGAGAAACAGCAGGCCGAGAGCTATCATGCCTTGGCCGTGCAGGCACACCGGATCGTCGAGGCGAACCCCAGGATGCCCGAAGTGCTGATCTGGGAAGGCATCGTCCTGTCCAGCGAAGCGGGTGCCAAGGGCGGTCTGGGGGCCCTGTCGCTGGCGAAGGAGGCCAGGCAGCGGCTTGACGAGGCGCTCAAGCTCAATGACAAGGCGCTGAACGGGTCCGCGTACACCAGCCTGGCGACGCTTTATGCGAAGGTGCCCGGGTGGCCGGTTGGTTTTGGCGACAAGGAGCGTGCCGAGGAGTACTTCCGGAAGGCGCTGGCGATCAACCCTGACGGTATTGACCCGAACTTCTTTTACGGCGAGTATCTGGCCGACCGTGGCCGGCCGGCCGAAGCGCTGCCCTACCTCGAGAAAGCGTTGAAGGCGCCGCCCCGCCCCGGGCGCGAACTCGCCGACAGTGGCAGGCGCCAGGAGATTCAGGCGTTGCTGGCAAAGCTGAAGAAGGAAAACAGGTAATTGCGCATTCTGCTCGTTGAAGATGACGCCCTGCTTGGGGACGGCATCCGCGCCGGTCTGAAACTGGCGGGTTACACGATCGACTGGGTGCGCGATGGCGAGGCAGCGCGCCTGGCGCTCCTCGATCACGCGTATCAGGCGTGCGTGCTCGATCTCGGCCTGCCCAGGCGTGGCGGTCTGTCGGTGCTGCAGGACCTGCGCGAGCGAGGAAATCCGCTGCCGGTACTGATCCTGACCGCGCGCGACAGCAGCGCCGACAAGATCGCCGGGCTCGATGCCGGAGCGGACGATTACCTGACCAAGCCCTTCGATCTGCCGGAACTGCAGGCCCGACTGCGGGCGCTGCTGCGCCGGGCTGGCGGTACGACGACGCCGACCCTTGAGCACGCGGGGGTGGTGCTCGACCCGGCCAGCAAGCGGGTGACCAGGAATGGCGAGGCGGTGAGCCTGTCGGCGCGCGAATACACCCTGTTGCTCGATCTGCTCAGGCACAAGAGCCACATCCGCACCCGCAGCCAGCTCGAGGAAAGCCTCTATTCCTGGGGCGAGGAAACCGGCAGCAATACCGTCGAGGTCTATATTCACCACCTGCGCAAGAAGCTGGGGGCGGACTTCATTCGCACGGTGCGCGGTTTGGGTTACCAGCTCGGCGGTCCAGCCTGATGGCCAGGTCGCTGCAGAGCGTACGCCTGCAGTCGTTGCGCTGGCGCCTTCTGCGCACGGTTTGCGTCGCTTCGCTGTGCGGGCTGGCGATGACCGCCATGATGAGCTACTGGCAGGCGCAGCACGAGGCAGAGGAGCTGATGGACGGGCACCTGGCACAGTCCGCCAGGCTCCTGCTGGCGCTGGTGCGCGACAACGAGGCCCACCTCACCGACCTGGCGACACGACTGGCAACGGTGCGGAGCAGCGAGGAGAACCTCTACGAACCGCCGCTCGAGTTCCAGATCGGCGGCGCCGAAGGAGCGCTGCTGCTGCGCTCGGAACACGCACCGCGGGCCGATCTGTCGGCTCCTCCGGGCTACACGGTCATCGAACACGACGGCCAGCCGTGGCGGCTCCTGAATCTTGTCGCCAGTTCGGGCGATTACCGCGTCCAGGTCGGTCAGTCGATCGTGCTGCGTGACCGAGCGGCGCTTGAGGTGGCCGTTCAGACCGTCCTGCCGATCGTCCTGATGTCGCCGCTGCTGCTGTTGCTGCTCTACTACTCGGTGCGCCGTGGGTTGAAGCCGCTCGACGACCTGGCTTCCGACGTCGCCGCGCGTTCGCCGGAAAACCTCATGCCGCTGGCCAGTCGGAGCGCACCAAGCGAAGTGCAGCCACTGGTTGCGGCACTCAACCGCCTGTTGTTCCGGCTGCGGGATACCCTCGACAACGAACGCCGCTTCACTGCCGATGCCGCGCACGAGTTGCGCACGCCGCTGGCAGTCGTCAGGATTCAGGCGCAGGTCGCACAGCTCACCGCCGATGACGACGATCGGCGGCACGCTCTCGACCAGATCCTCGCCGGTACCGACCGCGCGACGCGGGTGGTCGAGCAGTTGCTCCGCCTGGCGCGTCTCGACCCGCTGGCACAACTGCCGACGCCTTCCGGGATCGACCTTGCCGTGCTTGCACGGCGGGTGCTCGATGCAACGCAGATCCCCGGCGACGGGCGCAGCATCAGTCTGCAGACACGCGGGACGCCGCTGGTGGTCAGCGGTGACGCCGAATTGCTCGAGATCGTGCTGCGCAACCTGCTCGACAACGCGCTGCGCTACACTCCCGGGAAGACGCAGATCACCGTTTTTGCCCGCCGCGAGAATGGTGATCTGTCTCTCGGCGTCGCTGACGATGGGCCGGGGGTCGCAGCGGAGGAACTGCCGCGACTTGCCGAGCGCTTCTATCGCGGCAGCGAGGCCAGCAGCGACGGCAGTGGCCTCGGGCTGGCCATCGCGCAGAGGATCGCGGAGTTGCACGGCGCGCTCTTCGAGGTGGCGAATCTCGATGGCGGCGGTTTCGAGGCGCGTTTGCGCTGGCCGGGCACGGCGGCTGCGGGGCAGCAGGCGCGGTGAGCCGGCCCGCTCAGGGTCAGGCCGTCGGCAGCCGTTCTTCCATCCCCACGCTCTGTGGTCGCCGAGCGGGGCAGCCTGCCGGGTGCCCCGACGCAAACCGGCGACGGCCGTGGTCGCCGCCGCGCGCGTGTTAGAATCGCGCCCCGATCCAGGTCACCCAGCCGCGATGTCTGTTCTCAATCCCCAGCAACGGGAAGCGATCCGCTACCTCGACGGGCCCTTGCTGGTCCTGGCGGGCGCCGGCTCGGGCAAGACGCGGGTGATCACCGAGAAGATCGTCTACCTCATCGAGTCCTGCGGGCTGCAGCCGAGGAACATCGCTGCGATCACCTTCACCAACCGGGCGGCGCATGAAATGCAGCAACGCGTCGGTCGGTTGCTCGGCGGGCGTTCGGCGACCGGTCTGGTCATTTCCACCTTCCATGCTCTTGGCGTCCGCATTCTGCGCGAGGAAGCTGCGGCAATCGGCTACAAGCCGGCGTTCTCGATCCTTGATGCGGCTGATTGTCTCGCCATCCTGACCGAGCTTGCAGGCAGCGTCGACAAGGCAGTTGCCCGCCGCCTGCAGTGGCAGATTTCGAGCTGGAAAAGCGCTCTCGTGTTGCCCGAGCAGGCGGCGCGGCTTGCCGGCGATGAGGGCGAGGTGCGTGCTGCGAGTGCTTACGCAAGTTACGCGACAACTCTGCGCGCCTACCAGGCAGTCGATTTCGACGACCTGATCGCCTTGCCCGTGCGCTTGCTGCAGACGCAGCCGGCGCTGCGCGACAAGTGGCAGAACCGACTGCGTTACCTGCTGGTCGACGAGTACCAGGACACCAATGCCGGCCAGTACACACTGCTCCGGCTGCTGACGGGGCAGCGGGCTGCCTTCACTGCCGTTGGCGATGACGATCAGTCGATCTATGGCTGGCGAGGTGCCGACATGGCCAATCTGCGCAGTCTGCCGAGCGACTATCCGAACCTGAAAGTGATCAAGCTGGAGCAGAACTACCGTTCGACGGGACGCATCCTCAAGGCCGCCAACACATTGATCGCCAACAACGAGAAGCTGTTCGACAAGAAACTGTGGTCGGAGCTGGGTCCGGGCGATCCGATCACGGTCAGCGCCTGCGCGAATCAGGACAGGGAAGCCGAGACAGTCGTCATGAAGCTGCAGGCTCACCGTTTCGAGCATCAGGGCCGCTTCAGCGATTACGCGATCCTGTATCGCGGCAACTTCCAGGCGCGTGCTCTCGAACAGTTCCTGCGCAACCAGCGCATTCCCTATCGCCTGTCGGGCGGCCAGTCGTTCTTCGACAGGACCGAGATCCGCGACATCGCTGCCTATCTGCGGCTGCTTGCCAACACCGATGACGATCCGGCGTTCATTCGTGCGGTCAGCACACCGCGGCGTGGGGTTGGCAGCAGCACGCTGCAGGCTCTGGGCGAGTATGCCGGCGAGCGCCATCTGCCGCTCTTCAGCGCTGCTTTCGAACAGGGTTTCGCGCAGCGGGTGCAGGCGCGGCAGCTCGCGCCACTGCTCGACTTCGCCGGTTTCGTCCTGCGCCTGCAGCAGCGCGCCGGCCGCGAACCGGCAGCGTCGGTGATCAGTGACCTGCTGGCCGGGATCGCCTACGAGGAGTGGCTGTGCGCCCAGGAGGAGGTACGTGCGGCGCGCGCCAAGTGGGAGAACGTGCGCGAGCTGTGCGACTGGCTGGGCAGGAAGGCAGAGGAGGAGGGGAAGACGCTGCTCGAGGTGACGCAGGCCATTGCGCTGATCAGCATGATCGAGAAGGATGATGGCGATGCCGACGTCGTCCAGCTGTCGACGCTGCATGCGGCCAAGGGTCTCGAGTTCAAGCACGTCTTCCTGATCGGCGTCGAGGAAGGCGTCCTGCCGCACCGGGAAGCGCAGGCGGAAAATCGCCTCGACGAAGAGCGCCGCCTGATGTACGTCGGTATCACCCGCGCGCAACGGTCGCTGCATCTCAGCTACGCCGAGAAACGCCAGCAGGGACGGCAGCTGATCAGCAGCGAAGCTTCACGCTTCATTGGCGAAATGGGTCGCGAAGACATGCGCTTTGCCGGCGGCACGGGTGACGACGTACCCGACAAGGCGGGTGGTGCGCAGCGTCTCGCCGCCCTCAAGGCGCTGCTGGGCAAGGCCCGGTAGCTTCGTTCCGCAAGCGCATCACGGCGCGTTACAGCACGTTACCCAACTCCTGACATCGAAGCGGCAGACCGCCGCGTTGATCGCTGCAAGGCCGCAGGATAATCAGACATTCCCCCCGAGTGGCCGAGCAAACCCCAATCAAATCAAGGAGATCATCATGCTGAAGAACATCATCGCCATCGCCATCGCCGCCGCTTTCGGTACCGCCGCCTTTGCCCAGGGCACCGCCACCAGCCCGGCGAAACCGGTTGACATGGCCAAGCCGGCAGCCCAGGTCGCAGCCGCGCCAGCTCCTGCCGTCGCCACTCCGGCTGCGGCTGCCGGCAGCGCGGCGACCCCGGCCAAGACCGAAGCCGTCGCGGTAGACAAGACGACGCATGCGAAACCGCAGGCGAAGAAGACCGAGGCTGCTCCCGCCGTGACGACGCCCGCTCCGGCCGCCACCACCGGTTCCGCTCCGGCAGCAGGCAAGTAACGACATCGGCGCCACAAGCGCCGTTGTACGGCAGCGGCGCTGACTGCGAGCACGAGGAAGAAGGAGGCCGCTGGCCTCCTTCTTCCTGCTCCCCAGGCCGAGTCTACTTGGCGAGGCCGACGAGATGTTCCACTGCTGCCTTGATCTCGCCCTCGGTGAGATCGGCGCCACCTCCCTTCGGTGGCATGGCGCCCTTGCCGTTGGTGACGCTCGTGATCATCGCGGCGGTCCCCGTGGCGATGCGTGGTGCCCAGGCAGCCTTGTCGCCCGCCTTCGGCGCGCCGGCCGCGCCGCTGGCGTGACAGGCCATGCAGACCGACTGGTAGACCGTTGCCCCGTCGCGTGGCTTGCCATCGGACTTGGCGGCCGCCTTCGCCAGCTCCACCTTCGCCACCGGCTGGATGCGCGCGTCGGCGTCATCCGCAGAGCGGGGCATGACCTGACCCTTGCCGATCAGGGACAACGGCCAGATGACGACGATCAGGACGATCGCGACGACGATGGTGACCACGAGAATCAAACGCGAGGAGGATTGCTGCTGAGCCATACCAAGTCCTTAGTGGTGTGCTGGTCAAAGCCGGTATTCTACCGCCGTTTGGCGCCCTCCAGAAGTGCTCGCGGGCTGGACTAGCCGGTACAAACCGGTTAAGCTTGCGGCCCTGCACGCGCCCGTAGCTCAGTTGGATAGAGTACTGCCCTCCGAAGGCAGGGGTCGGACGTTCGAATCGTCTCGGGCGTGCCACGAATTCAATCGCTCAGGTGGTCATGGCAGGGCCTGCCGGAGCCTGTACGGAATCCCGACGAATCCCGACGGAATCCGGCCCTGCAGAGCGACCACCAGTCCCTTCCCGAGAACCGCGGCGGCAACCGTGATCCCCCTTGCTGTCGGCTCGCGTGGCAGGCGGCAAGGGGCAGGCGGACGCTCCGCACCAGCGGCCTCGCGGCCGCGGCTCAATGGCCGAGCGAGCTGACGACCTGCGAGAACGTCTGAGCGATCTCTTCGGTTGAGGATGTGAGGCCGAGCTGCCGATCGATCTGCGACAGCGAGAAGACGCCGCAGAGCACGTGGTGGTCTTCCTCGTCGTGGTCCACGACCAGACAGAATGGCGAGCCCAGCTCGCGCAGGGCAGCGAGGACGTTGCCCACCCGGGCCGAGCTGACGTCGCGCAGGTGCATCACCTCGGCGTCGTCATGCTTGCTGATCATCACGTCACCGACCACCAGTTCGGCGGGTTTGATGCCCAGTCGGTGCGCCGCGGCCAGCGGCCGGTGACCCCTCGTTCCTGCCTCGGTGATGATGCCCAGGAGATGTCTCTGCTCGTCGGCCACCAGCAGGTAGTGCGCCTGGCTGATTGCCATCAGCTTGTTGGCGTCTTCCAACGAGGTGTCGCGTGTGACGGTGATCGGTGGCAGGCGCTGGAAATCGGTCATCACCGACAGTGCCGGCGAATGGATATCGACCGACGGGCGGGCAGCCGCCTTCGGCAGGTAACAGGGAACGCCCCTCTGGAGTCGGGTCCACGGCAGGGGCTTGAAGCGCGTATCGGGCATGTTCGGGTTCCTCCGGGGTCGGTGATCGCAGGAGCATTAGAGCACCGATGTTTGTTCACTGGCAAGCGTGCCGCGCGTCGTCTGGCAACCCGCCCGGCGGCCTTGGCGGTGCGCGCGCCGGGGCGCTGCCAGCCGCTGCCGCGGGCAGGCCAGGGCGGTCGATGCGCAGCCAGAATTGCGTCGGGCGAGTGTTGAAGGTAGTATCCGTGCCGCGCGCCGCATGATGGTCGGGATCCCGTCATCGTGCCGCTCAGGTGGCCCAGTGCGAACGGCACGGCAACGTTCCACCGCGGAGGCGAGCCGGCCCCTGGCTCGGGTCCGCCCATCAACTGCAACTTCCTCGACCGTTCCCAGAATGATTTCCGGCTTACTCAAGAAGATTTTCGGCAGCCGCAATGACCGGCTGATCAAGCAGTACATGCAGGTCGTGCGCAAGATCAACGCGCTCGAGGCGGCGACCAGTGCGCTGTCCGATGATGCACTGCGGGACAAGACGGCGCATTTCAAGGAGCGGGTCGCCAATGGCGAGACGCTGGATGCCTTGCTGCCGGAGGCCTTCGCCGTCGTCCGTGAGGCCGGCAAGCGAGCCCTCGGCATGCGCCACTTCGATGTCCAGCTGATCGGTGGCATGGTCCTGCACGATGGCAAGATCGCCGAGATGCGCACCGGCGAGGGCAAGACGCTGGTAGCGACGCTCGCTTCCTACCTCAATGCGCTGTCCGGCAGTGGGGTGCACATCGTTACCGTCAATGATTACCTCGCCAATCGGGACGCCGAGTGGATGGGGCGTCTGCATCGTTTCCTCGGCCTCACGGTCGGGGTGAACCTGTCGCAGATGCCGCACGAGGAGAAGCAGGCGGCCTACGCCGCCGACATCACCTATGGCACCAACAACGAGTTCGGTTTCGACTATTTGCGCGACAACATGGTCTATTCGGCCGGCGAGCGGGTGCAGCGGAAACTGGCTTTCGCCATCGTCGATGAAGTGGACTCGATCCTCATCGACGAGGCGC
>ERZ761607.1897-NODE-1897-length-24170-cov-4.757993_pt1 | contig 24170 bp, 19 predicted proteins | sample MGYA00511164_ERZ761607 | MGnify/ENA primary metagenome ERZ761607 (study PRJEB28899, sample SAMN02445080) | bioreactor sludge metagenome | biome: EBPR sludge | place: Australia: Brisbane, Thorneside Wastewater Treatment Plant | collected 2011-06-22 ... | reverse complement strand
CCTTCGATCTCGACCACGAGATCGAGGTTCTTCGAGCCGCGCAGACCGCGGAGCTCGGCCGCCACCTGGGAGACGATCGCGCCCGGCGCGACGCGCACACGCTCGAGGCGGAGTTGATCGGTCGCGGCCGCGCTCAGATCGAGCACGTCGTTGAAGAGCGCGACGAGGTGCTCGCCCGCGCCGCGGATGATGCGGAGATCCTGCTCCTGATCGGGATTGAGCGGCCCGTCGATCTCGCCGAGCAGCACGTCGGCGAAGCCGAGAATCGCGTTGAGCGGGGTGCGCAGCTCGTGGCTCACCGCCTGGAGGAACTCCGCTTTGACCGCCTCCGCCGCCTCCGCCTCGCGCAGCAGGCGACCTTCGCGCGCGAGCGCGTCTTCGAACGAGCGGCGCAGCTCCTCGAACGCGTGAACCAAGAGACCGAGCTCGTCGAGGGTGCGCAGCGAGCTCGCCGCGCGCGGGGGCTCGTCGGCGATCATCGCGCGCAGCCCGTCGTCGACCAGCAGCAGATCGGTCGAGAAGTCGCGACCCGCGAGCCACGCGGTGAGCGACGCGAGCGCCAACGCCGCGAGCCCCGCGAGCGAGAGCGCGACGAGGAACTCGCCTTCGCGCGCGCCCGCCGCGCCGAGGCCGAGGGTCGCCGCGAGCGCGAAGACGCCGAGGCCGAGCGTGACCACCAACGCCACCGTCGCGCGCACGAGCGCGGTCCGCGTGGTGCGGCGCGAGTCGTTGCGCGGGTCCGACCGAAGCTCCATCGGCGTGATTCAAGCGTGGAGCGGGGCCTCGCGCGAGGTCCTCGTGCGCGGCGGGGCGTCGCTCGTGCGGCTCTCGCGGGCCGCCTCGACGTCGACCACGCGCGCCACGCGGACGAGCGTCGCGACGTCGACGAAACGTGCGACGCGCCCCGCGGGTCCGCGCACCACGGAGAGCTCCGGAAACGCCGCGGCGACGAGACGCTCGGCTGGCGTCGACTCGCGCGTGACGACGAGCCCGAGGAACGAAGGCTCGAGCCCGGTGGTCCGCGCGGTCTCCGTCGCCACGACGTCGAGACGAATCACGCCGGGCGCGCGCGAAGCGGTCACGAGGCGGAGCCGCGCGTCTTGGAGGCCCCCCTCGGTGTCGCGGTGGATCGCGAGCTGCAGCGCGAGCCCCGAGAGCTCGTGGGCGCTCAGACCGAGCGCGAGCGCCCGCAGGCGCAGGAGCCGCTCGTGCACGGACCGGGGCAGACGATGGCGCGTGAGCAGCAGCGGCGGGAGCGCGGCGAACAACAGCTCTTCCGGCATCACCGGACCGAGCCGCGTCGCACCCACGAAGAGCGCCGCGAAGAGCGCGAGCCCCGCCGCACCCGTGCCGTCGACCCACGCGAACGGAGCGACCCGCGAGCGACGCACCGCACGCTCCGCCGTCGTCAGCTCGGCACGACCCGCACGCTCCCACGCGCCGAGCCGCGCGGCCCGCACCTGCGCGCTGCGAGGCCAGACGACCGCGACGATCGCGGCCAGCGCGAGGCGACGCGCGTCGATGGAGTCGACTCCGAAGCTCGCGACCGCGATCGCCCCGAGCACGAGCGAGATCCGGATCGCGATCGGCATCGGCAGCACGAAGCGCTCGCGAGCCCCACGGCGGCGCGCTTCGCGGGTGAACACGATCACGCCGAGCAGCGCGACGACACCCACGAAGAGCACGCCAGGACGAAGCGGCGTCGCCTCCGCACGTGCGGCGGATCGCAGCGGCGCCGCCGTGCTCTCGGTGACCGCGTGGCTCACCGGCGATCCGTCGGGGGACGGCAAGGCCGCCGAGCCGAGGTGGGGCGCGACCGCACCACGCGGCAGCTCGAAGGCGAGCTCCCACGCGAGCGTGCGAGGCAGGTGCGCGCGACGCCAACGAAGGATCGTGCGGTCGCCCGCGTCCTCGCGCGTGCGCGTCAGGGTGACGAGCGCGTCGTCCTCGCCGACGAAACGCGCGCCCGACGGTGCGTCGAGCACGACCTCGACGCCATCGAGCCCCGACTGCCAGCCGGGGAAGGTCCAGCTCGCGCGCACGTGCTCGGGGTCGCTCGGCGAGAAGCGCGCGGTGAGATCGGCGCGGTAGCGGAGCACCAGCGTGTAGTGCCCACGACGCGGACCTGCGCGGCGAGGAAAGACGATCGACACGCGGCCGTCCTCGGTCGCGCTCGCACGCGCGGAGATGCGCTCGCCTTCGTCGGACACCGCGACCACGTTCTCGTCGACGAGCGCGAGCGCGGGATCGAGCCCCGCCACTTCGAGCGCTTCGAGCCACCCACCCCGCACGTGCACGCGCACCGTGAGATCGACGTCGAGCGCGCCCTCCGGGCTCAGCCGAAGCGCCGCCGACGCGGTCTGCACGTGCGCATCGGTCCACGCGTGCGCGGTCACCGGCGCGAGCAGGAACGAAAGGACGGCCAGGCAGAGCCCACGAACCACCGGACGACGCTACTCGCAGCGATCCGACCACGCGAGTTTTCGGAGAGATCGCGCCAACCTCGAAGCGAAGTCACGCGCGGAGTTCGATCCTCGCCGAGATCAATACGTCCGCATCCAGCTCGGCATGAAGAGCAGCACGAAGAGCACGAGGCAGAGCCACGCGATGCGTCGGCGTCCGGGAGAGAGCTCTCCGTCGTCGGTCGGGGGATGCGCGATGCCGCCGCCGACCCGCGCGAGCACCGTCAGCACGAGCCCCCACACGATCCAGTTCATGCCCGCGGCGAAGTCGCGCAGCACGAAGTCCCACGGCTCCTTCGCCAGCAGCGTCGGCAGCCCGTAGGCGAGCCCCACCCCCACACCGATCACGGGCAGCGAGATCAACACCACGCGCGACAGACGTTCGTGGCGTGCACCGAAGAGCGCGTACGCGATGTGCCCGCCGTCGAGCTGTCCGAAGGGCACGAGGTTGATCAGCGTGAGCAACAAGCCCGCCCAGCCGGCCAGCGCGGTGGAGGTCAGGAAGACGTCGTGCCCCTCGGGCATCGGCCCGTGGATGACGAAGAGCAAGAGCTCGTAGAGGATCGAGTGCCCTTCGAGGAGCACCGTCGCGTCGATCGCGCGCGGCGTCATCGGCTTCACCTCGGAGGTCGCGAGCCCGTAGATCAACACCGGGATCGCGACCACCAGCCCCGCGAGCGGTCCCGCGGCGCCGACGTCGAGCAACGCGTCGCGCCGGGTGATGCGCGCGCGCATGCGGATGATCGCGCCGAGGGTGCCGAACGCCGTCGGCATCGGGATGAAGTGCGGCGGCGAGAGATCGACGCCATGCAGGCGACCGGCGACGTAGTGACCGAGCTCGTGCGTGAGCAGGATCGCGAGCAGCGGGAGCGCGAACACCCAGCCCTTCGCGAGGTCGGCGAAGGAGCGCACCTCGTGCCCCTCCAACATCGCGCCGCCGTAGAGCGTCGTGCCGATCGTGGCGACGAAGAGCAGCACCGGCACGCCCCACTCGCTCAGCAGACCGCGCGGGCCGTTCGCGTCGTCCGCGCTCGGCGCCTCACGCGCGCCATCGGCGTCCGAGTCGGACGCCGCGTGCCCCCCCGCCTGCGTCGGCTGCGCGTCGCTCATGCGAGCAGCGCCCGTCGCAGCGCGTCGAGGCGAACGACCAGACGTCCGTCGAGCGTGCCGAGATCCGTGCGCGCGACGCAGTCGCCGCGCGCGAGGCTCGGGTCCTCCTCGATCCGCGCGCTCGCGAGCTCCGGCATGCCTTCGAGGAGCGCACGATCCTCGGGGCTCACCATCACGACGAGCCGCGTCGCTCGCTTCGCGCGATCGAGCACCCCACGCACCACGTCGCGGATGCGCTCCGGGTGGAGCGCGAGCTCCGCATGCACCAGCCGCTCCGCCGCCGCGACCGCGAGCCGCTTCAGGTCCGCCTCCGCGTCCTCTCGTGCCGCGTCCACGATCGCGTGCGCACGCACCAAGAGCGCCGCGACCTCCGCGCGCCCCGCTTCTTCCGCAGCGGTGCGCGTCGACTCCCGCGTGCGCTCGGCTTCGAGCCGCGCCTCCGCCACCAGCCGCTCGGCCTCCGCGTGCGCCACCGCGACGATCGCCTCCGCGCGGGCGCGCGCGTCGAGCACCTCGACCGGAATCACCTTCGGCCCCGCGCGAACGATGCGGCTCACGTCTCCCCCCGCGCGTGAAGGTCGGACTCGCACGGCTCCGTCATGCGCAGCTCGCGGCCGGCGCGCACCGGGCCCTCTCCGCTCGCGCCCTCGTAGCCCGCCACGATCGCGCCGAGGAGCTCGGCCCCACCTCCGACCACGACCAGCGCGCGCACCGCTCGCACGTGCGTCGACGTCCGGGTCCCGTCGAGCGTTCGCAGCGTCCGCACGGCGCCCTCCTCCTCCGCGCCGAGGCGCGCGACCGCACGCTCGAAGAGCGCTTCGTCCGCCAGCGCCGCCATCGCCGCGCGCCCGAGCCCACGCCACGCGGGGTCCACGCGCCGCGGCGCCACGAGCAGCGCGCGGCGCAACGTGTCCGCGAGGCCCGGCGGGGGCGCGTAACGTTTGCGCGGTGTCGCGCCCGGCGACCCGAGCAAGGCCCGCACGCGCGCGGGCGCGGTCAGCACACGCTCGGTCGGAGGCGCGGGTCGCAGTCGGGCCGCCACCCGCTTCGCGAGCGCCCGGGTGTCGGCGCCGCGCGCGTCGAGCGCAACGCGCACGTGCGTCCCCACGCTGCCTTCGGGCGCATCGCCGAGGAGACGCTCGACGAGCCGAAAGGCGTCGAGCATCGCTTCGCTCCACCCGAGCTTGCCGGCCGACGAGCTCATGCGCGCGATCGTGCCTGCGCCGCACGACGACGGCGCGCACCGAGCGCGAGGCCCACGAGGCCCAGCCCCAACAGGCCCGGTCCGACCGCGCCGCGCGTCGCGCCCGGCGCCGACACCGAGCACGCCTCGAAGTACGTGCCTTGGACTGGCTCGAAGCAGACCGGCTCTCCGTCCGAGTCGACGTTGCCGAGCCCATCCACCGCGTGCACCACGAAGCAGACCGGCGCGACCGCCTCCGCGTCCGAGAGCAAGAACGCCATCGTGACTTCCGACGTGGCCAAGCTCCGCACGCGCGTGCGCAGCTCGGGCGCCTCGACCGTCGCGCCGCGGGTCAGGTAGAGCAGGTACTCGATGCTCCCCGCCGGTCCGTCGTCCGTCGCGGCGTCGAAGCGCACGTCGACCCGGAAGCCGCGGCCTCCGTCGCACGGGAGGTCGGTTCGCGCGGTGGAGGGGGCCGCGATGTTGCCCAGAAGCGGTGCGCGCGCGTCGCGCGTGCTGCCCGTGCGGAACGTGAACGACAGGTCCGCCTCCGCGCCCCGGGCGATGCCCGCGTACTGCGAGCTCGGCAGGAGCTCACCGTCCGGCACGAAGAACACCCAGCGGTCCCCCACGATCTGCGCGCGCCCCGGCACGCGCTCACCCATGGTCTCGCACTCGAACACCCCGACCTCGCCGCAAAGACGCAGATCGATGAGGCCCTCCGGGTCGAGCTCCGGTCCGAGCGTGCCGGCTCCGTAGAGCACCTTCACGTACGCGTCGACGGTGACTCCGCCCGCGCCGCTCGCGGGCGTGACCTCGAGCGGTCCACGAAACGGCGGCTCGTCGCACGACACGCCCGCGTCTTGGGCGAACGCAGGGGACGCGACGAACGCCAACCCGACGAGCACGAAGTGGCTCGCGAACCGGGTCGCGAAGCGCTTGGCGAAGTGATTCGCGAAGTGCCGCGTGATCGCGGCGAAGGACGAAGCCAATCTCGGCACCCGCGCACTATACCCACGTGCGTGCCCACCCCGCACGCGCGGCCTCGCGCCGCGTTTCCGACACCGACGACGTGAGCTGCTACGTTGGGCCCCGTGGAGCTTCGTCCGCGCCAGACCTACGAGGATCCCGCGAAGGCTGCGACGTCGACCGCCGCGACCGCGTCGGGTGCCACCCCCGCGCGCGACGAGAAGCTCGGGCCGCTCCGCGCGATCGGCTGGATGTTCGCGTTCGGGATCCTCGCGAGCGGCCTCTTGGTCGGCGCGCTCCTCTACCGAGTGCTCTCGCCGCCGCCGCCCGAGCCCACCACCACCGAGACGGTGCGCAGCGGCGCCGCCACCGTGACCGCGATCCGCGATCTCGCGCGCCTCGAGACGGCGAGCTTCCACATGGAGCGCGTGATCGATCTGAAGCAGCAACAGCAGGCGCTCTTCGGGCTCGTGCAGGCGCAGGACGCGATCCTGCTCGTGGCGGCGGCGGACGTGCGCGCCGGCGTGGACCTCACGCGTATGCGCGACGGCGACGTCATGGTCGACACGGAAGCGCGTCGCGCGACGATCGTGCTCCCCGCGCCGGAGATCTTCGACGCCCGCCTCGACAACGAGCGCACCTACGTCCACACGCGCGAGACCGACACCCTCGCGCGTCGCAGCGACACCCTCGAGACGCGTGCGCGCCGCGCCGCCGAGGCCGACCTCGAGCGCGCCGCCATCGACGCGGGCGTGCTGGAGCGCGCGCGCGAGAACGCGCGCACCGCGATCGTCACGCTCGTGCGCGCGCTCGGCTACGACGACGTCGTGGTGCGCTTCGCCGACCAACACGCGAGCACCGAGTCGACGATCGCCCCCGCGGCGCGTTGAGCGTGACGCTCATCGACGCGCGTGCGCGCTGATGAACTCTCGACTGACTCCGCTCGCGTCGATGCGGCGAAGCGGAAACGTGAATGGCGAAGCGGACGTCAGTCCGCGAAGCTGCACGTTTCCGCGCGCTCATCGACGCGCGTGCGCGCTGATGAACTCTCGACTGACTCCGCTCGCGTCGATGAACTCTCGAAGCGAGTCGTCGAGTCGATCGATCACCTCGCCCGGACGTCCGCTCACCACGACCTCACCGAAGTTCAGGAACGTGAGCCGGTCCGCGATGCGGAACACCGAGGCCATGTCGTGGCTGATCACGATCGACGTCACTCCGAACTTCGACTCCGTCTCCGCGATCAAATCGTCGACCGTGCGCACGGTCAGCGGATCGAGGCCGGTCGTCGGCTCGTCGTAGATCAACACGTCGGTCTCGAGCACCACCGCGCGCGCGACCGCCACGCGACGCTGCATGCCGCCCGAGAGCTCCGCCGGCCATTTGTTCGCCGCGCGCGCGATGCCGAGCCCTTCGAGCCGCTCCATCACGCGCTCGCGGATCTCCTTGCGTGAGAGCTTCGTGTGCTCGCGCAGCGGGAACGCGACGTTGTCGAAGACGGTCATCGAGTCGAAGAGCGCCGACATCTGGAAGACCATCCCCATGCCGCGGCGCTTGCGCTCGAGCGCCATGCCTTCGAGCACCGCGTAGTCGATCCCGTCGACCAGCACCTGCCCGGAGTCCGGCTTCTCGAGCCGGATGATCTGCCGCATCAACACCGACTTGCCGGAGCCCGAAGGTCCGATGACCACGTTGGTGCGCTTGCGGAGGATGTCGAACGAAACGCCCTTGAGGACGTGGTGCGGCCCGTAGTGTTTGTGCAGATCGCGCACGCGGATGTGGATCGGATCGTCCTTCGCGCCCGGCGCAGGCTCCGTCGGCGGATGACCCCGCCGACGGGGAGAATCCGTCGCGACCGCCGCACGGGCGCCGAAGATCCGCATCAGAACAACCCCTGCCCGAGGATGATCGCGGTCACGAGGTAGTCGAGCGCGAGGATCGCGATCGCGTTGTGCACGACGCTGCGGTTGGTCGCGCGCCCCACGCCCGCCGCGCCGCCCGTCGCGTAGAAGCCCTGCCGGCACGCGATGAGCGAGATCGTCCCGCCGAAGATCGCCGCCTTCGTCAGCCCCTGCATCACGTCCGGCCAATCGACGAGCCACTGCATGCGCCCGAGGAAGATGCCCGGGTCGATGCTGAGCATGTGCACGCACACGAGGTACGCGCCCGCCATTCCCACGACGTTGAAGAGCAGCGTGAGGATCGGCGCCGTGATCACCCCCGCGAGCACGCGCGGCACGATGAGGTACTGCACGGGGTTCACCGCGAGCACCACGAGCGCGTTGATCTGATCGCTCACGCGCATCGACCCGAGCTCGGTCGTCATCGCGCTCCCCGCGCGCGACGAGATCATCAGCGCGGTGAACACCGGGCCCATCTCGCGCGCCATCGCGATGCCGACCGCCGCGCCCGTCTGGTTCTCCGCCCCGAACTGCCGGAAGCCGTCCACGAGCTGGAGCCCGAGCACCGCGCCGATGAAGAACCCGGTGAGGCTCACGAGGAACACCGAGCCGACGCCGATGAACTCCATCTGCTCGAGCAGCAGGCGCCCTCGATACGGCGGCCGGACGAGCCAGAACAGCGTCTCGAAGAGCATGCGCGCGAGCATCCCGAGCTCGGCCAGCGGCGCGAGCACGAAGGTCCCCACGCGCTCGCCGGCGGCCTTCCAGCCGGGCTCTCCGGCATCCGCCGCCGCGGGTGCAGGCGCGGGATCGGTCGGGGCCTCGGCGCTCACGTCCGCGGTATACCACGCCGCACGCGCCGCTCCCCGCACACCGCGCACCGCCGAGGAATCCGCTTCGATCCCCGCCCCTTGCGCTCCCTCGGCTCCGAGTCCATGACCACGCCCCCATGGACCCGGTCGCCCTCGCCGACGCGCACGAGCCGCTCTGGTACTACGTCGTCACGCCGCTCCTCGTGCTCACGGCCCTCGTGCTCACCGTGCGCCTGCGCGCGCCCCAGTGGCGTCGTCTGCCCGACGCGATTCGTGCGCTGCGCGGACCGAGCGAAGGCCTCACCCCGCTGCCCGCGTTCGGCCTCTCGACCGTCGGAACCTTCGGCGCGGCGAGCGCGATCGGCGCCTTCACCGCGGTCAGCCTCGGCGGCGCGGGCGCCCTGCCCTGGCTCTGGCTCTTCGGCTTCTTGCTCGCGCCGATCCCCTACGCGGAGGTCTGGCTCGCACGCACCGACGCCCCCGGCCGCGCAGGCTCCGACGAAGACGCCACGGGCTCCCTCGCGCGACGCCTCTACCGCATGGGCGAACGCTGGCGGTTGCTCGGCGCGCTCCTCGCGATCCTCGTCATCGCCGCCGCGTTCAGCTTCGGCGGCGCCGCCAACGCGGACGCCCTCGCCCGCGTGACCAGCACGATCCTCCCCGGCAGCGCACTCGCCCTCGTCGGCGCCGCAGCGGGTGTCGGCGCGCTCCTCGCGCTCGGTGGCGCTCGCACCCACGCCATCGCGGGATGGCTCGGCCTCGTCGGCCTCGGCACCCTCCTCGCCGCGGGCCTCTGGGCGCTCTTCTCCGATCCCGGCGGATGTTTCGGTGCGCTCGCGTCGTCCTTCACGGACGCGTTCGAAGGCGCCGCGCAGCGCGACGCGTGGACCGGCGCGCTCGCAGGCGAGATCGCGCGCTCCACCACCACCGCGCTCTTCGTCCCGCTCGCCGCCCCCACCGGCGCGACCGGCGCGGTGCACGCGCTCTCTGCGCACAAGACCCGCGACCAGGCCGCGCTCTCGTTGCTCGGCAGCCTCACCGCGGTCGTGATCGCCACGCTGCTCGTGATGGTCGGCGTCGGCACCGGCGCGCTCGGCGAGCGCGTGCAGTCGCGCCGCGCGATCCTCGACGACGTGCGCATCCACCGCCTCGCCGCGGAGTCCGCCAGCCAGCGCGCGGAAGAAGAGCGCCTCTACACCGGCATGGAGCGCATCGCGGACGGCGCCTCCCGCAACCCGTCGATCTCGGTCGCGACCGCGCGCGGCATGATCCACGAGCCGCGCTTCGTGCAGGTCGAGAACGGCGAGACGAAGCCAGCCGACCTCGCGGTCCGCGTGGTGCGCGGTCGCCCCGATCGCGTGATGCTCCCCGGCCGCTTCGGCGCGCTCCAGGAAGCGCCGCTCTCGGTGCTCGAAGACGTCTACGTGGAAGGCGAGATGGTCCCCGACGGCCCCGAGCTCGCGTCGGCCTCGCTCGAGCGTGCGCACGACTTCGCACCTCGCCTCGCGCTCGCCGCGTTGCTCGCGCTCGCCGCGGTCGGTTTCGCGGTCTGGGGCACCAGCGCCGCGCGCGCGCTCTCCTCGCGCCTGCCGCCCGCCCTCGCGCTCGGGGTGTCGATCCTCCCCGCCGCGGGCGCCGGGCTCGCGATCTCGGGCGTGGCTCCGTGGCTCGCTCCCCTCGGAGCGCTCGCTGCAGGTGCGCTCGTCGCGGTCGCCGCGCTCGTGATCCTCGCCCGCAGCCGCGAGATCGCCGCTCTCGACCGCTGAACGCGTTCGGCCGCGGATCCGAGGGCCCTCGCTGCACGTAGAAGCCCTCCCGAACTCCCTTCGACGCTTGCGCCCCCACGTGTTAGAAGCCGCCGCCGTGCGCCGCGCGCAGCTCGCTCGGCCTCACGACGCGCCGATCGCACGACGCGCCGAACGAAGCACACGCAGGACGCTCGGAGCCTGGTGTGCGTCGAGGATGGACGAATGACGCAACGGACCGTCGGGGTGATCGGGGGCAGCGGCCTCTACGAGATGGAAGGGCTCGAGCGCGTGGAAGAGCACGCGGTCGAGACGACCTACGGCACCCCGAGCGACGCCGTGATCTCCGGTTGGCTCGGTGAGACACGGTTCCTCTTCCTCCCGCGCCACGGCCGCGGTCACCGCGTCGCGCCGCACGAGATCAACTACCGAGCGAACCTGCTCGCCCTCAAGCAGCTCGGCGCGGAGCAAGTGATCAGCGTGTCCGCGGTGGGCTCCATGAAGGAGCACATCGCACCGGGCGACATGGTGATCGTCGATCAGTTCATCGACCGCACGCGCAACCGCCCGAGCACGTTCTTCGAGGGCGTCGGCGTGGTCGCGCACGTGGAGCTCGCCGATCCGATCGACGCCGCGCTCGCCGAAGCGCTCTACCGCGCGAGCGTCGAGGTCGGCGCGCGCACCCACCGCGGCGGCACCTACGTCTGCATCGAAGGCCCGCAGTTCTCGACCCGCGCGGAGTCGCGCCTCTACCGGAGCTGGGGCGTCGACGTGATCGGCATGACGAACCTGCCCGAGGCGCGCCTCGCCCGCGAGGCGGAGCTCCCCTACGCGACGGTCGCGCTCGCCACCGACTACGACTGCTGGCACCAGACCGAAGAGTCGGTGACGGTCGAGGCGGTGATGGCGGTCATGAAGAAGAACGTCTCGACCGCCAAAGCGATCCTGCGCAGCGTGGCGACCAAGCTCCCCGATCCGTCGAAGAGCCCGGCCAGCACCGCGCTCGCCCACGCGATCATGACCTCCCGCGATCGCATCTCGCCCGAATCCAGGGCGAAGCTCGCCCCTCTCGCCGCCAGATACCTTGGTTGAAACCCTGCTTGTCGCCCGAGTCGGCGGGGTCAGCCGCCGACTTCTCGCTTCGCATCACGAAGGAGCTCCCAGATGTCCTCCATGCTCGTCGTCGGCTCGGTCGCCTTCGACACGCTCCACAACGCGCGCGGCAGTTTCCCGCGCGTCATCGGCGGCAGCGCCACCTACGCCTCGCTCGCGGGCTCGTTCTTCACCGAGGTCCAGCTCGTCGGCGTGGTCGGCAAAGACTTCCCGGACGAGCTCGTGCAGACCATGCGCAAGCGTGGGATCGACTGCGACGGCCTCGAGGTCGCGGACGGCCCGACCTTCCACTGGGAAGGCCGCTACACGGACGACCTCACCTCGCGGACCTCGCTCAAGACCGAGCTCGGTGTCTTCGCGGACTTCGATCCGAAGATCCCGGAGAAGTTCCGCAGCACGCCCTTCGTGATGCTCGGCAACATCGCGCCGGAGCTCCAGCTCGCGGTGCTCGATCAGGTGAAGTCTCCGAAGCTCGTCGTCGCCGACACGATGAACTTCTGGATCGACGGCGCGCGCCCCGCGCTCGAGAAGCTCCTGCGCCGCGTCGACGTGCTCGTGATCAACGAGGAAGAGGCGCGCTCGCTGACCGGCAAGCACCACCTCGTGCAGGTCGCGGCGAAGCTGCTCGACATGGGCCCCAAGACCGCCGTCATCAAGCAAGGCGAGTACGGCGCGTGGCTCTTCGCGGGTGAGCACGTGTTCAACGCGCCGGCGTACCTGCTCGAGGCCGTCGATCCGACGGGCGCGGGCGACTCCTTCGCGGGTGGCTTCCTCGGCTACGTCGCGCGCGCGGGCAACATCGAGCCCGCCACTCTGCGCCAAGCCGTGATCTACGGCTCCGCGGTCGCGTCGTTCTGCGTGGAAGGCATCGCGGTCGATCGATTGCTCAGCCTCACGCGCGAAGAGATCGTCACCCGCGTGCACGACTTCCGGAAGCTGGTGGACTTCCAGGTCGGCCACTGAGCAGCCGTGCAGCAAGTCTTGCACTAGCTGCGTTGGTACACGCCGCGGAAGCTGGCATAGTGCGTCGTCCCCGCGCGGAGCGGGGACCCCTCGTCGCCACGGGTGTTGGGTGACGGGGCCAACGAGGCACTTCGACGGCTCTCTTCGGAGGGGCGTCGAACCTCGAACGGGTTTCTTGGACGGGTTTCTTGGACGAAGTCGACTCGGTCGACGGGGAGCGGAAATGAAGCGAGCGCAATGGCTTTGGTTGGCGCTGTCGGTGGCGGGTCTCGCCTTCGCGGGATGCGGAGACGACGACAACCCGGGGGTGGACTCGGGTCCGCCTCCGGTGGACGGTGGCGGCACGGACTCGGGCGAAGTGGTCGACCCGCCGTGTGAGATGGAAGACGTGCAGTCGGGTGCCTGCTGCTACCGCGAGTCGAACGCGGACCAGCTCGACGCCCCCGAGCTGCGTGTCGTGTTCCTCGGTCTCGAAACGCCGCCCATCTTGGCCTCGACGGTCATCGCGAACATCCTGAACGAAGCGCTCCGCGAGGAGCGCTTCAATTGGCTCATCCGCCTCGAAGGCGCCGACGCCGACGGCCCGGTGACGATCACCACCGGTTACGGCCGCAAGGCGACCGACGGCACCTTCGCGTTCGCGATGGGCGATGCGGATCCCCCGGGCGACGTGACGCGCTGGGACCCCCAGTCGATCGAGGGCACCCTCACGGGCGAGACGGTCACGACCGAGGCCCTCTCCGAGGTCTTCACGGTTCCCGTCCAGGACGACGACGGCTCCGTCATCCTCGAGCTCCCGCTCCGCGGCTTCCGGGTCGTGAGCGCGACGCTCAGCGAAGACCGCTCCTGCATCGGCCGCGGCATCACCGCCACGCGCTTCGACGCGACCCAGGGCCGCGTCGAGACCTACATCACGGTCGAGGACGCGAAGGTCGGTGAGGTCAACGCGGGCGGCATCACCGCGTCGCTCTGCAACATCCTCCGAAACGCGCTCGGCGCAGGCCTGGCCGACTGCGACGACACCCCGCGCGACGAGTGGGCGAGCCCGCCCGACTCGACCTGCACCGAGGCGGGCGCGTGCACCATGGGCGGCTGCACCCCCGAGACCTGCAACGCGTGGCAAATCGTCGGTGGCTTCGCCGCCCACGGCGTCGAAATCACGAACTGAACGCGCTGGCGAAGCGGACTCGGTCTGCGACGCCTCGAATCGAAGAGGGCCCCGTGGAGACACGGGGCTTTTTTCGTGCGCGCTCGGCGGGAGCGACGCCCCACGAACGACCCGGGACCCGCGCCGCGGAGGCCGCAGTCGAGACCCACGAAGCGATCGTCGCGCGGCCCCACGAGACCCGCCATGAAACGAAAGGGAGCCGTCGCGACGCGCGAGCGACGCCCGTCGCCTCCACAGACCGCGGACCTCAGGGCCCGTGGATGTCGAGGCGCTTCATCTTGCGCCACAGGGTGGTCGCGCTGAGTCCGAGCAGCTCCGCCGCCCGCTCCTTGTTGCCGTCCACCTCGAGGAGCACCGCCTCGATCGCGTCCTTCTCCGCGCGATCGACCGCGTCTTGCAGCGAGCGACCGTGGCGGAGTGGCGTGCTCCCCGAGCCCATCGCCGCCGGGCCGTCGCGCAGCTCGGGCGTGATGATGTCGTCCATCGTGATCACGCCTTCGAGCGCGAGCGCGACGCCCTGCTCGATGAGGTTCTCGAGCTCGCGGATGTTGCCCGGGAAGTCGTAGCGCAGGAGGTAGTCGAGCACGCCGTCGCCGAGCCGCACGCCGCGGCGGCCCATCTTGCGCCCGTACTTCTGCAGGAAGTGCTCGACGATCAGCGGGATGTCCTCGCGCCGCTCGCGCAGCGGCGGCAGCACGAAGCGCGCGACGTTGAGGCGGTAGTAGAGGTCCTCGCGGAAACGTTTCTCTTCGATCGCCTTCTTCAGATCCTGATTGGTCGCCGCGATGATGCGCACGTCCACGATGACCGGCTTGTTGTCGCCGAGCCGTCGGATCTCGCCTTCTTGGATCGCGCGCAGGAGCTTCGCCTGGAACGCCGGCGGCGTCTCCGCGATCTCGTCGAAGAAGAAGGTGCCGCCGTCCGCCTCCTCGAAGAGGCCTTTGCGCGAGCTGACCGCGCCGGTGAAGGCGCCGCGCACGTGCCCGAAGAGCTCGCTCTCGAGCAGCGTCTCGCTGATGGCGGCGCAGTTCACGCCGACGAAGGGACGATCGGAGCGCTTCGAGTTCGCGTGGATCGCGCGCGCGACGAGCTCCTTGCCGGTGCCGCTCTCGCCCGTGATGAGCACCGTCGCGGGCGTGGGCGCGATGCGCACGATGCGCCCCAGCACGTCGCGGATCGCCTGCGAGCGACCGATGATGTTCTCGAAGTGGTAGCGATCGCGGAACTCCGCCGCCATCACCGAGACCGCGCCGGCGAGCTTCCGCTTCTCGAGCGCCTTGTCGACCTTCACGAGGAGCTCGTCCTCCTCGAAGGGCTTCTGGATGTAGTCGTGCGCGCCGATGCGCATCGCCTCCACCGCGCTCTCGATCGTGCCGTACGCGGTCATCACGATGACCTCGGTGAGCGGCGACTCTTGGCGCGTGTGGCGCAGCACCGTCATGCCGTCGGTGGCGCCCATGCGCAGATCCGTGAGCACGAGGTCGTAGACCTCGGACACGACCTTCTCGCACGCCTCGTCGCCGTCGGTGGCCTCCTCCACGTCGTGCCCGGCGCCACGAAGCATCATCGCGAGCGTGGTGCGCATGTTGCGCTGATCGTCGACGACCAGGATCTTGGCCATGGGTGGAGGAATCCTACCCGAAAATCCTCTCGCGTCCCCACATGCGCGATGCGGGGCTCAGTCGGCGAGCTCCGGCGGTGGGCCGAGCCCGCTCGGCGCGGGCGCGTTCTCGCGAAGCGCCTCGCCCATCGTGCGGACGTCGTCGAGGTAGCGCTGGCCGAGCCACGTCGCGTATCCCGCGAGCACGAGCGCGACGAGCGCGAGCGCGAGCGCCGTGGCGGCCAGGCCGCGCGCGAGCGAATCGCGGGGCGCGCCCTTCGAAGTCGCTTTGCTCGAAGCGCTCGGCGTGCCCGTGCTCGACGTGCTCACGGCGCCCCCGGGCTCGACGGACGGAGGATCGCGAGGAGGTCTTCCACGCGCTGCTCCACGTAGTCGCGCGAAGTGATCCGCACCGCGGCGGGCGCCCCCTCGAAGCGACCCGTCACCGCCTCGAGGTCGTAGCGCGCGCCGTCGTAGACGAGGTCGACGTTCGGAACGACCTCGTACACGCCGGGCACCGAGAAGGTGTCGTCCGGGCATTGGATCGACGCGGCGATCGAGGTGCGCGTGGGCCGCGAGAGGCGGCGGTAGAAGTCGACGATCGGCACGATGGTCGTGCGTGGGATCGCGCAGCGCACGGCGCCGAGCGGGCCGCGCACGTCGAACGAGAAGAGATCGTCGCGCACGTAGATGCGGCCTCCGCCCTCGCCGCGGATGGTCACCGAGAGCACGGGCGTGCCCGCGGTGCTGGTGGGCGCGAGGCTCACCGTGAGCGCGCTCGTGGCCGCGCTCGAAGTCGCGCTCGAAGTCGCGCTCGAAGTCGCGCTCGAAGTCGCCGCGCTCGAAGTCGCCGCGCTCGAAGTCGCCGGAAGCGCGAAGGTGAACGCGTCACCGGCCACGCGATGGGGCGGCCGTCGCTCGCCCTCCTCGCGCACCACCGCCCGGCTGCGCGCGCGGAAGCCGTAGCTCACCTCCACCGTGACCTCACCGCTCTCGAGCACCCGCGCCGCGCGTCCCCAGCAGAGCTCACGCAGATCGAGCCACTCGACGTAGGTCTCCCCCGCGCTCATCGCGGCCACGCGCGCCTCGACCGGACGCGCGGGCGCGCCGGGGTAGCGACACACGTGACGACGCGGCCGTCCACGCTCACGCGCCTCGAGCACCGTGAGCTCGAGCAACCGGCGATCGCGAACGACCTCCTGCGCGCGCAGCGAGCGCAGCACGAGCTTGCGCTTCCACGGCCCCGCCTCGGGGAACGGTTCGAGCGTCACGGAGAGCCGCGGCTCTTCGGGGACACGCGCTCGCTGTGCGTCGACGGCGGACGCGGGCGCGAAGCCGACGAGCGCGAAGGCGAGGAGGGCGGCGAATCGTGCGGAGTGCATCACGCGGAGCCTCGAGATCGAAGACGAACGAAGTCGGAACTGAGCCGGCGTGGTCGCACGGTCGTCACGACGCGGAGGTCATGTCTGCTCGCCGCGGGCGCCGCAAGGGCGGGCGCGATCCGCGGTCGATGCTCACGACGGCAGCAGGTCTTCGAGCGCGCTCAGGATCGGCTCGCGCAGCTCGGCCGGGAAGAGCAGCCGCGGGATACGCACCGTCTTTCCGCGCAGCTCACCGAGCAAGAACGACGCGTCCCCGAGCCGCTGCGGCGCCCGGTGGCGGATGAGCACCCAGAGGCCCTCCGCGGTCGGCTCGTTCGGCTCGTCGTACGGGGTGTCCTCCGCCACGTCGAGACGCACCTCGAGATCCGCGCGCAGTCCCGCTCGCGTCGCGACCTCGCGCGCGCGCCGCTCGCATTCCCGCCAGACCGCGTCGAGCGCGCCGACCTCCTCGGCGTCGTTCGCATTACGCGTTCCGCTCGCGTCGCGGTCCGCCTCCGTCGGCAGCGGGAGCGTCTTCGGCAAGCGCCGCACGCGCAATCGTGCCGCGAGATCCGCGAGCACCGCATCGTCGTTCTTCTCCCACGACGAGAAGCACGAGAGCAGCGACGCGTCGTCGAGATCCAGATAGTCGCCGAGCGACACCGTCGCCCCCATCGCCGCGGAGGCGAGCGCGGGCGGCAATCGCTCGGGCGCGCGCCCTTCCCGCACCAACTCGCCCGCCCGCGCGAAGAGCCCGCGGATCAAGGCCTCCGCCGCCCGCGTGGCTTTGTGGTGGTAGACCTGCTGGTACATGAAGTGCCGACCGAGGAAGAAGCTCTCGATCGGCGGCAAGCCCTTGCGCCCCTCGACCGCGAGCACCCACTCGCCCGCGACCTCCCCGAAGCCGAGCGCGCGCAGCAGCCAGTCGAGGTCGTAGAGCCCGTAGCGCACGCCCGTCATGTGGCTGTCGCGCAGCAGGTAGTCCGCGCGATCGACGTCGAGCGTGCCGCTCACTGCGCGCGCGAGGTACCGCAGCCGATGACGTCCACGCAGCATGTCCGCCACGCGCGTCGCCATTCCGGACGAGATCCCTTCGAGCGCGCGGTGCACGTCGGTGCCGGGATCGCGGATCGCGTCGACCGTCCAGTCTTCGTGGTGTTTGTCGCCCGGCTGCACCTCTTCGAAGAGGTGACTGAAGGGGCCGTGCCCGAGATCGTGGAGCAGCGCGGCCGCGAGCGCGTCGCGAGCGCCCTCCGGGTCGAGGCGATGCTCGATCGGCAGCGCACCTTCGATCGCGCGCAGGCGCGAGAAGAGCCGCGTCATCACGTGCGCCGCGCCCACCGCGTGCGCGAAGCGGCTGTGCTCGGCCCCGGGAAACACGAGGCTCGTGAGCCCGAGCTGCCGGATTCGCCGCAGGCGCTGCACCTCGCGCGTCGCAAGCAGCGCGCCGATCACGCGCTCGGCGTCGCCCTCGAAGTCGACCAGACCATGGACGGGGTCACGAAGGATCACGGTAGCTCGGCGGTCTCGCGCGCGACCTCGGTTCGATGGTTCGGTCGCCTGACGGCGACGCTCACGTGACGTCGGGTCGCTCGGCCTGGCGGCCGGCTCCAAAACGTCATTTCGGGGCCTCGGCGCGCAGCACGATCAAACCGACATCTTCGGCGATGCCGGGGGTCGGAACCACCGCGAAGCCGTACCAGCGCCGGAACGCCTGGAACTGACCCGTGAACCCACCCGGGCTGCGCTGCAGACCCGCCGCGCGCGCGGCCGCGTCGGGGAGCGCGTCGTTGAGCTCGGGCGGCGCCTCGGGACCGTAGAAGACACGGTCGCCCTTGTAGAGGTAGGCCCAGAGCGTGAGCCCCTGCTCGATCTGCGGCGCATGATCGACCCGCATCTGACGCGACAGGCGCTCCGCCTCGCGCCAGAGCGGGATGCCTGCCACCACCGCGCCGACGATCTCGCCCGAGCGACGCGCGGGCGCGACGAAGATCATCGAATAGCCCGGCGGCGCGCCCTCTTCGTCCGCCGCGAACTCCGCCAGCTCGTAGCCGTGCGCGCCCGACTCGAGCGCCGCACGCACGCTCGCGTAGCGCGCCGCGAAGTCTTGCCCCTTCATCCGATCGTCGTCGCTGTCGCGCGCGATCACGATGCCGTCGCTGCCGACCGCGGCGAGGAACGACATCGGCGACGCGACGAAGTGCGGGACGTTCCCGCGCGCCGAGGGCTCCTGGATGCGACGGAGCGCGGTTCGCATCTGCCGCTCCCGCGCCGCGGGATCTTCGACGAGGAAGCCGGGCGCGACGAGGCGCGCAGCCTCGACGATGCCCGCGTAGTGCCGCTCGCGATCCTGTTGAAGGTGCCGCTTCATCGACGGCACGTGCTCGCGCAGGATCGCGCGCTGCGACTCGGGCGCGCCGTCCGGCCCGCAGGCGGCGAAGAGACCGAGGGTGATCGCGAGTAGGACGGAGCTCAGGCGCTTCATCGAATCCTCCGTGCGGACGCTATCGCGTCGAGCGCAGGACCGCGAGAGCGAACCGATGTTCCACGGCTCCGCATCGGGAACCGATGCTCCACGGCTCCGCATCGGGAACCGATGCTCCACGGCTCCGCATCGGGAACCGATGCTCCACGGCTCCGCGTCGAGCGCAGAACGTGCGCGACGTCCGCGCGGACCTCAGTGCGCCGCACCCCAGCTCGTGCCCCAGCCGACCTCCGCGACGAGCGGCACGTCGAGCTGCATCGCGCCTTCCATCTCGCGCTTCACGAGCTCGCCCACCGCGTCCTTCTCCGCGATCGGCACCTCGAGCACGAGCTCGTCGTGCACGCTCAGGATCATGCGCGCCTCGTAGGGCCGCAGCGCGCGGTGGATGCGCACCATCGCGCGTTTGATGATGTCCGCCGCCGTGCCTTGGATCGGCGTGTTCTGCGCGATGCGCTCCGCCGCGTGCCGCAGCGCCGGGTTGCGGCTGCGGATGTCGTTGACCGCGCGCCGACGTCCGAGGAGCGTCGTCACGAAGCCCGTCGTGCGCGCCTGCTCCACCACCGTCTCCATGAACTTCGCGATGCCCTGGTAGCGCTCGAAGAACGCGTCGATGTAACGCTTCGCTTCCGTCTTCGTGATGCGCAGGTTCTGCGCGAGCGCCCACTGCGTCTGCCCGTAGATCACGGCGAAGTTCACCGTCTTGGCCTGTCCACGCATCTCGCGCGTCACGTCCTCCGCCTTCACGCCGAAGAGCGCGGTCGCGGTGCGCACGTGCACGTCCTCGCCGCGCGTGTAGGCGTCGACCAGCTCCGCGTCGTGGCTGAGGTGCGCGAGCACGCGCAGCTCGATCTGCGAGTAGTCCGCGGAGAGCAGCAGACAGCCGTCCGCAGGCACGAACGCGTCGCGGATGCGGCGCCCGAGCTCGGTGCGGATCGGGATGTTCTGCAGGTTCGGCTCCGACGAGCTCAAGCGCCCCGTCGCCGCGACGTATTGGTTGTAGCGGGTGTGCACGCGCCCGGTCGCGGGATCGATCGCGGCCGGCAACGCATCGAGGTAGGTGCCCTTGAGCTTCGAGATCGTCCGGTGCTCGAGGATCACGTCCGGCAGCGGGTGCTCCAGCGCGAGCTCTTCGAGCACGCTCGCGTCCGTGCTGCGCCCCGTCTTCGTCTTCTTCACCACCCGCAGACCGAGCTCGTCGAAGAGCACCGCCTCGAGCTGCTTGGGCGAGCCGAGGTTCAGGTCGTGGCCGACGATCGTGCGCGCCTTCGCCTCCAGCCGCTCGAGATCCTTCGCGGCGTCCTCGCTCATCGATCGCAGCAGCGCGGTGTCGATGCGCACGCCGGCGCGCTCCACGTCCGCGAGCACGTGCGCGAGCGGCAGCTCCAGATCGACGAAGAGCTCGTGCAGATCGCCGCTCTCCATGCGCGGCGCGAACGCGTGCGCGACGCGGAGCACGTAGTCCGCTTCGGTGCCCGCGACCTCTCCGACCGGCTCCACCTCCAGCTCGTCCACGTGCCGCTTCTCGCCACGCTTGGGCTTGAGCAGCGGCTCGATCGACGGCAGCTCCGCGTCGAGCTCCGCGCGCGCGACCTCGGTCAGCGAGTGCCCGTGGCGACCCGGATCGTAGAGGTAGCTCGCGAGCGAGGTGTCGAAGCGACCGCCGCGGAAGGTCACGCCGACCCGGCGCCACGCGTGCTCCTCGCGCTTCAGATCCGAAGCGAGCTTCGGAAAGAGCGAGTTCTCGATCAGCGGCCGCAGCACCGCGAGCGCGTCCTGCCGCGCGATCTGCGTGGGCGCGCCGATGTAGCGGTGTCCGAGCGGCACGTACACGCTGAGCCCCTCCACCCACGCGAGCGCGACGCCGACCAAATCGGCGCGCAGCGGATCGTCGCCCGAGAGCACCGACGCGATCGCGAGCTCCCCCGCGTCGCGGATCGCGGCCGCGTGGCGCTCCAGCGTCTCGAGCTCCGTCACCACGCTCGTGCGCCCCTCGACCTGCGGCGCCGGCGAGAGCTGCGCGATGAGGCGCGTGAACTCGAGCTCGGTGAAGAGCGCCCGCAGCGCGCGCTCGTCGCCGCCGTCCACCGTCAGGTCCGCACCGTCCGCGCCGAGATCGAGATCGTCACGCAAGGTCACGAGCTCGCGCGAGAGGTACGCGTCGTCGCGATGCGCCTCCAGCTTCTCCTTCACCTTGCCCTTGATGCTCGCGACGTTCGCGTAGATGCCGTCGAGATCCCCGTAGTCGGCGAGGAACTTCGCGGCCGTCTTCGGCCCCACGCTCGGCACACCGGGCACGTTGTCGGAGCTGTCGCCGGTGAGCGCGAGCAGGTCGCGCACCTGATGCGGCGGTACGCCCATGCGCTCGATCGTCTCCGCGACGCCGAACACACGATCGCGCATCGTGTCGTACATCACGACGCCTTCGCCCACGAGCTGCAGCAGATCCTTGTCCGCGCTCACGATGACGACGCGCTTGCCCTTCCCGCGCGCCCAGCGGACGAGCGACGCGATCACGTCGTCGGCCTCCATGCCGCTTTGCCCGAGCTGCGGAAAACGGAACGCCTCGACGACCTCTTCGATGCGACGGATCTGCTGCTGCAGATCGGGCGGAGGCGCCTCGCGGTTCGCCTTGTACTTCGGGTAGCGCTCCTTGCGGAACGACTCCTTGCTGTCCTTCGCGACGCAGAGGAGCTTCGGCTTCCGCTCCTCGAGCAGCTTCAGGATCATGCTCGTCACGCCGCGCACCGCGTGCGTCGGCTCGCCGCGGCTCGTGCTCATCGGCGGCAGCCCGTGGTACGCGCGGAACACGTAGCCGCTGATGTCGAGCACGTAGAGCGTGTCGGGATCCCCGACGGGCGGCAGGAGCGTGGGCGCGGATTCGGGAGCCGTCATGCGGCCGCGACCATCGCGTGCGCGCCCGGGCGAAGCAAGGCGGGCGACGCGTGCACCGCTACGGGAAACGCACGGTCGGCCCGAGCCGCAGGTAGACCTCGCCGCCCTTGACGCGATCGGGGTCGAGGAGCTCGACCCACCGATACCCCGCACCGAGCACGACGGCGAAGTGCGGCGTGAAGAAGATGCCGAGCTCCGCACCCACGTGGAGCGAGATGCCCTGCGTCGGCTCGCGCACGACTCTCGCCCACGCGGCGCCGGCCTCGAGGCGCATCTCGAGCGCAACTCGCTCCAGCGGAAGCGCGCGTCCGAACGAGAACGTTGGGCCCACCTCCACGAGCAGAGGGCGGTCGACCGTGCTCGTCGGCATCACCGCGCGCCGCGCTTCTTCGAGGAGCGAGAGCCCTGCCGCGCCGATGCGAAGCTCCATGCCAAACCCCGAGCCGTGGACCCAGCCTCCGCGAACCTCGGCTCCGGCCGCGATCCCCGAGGTCCCCTCGTACAGGCCGACGAGGTCGCCTGGACCGTCTCCTCGAAGCGCGACCTCCCCCGAGCCCGCCAGCGCCAGCGCGAAGGCCGCCCGCAAGCGCACCCCCGGCAATGCCTCCAGGGGCACCTCCTCCGCGCGCGCCGTCGAGCTCGAGAGCGCGAAGACCGCGAAGAGAGCCAGGACCGGAGAACGCGACATCGTCGGCACGTAGCACGCTCGACCGAGCGCGCTCCCTCCGTCGCCCCGCCGCCGAGCGTGCCTCCGTGCGTTGCCGATCGCCGAACCCGCGTGCTACGCCGCCCACTCCCCGCCTCGGGGCCCCGATCGCCATGTTCGAAACGCTGCAAAAAGGCTTCCGAGCCGCCAAGAATCTACTCGCTGGTGTCAGCGAGCTCACCGCCGAGAACATCGAGCCCGCGCTGCGTGACGTGCGCCTCTCGCTCTTGGAGGCCGACGTCGAGTTCTCGGTCGTCAAGGCGTTCCTCGGGCGCGTGAAGGAGAAGGCGGTCGGCAGCTCGATGCAGAGCTCCGTCGTCGTCGCCGGTCGAAAGCTCAAGATCGGCCCAGTCGAGCAGTTCGTGAAGATCTGCCAGGACGAGCTCGAGGCGATGATGCGCTTCGAAGGCGAGCCGATCGTCTTCGCGGAGAGCGGCATCACCGGGATCATGATGGTGGGCCTGCAGGGCTCCGGTAAGACGACCTCCGCCGCGAAGCTCGCGCGGCTGCTCGAGCGCGAGCACGACCGCAAGGTGCTCCTCGTGGCGGCCGACGTCGCGCGTCCCGGCGCGATCGAGCAGCTCCAGGTCCTCGGCGAGCAGATCGGCGTGCCGGTCTTCGCGATCCCGGGCGGCAACCCGGTCGACATCTGCGACAAGGGCCTCAAGCACTGCAAGTCGATCAAACGCGACACCGTCATCTTCGACACCGCCGGTCGCCTCGCGATCGACGAGCAGTTGATGGGTGAGGTGCGCACGATCCGCGAGCACACCAAGCCGCAGAACACCTTCCTCGTCGTCGACGCGATGATCGGCCAGGACTCGGTGAAGACCGCCAAGGCCTTCCACGAGCACGTGGGCCTCTCGGGCGTCGTGGTCACCAAGCTCGACGGCGACGCGCGCGGCGGCGCGGCGCTCTCCATCAAGGAGGTCACCGGCGCGCCGGTGAAGTTCGTCGGTCTCGGCGAGACCATGGACAAGCTCGAGGTCTTCCGTCCGGAAGGCATGGCGAGCCGCATCCTCGGGATGGGCGACGTCGTCGGCCTGATGAAGGACTTCGAGGGCGTCGTCGACGAGAAGAAGGCGGAAGAAGACGCGCAGCGGATGCTGCAGGGCGACTTCACGCTCGACGACTTCCTCGAGCAGATCGAGACGATTCAGAAGATGGGTCCGCTGCAGGACCTCTTCGAGAAGCTGCCCTTCATGGCCGACGCCATGCCGGAGGGCTTCCAGATCGACGAGAAGGAGCTGGTCCGCACGAAGGCCATCGTCTCGTCGATGACGAAGGCCGAGCGCCGCAACATCACGCTCTTCCGCGACGAGCCGCGCCGCATGGAGCGCGTCGCGAAGGGCTCCGCGCACACCGCCAAGGAGGTCGCGGAGCTGCTCCAGCGGTTCTTGTTCATGCGGAACATGATGGGAGACATCGGCAAACAAGCCGGCATGCTCTCGAAGATTCCCGGATTGAAGCAGCTCGCGCAGGCCAACAAGCTCCGCAACGCCGTCAAGACCGGCGGGCTCGAAGCGAACCCGATGATGGCGCAGCTCGCCGAGCAGCTCCTCGAGGCCGCGGTCGCCGAGGGCGGCGGCAAGGGCAAGGGCGGATTCCCCGGTCTTCCCGCAGGGTTCCCCGGCATGGGTGGTATGCCCGGCATGGGCGGCTTCCCCGGAATGGCGGGGATGGGGATGCCCGGCATGCCC
>ERZ761607.1895-NODE-1895-length-24199-cov-13.781436_pt1 | contig 24199 bp, 32 predicted proteins | sample MGYA00511164_ERZ761607 | MGnify/ENA primary metagenome ERZ761607 (study PRJEB28899, sample SAMN02445080) | bioreactor sludge metagenome | biome: EBPR sludge | place: Australia: Brisbane, Thorneside Wastewater Treatment Plant | collected 2011-06-22 ... | reverse complement strand
CGCAACCCTGGTCGCAACCCTGGTCGCAACCCTGGTCGCAACCCTGGTCGCAACCCTGGTCGCAACCATATCAATATGCAATGCAGGATTGGTGCGCAAGCTTTCGGCCTGGACCTGGACCTGGACCTGGACCTGGACCTGGACCTGGACCTGGACCTGGACCTGGAGCCGGCGCTCGATCAGATCGGCGAAGACGCCCTAGCTTTTCGCGCGACAAGGGTCACTGCGTTCCCTCCAACCCCCCAAAAAATCTCACCCATGTAGAGGAACTTTATATGCTACAATAGCATATATGAAAACGACCCTCTCCCTGACCCTGTCAGAACAAGACAAAAAGCGGCTAAAACCAAACGTATCAGCTAAAATCAATGCCATCATAAAGGACTTCACAGACACGGAGGCCCTAACACAACGCTTAGCAACAAGCAGGACAAGCTGCTTACTGGACACCAGTACCTATAAGAAGCTGCAAGACCTGGAAAAGAAACTCAATCACCCCATTCCCAAGATAGTTCTGGCAATGCTGGAGCTAACGCCAACTAAGTCACAGGAAGGAGCACCATATGAACCCTAAGATACCTGTCACACAGAGGGACGGTCTAAGGGACCTGTCAGCTAAGGTAGGAAAGCCGATCACAGAATTGGTAGAAATGGCCATAACAAGGGTGTTGGAAGGGGAAACGACCCTGCCCCTAGTGGAAAGGGTGGAAAGGGTAGGAATCTCAGTCTATCTCCCATACGACAAAGAAGTAGCCCTAAAAACACTGTCAAAGGAGAGTGGAGTGTCTGTCGAAGAAATCTATAGGGTAGCCATCAGAGAACTACTGAAGTCAGCCCAATCCCTGATAGACAAGGCCCACGACCTGGCCGCAACCCAGGTCGCGCAGCAGAGAAGGAAGGCGGACCTGCTCAGGAGGGACGAAGCGCTGATGGCCAGAAGGGAGGCACTGACGGCCAAGCAGGAAGCAGAGACCGAGACAGAAGACGAAGACCCAGACGAGGAAGCACCAAGGGCCTATACGAGGGGGTTGAGGAAAAGTAGACACCATTAAAAGCTACGACCAGTGCTGTGTCTGCCTGCGGCAGATACAGCCTCAGCCACAAGCCGCCAGCCACTACACACTACCCTGCTATTTGACAAGATAACACCAAGCCACTACACTCCCCGGAAATAACCGAAGTGGAGGCGTGGGTGGAAGTCAAAGAGAAACCGGACCTGACCAGTGTGAGAACGCTGGTCAAGTCGGTCTCCCCGTTAGCCAGAGCCCTGAAGCTGACCCCGAACGCGATCTACCGCTGGATAGCAGTCAATCGCATTCCAGGGACGCACGTCGTGAAGGTGTGTAACTTCTATGACATAGAAGTAAGCGACATCCTGCCCCTGACAGGCTCGGACACGAACAATGAAACCAACGTGGTCCTGAAACCGAGAAGCGTCCTGAAAACACTCATGGACGTGTATCAGGGCACAATCACGCTGGACCAGGCCGTTACCCTTACCGGCTCCTCGAAAATCTCCCTGACGTTGATTCTGACGCACTGGGGCGACGAATTACCGACCCTGTACACGACGCTGGAGCAGTTGGACCAGAAACGGATCGACCTCGATGAAGCGTGCAGGCGCTTGAAGGTGGCGAAGTACACGCTGCACGGAATCCGTAGGAAATACGGGTATGCACCGGGGCCAATAACACGGACCAGGCCCCTGCCAACGCTGCCAGCCCGAAGGGACAAGAACAGGGAAGTGGCCCTGGCCTGCATTGCGGGCAAATTCACGGTCAAAGACGCGGCCAGGCTGTCGAATATCTCGGAAAGAACCCTGTTCAGGGCCGTGGACAAGGTCACAACCCACAAGCTGAACGACCTTGCGAGCTGGCCAGTGGTGTTTCGAGAGGCACTTGTGAGTGAAATCGAGGGCAAAACACCTCCGATTGTGGCAAAATGGCTTGAATTTGCCCGTTCTCAGCGGCTTTTCGTGGGGAAAACCCCGAAATACCCCCAAACACCTGCAAGTTGGCGCTCTCTGCCCCTGAAACGACTGTTGGTAGGGGTCCTGCTTGGGGAGGGGACGCTGGAGGAGGTTGCGGAGTCGAGGGGGGCTGACCCGAAGATATTGCGCAGCCTATTCACCGGGGACCTGAAGCCATTGGACCTGACTTTTGAACAAGTGGAGTTCCTTCCACTGACACACCAGATCGCTCTCGCTGAAATACTGCTGGCAATGATGGATAGGAAGAGAAAGGTAGCAGAATGAAGACTCTGATAGTGGGCCAGACACCAGAAATGGCCAAGGAGTTCAAGGAGAGCAATGAATTCCTCTTCCCATTGGAGGGTGCGAAGGTGATCACGACCCATTGGGACATCCCAGCGGAAGACCATCTGACAGTGTACCTGGTAGGGGACTGGGAGATTGGGGAGTACTGGTCTGACATCTTGTCAACGTTGCGTCGTCGGGCCAACCTGTATGTAGTTAAGATGTTTATTGCCAGCGAGGTGGTATGAAGACTTTCATTTTTGGGGGTACGAGGGAGCAGGCTGAGTCTTACAAGAACCGGAACTTCCTGTTCTCGGCAGCCATGGTCAGGGATGCGCGCTGCCTTGTAGGCGCGGGCATGTGCGAGGTGCATCTTGTGGGGACTTATCAGCGCAACCCGCAATGGGAGGCTGTTCGGGCTGAGCTGAGTGCGCTGAGGAACTTTGGCATGGTCACGATCCATATCGAGGAGTGGGCAGAGTGAGTGAGACGCCCCAGGTCAGCACAACATGGACAGCCAATGACATACCTGGGCCAACCATTGAGGCTATCAAAGCCCTGCAGAAATGGATGGAGGAGATCTACATCATAAAACCAGGCGATGCGGAGTACTTCCAGAACCCCGACTATAGCCAGTGCCAAGATGATTGACGAATCCAAGATGGCCAAGATCAGTGCCCCGGCTGCTGACAGCAGGGACCTGAAGGCCCACCTCAAGGCCATGCCCACCAAGGAGCTGCGAAAACTTCTGGCCCTGGTCGAGGAGCTGCTTCCAGACACGTCCGTGCAAAAGGTCAAGGACCTGGACCTGGAAGACGAGCTGATGCAGCAGTACACCAAGACCAAGGAACTGATGGATGAGTGCATCGGCGACCCTGAGATTGCACCGAACCAGAAGGCCCAGGTCGCAAACAGTGTCGTGTCCACGCTCGGTCACCTAGTGAAGCTGCAAGAGGACCTGCGCCTGCAGCAAACCCTGAAGCTGATGGAGACCACCCTGATTGACGTGATCAAGACCCTGCCAGTTGAGGTCAAGGAGGAGTTTTTCTCCGAGTACGAGACGCGGGCGCAGAAGGCGGGGCTGACATGAGCAGGACATGCGCAGCAGTCGTACCTGGCTGTGTCCGTAAAGCGGACACTGGCGGAAAGGTAGCCTGACATGGGACAAGTCCAGAAGAGTGTCTTCCGTAACCACTTCCTGCGCCTGAAGGCGGGCGCGTCCCAGGCCACAGCCCTGTCCGAGGTCTCACGCTGGATTACGGACAACACCTTTCTGGCTGGCAGGCACTATTCGTATCGGCACCACGAGTATCAGCCGAGAATTCTGGACAGTACGGCCCGAGAAGTAGTAGTCAGGAAGTGTAGCCAGGTCGGGATTTCGGAGTTGGCCGTGCGCAAGGCATTGGCACTGTGTGGGATGATCAAGGACTTCACAGTGATCTACACCCTGCCCACAGCCACTTTCGCCTCGGTGCTGGCCAAGACGCGGGTGAATCCGGTCATCAACGAGTCCCCGTACCTGAGCGAGATGCTGACCGGGACAGACAGTATTGAAGTGAAGCAGTTTGGTTATGGCTCCTTTCTGTACCTGAAGGGGGCGGCGTCGAGTAATGCGCCAATCAGTATCCCTGCCGATTTTCTGGTGCATGATGAACTCGACTTCAGTGATCCTCTGGTAATCAGCCAGTATCAGTCACGACTGACGCACTCACCCCACAAACTGAAGCTGAAACTGTCAACCCCCACCCTGCCAGGCAAGGGGATTGATTATGAGTTCTCACGGTCAAAGAGGCACTTCAACTTTGTGAAGTGCAACCACTGCAACCATTACTTTGTCCCGCACTATTACGATCACGTCAAAATCCCCAAGTACACCGGGGAGTTGATGGACATCAACAAGAAGAATATCCACCGGGTGCAGTATGAGAATGCCCATGTGGTGTGCCCGAGTTGTGGCAAGAAGCCCAGCCTGCTGCCCAAGCATCGGGAATGGGTGTGTGAGAACCCTGACGATAATCACCTGGCAGAGGGGTTTCAGGTCAGTCCGTTTGACGCGCCCATGATCATCACGCCGAGCTATCTGGTTGAGGCCAGCACGGCTTACACCAACATTGCCGAGTTCGTGAACTTCAACCTCGGCCTGCCCTTCTTCTCGAAGGAATCGGTCCTGTCCCCGGAAGAGATCAGGGGCACGATCATTGACAACCTCATCGAGGGAGCAGCCTTCGGCGTCATGGGCGTGGACCTGGGCAAGACATGTCACATCACTGTGGGCAAGTGCTCGTTCGACGGATCAATGCAGGTCGTGCTCATCGAAGCAGTCCCGCTCGGCCAGCTGAAGACGCGCTACAGGCAGCTCCGAGCCCAGTACCGGGTCAGGGCCTCTGTCATCGACTCCCTGCCCTACACCGACGTGGTCCTGGCCCTGCAGGCGGAAGACCCAAACCTCTGGGCCTGTGTTTATTCACAGTCCAAAGGGGTGCACCTCTACACGGTGCATCAGACCGAGAAGGATGAGGAGAAGGGGACCCAGGACACGAGGCAGTTGAATGTCTCGAAGGACAGGACGTTCGACTCACTGATGGAGTTCATCCGATCGGGAGACTTCTCGAAGGTGTCCTGCCCCCTGGATGATGAGTTCGTGGCCCACTGCACAGACATGCGCAGGATGCGGGACTGGAACCTGCGGCAGCAGGTCATGGAGTTCAAGTGGGTGAAGTCAGAGGACGGTAATGACCACTTCTGGTTCTCGACCAGTTACGCCTACCTGGCCAAATTCATTCTCGGTACGGTCACCGGCGAGGGCGGCGGGACGTTGCCATTGGTATCAAGTTTCCGGGTGAAGCCGGTTGTGAGGGATGCAGCATGAATAAGTTTAGAGAAGTTGCCCACTTTATTATCATTTGGGTTGGCTCAATTATATGGGGTATAGGCAACTGTTTCTATGTGCTCATGGCTCTAACCTCTGTTTTGGCTAAAAAGGTTCACCCAAAGGCTGTTTATGGTAACTGCTGGAGCTATGCTATTCCGTTGTGGGTAAAGTATGGAGGGAACCTTGAGATAAGGGCAGCGGATGATAACTACTTCCTATGGATATTTCCTGTATTACACGTCAAATACATAGGGGAACTTCCAAGGAAAGGTGTCAGAATGCGTCAATTCGTGCCCATAGACAGTGAGCGTAGGACAGGGAGAGTCTTCCCGTGGTGGACCGTTTATTACAAAGGCGTGGTACGGAGAATCGACTCTCCCCATGATGCTGAAGAGGGCTGGGTGGAGGCCTCGAAACTGGAACATGAGCTGCCACAAAGCACCGATGTGCGCAGTTAACACATGCAGCCTGCCAACCTGTGTGCAGTGTGTGCCTAAATAGCCACCGGCTATTGTTGGGTGGTTGGTGATAGCGTAGAATGCAGGCAGTTCAAGAATATGGCAGGCACCATGAAGGCACTCCTCCCCTACGTCATCCGGCAGATGAAGCAGGCCAGCACGTGGCGAGGACTAACTTTTGCCCTGACTTCTGCCGGCATCTTCATCTCGGAAGCCATGGAGGCCCAGATCGTGGCCTTTGGCCTGGCCCTGTCCGGGCTCATCGGTGTGTTTCTGCCTGATGCCCTGGACGGTGGGGATACCGCTGAGAAAAACAGGTTGGCGGCCCAGGACATTGTCCGGTCGATCGAGGGGTAGGCAACATGGTCATGGTGGCAATGGAGTTCCGGTCTGATGTTCTCTTCATTCTGAAGAAGAGGTCACAGCACTACGGTGGCGCAATGCTCTCCTCCGGCCTGGCCAACTCAATTGCGATGCTGGTACAGATGCTTCGCTCGAACAGCATCAATGCCATCTCCAAAGAGGTGGTGGACAACAACTGCATCGACAGGTTGGTGACCATGTGCCGGCCACGTGTCGTGGTGATCGAAGCTCTGTGGGTTGTCCCGGAGAAGTTGGAGTTGCTCAAGAGGTTGCACCCCAGAACACAGTGGGTTGTACGGCTGCACAGCAAGTTGCCCTTTATTTCTGGTGAGGGTATTGCCATTGAGTGGGTTAACAAGATGGCCAAGCTGTACCCGTCGGTGGAGGTGGCAGCCAACAGCGTCACGATGTGTAACGACCTGTCCAACCTCTACAACGTGCCGATCAAATACCTGCCGAATCACTATGACGTTGAGCTGAAGCACAGCTACTGTCATTGGCGGACCAGCAACGGGGAGCTGAACGTGAGCTGCTTCGGGGCGGTGAGACCCCTGAAAAACCAGTTGATCCAGGCGGTTGCAGCGATAGCCTATGCCGATGCCCACAACCGGGGCCTGAAGTTTCACATCAATTCGACCAGGGTCGAGGGCTGCGCCAACTCCGTGTTGAAGAATATCCGGGCACTGTTCCCGATCACCAGCCAGCACGAGCTGGTGGAGCACCCATGGTTGTCACATGATGACTTCAAGACCCTGATCAGGACCAAGATCGACATTGGCCTCCAGGTCAGCTATTCGGAGACTTTCAACATTGTGGCGGCGGACCACATTGACTGCGGTGTGCCAGTAGTGGTCTCGGACGAGATTCTGTTCGTGCACGATGACTTCAAGGCAAGCCCCAACAGTGCGCCATCCATCACGCGGGCCATGGGCCGGGCCATGGCATCCCGCACAGGCGTTCGCCGCAACACCCGACTGCTGCAGACCTCAAACGATACGGCTGAGAAGGTGTGGAAGTCCTCATTCAACTGGGACAGGGAGTAATGTTTGACAGCACCGACAGCGTAATCGAGTTTTTTGGCGCGACCCAGCTCCCGGTCGTGGCCCCGCCAAAGGTTCGCCCTGGGTCGCAGACGTACCCGAGCTACCTCAAGACCACGACGCCATCCAAAGAGGTGCTGATCAAGACGGACCGTCGCCTGGCCAGCACCGACACCACGACCCTGCGCAATGGTCAGGACACGTGGACGGTCATCAGGGACTTCGTGGCGGCATCGCCGGATTTGTCCGCAGCCGTCTGGGCCTACGCCCGCCTCGGCCTGCCGGAGAACTTCACGGCAGTGGCCAAGAACCCGGACAACACCTTCAACCGGGAAGCCACCCTGCTGACGCAGCAGTTGATCACCCGCTTCAACCTCCTGCCTGATTACTCGACGGACGGCTTCACAGGCCCGCAGTCGATCAGGGCCACGAGCGAGTCCCTGGCCAGGGAGATCATCCACTATGGCAGTTGTGCCGGTGAGGTGGTCCTGGGCAAGGATCGGCTGCCAAAACGCATTCAGCCCATCAGCACAACTCAGATCAAGTTCGTCGCTGCCCCGGACAAGACCCTGACCCCCTGGCAATACATCGGCAACGACAAGATCGAACTGGACTACCCGACTTTCATCTACGTCGCCCTGGACCAGAGCCTTCTCGACGCCTACAGTTCTAGCCCGATCGAGAGCGCGATCAAGCCTGTGATCTACTCCGAGCAATTCTCTAACGACATCACGCGCATCGTCGGCAAGGTCATCCACCCTCGTCAGAAGGTCCGCATCAATGAGGAGCAGGTCAGGAAGTTTCTCAGCCCAGAGGCCCAGGTCGACAACGCCAAGGCTGTCGAGGAGCTGAATGCGATCACCTCGTCCATCGAGACGAAGATCAATTCGCTGGCCCCGGAAGATGCCTTGGTCTATCTCGACTCCCTGGAGTTCGAGGTGGAGAACCCGAGCAACGCCGGGCTGTCGGCGGAATACGGTGTGCTGCGGGACATGGCCAATGCCCGCCTCAGCACCGGTAGCAAGACCAACGGAACGGTCCTGGGCTTTGCCTCGGGGTCGAGCAACATCGCTTCCAGCGAGATCATGCTGTTCATGCGCTCCTGTACCGGTGCCATCAAGGCCCCGATCGAGGAGTTCTGGAGTCGCGCCCTTACATTGTCGGCCAGGTTGTTCGGGTTCGATGTCGTGGTCAAATTCACTTTCGACCCGATCGACCTGCGCCCAGACAATGAACTGCTCGCCTTCAAGCAGACCAAGCAGATGATGATCCTGGAGCAGTTGAGCCTGGGCATGATCTCGGACGATGAGGCCTGCCTGCAACTGACCGGTTCGCTGTCACCGCCCGGCATGAAGCCGCTGTCCGGGACTATGTTCAAGCAGCCGACGCCACCGGCTGCAGAAACCGGCAGCCCCTCGAACAGTGGCAGCACGCTGAACCAGAAGCTGGCACCGACTACGCCGAGTACCGGGCGGGGGCAGAACAAGAAGGCAAAACTGAAAGTTGTGCCTACGATAGCCTCTGCAAATCCTAAGCCACAAGCATGATAGTTTCCAGCTATAATGGGGCCTGTGCAACCCTGGGCATAGATGAAATTCTCGCCCTACTCGAAACGAGGTGAGAGATGCCTGAGCAGTTCATGAGCCAGACAATGATCAACGCCATTATCGGGGGCTTCGCAGCCGCCGTGGCCTTCATCCTCCGGGTGATCTGGGAGGGGCTTAGGGAACTCCAGAAAGCGGACGTGGACTTGACTGCGAAGATCAGTGAGATTCAGTTGCTGGTTGCAGGGAATTATGTGAAGAAGGACGAACTTGACGCAGTCATCAAGGCCTTGTTCACAAAGCTGGACAAGATTGAAGACAAGCTGGACAAGAAGGTAGATCGCGGCTGACCCATTGCTTGGAGGTTGTCATGAACGTAGATGACCGCTCTAAAAGTTTCGACCTTGAGGCATACCTTCGAGGGTTCCTCGGGTCAGTAGTGAGGTTTGGGGCAGTGGCCATTCATGGGCAGAATAAGTGCGGACAGTATGCCGGCTGGGGCGTGAACCACATTGGTCAAAGAGATGGCCAGAAGAATAGGAGTTTGTGATGGCACTGGTACGGGCACATCCTCAACTGTTAGTTGAGACCAACGACAAGAAAAGTATTGGCTACGAAGCTGATGGACGTAAAGTGGCCTTGGCCAGTATTGATAATATGGCTAGTATTCAAGGTGACATGAATCTGGCTGTTGCTGCATCCCGTGACGCCTCGCTGAGCGACAACGGGAACATCCTGGTATGCAGCTCGGCTGTCGCCATTGTCATCACAGTAAAGTCAAAAGCGCTGATTGGGTGGGACGGAGCTGTGAGCATTGTCCAGTATAGGGACGGCGTAGGGGCTGTGACATTTGCTGCTGGCGCAGGGGTTACAATTCGTGGTGACCTATCAACACCAGCCCAGTATGGTTTCAAAGGCATTTGCAGAATCCCCACAAAGACTGATGAATGGGCGGTGTTCTAGATGAACCCATGGATGCGTAACCTACTGTGTGGGGGTGGTGGCGGCGGCGGTGGCGCAGCCCTGCCGCCAACCGGGCGCACCATGCTGGCCAATCTCACGTCTTCGCTGATCCTGGACGAAGGCACAGGTGGCCCTACATGGTCCCGCGCTACGAAAGCCTGGGGATTCAACGAACTCGGGTATCTGGTGGAACTGGCGTCGGGATGCGCGTTCTTCGGTGGGGCGAGGCTGGTGCGGAATAGAGTGGTTACTAAAAGCGAAGATTTCTCTAATGCTGCTTGGGGCAAAACAAACATTACTACGGCATCTGTAGTAGATGTCCCAGCTAAGTATACGACTGCATTTTCTTTGATTCCGACAGCCGTACCTGGCCAACACTATATCTCAAATACCGCAGGTACGCCGGTTTCGACTACTGGGACTGCCTACATAGTATCTGTTATTGCTAAAGCCTTCGGATACTCACATCTATTCTTTTTTACATCCAATGCGGCTGTGTACTTTGACCTCTCTGCCGGAACTGTTGGAAGTGCGACCGGAAGCAGTGTCGGGAGTACCAGCATTATCAGTCTCGGGAATGGGTGGTATGAATGTCGTATTAGATGTATTAACTTGACTGGGACAAACTTTGAGATTCACTCGACGCCGAGCAATGGAGTTTTTAACTATCTGGGTGACGGCGTATCTGGAGCCAAGATATCAGCAGTTTCGTTCGTTGATGTCACCAACTACGACGCCTCCTACGTTCCAGAGTATGTCTCAGTCGGCGTACTCTCCGCACCATTCCACGGCGCAGGTATTGACGGCGCTAAGTACTTCGAGACCGACTGGCAAGGCGCGCCTATACCAGCGGCGAATCTTCTCGGGTTCAGGAGAGAAGCGTCGGCGACGAATAATCTGCTGCACTCCAGAGATCTGAGCAATGCAGCGTGGTCGACCAAGACGAATATTACTGCGGCTAAGACAGCAACCGGCCTAGACGGCATCGCCAACACAGCAACAACTCTAACAGCCACCGCAGCAGACGCCATCATCCTGCAGCCGATCACACTGGCTTCTGCAGCACGTTGTGCCTCGGCTTATGTCAAGCGCAGGACTGGAACCGGGACTATTTCCTTTACTCAGGATGGAGGAGGTTCCTGGACAGACATTACGTCTCAGATCAACAGCAGCACGTGGTCGAGAGTACAGATCACTGCAACACTGGCTAACCCATCGGTTGGTTTCAAGATCAGCACGAGCGGCGATGCGATAGACGTGGACTGCGTGCAGAATGAGGCGGGTTCGGTAGCTACGAGTCCGATTGTTACGACGACTGCGACGATTACAAGGAATGCGGATTCGCTGACGTTCCAGACGGCTAGTAACATTGATTTTGCTGTGGGGACTCTTTATTGTGAAACACAGATTGCCTCCTCTTTGACGTCTCGAAGGGCGGTACTCGTTGGTTCAGATGGGTTTTCATACATCAACACCGGAGACGCCAATACCGTATGGAAAGCATATGATGGAACGAACATAGTAATAAAAAGCGGGCTATCTGATATTTCCACAGGAAAAAGAAAACGCGCCATTGCTTGGGGAACAGGGCTAAAAGTGACGGGTGATGGTCTATCCCCTGCGTCTGGCTCATTTGACGGATCTTTTGGGTCTGGTGCTACAATTATAATCGGGCAGTCCATCAACGGCTACGTCGGCCCCGTCGCCATCTACAACTACCAGATGACCGACGCAGAACTACAGGCGATTACAGCATGAGCAATATCCTAGCCACACTGCATCCCTATTCTAATATTCCTCCCGGCTCTGTCTATCGCGGAAACGGCAAGTTCGATATTCTTGAGCCAGCGCCTTTTACTCTTGTTAATGTAAAGCGCAAGGATGTCAATAACGCTGGCACAGCTACTTTCACTGCTCCCGGCGAGACAATAAAGACTCGACTGGAGTTGCGGAAGCTCGCACTGGCTGAGCATAAAGCGCAGAAGCTCAAGGCTATCGCACTACGACGAGAAGAGGTAATTGCCGCACGTTACCTTGATCTGACTACGAGAATCGCAGCGCTTAACGTGTCGATAGCTGGCACTCAGCAGAACATCGATACTCTGAATGCTCAGATTACGACCATTACTGCGGACCTCACAGCCTCTAATGCTCTACTGGCTACCAGGGCAACCGCTCTTGCTACTGCGCAAGCAAGTCTGGCAGCAGCTACTACACCAGAGCAGGTGGCTACTAGGACTGCAACTCTTGCCACAAGACAGACGCAGTACGACACGGCACTGGCTGCACGCGAGGCTGACCAAACAAGGCTGACCACTCGCCAAGGCAATCTGGCGAAGAATGAATCTACTCTTGCGACTCGTACTGCGCAACTGGCAACGCTGCAATCCACGTTCGACATCTTCAAGCTGAAAAGAGGCATCGCATGATTCGCGTGATTTATCAGCCAGCGGTCGATGAGCTTATCCCCGACATCGTGACGTACTACCGGCTGCCCGTGTCCGGGCTCGACGTGCTTGACGTGCTCGTACCAGACGACTGGGACACTGACGGAACGGTGTTGTACTCGTCGGACAACTTCGACGAAGACGGGGACCCGATCCTGCCCGCAGAACCATTCATCCACCACTACGCCGGATGGGAAGTTTGATGGCCACTGATCTTCCAAAGATTTCACTGCAGGATACCTATGAGCACTAAAGAAGAACGCTGCTGGGCCGGATCAGAAGCCAGCTATGAAACAGCGATGGAAGCCGAGATCAAGATCGCAGCCGGAGGCTTTGACAAGGAAGACGAGTGTGAGTCTCCACGCCTTCTGGCCGTGAGTGATGGCCTGGCTACCATCACGATCAAAGGGCCACTGGTCAACAGCGACAGCCCTTACCTGAAGTACTTCGGGGTAACCGGTTACCCGGAGATCAGGGACGCGGTCCTGGCTGCCGTCAGTGACCCGGAGGTGAAGCAGATCCTGCTCGATGTCGATTCAGGTGGTGGCGCGGTCTCTGGCTGTGCCGATACCGGTGCGCTGATCAGGGCGGCACACAAGGTCAAGCCGATCACCACCTATGGTGAGACGATGGCCAGCGCTGCTTATTGGCTGGGTTGTTCCGCTGGCCGGGTCTATTCCGGCAAGGCAGCGCTCGTCGGCAGTATTGGTGTCAAGGCCACGTTCAAGGAGTACTCCAAGGCCAACGAAATGGCAGGGGTCACGGTAACGGTTATCCGTGCGGGCAAGTACAAGGCCCTGGCCGACTCCAACGAGCCACTGACAAAGGCCGGCGAAGCCCAGATTCAGGCCATGGTTGACGCCTCCTACGGAGTCTTTGTCGATCACGTGGCAGAGATGCGCGGCCGGACCTATGAGTACACCGACAAGACGATGGCTGACGGGCAGGAATTCATCGGCCAGGCAGCGGTAGATGTGGGCCTTACCGATGGCATTACCACGTTCGACGCCGTGGTTGGAGGCCTGAAGAAGAAAATCCTTGCGTCATTGTCAAAACCTATGGATAATACTGGTACCAATAGGTTCAAGCTATCTGGCGACCTAGCGCCCACAACTCCCGAGGATTCCACCATGGCCAAAAAGGCTTTGACCGAAGCAGACATCGCAGCTCTGGCCGCAGGAGCGGCTATTGAAGCCGTGGTGGAGGCAGTTATCGAGCAAGCAGATACAACCGAAACCGTGACAGCCGAGGTTCCCAATGGCGTGCAAGAAGAAGCGGCCACCGAAGAGGTAGTCGAAAAAGTTGCCACAAGCGACCCAACTGTTCAGTATCTGCAATCGCAGATCAAGGACAAGGACAGCGAACTTCTGCAGGCTGGCATCAAGCTGGCCAAGGTCGAGGAGCAGCTCGCCGAACTGAAGGCGACCGTAGATCCTTTGCTGAGCATCGCCGTCAAGTCCGTCACCAATATGGCGGTGGCCCTCAAGTCGGCCCCGGTCGCAACCCTCAGCACGCCAGCAGCGCAGGTCCTTGCCGAGCATGCCCGGTTGTCCGACCTGTTCCAGAAACAGTTTCCCATTGGCGGCGTTGCAGCGGTTTCCGCAAGCAACGAGCCCAAGAAAAGCGCGGCGTATGTCATGACCAACGTGACCCAAGCCCAACTCAACGCAGTACGTGGTTCCAAATAAGGGTATATCAACATGGCAAAGTTTCTCATTACGCCGACAACTCAGTCTGAGCGGATCATCACGGCTCGCGTTGGTGCCAACGCGGCCAACACCCGTTTTACCGACGTGGACGTTGGCAAGGGCGTCAAACTGACCGGCGACTCACAATACAACCTGCTCTCGGCGGCTGACCCGATCGAAGGCATCTGCACCAGCGTCGAGACCGGCGTCTATGACGGTTACGTCCTCGGCGGCGTCCAGACCAAGGGCTATGTGGACGCCACGGCTTATGGCCTGCAAGCGACTCCCGGCGTTGGCGTGATCGCCATCGGCGAATACGTCTATGCGGCTGCCCCGGCTGCCGTCCAGGTCGCCGAAACGCTGAGCACCACCATCCGTGTCGTCAGCGCCACCAACCAGGCGACCGCGAAGGCTCTGCCCTTCCTGGCCCGCGTCGTGTCCCTCGGCCCGGTCGGTACCGGTGCTGTCGGTACTGCCATCGTCATCGAACTGCTCTAAGGAGAGCCAGCATGGAATTCAAAGCAACACTTCAAGATGGCACCGGCCAGCACGAGATTACCCTGGACATGGGCCTGTACAAGTCCGAGCAGGGCTTTGTCGGCGCTCTCAATAGCCAGTTCCCCACGCCCCAGGGCATGCCCACGGCGAGCGAGCAGCTCTTTGCCCAGTGTGGCCTGTACCGCACGGCTGATCTGAAGTCTGGCATCAAGCCGGCCAAGATTCGTGACATCCTCGATGGCGGTGGCCTGTCGGCGGCTGGTACCGCGCCCGGCAGCACTGGCATCTCCCGCTTTGTCGCCCCCGCCGCCATCCTGGCCGGCGTGCAGAACGACATCTACGAGGACCGTTCGGGTGTCCTGGCCCAGTTCATGAACCTGGTCGCGTTCACGCAGTCGGTTGCTGGCAACCGATATGAGAAGCCGGTCTTCAACTATGACCCGGCCCGCAACAGTCGTTCCAAGCCTGTCGCCCAGTTGGCTGAACCGACCTCCATCGGCATGCTGACGGTTGGCGAACAGTCCGGTACGATCCCGATCTTCGCGTCGGGTCTGGAAATCAGTGACCAAGCCATGGACTATTTCGGCTTCGCTGAAGTCCAGAAGTGCATGTCGATCATGGCTACCTACGACATCGCCGAGCGTGCTGATGGTTGGCTGCTCTCGATGATGGCCGGCGACGCCGACCACGGTATGGCTGCCCTGTCTGGTGATCAGGTCGAGAAGGCGGTCACGATCGACAGCTCCATCGCGGCTGCCGGCGTCCTGACGCAGAAGGCCTGGATCAAGTGGATTGCCAAGCACAGCAAGCGTGCCCCGATCACCCACGTGATCACGGACATCGACGGTGCCCTGGCCATCCAGAACCGTACCGGTCGCCCGACTGCCAATACGGACAACCAGACCAGCCAGCGTATGGACACCATCGAAGTCGTGATGGACCCGCTGTGGCCGTCCAACCTGCCGATCTACATCGTGACCGATGCGAACTGGCCGGCGAATACGATCCTGGGCATCTCGAAGCCGAACGCCATCGTTCTGCACGAGTCGAGCACAGCAAACTATTCGTCCGTTGAGCAGTTCGTTACCCGTCGGTCGACAAAGTTCAGGATAGATTATGGAGCTGTCGCCGCACGATTCTACACCCGTGCGTTCCATAGACTGAACCTTGTCCTGTAAATAATACAGGCTCCCTACAAGCCCGGCCATGTGCCGGGCTTTATTTGTGCCTACCCAAACATCTTTAGGTGTTTTGTCTCTAGCATTTTCTCAACCATAGCCTTCTTCTGCTCCTCAGTCATTTTGCTGCGTATCAGCTTAGCTCGATCTGACCTTCTAATCCTCTCAGCATCAGACAAGTTTAACTTCTTTCCCTTTTTCATGTTACTGAGCAGGGCCTTTGTTTCATCTGTATGTGTAGTGCCTAATTTATTAGCTCTCATCTTCTCCCTAGTCTCCTCAGAAACTACCCGCCCAATACCAGCAGCCGATACTTTTGCTCGTGTTTCTTCTGAGTGCTTCCTTCCAGTATTGGCCATACGCGCTGCCTCGATTACCTTGGCTGCACTTTCTGGGTTGTCCCACGGGCCACGCTTTCCTTTGAGAGCCTCACTACACTTGCGCTTATGGTCCTCAGATAAGACCTTTCCAGTGTGTAGTTTCCTAAAAGCCTCACCAACTTCTGGTCTCTTGGTCCCGTACATTGGGTTTCCCTCTCCAGCATTTTTGGCCCTTAACTTAGCCCTAGTCTCCTCCGTAGCCACGTACCCTCTAGTACTGCCAGCCTCAGCACAGATGTTGTAGTCACCCATGACGTCAATCCACACCTGCTCTACTACCAGTAGTTGGTCAATGTCAAAGACCTCCTCACAGATACCCCAAGCAAACTTGTCTTGTCCGTGTTTGTTGTAGGACCTCTGCATGTGGATGTTTGTGTGGCAGTTGCGCTGCAGCAGGTTTAGATGGGACTTTATCCGGCTGTAGACATCGAAGCTGGACCCTACATAGAACTTGTTTGAGGTACGGTTCTGGATGTAGTACACGCCCATGAAACGATAGTCTGGCAGCTTTGAAAATGACATGGACTCGATCATTGCCCGCCGAGGGGACTGGGGCAGGGTCTCTGTCACGATTGCTGCCCCTCCTTTGCCACGGCCTCCTTCAGTAGGCGGCGCATGAGTTGGGCCAACGTAAGGTCCTGCGCTTCAGCCAGAGCGTGGCCAGCATCGAGCAGTTCAACAGGGATGCGGAAGGTGAAGATTTTCTCGGTTTTCATTCGGGTCTCCAGTAAAGTTGTTATGCTAGCAACACCGCACCGTTCTGTCAACCTTAGCCAACATCAGTCACAACATGGTAAAATGCCGGGAAGGAGATTTCCATGCTGACGACCTATACCACCTACAACGACGTGCGGGCTGCCCTGGGCGTCAGCGAGGAAGACATCCCGGACGTGGTCCTGGACCTGAACCTGTACGCTGACACGCTCACGCAGGAGTTCGAGGAGATTGATCTGACCCTTGAGTCCACCTACACAACGACGAAGGCCCTGCCAGTGAAGACTGCTGCTGAGGCAAGGTTCCTTACAGCCTGCAACCTGTTCGCCACTTACTCGGTGGCCAAGCAGTTGACCGCCACCATGCCGTTGTTCGCCGCCAAGCAGGTGACGGATGGGAAGGCTCAGATAAGCCGCTTCGACAACCCCTACAGGGACGTGATTGCGCAGGTGACAGCGCAGTACGAGAAGGCCCGCACCCGGCTGGTAGCCGCGTTCGGGGCCATTGGCGCGGTCACGACAGCGACCGTGGCCAAGTCGTACTTCGGGATCGTGTCTCCCAGCGTGGACCCGGTGACAGGCGTATAACGATGGACATGATCAGCCTCAGACAGGATTTGATCAGGGATGAGGGCTTAAAGCTGGCTCCCTACCGCTGCACCAAGGGGTTTTTGACAATTGGAGTTGGCAGGAACCTTGACTCATGCCCACTTACTACTGAGGAACTTCGTAAGGTAGGGCACGACGGTAGACGCAAACCTATAACTGCTGCGCAGGCTGAGTTACTCCTTACTAATGATATTACAAGGACGATGGAGTCGCTAGACAGGTGCCTACCTTGGTGGTCTACCCTTGACGACACAAGACGCAGTGTTCTAGTCAATATGGCGTTTAATCTTGGTGTTGAAGGTCTCAAAAGATTTAAGGACACTTTATCAAGTGTGCAGGCAGGAGAATACCAAGAGGCGGCTAAATGTATGTTAGACAGTAAATGGGCATCACAGGTAAAGGGCAGGGCTGTCAGGCTAGCTAACATGATGAGAACGGGGGAGGTATGAGACTCCTGGACGCAGCCAGACGCTTCGACAAAACTACAGCTACTGACGCCTATAGTGCGACTACTTTCAAGTGTCAGTTCGAGGTCCTGGCGTATTCCAAGATCGACGGTGTAGCTGTTAAGAAACGCCAGATAAGTACAGCTTCTAGCGTTACCATCCCGGCGAGACGGGTTGTTACCATTCATGGGCAGACCTATCTCGTCGGGCATGGAGCGCCAGATTTCTGGGATGATGAGACCATCCGGCTCAACTACGTTGTCCAGGGCGCGGACGGCCTTGCCAACCTGACAACGATCGCTGACGAGCTTGCTGGCACTGCACCGGGCACCGCCTACGCTGCGCTGGCCTTCGCCAAGTACCTGCCGGATGCTGAGGACTCCTCGAAGTACCCACCGCAGTACCAGGTCTTTCTGTCGGGCACGGAGTCTGCCCCTGCCGACTCCCTGATCTACCTCAACTCGGTCTGGTACCTGGTCAAGGAGTCCTATGTCTCGACCTCCGGGCTGCGAGTGTCGCTGGCCAATGTGGTCGAGTCCCCGAACTTTGAGATGGCGACGTTCACCTCCCGCGTCTATGCCCCGCTGACGGACACCTACGTGGACACACCCTCAGCTATCAAGGTGTTCCGCATCAAGTGGGCAGAGCACTTCGAGTACCTGAGCAAGGCCACAGAGCAGTACGAGCGCGGGGACCTGACCGTGATGATGCTCAAGGCCGTGACCCCTGATCCACCGGACACCCTGACGCTCTCAGATGGCGTCTGGCGCATCCTCTCCGCACAGGATGAGGGCCTGACCTGGAGCTGCCATGCTCGAAGGGCTTGAGAAATTCGACGCTGATGTAGGGGCGTGGTTCGGGGCGGTGGAGAGGGCCGCGCAGGACGCGGCGGCGGGCCTTGCCGAGATCGCCCTGCAACAAGTCCTAGAGGAGTCTCCGCAGTTCACTGGTGACTTTGTCTCTGGGTGGGAGGTGGGATTCAACAACCCACCCAACATCTGGAGACCTGCAAAACTCCTGACCCACAAGATGATCTCGTCCGGTGTCGTTGACCCATACGAGAAAGGGGATGCTCCGGCCATAGAGCACGCCCTCAATAAGGCTTGGCCACGGCTGTCAGCGGCCAAGGCGCAGCCCCTTGGCACCGACATCTACCTGTCCAACTCAGCAGTGCATGATGAGCCCTACGCTTGGAAGATTGAACGTGGCGAGATCGACTTCCGATCAGTCAACCCAAGTTCATCCCATGTCGTGTCCAGGGCCGTAGATTTCACGAAGCACAGGTTCGCCAGCATCGGCAGATCACAGCTCACCATTCTCAGGAGTCTCGGTGTATGACCACTGAAGTCCAAGTCCGCGATGCCATCGTGGCCTACCTGAACCCTGCGTGGGCTCTGACCTACCCCACCGTCAAGCTGTTCTATGAGAACGCGGTCAAGGTCGATCTCGATGCTGTGGGCAGCAGCTTTCTACGGGTGATGATCGAGTTCACAGACAGCGTCCGCCAGGGCATTGACCTTGCCCCGTACACAGCCAGCTATGGGGAAGTGATCCTGCAGTTGTTCTCTAAGGAGGGCCAGGGTACACGCGACGCCCTAGTCAAGTTGAACTACCTGCGTGAATTACTGAAGTACCAGCGCCTGACTGGCGTGGACCTGGACTGCCCGAGGTTTGGCCGGAAGCAAAGCCGTAACGGCTGGACCAGCCAGGACCTGATCGTGCCTTTCTACTTCTTCCAGTAATTACTGGATGTGCCAGTCATTACCAATAATGGTCAATGATTTTGGTTTCTGAAGTTTCAATAAAAGGCAGTCCCAAGCCATTTGCGACATAACCCTGTCGCCTTTTCGCCAGTGATTAACTGTCCTGGTGGAAACATGCAGCAGACCTGCGGTCTTCTTCACATTCAGATTGTATTCGTCCATGATCAGGGCGAGATTTTCCGGGGTAGGGGCGGGCGTCATGGCATCTCCTTTCCCGGCATTTTAGCATATCGTGGGACCACAGTTCGCATCTGAGGACCATTCAACTCTCGTGCCCAAGCGAGAAAATGCCAGAGCGCTAGAATTCCAGTAGGCCCAAAATCGTTTTCGACTAAGGCCGAAGATTATCTATCATTTGGCTTGAAGCCGAAAGGGCATATTCCATGAGCATCACACTTTCTACCGGAGCCACAGTGGCTGTGGCCAAAACTTACTCCCCCGTCCTCACCCTGGCTGGCACCACGATCACCGCCATCACGAATGCCAACCCGGCAGTCGCCAGTACGGCTACCCCTCCCACCGTTGGTGATTATGTCGTCATCTCGTCTGGCTGGGGCCTGCTTGACCAACGGGTTTGCCGCGTGTCAGCGGTCGCCGCTGGTGTCTCCATGACCCTTGAAGGCGTCGATACCTCTGACACGACCAAGTACGCTGGTGGTGTTTCGGCGGGTGCTGGTACCTTCCGCAAGATCACCGCCTGGTCCGTGCTGTCGCAGGTCAAGGGCGTGAGCGCTTCCGGTGGTGCGCAGCAGTTCGCCGACATTACCTCGATCACGGACACGGTCAAGCGCCAGATTCCGACCATCAAGGACGCGGTCAACATGACCATCGACGTGTTCGATGATCCGACCCTGGCCTGGTACGCTGACGTGAGCGTGGCGGACGAAGCGCGGGCTCCCTACGGACTGCTCATGACCTTCCCAAATGGCTCGAAGCTGGCTGCGAACGCCTACTGGTCGCTGTTGAAGGTGCCGACCATGGCCACGAACGAGGCCCTGATGACGCAGATCAGCCTGTCCTACGCCGCCGAGCCGCTGCGCTACTCGACGTAATCCTGACATAACCGCTAGCTGTAGGCAGTTAGCGGCTCCAGAACCCACTGACCAGCGGAGCGATCCGTGTCCGTACCCGCCTCGCGGACAGGTCAGTGGCACCAACCTAGAGGTGGACCAATCACATGAGGCGATACCATGTTTGTACTGCAACCGAAACCCACCTTCAAGCAACCCGTGGCCATCCCGACCACCGATGGCGATGCGACAGTCACGTTCGTGTTCAAGCACAAGGGGCGCAAGGCCCTCAAGGCTTTCTTCGACAGCCTGGGTGATGGCGAGACCGCCCGCACCGATCTGGACGCGCTCCAGGAGCTGGTCGAGGGCTGGGAAGGCGTCGATGTCCCGTTCGATGCTGCCGCCCTGGACATGCTGCTGGACAACTACCCGTCCGCAGCCCGTGCCATCTTCGAGGGCTACAACAAGGGCCTGTTCGAGGGGCGGCAAAAAAACTCGTAGCCCTGGCTGCCCGGATGTACGACTCCGGGCCGTCAGACGCTGAGCTGAAGGCCATCGGCCTGTTGCGGGAAGACGTGATGGACACCTCGGACTTCGAGGTGTGGCCTGACAACTGGCTGCCTTACGAGATTTTCTGCGAGGTTTCGGACCAGTGGCGAATGGAGCAAGGCGGCCCGGTAGGGTTGGACCTCAACGTGGTCTTCCAGGTCATGGACCTGTTCGAGGTCCAGGGTACGGACGAGAGGCTTGATACGCTACGCGCAATACGAGTGATGTCATCCTCAGCAATAACGCAGATGCACAAATCTTAGGAGTTAGGTCATGAGTGGTACGGACGCAGCAGCAACCCTAACTCTGAGGATTGACACCGGGCAGGCCAAGGCCGATCTCGAACTACTCAAGGAAAAGTACGGCGACCTGCTGGCTGTCATGCGGGCACCCGCGACCGGCAAGGGCGTGGAGGGGATCGGCGCAGATGCTGAGTTCGCCGCCAAAAAGATCGACAGCCTGACGAAGCAGGTAGCTACGCTGCAGGCGAAGACTGCTGTGGCGTCTGACGGCATGGCCAACAACATGAAGATCATGTTGCGAAGCGCCGAGATGACCGGGGCTGCCTCCATTAAAGCTGGCGAAGCCCAGATCAAGAACCTTGACAGACTGAAGGCGGCCCAAGCGGCTGTCTATAGCGAATTGTTGAGGGGTGACGAGCAAAGGGCTAGGGCACAGGCGGGTCTGCGGGAACTTAACGCAGCCGGAACCAATGCCTCTGAAAGAGCCAGGGCACTGGCTGCGGAAAAGCAGATAACTCAAGAAATGGTTGCCCAAGCGGCAGCCAGAGAACTAAACGTAACAGGAGCACGGGCTGCTGAAAGAGCCAGGGCACTGGCTGCGGAAAAGCAGATAACTCAAGAAATGGTTGCCCAAGCGGCAGCCAGAGAACTAAACGTAACAGGAGCACGGGCTGCTGAAAGAGCCAGGGCACTGGCTGCGGAAAAGCAGATAACCAAAGAGCTGGAGGCTCAGGCCAAATGGCTGGCGCTAACTGATAAGCAGCGAGCATCTGCTACTGTTCAGGCCGCGAAGGCTTTCTACGGGGGAGCTAGACAGGAGCAGTTGCCCGGTGTTGCGGGGTCGTCTCAAGCTCTTGCAGCCGCTCAGGCGCGGGGCAGTGTTGTCGCAGCCGAGGCAGCCTACAAGTCGTTGTCCACTGCCACCAAAGAAAGCGCCGCCTCCCAGGTTCACTGGAACAAGGTCGCTAACGAGGGGCATGCGGCGGCGAGGGGTTTGGCCGGTTCGCTGGGGACGTTGTGGATCACTTACGGCTCACTCATCCCGCTGCTGGCTGGAGCAACCATTGGCAGCGCGTTCATAAACGCAGCCAAGGCTGGCTCCGAGTTCGCCTACCAGCTCACCTTTGTGAAAGCCCTGGGAGGTGAGTCTGCTGAGGCAGTACAGAAGCTGTCTGATGCTGCCCTGGGCCTTTCACAGACCGGTTTGCGAGGACCTACAGAGATTGCCAGCGGCTTCAGGATACTGGCTCAGGCAGGCCTTGATGCGTCCGAGGCTCTTGAGGCGATGCCACAGACATTGAACCTTGCCACGGTCGGTGAGATGGAGATGGAGCAGGCGGCTGTCACCCTGGTTGGTGTGATGAAAGCCTTCAATCTGACAGTCAAGGACTCTGAGCGCGTGGGGGACGTGTTCGCCAAGGCGGCTGCCCTGTCGCAGACCTCGGTCCAGGGTATGACTGAGGCCATGAAGACAGCCTCCGTTGTTGGCGAACAGTATGGCGCAAACCTCGAAGACACAGCGACTGCCATCACGCTGCTTGCAAAAGTCAACATCACTGGAACTGCTGCGGGCACATCCTTCCGCAATATGCTCAAGGAACTGTACGCCCCTGTACCACAGTCAGCCAAGGCCATGGAGAACCTTGGCCTGAAAACAAAAGATGCTGAGGGCAATCTCAGAAACTTTGCTGATGTGGTGTTCGATATGAAGGGTAAGTTGGCAGACTTCAGTAAGGGAGACCAGGTAGAGATACTTCAGAGGCTGTTTGGTGAGAGAGGTGCTAAAGAAGCTGTTGCCATGCTTGCTCTTACCAAAGACAAGTGGATAGAGCTGCGTGATGAGATCAAGAACTCTAAAGGATTCATGGAGGGAGTTGCCACCGAACTTGAGAACACAGCCAAAGGTAAGTGGGCTCAAGCAATAAACACCATGAAGGTCCAGCTAGTCACTGCCTTCAATGAGATGGAGCCCATCTTCAGTCAGTTAGCAGACAACCTCAAGGCGTTGTTCGCTGACCCCGCATTCCTACAAAATCTGAAGTCGATTGTCGGGGGTATGGCATCGCTGACCAATGCCGTAATAGAGATGGCCCCACACTTAATCACTCTGGCACAGGCTTGGGTAGTGTACAAGGCTGGGATGATCACCGCTGCTGTTTGGACTGCCACTTCTACAGCAGTCATGGGCTTTGCCACGAGCATGCAGATTGCCAGTGGCATCATGGGTCCAGCACTTGGGCCAATGGCGTCCATGAAGGCCATTGTTGCTGGCTTGCCCTCACTCCTCATGGCCATCCCAACACCTCTCACGATCATTGCTGGGGGGTTGGCAGCCGGTGCAGTCGCCTGGACTATCTGGGGCAATAACGCCTCACGGGCCGGTGACAAGGCCTATGACGCTGCCGTCAGGGCATCAGCCGCTCTGGACAAGGTTTCTCGCCGGGAGAAGTACGGGGTCGGGGACCTGGGCGAGGCCCAGGAAGAATTGGACAAGGCTGAGAAGCTGCTCAGTTTGAGGGTTGAGGGCCGGGCTACGGGCACCGCTCTCTCCGATGCACGTGAGTCAGTCGCCAAATGGGGCAAGGTAGTTGAGGGTCTGGAGAGGGAGAAGTACAAGGCCTCGAACGCTTCCGAGGGTCTGAAGGCTGCCGTGGCCGGAGAAACGAAGAAGCCGACACGCAAGGCCTCGGAGATTCTTGGGTCTGAAGGCAGGGGCGCTGGAGGCTCCGGTCGTGGTGCCCTGAAGGACGCTCGCTCCATCCTGAACGATAACCTTGAATCAGGTTTGAAGCAGGAAAAGATTCAGCTTGGCCGTGAGCTGATCGAGATCGAGATCGACCTCGCTGCCCAGACCATCAGCACGACAGTGGCCACGGAGAAGAAGAACCAGGCGACGATGGCATCACTTGAGATCGAGCGCCTGCTCATTGAGGCTTCTCTGGCTGACGCCAAGGCGGCTGGTGACAAGGTCCAGGTCGAGAAGTTCCTGAACGACCTAGCCGAGAACTCCCTAAAGCTGGAGAAGCAGCAGCAGCAAGCGCTGCTCGACACAACCAAGGCCCGCACAGCAAACAGGAATGCCATTGACGACCTGAGCGTGTCAACCGGCAGGTACATTGACGACCTTCAGTTCGAGCAGATCGCCCTCGACAAAACGGCCCAGGAAGTGGCCCAGCTCCGAA
>ERZ761607.1894-NODE-1894-length-24209-cov-6.718804_pt1 | contig 24209 bp, 25 predicted proteins | sample MGYA00511164_ERZ761607 | MGnify/ENA primary metagenome ERZ761607 (study PRJEB28899, sample SAMN02445080) | bioreactor sludge metagenome | biome: EBPR sludge | place: Australia: Brisbane, Thorneside Wastewater Treatment Plant | collected 2011-06-22 ... | reverse complement strand
GTAAGCGTTCAGACCCCTCCCCCCAGCGGGGGGAGGTTGGGAGGGGGGAAAGGTTGTGGCGCCAACGACTTACCCTCCCCCCAACCCCTTCCCGCTGGGAGGGGGAGTGAACGGTTACTTCGTGGACACCGGCGGTTGGTATGCCGCGATTGATCGCAAGGCTCGCAACCACGAAGCGGCGCGTCGATTTTTGGAGAATAGCAGCCTGCGTTTGATCACCACGGATTATGTCATGGACGAGACTGTGACCTTGCTTCAAATCCGGCTGGGACATCACTATGCAGTGCTTTTTCTCGACAGTTTGCGAGCCAGTCGTTTGGTGCAATTGGTCTATTTGAGCCAGGCTCAAATCGAAGCAGCGATTGAGTTGTTCCGCAACCGGCCCGACAAAAATTGGAGTTTCACCGATTGTTCCTCTTTCGTGCTCATGGACGAATACAATTTGCGGAGGGCTTTGGCGTTCGATGATCATTTTCGGCAAGCGGGATTTTTAACTCAACCCTGATCGGCGACTACCGCCATGATCTCCCCGCTGAGCCTGGAACCCCTGCTGCTCGCCTTGCGCGAAGCCGGTCTGCCGGTGGGCGTCGCCGAAATCGACCGGCTGCGCCAGGTGTTCGCGCTGCAACCGGATGTTGCGAGCGACGAACCCGACCGGACCCGGCGCCGCTTGCGAGTTTGGCTGCGGGCGCTTCTGGTCAAGAGCCCCCAGGATCGGGCGACGTTCGAGCGAATCTACGACCGTTGGCTGGCGCGCGCCGAGCAGGATGTGCAGTTTCGGACGCGCCCGAAATCCCCGCCCGCGCCACCATCCCCCCCGCCACCGTTACTGCCTCCCTATCCCCCTGTGCGCGATTGGCGCGGGTGGCAGGTCGCCGCCGCAGTGCTAGTGCTGGTGACGATTCTGGTGGTTGCCTGGCTGACGAGGCCACCTGTTACTCAGCCTGTCACTCAACCCCCCGCTGCCGAAAAACAGACACCGCCGCCACAACCGCCACCGAAAACCCCCGCCGAAATTCGCCAGCGCACTTTTTCCAGCCCGGTCGCCACCCTGACGGTCGTACCTGCTCCAGCGACCTGGACCGGCTGGCTTCCGCTTGGCCTCGGCGGGCTGGCGCTGATCGTTGCCGGTGGGTTGTGGTTCTATCAATGGCGACGTTCCTGGTTGCCGAAGCCCGCGCCCGCGCCCGCGCCCGCGCCCACTGGCGAGGAGCCACCACGCAAGTTTCCGCAACCGCCACCGCTGCCGGGGCCGCAACTGCTCGACGCCCGGCAACAGGAATCCCTGGTTTGGGGTATCGGGCGGTTCGTCGCTGAAGAGCCCTCCCGCAAGCTTGACTTGCCGGCGACGGTCGCCGCCACGGCGCGACGTGGCGGCTTGCTGGAAATCCACTTCCAACGCGCGTCTTATCAGCGCGAAGTTTGGCTGTGGCTGGACGAAGCGGCCGAAGATTCCACGCTCGTTCGCCTAGCCGATGAAGTGGAATACACGCTCAAGGCGTATGGCTTGATGGTGGAACGGGCGCTGTTTCGCGGCATTCCGGAGTATCTAGTGGCCGCGACGGGCGCCGGGTTCGCGTCACGGGAGATCGACGAACGCCGGGATTTGGCCCTGGTGGCGGTGTTGACCGACGGGCGAATCCTGACCCGCCAATACGCGGCCGACGACCGCCGGGTGCGGATCGACGCGTTGCTGCGCGATCTATCCCACTGGCCCCGGTTGGCCTTCGTCGATTTTTCCAACGGCGCGAACCGCTTGGCCGCGATCTTGGTGCGTCACGAACTGGAACGAATCGCGCCCACCCAACTGGCCGCTTTTCTGGGCAGCGATCTAACCGCGACGGTCCCGCCGCGCAACCTGCCACACGACGACCGGGCCTGGGCGGCGGCGTGCGCGCTGGCCCCGACTTCCGTGGACGAAGATACCGCGCTGGCCTTGCGCCATCGGCTGGCGTTGGCGACCTCGCCGTGGGCATTGCGGGTGCTGCACGCCGAGGCGCCGGGACCCACCGGCCGCTTGCAGTGGTCCGATACCCAGCGGGTCAGGTTGCTCAACTGGTTGCGGGAAGCCGAAGCACCGGTTGGCGCCAGCGGTGTCGCTCCCAACAGCCTGCTCGACCGGGCGCTGCGGTTCTGGGAGAAGATTTACCAGGGGGAACTGACGCGCAATGATCGGCCGGATACGCCGGCGCGTCAGCATTTGCAAATGGAATACAGTTTGGTACTGCTCTGGCGGCAACCCGGTACCGCGATTAGGGAGCTTTATACGCTTTTTCACCAGGAGCGACTGCAAGCGATCATCCGCCAGCAACTCAAACGACTAGCGCCCCTGGACCGAGGCACCGAACAACACATCCAGTTGCCGTGGCGTTGGGAGGAACGCAGCGCCGTCGAGCGGGTGATGCTTCAGAAGATGGGTTTTGGCGGGGATATGCCCAAGGAAACCCTGCGCCGTCCGGGGCGGTTGTGGCTGGGGTTGGGAGCGTGTCTGGGATTGATGGTGGGGAGCTGGGTCGTTGCTTACAGGAGTGCCGTCACCCCACCCGCTGGCCCGCCGATTATCGAGCATGGCGCGGGACGCCCGGAATCGGCGTGGGAACACGTCGATTCCGTGGCGGAAGACCGCTGGCACGTCGCGATGGTCACGCCCAAGCGGATCGCGGTTCAGGACGCGCCACCAGCGGCGCGGGTGAAGGTGGAATGGCAACCGCAAAAACAACCCTGCGTCGAGGGTTTGAGCGATGGCTCGGAGCTTTGGCGCTGCGGCTACGGGGAAGCGCCCCTCCGCTTGCCGGAACCGATCCGGCACAGTCTGGTCGTGCTGGTGGCGACGCCGCAAACGCCAGCGGTGGAAACCCTGGCCGCCGATCTGCTTTCGGGCGGCAGCGCCAACGTGGTGCTGGTCGATCCCCACTGGCCGGACCATCGCCGGGAGCTTCTCGGACCTCAGCGGCAGCTCAACGCGGATCAGCAATTGCTGGTCATCACCACGGGTCCGGCAACCGGAGAACTGGTCAATACCTTCCCCGCTGGCGGCCACGGCGCCCTGCTGCAAACCGATGACTGGACCCAACTGATCGAGGGACTGAAATACGAAGGTCTACGATCCACCGCCGACACATGGCCCGGCCTGAAGGTGATTGCCGGCCACCCCGATCAATGTTGGCTGCGCGGGATCGGTGGCTGTTTGCCGCAGGAAGAGCCGGCGGATGAGAACGGCATGGTGTTCGTTCGTCTCTGTCCGGGAACCTTTGCGATGGGCTCGCCCGAGAATGAAAAAGGCCGCAGTAGTAATGAAGGACCCATTCACGAGGTTAAGATCAACGAGTTCTGGCTCGGCAAATACGAGGTGACCCAGGCGCAGTTTCAGCGATTCAGCAAGCACCATGCCTTTAAGAAAGGCGAGGGTGATCTGCCTGTCGCGAACGTCACCTGGTCCGACGCCAAGGATTTTTGCGAGCATTACGGTTACCGTCTGCCGACGGAAGCCGAATGGGAATATGCGGCTCGGGCCGGTACCCGGACACGCTATTCGTTCGGGGACGACGAGGGCAAGCTGGGCGAGTATGCCTGGTATTCCGAGAATTCCGGTGGTCGGCCCCACCCAGTCGGCACCCGCCAACCCAATCCTTGGGGAATGCATGACATGTACGGCAACGTGTGGGAGTGGGTACAGGATTGCCGGCACAAAGATTACGACGGTGCGCCAGCCGACGGCAGCGCCTGGGAAGCCGACAAATGTTGGCAACGGGTGCTGCGGGGGGGCGCCTTCATCTACTTCGGCACCGAGTTTCTGCGCTCCGCGCTTCGGATCACGGAGACGCCCGTGTACAGGAACGACTTCGTCGGCTTTCGCTGTGCGCGGGGTCCTCGCCGCCAGCCTTGACGCTTGTCCTTTGCCTTTTGCGACTCCGCGCAGCGCGCGGTATGTTCTGTACGAAATTTCTGGAACTGCTTGGGGATGGATTTGTAGCAATTTGCATTTATTGCGAATAATGACCGGGGTTCCTATAGTGCCGGAACCAGGAGGCCCATGATGATCATCGCTCCCGGCCGTATCGAACTCAGCAACGCCGACGCTGACTTGCTTGCGCAAGCCAGCCGCCTGATGAGCGAAGCGCTGGACCATTCCGGCACGCACCGCATCGCCCTGGTTGAAGAGGCGGAGGGCGGCAGCGGTTTCAGACTGGAAGTTCCCCCCGCCACGCTGCGCCTGCTGTCCCAGATTCTGGCTCTCATGGCTCGGCAGCAAACCTTCACGCTATACCTGGAGTCTTCCGAGCTGACCACCAAGCAAGCCGCCGAGGTGCTGGGCGTGTCGCGGCCCTACCTGATCAACCTGCTGGAAGGCGACGCGATTCCCTTCCGTAAAGTCGGCCGTCATCGCCGCGTATTGATGAAGGATGTTTTGGCTTACCGACAAACCATGCAGGTCAAGAGCAAAGCGGCCCTGCGGGACCTGGTCAGCGCCTCGGAAGAGCTGGGCGGCTACGATCTCTGATGGTCCCGCTGGACCGATTTACGGTAGTTCTGGATGCCTGCACGATCTTTCCGACGATGTATCGAAACTGCTCTAATCCACCAACCTGTTGAATTTTGAACTACCTCTTTTCCCCACCCATCAAGGCTGGCGGCGAGGACCTCGCGCACAGCGGAAGCCGTAGTTCACGCCCCGGTACTCGGGCCCGACCCTGAACCGGTCCGCAGAGCGCAGGAACCCGGCCCAGCCGCTGAAGGAGCCCCCCCGCAGCACCCGATACTGACAATTGTCGGTTTCCCAAGCGCTGCCGTCGGCCGGTGCCCCGACATAGTTATCGTGCCAGCAATCCTGCACCCACTCCCAGACGTTACCGTGCATGTCGTGCAATCCCCAAGGATTGGGCTGGCGAGTGCCGACCGGGCGGGGAGTACCACCAGCGTTGTCCGAATACCAGGCATACTCACCCAGCTTGCCCTCGTTTTCTCCGAACGAATAGCGCGTCCGGGTGCCGGCCCGGCAGGCGTATTCCCACTCGGCTTCGGTGAGCAGGCGGTAACCGTCGACGGCGGCATCCCAGGATACGTTGTTACCGCTACGGCGATAGGCAGGCGTCAAGCCTTCCCGCTCCGACAAGCGGTTGCAAAAGTCGATGGCGTCGTACCAGGAAACTTGGTTGACGGGCCTATCGTCGGCCTCGCCCTCCGGCCAGCCAGGGTCTTTGCCCATCACGTCCCGGTAGATCCGGCGGGTGACCGGGAATTTCATGCACCGGAAAGCGGAGACTCGGACCTCGTGGATCGGCTTTTCCGAGTTACGCTCATCACTTCCCATCAAGAAGACACCGGCGGGAATGCCGACCAATTCGACCAATGACGGCGGTTCGGGTTTGGGTTCGGGTTTCGGCTCGACCGGTGGCGGTAGCGGCGCGGGCTTCGCCGGACTGATCGGCGCCGCAATCGGCTCCCCGCTCCCGGCCAGCGCGACCGCTCCAACTAGCAGCGCGACGAAACCGATCCCGGCCATCAGCGGCGAAGTCTGGAACAACAGCAGGCTCGCCAGGATACCGGCACTGACGCCGAGCGTGATGGCGAGCCAAGCCGGCAGGTAATCCACCCCACGCAGAGTCGCAAACAGTTTGCCCGTGTTCATATTGGGTCGTCCCGAAGTTGGAAGGATGCGGCTCTCCCGCCGCAGCTCCCCCCTTTGAAAAAGGGGGGGTTGGGGGGGATTTCCGAGGGCTTGGAACCGCCGTCATCCATCCGCCAAACCGACGACCAGCGCCAGCAGCCGGTTGAGCGCGAACATACCCGCCTCGTCGAGCCGCCCGATGGCGGGGCCGCACTTGTCGCGCCGGACCGCCATGATCTTATCCACCATGACCTGGAAAACCCGCTGAAATCCGGTTTCCGGGGTAGACGGCACGGTGAGTCGATACAGGGGTGTCTCCCGCACGGTGCTCGTTAGCAAACAGACCAGCACGCTGTCGGTTTCGGCCAGCCAATCCGATTGAATCACCACCGCCGGGCGGGGTTTCCCGTAATCCCCCTGCACCGCCACGGTCACAATCTCCCCGCGTCTCACCGCGTCCAATCCTCGAAATCGGCCGCACTCTCGATGAAATCCAACGCTTCGCGCTCCTCCGGGGCACCACGTAGCAAAGCTGCCTGTCGTCGCGCCTCCGCCGCGAAACCGGGCGCGGCGGGGTCCGGCACCCAAACGCGCAATAGCTTCATGCCCTGCCGGTGCTTGCTCGCCCGGTAACGCTGGAACTTGTTCAAACCATCGGGGGTGGCAACAACTCTAGGCATCTCGGCTCTCCCAAGGAGGTATGCACGCTCGTTAGCGTAGCGCGCCACCGAATATCGGGGAAGAGGAATGTCGCGCGAGAAGGAAACCAGCGACTAGAATTCACTCAAGCCCAACGAGTTGATTTCCGCCGCGCCGTGATCGAGCAGAAAGCCATGGACCAGCACAAGATCTTCGTCAGCTACAGCCACCGAGATCCCAAGGCATTACAAGAACTGGAACGATTCCTGAAGCCACTGGGACGCGAGGGCCTGATCGGCAACTGGGCGGATAACCAAATCAAGCCGGGAGAAGATTGGCACGCCGAGATCGACCAAGCCTTGGCCACTGCCACGGTCGCCGTGCTGCTGGTCTCGCAGGACTTCCTCAATTCGGATTTTATCTTCGGCACGGAACTTCCGCGCATTTTGGCTCGCGCGGACGCGGGCAAAATAACCGTGTTACCGGTATTCCTGAGACCTTTCGATACAGCTCTCGAAATTCCCTTCATCGACCGGAACGGGATGAAGCGCAAGGACAAAATTACCCGGATTCAAGGCTTTGGCACTCCCGATCAACCACTTTCGGAGCTTAAGCCGTCCGATCGGGATAAGATTTACCGCCAAGTGGCTCTGCGTCTCCAAGAACTTGTCAAGGTAACACCCGTTCCACCAGCAAGACTGAACGGGCCAGAAATCCCCCCCAACCCCCCTTTTTTAAAGGGGGGAGCTGAACGGTTATCTCGATCCAACATCCTCACCATCCACCTGGAGAAGCGCGGCCCGGCGTTCGACATCCACTACTACCTGCCAGGAATGGAAGCCATCGCCTCCGTCACGCGCAACTGGCAGGATGGGGACGATCCCAAAGGCGCACTGTTCGCGCTGCTGTTCGGCGCCGAAACGGAATGGGAGCCGGTTTTCCGCCGTCTCTTCCAACAACCCGCCCCGCAACCCCGGCCCAATCCGATTCGCGCGCCGGTGCGCCTGCGCATCTGCACCGAGGAACCGCTGCTGCTAGCCTTGCCTTGGAGCTTGACCACTTGGAATCACTACCGATTGAGCGAGCAAGGCTGGACATTCACCACCACTGGCGTATCGGACCCGACCGAGGATGTTGTGACATCAACCCCCTGCCCGGTGCTGATCGTCGCGCCAGCGTCGGGGATGCCCGATTTCCACCATTCCCAGGCCATCAGCGAGAAACTACGGCAACTCTGGCCCACCAGACACCATGCGGATTGCATCCGGCAGGTTAGCACTCGCCGAGAGTTGGAGAACGCCTTGTGCGGCATGAGGCCGCATCTGGTTTACGTTTACGGGTGCGGAAGCCGGACCGACAATCAGCCGGGGTTGCTGCTGGACGACGGCTGGTTGAGCCTGAATGAGTTGGCTGGCTGGTTCAAACAGTACTCACCGCATCCCGCCATGGTCTTTCTGAACGTGACCGGCCTGGCCGATACCGGACTGACGCCCGGCCAAGTGCTCGGCGGCAGCATCCCGCTGGTGATCTGGCGTCGGGTCGCCGAATGGGAAGCGGACGCCGCCTCTCCGGTGACCCGGTGGCTCTATGGCTGGCTGCAAAAGGGCGAAGACCCGATCGCCGCCCTGCACGCGGTTGACCGGTCCGCCAATCTGGCCATGCACAGCCGTTATCGAACCTGGCAGACCACCGTGCATCCGACCGCCTGGCGCGAGCGGCTGGCGCGACTGGTGCTGGATCGGGACGAACAGAAGGCGCTGGTGGGCAAACATCTCAAAGAGCTGGCGCGCAGCGACAGCCGGCGGGTCATGGCGCTGGTGGCCTACGCCGCTCCCGGCAATCGGCTCGGCGCCCTGCCCGAGCAACTTCAGCATTATTTGGATCTGGAGCTGGCGGATTTGGCAGAAATTACCTGGAAGCGGTTGGACTTCCCGGACCTTCGGGACAAGCTGCAACAGGATTTGGAGGCGGAATTGAAGCTGCAACTCCAGGCCGACTCCGGCGAGTCGCCAGGACAACTGTTGCGCCGGCACGCGCCGCGAGCCATCGGTTCGGGCAAGCGCGCCGTCCTCTGGTTGAACTGGGGCATCTTCGGCCAAGGCACCGGGCAACAGAAACCGCCGACTCCCAAGCAACTCGAAGAGTGGCTGCAATTTTGCGGCGATTTCCTCGGCGGCAACTGCCCCACCGACCTCCGTATCGTCTGCTACGTCGCCATCGAAACCGCCGAGCAAAACCACCCGCGCTTGGCCAAAACCTTACAGGAATGCGGCTGGCAACCGTGGTGCCGCCGTCCTGAATTCCGGTTCAGCCCGCTACCACCCCTTGGCAAGGTTGAGGAGTCCCACTTGTACGATTTCCTGGTGGACGGTCAATCGCAATGTGATCCCGGCATCCAAGCCGAGGTCGCCCGACGGCTGATCATCAAAACCGGTGGCGTCTTCGACGATCTGGTCGCCTTGATCGAGGAGGCCGAGGAAGGTGGCTCCTGGTATGCACTGTTAACCCGTCTCCAACGCGAGCAAGGCGTAACGCCCGCCGCCGATGACGAACCGTTCTAACCCAGGAACCGACCCCATGCCTCCCTTCGAGCTGCTGAACCCCGCCGACCGCAATCCCACCCGCCGGCAACAACTGGCGGAGCGGAACTGGCCCGAAACCCTGGGTAGCCATCGCCAAGCCGCCCGCCATTACCAACCGGACCCCGATCTGGTGGATACCATCAACGTCGCCCTGGCGGTCGGCGCACCGCTGCTGCTGACCGGCGAGCCCGGCACCGGCAAAACCCAGGTCGCCCATTACCTGGCCTGGTACTTCGATGTCGAAGACCACTTCTTCCCGCTCTACGTGCGCAGCACGACCACCGCCGAGGACTTGCTCTACCGTTTCGACGCGGTGGCCTACCTGCACACCGCCAACGATCCGGAAAACCGAGGCAAGAAGTTGAGCAAAGACGACTTCATCGAACCCGGTCCTTTGTGGAAGGCCTACGAGGCCGACGGTCCCTCGGTCGTGCTGATCGACGAAATCGACAAAGCGCCGCGAGACTTTCCCAACGACCTGCTGAACGTCCTCGACCAGCACGAATTCGCCGTCCCCGAACTCAATCGCACGATCCGCCGCCAGGGCCTGCCACCGGTGGTCGTGATCACCAGCAACAGCGAACGGCGCCTGCCGGAGCCCTTTCTACGGCGCTGCGTTTTTCATCACATCGAATTCGACGAAGGCCTGCTGCGGCGGGTGGTCACCGCGCGCATCGGCGATTTTCCCAATCTTCCCGATGCGGTGCGCGAGGCCGCGATCCAGCGCTTTCTCGAATTGCGCGGACGGGATGTCCGCAAAAAACCCGCCACCGCCGAACTGCTGGTCTGGTTGACGGTCTTGGCGGCGCGCGGCGGCGTGACGGTCGAGAACTTGACGAATTGCCGTTTGAACGAACTGCCCGCACGGTCGACCCTGGTCAAGGACCGGGACGACGTGGCTCTGTTGCGCTGAACTGGGGCCCTTCCCAAAAATCCATTGATCTTTCAACCGATTCCGTGAGTTCGAAATCGTAGTGCCTGTAACCCGCCAACTACTTGCCGGTATCCCCCACGACCCGGCTGGCGGCCAGCAGCATCACCTTGGACAGCCGGGTGCGCTGATCGGCGGTCAGCTTGGTCTTGTTGGCCACCATCAGTCCGCGGGTGCAAATCGTGTCCACCGTGGTGTCGAAGCCCCACTTCTTCTCGGCCACGGTCACGTTCTCGAAGGTGTACACCGCGCTGCCATCGGGCAGCTTGTCGTTCAAGTCCCAGTCCTTGACCGGAACCAGCCGGAAATCCCTGGGGTTCTCCAACACCACCTGCATCTCGGTGGACTTGGCCATCGGCTTCTGCACCACCATCGCCGCCTGAATCTTGCTGGCCTTGCCGCCGCTCTTGATCTGCAACAGCGCCTCGGCGCCGTCCACGAAGGCTGGCGCGGTATGCTTGAACGCCGGCTCCAGCACGGTCATGTATTCCCAGGTCACCGCCACTCCGCTGTTGGGCGACTGCACCGCGATGAGGCGGCCCTTGGCCGCCTGCAAATCGCTGTCGCTATGAATGTCGCTGTCCTTGCCGGTGACGATGAAGACGCATTCCTTGCCGATCTCGCCCAGTCCGATGAACCGGTCGGCGAAACCGGGATGACTTTTGAGGTAATACTTCAAGGCGTCGGCCTGGGTCAGCCCGACGCTGACCGGGCTTTGCGGATCGTCGAGGCGGGTGAGATTCTCGATCGAGCCGGCGCTGGTCAGCACCTGGGCGGCTTGGTCCTGCTCGGCCAGCACGGTTTTCAGCCGCTCGCCGATGGTGTAATAGCCGCCACCGCTCTTGCCTGTGCTGATGACGATGGGCGGGTCGGCGGCTTGCGCCAGACCAGCGGCGAACAGAAATACGCAAGGCCAGGCCGATTTGAAGTTCATGTCGATTTCTCCCAGGTATGGTGCTTCAGTACAGTTTGGATTCGCCCGGTGGGCGGGTCTTGAATCGTTTGTAAATCCACAAGTATTGGGTCGGCAGGGTCCGAACCGCCGCTTCCACGCCCCGGTTCAGGGCCGCCGCCGAGGTTTCCAGCGTCGTGGCGGTGGTCACCTCCGGCAAGACCCGCAGATGCAGCGCGTAGCCCCGGCCACGGGGCAGGCGTTCGGCCCAGGTCAGAAACACCGGGACGCCGGTTTTCAGCACCAGCCGCGACACCAGGGTCATGGTGCTGGCGGCGATGCCGAAAAACGGCGCGAACACGCTGCTTTCGGGACCGGGGTCCTGATCGGGGAGAATGCCAAGGATTTCGCCATGGCGCAGGGCGGTCAGCAGGGCGCGTACGCCGCGGGCGTCGGTGGCCACCACCTGACCGCCAAGCCGGCCGCGCCCCCGAACGCTGAGTGGATCCAGCCCCAACCGGCTGGGACGGTAGAGGATGGCCAGCGGATAACGGCTGGAATAGTACAGGCCCGCCATTTCCCAGGCGCCCAGATGCGGAGTGAGCAGGATCGCCCCTCGCTTGCGCCGCGCGACCTCGGCCAACGCCTCCTCGCCCACCACCGAACCTTGCGCCAGCGCCAGCACCCGCGCGCCAGGCCACAGCCAAAGGGGTCCCAATTCCAGCACCAGCTTGCCGGTTTCCACCAAGTTGTCGCGCAGCAGCCGATCACGGGCGGAGGCCGCCATTTCGGGAAATGCCAGGGCCAGATTGCGGGCGGCGACGCGCCGCATGGGGTTGGGAATCCGCCACGACAGCCAGCCCAGCGCCGCGCCGCCGGCGTGCGCGACCGGCAGCGACAACCGGGCGGTCAGACGCAGCAAGCCGGTCAGCAACACCCGCCGGTTCATGGCCCGAACTCAAGCTCTCCGGAATAATCCCGCGCCAGCACGGCCCGCGCCGATTCCCGTTGCGCGGTGGGAACCTGAAGCTCGATGCCGTCGGCGACCAGCCCCAGTTGCCACAGCGAGCGGTCCGCCAGCCGGCAAGCGACGCCTTCCACCCGCAGGCGGCCACGGACGATTTCCGCCGCCGTCGGCGTGTCGAACACGGCCAGCGTGACCCAGGGTTCGCTCATGGCTTGGGTCGATCCGGTTCAGCGTCGAAATCGAAGTCGGACTTGGGCGGATTGCCGTCGTAGACCAGATTGCGGCGCAGTTGCAAGTAGGCGCTGCGCTGGAACGAGTAAGGCTCGATCTGATCATCCGCCAGGGCTCGTTCGAGCCGCAACAATCCGGAGCGCCGGTTGACCAGGTCCAGCCCCCACAACCCCCAGGCGACCGCATCGGAATCAGTCGCCCAGGTAATGGGATTGGTGAAGAAATTACCGACCAGGCCCACGGCGTCGCGCGCCGTGCTCGGCCCCAGCAAGGGCAACACCAGGTAGTAGCCCTCGCCAACTCCCCAAACCCCCAGGGTCTGGCCGAAATCCTCGTTGTGCTTGGGCAGCTCCATGCGGCTGGCGACATCGAACAGGCCCGCCACGCCGAAGGTGGTGTTGAACACGATGCGGCTGCTGTCCATCGCCGCCTGATGCAGCTTGAATTGCAGCAAGTCGTTGACCAGCACCACCACGTCGTTCAGGTTGCTGAAAAAATTGCCGATGCTGGTCGTCACCGGTTCGGGCAGCACGCGCCGATACACCTTGGCGACCGGTTTGAAAACGGCCTTGTCCACCGCGTCGTTGAACGCGAACATGGCGCGGTTGTAACTCTCCAGCGGGTCGGCATCGTCATCCGAAAGTTCTGAGGTCGACGCGCAGCCGACCAGCAGGGCGATGGCGGCGATCGTCGGAAGACAGCGGCGAAACATGTTCGTGATCTCAAGTGGGTGGCAGCGCGAATGCGCCAATGTAATCTTACTCCAACCGCCGGCGCCGCGCCGAACGAGCCTCAGGTTCTCTCGCGCAGCAGCAGTTGGGCGATCAGAATCAGGATCAGGGTCGCCCCGAGCATGAGGGTGCATAGGGCATTGATTTCCGGGGTCACGCCCAGCCGCGCCATCGAATAGATCTTCAGCGGCAGGATTTCGAAGGTCGGGCCGGTGACGAAGAAACTGACCATCACATCGTCCATGGACAACGTGAAGCTCAGCAACCAGCCGGCCGCCACCGCCGGCATCAACAGCGGCAGGACGACATGGCGCACGGCCTGAAACTCGGTCGCGCCCAGGTCCCTGGCGGCTTCGAGCAAGTGGCGGTCGAACCCACTGATCCGGCTCAACACCGTCACCACCACGAACGGGATGTTGAACGTGACGTGCGCCAGCAACAGGGTCCAGAATCCCAGCGGCAGGCTCAGGCTGGCGAACAGGATCAACAACGCGATGCCCATGACGATGTCCGGCGTCATCATCAGCACGAAGAGCAGACCCTGAAGCAACGGCTTGCCGAAAAATTCGTAGCGGTGCAGCGCCACGGCCGCCAGCGCGCCGATCCCGGTCGCCACGGTCGCCGACAGCGCGGCGATCAGGGCCGAGTTCAGCGCCGCCTGGAGCAGGTCGGGATCGTCGAGCAGGTTCCGGTACCACGTCCAGGTCACGCCGCGCCATTCCAGCGAGTACTTGGCGTCGTTGAAGGAATAGACGATCAGCACCAGGATCGGCAGGTATAGAAAGCCGTAGATCAGCACCAGGTAGGCGATCTGGATGGCGCCGCGCGGCTTCACGGCAATGCTCCCCGGTTGGCGCGACGGGCGCTGAGGTAATAGGCCCACAGCAAGAGCCCCATGAGCACGGTGAGCAGGACGCTGGCCGCCGCGCCGAACGGCCAGTCGCGGGCGGACAGGAACTGGTCGCGGATCAGATTGCCGACCAGCATCGTCCTGGCCCCGCCCAGCAGATCGGCGACGTAGAACATGCCCAGCCCCGGCAGGAAGGTCAACAGGCAACCCGCGACGATCCCCGGCAGGGTCAGCGGCAGGATGATCCGCCGGAAGATGGTGACCCTGCCGGCGCCAAGGTCGCGGGCCGCCTCGATCAGGCGGCGGTCCAGCTTTTCCAGCACGGCGTACAGCGGCAGGATCATGAACGGCAGCAGCGCGTAGAGCATCCCCGCGATCACCGCGGGTTCGGTGTAGAGCAGTTCCAGCGGTTCGGCGATCCATCCCAGGTTCAGCAGGAGCTGATTCAGCCAGCCGTTGGTCTGGAGGAGGATGACCATGGCGTAGGTTCGCACCAGCGAGCTGGTCCAGAATGGAACGATCACCAGCAACAATAAAAGGGGCCGCCAACGCGCCGGCATTCGGGTCAGCAGGTAGGCGAACGGATAACCCAGCAACAGGCACAGCAGCGTGGTCGCCGCCGCCAGCCACAGCGAATCCAGCAGCACGCCCAGATAGAGCAGGTCGAGCAGGCGCCGATAATTGTCCAGGGTAAGGATCGGCGCGACGAACTCGTCGCCGCCTCGTTCGAGCAAACTGGCGACCGCCACCAGCAGGTTCGGCAACAAGGCAAAGGCCATCAGCCAGAACCCGATGACGCCGACGGCGGCGAGCTTGAACGGTTCCCTGATTCTCATGGGGCGGGATCGCCTTTCGCCTCACTCTTCATGGGGCAGGATCGTCTCCCAGTCACGCACCCAGTCCACGAACACCCGCTCGCCCTCGCGGAAGTCCAGGTTCATGAGAGCCTGGTCGTCCTCGTTGAAGAACTGGGTGGTGGACAACACATCGCCGCTGTCCAGGCGGATGGCCAAATCCACCGTGCTGCCCTTGTAGACCACGGCCTCGACCACCGCCGGGAACAGCACGGCGCGTTCCTCGGCGCTCCCCTCGTGCTCGCGCCAGATGCGCACATCCTCCGGACGCACGAGCACATGGACCCGATCACCGACCCCGAAGACGTATGGGGACTTGAGGTTGATCACCCGGTCATGCAGGCGAATATCGTAGCGCGGCGGCGCGGCGGCCACTACCCGACCGGACAGGTTGTTGATTTCGCCGACGAAGCGGGCGACGAACAGGTTTGCGGGCACTTCGTAAATCTGGCGGGGCGTGCCGAATTGCTCGATCCGGCCGGCGTTCATCACCGCCACCCGATCGGACATGGACAACGCTTCCTCCTGGTCGTGAGTCACAAAGATGAAAGTGATTCCCAACCGGCGCTGCAACTGCTTGAGTTCAAGTTGCATCGCCTTGCGCAGCTTGTAATCCAGGGCGCTCAGTGGCTCGTCCAGCAACAGCACCCGCGGCTGGTTGACCACCGCCCGAGCAATCGCCACCCGCTGTTGCTGACCGCCGGACAATTGCCCCGGTTTGCGTCCAGCGAAGTCCTCGAGCTTGACCATCCGCAGCGTATCCATGACCCGTTCCCGCAACGCCGCGCCCTTGACCCCCTTGACGCGAGGACCGAACGCCACGTTCTCGAACACGGTCAAATGTGGAAACAGCGCATAGCTCTGAAACACGGTGTTGACCTGGCGCTGTTCGGGCGGCAGAGTCCGCATGTCCTGGCCACCGATCACAATCTCACCGCCATCCGCCGGCTCGAACCCCGCCAGCAACCGCAGGATCGTGGTCTTGCCGCATCCGGACGGTCCCAGCAGGGTCAGGAACTCCCCCGCTCGCACTTGCAAACTGACGTTGCGCAGCACCGCATGGGCCGCGTAGGCCTTGGAAACATTCCGTAGTTCGATCACCCACTCGCTCATAAGACCCTGCGTTCGTGGTGGTGGCAATGGACCTGGACGGATGAAAGCGCTGTCATAAGGACAACCGCGCCGCGAGCGAAGCCCCCATCCCGGCGCACGGCTATAATATCGAAAATCCCTTCCATCCTTCCCAGCCGGGAAGAAAGGATTGCTCATGCATCCCTCCCACTCCAAAGATCCCTTGCAGTGCCTGGACCAGCTCAACCGGATCGGCATCGCGTTGTCCCGGGAGCGGGATACCCCGAAGCTGCTGGAAACCATCCTGACGGCGGCCAAAAGCCTGCTGAACGCCGACGGCGGGACCTTGTACCGGCTGAACGAAGACCATCGGCAACTGCATTTCGAGGTGCTGCGCAACGACTCGCTCCAGCTCCACATGGGCGGGGCCGCCGGCGCGCCCATCCCCTTTCCGCCGATTCCCCTGTACGACGCGACCGGCCAGCCCAACAACAACATGGTGGTCACCTATGCCGTGCTGCACGATACGACGGTCGTGATCGACGACGCCTACGCGGATCAGGCGTTCGATTTTTCCGGCACGCACCGTTTCGACCAGAAGACCGGTTACCGCTCCCGCTCCTTCCTGACCGTGCCGATGAAGAATCACGAAGGCCGGATCATCGGCGTGTTCCAGCTCATCAACGCCCTCGATCCGGAAACCGGTCAAGTGCGCACGTTCTCGCCCGCCGACCGGCACCTGGCGGAGTCGCTGGCTTCCCAGGCGGCCATCGCCCTGACCAACCATCAGTTGATCGCCCAGCTCCAAAACCTGTTCGAGGGCTTGATCGAGCTGATCAACACCGCCATCGACCATAAATCCCCCTACACCGGCGCCCACTGCCAGCGGGTGCCGATCCTGACCATGATGATCGCCGAAGCGGCCCGCCGCTCCGACCGGGGACGGCTCAAGGATTTCCGCCCCACGCCCGAGGAATTGTACGAAATCAAGATTGCCGGCCTGTTGCACGACTGCGGCAAGATCACCACGCCGGTGCATGTGGTGGACAAGGCGACCAAGCTGGAAACCCTGTTCGACCGCATCGCCCTGGTGGACACCCGCTTCGAGGTGCTCAAGCGCGACGCCGAGATTGCGTTGTTGAACGACAAGCTGGCGGCGCTGGAGCGTGGCGACGCGGCGGCGATTCCGGTGTTGGAGCAGCGGTTTCGGCAACGGCTGGCCGAACTGGAGAGCGACCGGGAGCACCTGCGTCGCTGCAACACCGGCGGCGAGTTCATGCGGCCCGAGGCTCAGGACCGGGTTCGGCGCATCGCCGCCTATCGCTGGGTCGGGCCGGATGGCCAGGAGACCGATTTTCTGTCCGAGGACGAGACGCGCAATCTCTGCATCGCAAAGGGTACATTGAATTCGGACGAACGTCTCGTCATCGAGGAGCACGTCGCGCTGACCCTGCGCATGCTGACCGCCCTGCCCTGGCCCAATACGCTGCGCAACGTACCCGAATACGCCGGCTGCCACCACGAACAACTCGACGGTCGCGGCTACCATCGTGGTCTGGGCGAAGCGCAACTGCCCACGCCCGCTCGCATCATCTGCCTGGCCGACGTGTTCGAGGCCCTGACCGCCAGCGACCGCCCCTACAAGCCCGGCAAACCGCTGAGTGAAGTCATGCACATTCTCGGCCAGATGGTTTGGAATCATCGAATCGATCCCGACCTGTTCGATGTCTTCGTCCGCGACGGCGTCTGGCTCGATTACGCTCGACAGTACCTTCAGCCCGAGCAAATCGACGCGGTGGACGTGAGTCGGATTCCCGGTTACGCCCCCTGACGACCCGCGATCGGCGGCAATCGGCCCATGGTGTCCCAGGATGCCGCGCCACCCGACGCCATCCCCTGGAGTTGCTTCGATGGGCAAAGTCACGTGTTCCTTCCTCCACGCCGGTTTGCTGCTCGGCAGCCTGTCCTGGCTGGCGCCCCTGCCGGCCTCAGCGGTCAAACCCGAGGCCGATGAATTCGTCGCGCCATTGCAGACCGGCGCCGCGCCAAGCCTGTTACGGCGCGGCGCTGGCCGGGCCCGCGCCATCAAGGACGCGATGACCGGGAAAACGGCGCTCCACGCCCAAACCGCTCAGGACGCCATCGCCGCCGCGATCGGGCAACGCGCCGCCGGCTGCTGGCTGATCCGCTTCGGCGGCGCCGGCTTCGGTTGGGTGGCGACCGGGACGGCCGACCTTGCGACCACCGCCTCTCCGGACACGGTCCAACGAATCCAAGCCAAGGCATGGTTCAAGGCGTTCGTGGATGCACGAAGCCGGTTGAAGGAATGCTTACGGGCGCTCTCGCCGGAAGCCCAGCGGCGCGTGACCGAGAAGCTGGAGCAAAATGACGCCATCCGGCTGGCGCTGACCAATCTCGCCACCAACGACCAGGAGCGCCACGAGCAGGCGCTCGACATCCTGGCGCGCGGCTTCGTCGCCTACGCGATCGAGGACGATTCGGTCAGCCACGCGAGCCGCGTTCATCTGGTGACCACGCCCAAAACCGCCGCCCGACTGACGCGACCCACCGCCAGCGCCATGGAAGCCGCGTCGCTACGGGAAGGTCTTCGGCAGACCCAGGCCGAAGTCGAAAACGGGTTGGTTCCGTCGGTCGGCAACCGGCTGATCGTGGTCAATGCCACCGGTGAAATGGCGCTGGTCGGCTATGCCATCCATCCGATCGGAACACTATCGGCCCCCGCGACCCAAGCCCAGGAGCCGGCGCGCGCCGCCGAGCAAATCGCCATCGACCACGCGACCGGGGCGCTCCTGGGCCTGGCTGCCGGGGACGACGCCATCTGGCAAGGTACGCTGGATGAGGCTGGCCGGGAGCAAATTCGCGCCGCCGCCAGTGGTTACGATAACGCCGAATCAAGCGCGCGCCGGTTCGGGCAAATCCGTGATCTGATTTTGAGCGCGGCCAAGGAGGATTCCGGTTTGCGCGCCTTGCGCGAGGGCCGGTTGCCGTCAACGGCGATAGTCAAACGCCTCGGTGGCCAGGATACGACCACCGTGATGGTCATCTATGCGCCTTCCATCAGGAAGGGTGGAATGGTTCCGTCGGCGCCACTGTCTCCGCCCACCGCGCCAACGACCGAACCCGCCGAGCCCACCGCCCCGGCGCCACCGGCATCGCCCACCGAGCCGGCGCCAATGGAATCGGGTTAGCGCTGGCAACACGGACAGTAGTACGTCGCCCGCTGGCCCACCCGACAACGTTGGATCGGCTGGCCGCACGCGACGCAGGGCGCTCCACGACGATCATAGACCCGCAGGGATTGTTGAAAATATCCCGGCTCCCCGTCGCCGCCGATGAAATCCCGCAAGGTCGTGCCGCCCTGCCGAATCGCCTCGGTCAGAATCTCTCGAATCGCCACCGCCAGCCGGTCGCATTCCGCCTCGGCAAGCCGGCCCGCCGGTCGCAACGGATTGATTCCGGCGGCGAACAGCGATTCGTTGGCGTAGATATTGCCGACCCCGACCACAACATGGTTGTTCATGATGAAAGTTTTGACGGCTGGCGCGCGGCCTTGCGCCCGCTGGCGCAGATAGGCGCCGGAAAAGGCGGCGTCGAACGGCTCCGGTCCCAGCGCCTGGAGCAGCGGATGCCGTTCCGGCGGCTCCGTGGTCCACAGCAACGCGCCGAACCGACGGCTGTCGTTGAACCGCAGGCGTTGGCCGCTGGCCAGGATCAAATCCGCGTGATCATGCTTTTGCAGCGGCGCGTCGGTAGGCAGGAGGCGCAGCCGTCCGGTCATGCCCAGATGGAAAATCGCCGTCCCGGCATCGGTGCGCAGCAACAAGTATTTGGCCCGGCGCTCGACCCGTCGGATGGTTTGTCCCGGCAGTTGCGCCGCCAGTTCCTCCGCCACCGGCCAACGCAGCCGGGGCTGCCGCACCACCACCCCGGTCACGGTCTGGCCGGTCAGGTGTGGCGCGAGGCCCCGGCGGACGGTTTCGACTTCGGGTAGTTCGGGCATTAGTCACGCCTCGTGGCGTTCAACACCGGGGACTCGATGGGCGCGGCCAGGAAACCGGCGGCGGCGCTGGTCAACAGTGGATACCATCGGTCGGGACACAGATGGACGGTCCCGCCGATCCGCAGATAACGCTGGCCATCGGTCGGGGCGGTGTCGCCAAAGTGAATTTCCCGCTGGTTCAGCCACAGTCGCAGGCGGGGCGGATCGAGCCGCAGCTGGGGCAAATCCAGGTCGGCGACGGCGTAGCCGAGCACGCAACGTGCCTCGGCAAATCTTAGAATCGGGTGAATCAACACCGGATTGGCCAATCCCTGTTCCGGCGCGATCATCCACCACTGGCCGCCGCGCCGCTCGAACGCCAGCCGCTCCTGCCCTAGCCGTTCAACCGCAATGCGTTCGATACGTTCAGCGGTCAGATCCAAAAGCGGCGGAATCGTCGCTGATTGTTCCCGACCGGGTTCAAGCAACGCCAGCGCCACCAGTCCGCCGACCAGCCCTAGCAGACTCACATTCAGCCAGCACCGACGCGCCAGTGTGTTCACGCCTAACGCCGCCGTCGCCGCAGCCAAATCAGCCAACCACAGGCGAACAGCATCCCCGGTAATCCGACCAGGAATGTCGCCGCGATCAACGCCAGAGCGCCTTCCGCCAGATTCAGATCCGGATCGGGCACCGTCCGGGGTGCAATGAGAACCAGGGCTTCATCCAGAGTCAACCAGTTGAAAATGTTCAAGCCCAGTTCCAGATTGGCGCCGTTGCCCAGATAGGTATTCGAGAGAAAATCACCATCGCCGACGACGACGACCCTTTGTTGATGGGCGGCGGGTGGGTTGAAGTCCGAGGTCGGGCCGGGTCGGGGTCGGACCAGCGCCACGCCCACGGTCAAGGGTCCGGATCGTTCGGCGCGGTCGGGATCGAATCGCAGTGGACCACCGAGCGGACCGGTCTCGGTCCAGCTTCGAGACTGACTTTCCAGCAGCGCCGTGGCCGTCCAGCCGGCGCCAGGGCGGACATCCAGCGCCGCCGCCATGGGCAACAACGCGGGAGTCCGCAACGTTTCGGTGATGGGATGTGGGCCATAATCGGCGATGGGAATAAAGGCGGGATTTTTAATGCCCAGAGTCGGTGCGTCCGCGTCCACGGCCACGCCAGGCAATCGGGCGATGCCCAGCGCCGCCGCCAGGGATTGCAGGCCGGAAGGGTCGTCCGGTTCCAATAGCCACAGTAGATGACCACCTTGCCGCACATACGCCAGAATCGCCTCGACCGCGTCCGATGGCAGAGGCAGTTGCGGCCCGGCGATGACGAATGCGGCGGCTTCGGCGGGAATTCGCGTCTTCACCGCCAGATCGAGCGAACGAGGCCGAATCCCGATCTTTTCCAACTCCCGGCCGAATGCTCCAAGATCGTGATTGGCGATCCCGAGCGGCTTACGTTCGCCATGGCCGTCGAGAAACAGCACGACTTGTTCTTGCGGACGGCTCAGGCGCTGCAAGACCCGAGTCAGGGCCGGTTCGCCGAGTTGCTGGAGTTTTACACCGCGCCCCTGGTACTCCACATACAACTCGCCCTCTTGGACAATGCCCAGCTCGCGCGCCCGGTCCGGCGCCAGATCGGGATTGACGAAGCGCAAGGCCAGGTCGGGCTTATGGCGTTGATAACGGCCAATCAGCCGGGCAATGGCATCACGCGGGGCCGACTGCTCGCGGACATAGGCGGTGATCCGAATCGGCCCATCCAAGCGGGCCAGGAGGGTTTGGCTAGCCGCCGACAAGGTATTGCGGCCGTTGACGGTCCAGTCGGCCTGCATCGGATAACGGGTGCTCAGCCAGGCCAGCAGGCCGATCACCAGCCCGAACAGCAGCGTGAACAACTGGTTTTGCAGCCACAGCCGTCGTCGTGGAGAGGCATCGAGCCGCATGGATCAACCTCGCAGCCGGAGGTTGTCGAGTCGGCGGATAGTCAATCCCAGGAACGCCACGCTGAACAGCAGGTAATAGGCGACATCCTCGCTCCGCACCAAACCAAGCAACAGGGCGTCGCTATGTCGCGGCAGCGACAGATAGCCGAACAGCGCGCTGGCTGTTCCCTGAGCAGCCCCCAAATCCACGATCCAGAAAGCCAACAGCAATCCAAAAGTCGCGGTCGCCGCCACGATCGGCTGCGCGGTAAGCGACGACAGGTACAGGCCGGCGGCGGCGCAACTGGCGGCGAGCAAACCCAGCCCCAATAACCCGGCCAACACCCTGCCGCCATCCAGCGTCGCGCCCGCCATCAGCGCCAGCGGCATCAACGCCATCAACGCGACCGCGCTCAGGAGAAACGCCAGCACCCCCAGATACTTGCCCAGGACGATCTGGCTTGCGCTCACCGGCGCGGACAGCAGGAGGTCAATTGTGCCAGCGCGCCGTTCCTCGCTGAACAACCGCATGGTCAACACGGGGGTCAACAATAATACCCCCCAGGCGGCGACCCGAAGCAGCGGCGCAACCACCAGATCGGTCACGCCGGGCGCGTGCTCCAGCGCGGCCAGCCGTCCCCTCGTGTTTTGAAAGTCATTGACCAGGATGATGAAGACCCAGGCCAGCAGTGCCTCGTTGACCGCCAACAGCGTCCAGGCCAGCGGCGACAGAAACAGGCCGCGCAACTCGCGGGCCGCGATCACCCGAATCATTCGGCGGTCTCCCGTCCCAGCGTCAGTTCGACAAAAATCTGCTCCAGGCTGGCCCGTTCCGGCGTCAATTCCCACAATTCCCAGCCATTGGCGCGGGCCTGATCGAGCAATGTTTGGGTGGGCGCGGCGCCAGCGGCATGATGGAGCCGGAACTGACCACCGCCTAAATTTTCAATCTGCGTAACCGCTGGCAATCGCGCCAGGTCCGCCACCGGCGGCGGCGCGTTCAACCCAATGCGCAGGCAGGCGGATTGCCGCTGCTGCCGCAGTTCGGCCAGCGCGCCCGCGAATACCAACCGCCCGGACCGCATGATCTGAACGTGACTACAGGTCGCCTGAACTTCCGGCAGCAAATGCGTGGACAAAATCACGCCGCGTTCTTGGCCAAGCTCGCGAACCAGGGCGCGCATTTCCCGCGTCTGAATCGGGTCCAGGCCCACCGTTGGCTCATCCAGGATTAGTACTGGTGGATCGTGCAACAGGGCCTGAGCGATACCGACCCGCTGCCGGTAACCCTTGGACAGGTTGCCAATCAGCCGCCGGCCAACATTCGCCAGCCCACATCGAATCTTGGCCCGCGCCACGGATCGGTGACTGGCCGCGCGGTCAAGTCCATGCAGGCCGGCGCTGTAGCGCAACTGTTCGTCCACGGTCAATTCCCGATAGAGTGGCGGCTGTTCGGGCAGATAACCGATGGCTTGCTTGGCCTGTCGCGGCTGGTCCAACAGATCGGTCCCGTTGATCAAAATGCGCCCGGCGTCCGGCGCCAGGACGCCTGCCAGCAGTCGCATGGTTGTGGACTTGCCCGCGCCATTGAGTCCGAGAAAACCCAGAATCTGGCCGCGCTTCAGGGTAAAGCTGACTGCGTCAACCGCCTGGGTCTGGCCATGGCGACGGCTCAGCCCCTCGACCGCTACCAGCGTCTCGCCAGTCATGACACTTTCGACAGGCATTGGCATTCGAAGGGCGATAGGATGAAAATGGTCATTGACCCAAGCCATCCCTCCCGCTCGTCGCTGGAATCACCACTATGGAAAATCCATCCAATCATTCCACGCTATCCGATCAAGACCCAGCCGAGGGTCTGCATATCAATGAAACCGAGGAGCCCTTAATCCACTGGCTGCATGTGATCATTCGCTTCTGCGTGCGGGTACTGGCCGTGTTGATGACACTGGTGATCATGTGGAGCGTCGCCGATGTGGCCTGGGTGCTTTACGAACGGGCGACGACATCACCCCTCGGGCTATTGAATGTCAATGACATTCTGGTTTCGTTTGGCGCTTTCATGGCTACCCTAATCGCCATCGAAATTTTTCTTAACATCGTATTGTACCTGCGGGACGACGTGTTGCATGTCAAACTCGTGCTGGCCACGGCACTGATGGCGATCGCCCGCAAAGTCATCGTGCTGGATTACAAGACCGTGGAACCGGAGTATATCTGGGCAACGGCGGCCGTGGTCTTCGCGCTCAGCATCGGCTATTGGCTGGTTGTAAAGAAAACTGACTGAATTTTAAAGGCCCAAAACCCAAGAACCCGCCATCAGGCGGGTTCTTGGGTTTTGTTATCGGCGAAAAGCGATGTAGGCGCTTATTTGATCTTGGCTTCCTTGTAGAGAACATGTTTGCGAACGACGGGGTCAAATTTCCTCATTTCCAACTTCTCGGGCGTCGTGCGCTTGTTCTTGGTCGTGGTGTAGAAATGCCCCGTACCAGCCGTGGAGACCAATTTAATTTTGTCGCGCATGGCAGTCACTCCTTAAAATTTCTCACCTCGGACACGCAACTCAGCGAGGACGGCGTCGATCCCCTTCTTATCGATGATGCGCATTCCGTGGCAGGATACCCGCAACCGCACGAAACGCTGTTCGCTTTCGACCCAAAACCGATGCACATGCAGGTTTGGCAGAAAGCGGCGGCGGGTTCTATTGTTGGCGTGGGATACGTTGTTTCCAGTAATGGGACGCTTCCCTGTCACCTGACAAATTCTGGACATCGGATCGGTCTCCAACCGGCCATGGCCGGATCCATGACGCTCGCGGGTTTACGGCAAATTTTCCCACAAACGCCAAGCTCCTCGCTCAAGGGGTTTTAGGGTATGGGAGCCTGGCGATGACCTACTTTAGCATGAGTGATGCTCATACGATCATCGGCGC
>ERZ761607.1892-NODE-1892-length-24215-cov-7.435099_pt1 | contig 24215 bp, 19 predicted proteins | sample MGYA00511164_ERZ761607 | MGnify/ENA primary metagenome ERZ761607 (study PRJEB28899, sample SAMN02445080) | bioreactor sludge metagenome | biome: EBPR sludge | place: Australia: Brisbane, Thorneside Wastewater Treatment Plant | collected 2011-06-22 ... | reverse complement strand
ACCGCCTCGCTGCGGCCGGTCCGGAAATCCGCGGTTCCTCGAGGCCGCCAACACGACGAGGTGCGGCGCTTCTACGAGGCGACCGGTGCGCCGATCTACATCGCGCGCGCTCGCGCGCTGCAGTGACGTCAGTTCGTGCGTTCAGTTCGGGCGCTCGATACGAGCGTGTGTCGCAGCGGCACGATGCGGAAATGGGGCGGATCTCGACACCTTGCGGCTTGGCGCGTCCTTTGCTGAGCGAGGTGGCAACATGCGAGCAACCTGGTGCGGTCTACTCCTCGCTCTCTCGGCGACACTTGCAGGCTGCGGCGGTGATAGCGCGCGGATCACGATCCACGCGCCCGAGCAGTCGGTCGCGGCCTTCGAGAACAACCGCTGGACGCCGATTCGCATGACCGACGGCGTTGGGGAGCTCACGCCGGAGGGGCCGTTCGCCCTTGCCGCCGTGTGCGGTCCGTTCGCGCAGGAAGGCAATCCTGGAGGCGTGCACGTCGTGCTCGGTGGTCCGGGCGACCTGATCGAGACCCGCTCGAGCTGTCGCCCCCGCCTCCGCGACGTCGATGGACAGGTCGACATCGTTGGAACCAGCAACGCCGTCCTGATGCACGTCGGCGAGCGCCTCCCGTGGGCGCAGGCCACGGGACGATCGAGCTTGCCGCCCGGCCGACACGACATCGTCGCGTTCGACAACGTCTCCGGGCGCTGGGCGATCCTCCACGATGTCTCGGTCACCGAGGGCTTCGCGATTCGTCTCGACTTCTCGTCACCCGCTCACATGGCCGAGCGACCCGGCGGCAGCTACTTCCTCCTCGAAACCAAGAACGGGACCGTCGTGTACGGTTCCGTCGTGGACTCCTCGATCGCCGCGGACGAGCTCGTCGACGGCGATCGCCAGACCGTCATCGGCCTGCTCTCGGAGCCGGATCCGTTCGGGTCCGAGGCGTTCGTGCGCCTCGATGCAGGACGCGACCATCCACTGGGTGGCGTCCCGGCGTGGACGCCGCACCCCGTGGGGGATGTGCGCATCGACGGCGCCGGCGGTCGCGTCGAAGCGCGGTGGACGAGCGACGCTGCCTGGACCACGCGAACCGTGACCGCCAACGTTGCCGGCGTGCGGTGGCATGTCGAGGCCCACAACGGCTGGGACGACGGATCGGCCACGGAGCTTCGCGCACCCGACCTGGCGTCGCACCCCGCGTGGGACGCCTCGCTCTCGCTGCGTCGCGGGACGAGTGCCTTCCTCGAGCTATCCGAGCGTCTCGATGCACACTCGGAAGGCGTCGTGAGAACCGGTGCCAACCTGCCGCCACCATGACTCCCCTTGGATGACGTGGTCATGCCCGACCTCTTGGCGCGCGCGCGGGCGGCCAGAATACGAGCGAGCAGATCACCAGGCCGTTGCGAGCAGAAACGCGAAGCCGACCGCGCGGAACCCATGATAGCTCGGCATCGCCGCCGCGAACCGAAGAAGGTCGTCGCTGCTCTGGCCGAACACGGCGCCTTGATCAACGAGGTGTTGCGGGTCGCCGAGGACGAAACGATGACCTTCGAGAGCCTTCCGGCGACTGCCTGGATCACGCGACCCGGAACCCTGCGCAGGTCGCGCAACAGTCGGCGAACGTCGCGAGAACCGCTCGGTTCGTGCTGTAGTTCCGATGCTGCTCTGGCGGCTCGCGGTGGAACGTCCCGTCGTCGGGCTCGGTAGTTCGTTTCCCGTCGAGCGTCGGGCAGCACGTCGAGCGAGCGCGGGGCCTCGACGATGGCGTGCCAGTGCCAGAAGTTCACATCGAAGATGACGTCGTCAGTGGCCAGGTCGAAGAGCGTGACGCCCATGATCGGTACAGCTCCGGAAGACTTCAGAGCTTGCGCGAGCGGATCGTCTCGACCGCGGCGCGGGCACGCGCGACCGAGTCTTCCCGCGAGTAGTTCGGGTTGCGACCGCTGAGCGCGTCGATCGCGCGCTGCTTGATCTTTTCGTTGCCTTCGCACGCCAGGTTTCGGGGCGAGGTCGGCGCGTCCCATCGGACCGGAAGCTCCCACTCAACGAGGAGCGGGATCGAAACGCGGTGTGGATGCCAATCGACGCCCGGGAACGTATTCACGATGTCGATGTCCGTCTTCTCCAGCACTTTCCCTTTCTCGACATCGATGAGGGGCACGTAGCCGGGGGGCATCGCTACCTTGTCCGGGCGTCGCAGAGCGCATCTCGCACCGGTTGACGACCAAAGCGATGACGGCCCGCGCAAGCGCCCATCGCAGGTGCCCCATGCGTGGTCTCGACGCACACGCGCGTTCCCGTATTCCGTAGGGCTCGCGATCGAAGATTCGTGGCAACGGCGTGCCAACGCAGATCGGCGCGCTCGTCGAGAACAACCGCTGCACCCTGGGGTGCAAGACCCGTCCGGACCCGAAAACGACGATCAATGCCGATGGCGGGCGCCAACAACGCGAAACGCCCCTCTCTTCCGAGAGGGGCGCTGGCGGAGCGGACGGGACTTGAACCCGCGGCCTCCGGCGTGACAGGCCGGCGTTATAACCAACTTAACTACCGCTCCAGTTTTCAGGGCTCGTAGGCGGAGCAGGGTTCGAACCTGCGACCACAGCCTTGTAAGGGCTATGCTCTTCCGCTGAGCTATCCGCCCGTCCGGCGACGAGGCCCATGGTTTCTAGACGAGGCCACCCCATGTGTCAATAGCGGTTGGTCGGAGCGATCATCCGGTTTTTCGGGAGGCTACCGGCTGCATGCGAGCGGATTTCCTGGTCGGGAGGTAGGCGCCAGGTAGGGAGACCGCCTAGCCGGAGCGGGATGATGCCAGGTCATGCCGATTGCTCTATGATTTCGAGTCGTGTCCGATGACACCCGCTACATCATCACGCGCAAGCCGACGCCGCGCGTGACCCGCGAGGAGCTGGAGAAGGCTCGCGCGGCGGCCGGCGCACCGGCAGAGGCCCAGCCAGCGGTGCCGGCCACCAGCAGCTCGCCCACGATCGAGCTCCCGCGCAGGATGGCGACCGGGAGCCGGCCGGGGATGTCCGTGCCCGGCGGCGCGCCGCGCTCCAACACGCTCAAGGTCGAGTTCGGTGACGTCGAGCTGATCGTCGAGCACCGCGGCGACGACGTGTCGATCGTCATCCCGGGCGCGCTGCGGCTGACGGCGCCGCGCGCGCAGGCGATGGCGCTGGTCGCCGCGCTGATGAAGCGCCCATAATCGCAGCATGTGCTGCTTCACGGGGCGCGTCGCGCAGGTCGGCGGGACGAACATCTTCGCGCGCCGCGTGGGCGCGCGGCAGGCCCTGGTCTACTCGATGAACGTCGAGCTCGACGACGCGGTCGCGATGGTGCTGCCGCTGCCGGTCGCGCGCGCGGCCGAGGACGCGCTGGCCTTCGTCGACCTCTCGCGGTACCGCAACTTCTTCGATCACCTGGCCGCCGCGTTCCCGCAGCCGCAGGCGAAGGCGAGCTTCGGGCTGGCTGCGTTGCGGAGCGCGGGGCCCACGCTGCAGGTGCACGACGTCGGCGACTTCATCGCGTCGTTCGCGCCGGCGCCGGCGGACCTCGAGCGGCTCGACGCGCGCTTCCGCATCTCGCCAGCGCTCTTCGCCGCGCGCCCCGAGTACCGCGACTGGGGATTCGCGGTGTTCCAGCTGAAACCGCGCGCGGCGTCGTGGTGGCCGCCGTGGAAGCGGTCCGCGGCGCGCGCGCAGACCATCCACCCGATGGCGTTCCTGTTCGAGTCGCGCGAGCCCGACGCGCTCTTCTTCCCGACGGTGCACGTGCACGACGGCACGGTGCCGTCGTACGCGGCGTTCGATCACGCGCTCTACGCGCAGGTCGACGACGGCGGGCTGGGGCGGACGCTGGCGTGGGAGGTGAGCGGCGTCTCGGCGAAGGTCCACGTCGCCGTCGATCGCGCCCAGGGGCTCGTCGATGGCGACGCGCCGCTGCGCCGCCAGCGCTACAGCTCGCGGCTGCGCAACGTCGACCTGTGGCTGCGACCGGCCACGGCGACGCGACCGCTCGAGGCCGCGGGCGAGTGCTGGCGGTGGCGGCTTCGGGCGCCGAGCGCGCACGGGATGGAGCTCCAGGAGGACGCGCCCGGCGCGCGCACGACCAACATGCGCGCACGGCTCGACGCGCTCCACGATGTGATCGCCGACGGCGTGCCCGCGCTCGTCGCGGCGAAGACCGCGGCGTGGAAGCTGGGTCCGCTCGCCGGCCTGTCCGAGTACCCGCGCTACGTCCTGTCGCAGCAGCGCGGCGTGACCGACCAGCTCGGCGCGCAGGCGGGGCGAGCACACCCGTGCCGGATGGTCGTGCAGACGCGCGCCGGCGCGTTCGACACCCAGCCGTTCGACGTCGGCTTCACCCACGTGCCGTCGAAGGCGCTGCTCGCGGAGATCGCGGGCGAGCTCGACGTGCTGCTGGCGCGCGCGGCCGGCTGACGCTCGTCGCGCACGAGCCGGGGTAGACTCGTCCTCCATGCCGGTCTTCCGGCTCGACAAGCGCCTGGTGTTCCCGTCGGTGGAGCTGGCCGAGGACGGCCTGCTCGCCGTCGGCGGCGATCTCACGCCCCAGCGTCTGTTGCTCGGCTACTCGAAGGGCATCTTTCCCTGGTACGGGCCCAAGCTGCCCATCCTCTGGCACTCGCCCGATCCGCGGATGGTGATGGCGACGCGCGATCTGGTCATCAACCGGTCGCTCAAGAAGGCGATCCGGCGCAGGCCGTACGAGCTCCGCGTCGACACCGCGTTCGCGGACGTGCTCGCCGCGTGCGCCGAGACGCCGCGCCCGGGACAGGACGGCACGTGGCTCGTGCCCGACATGCTGGCCGCGTACACGCGGCTGCACGAGCTCGGCTTCGCGCACTCGTTCGAGGCGTGGCGCGGCGAGGAGCTGGTCGGCGGGCTCTACGGCGTGTCGCTCGGCGCATGCTTCTTCGGCGAGTCGATGTTCGCGCACGCGCCCGACGCCTCGAAGATCGCGTTCGCCGCGTCGGTGGCGCAGCTCGACGCGTGGGGCATCACGCTCGTCGACTGCCAGGTCCACACCGATCACCTGGCGCGGCTCGGCGCCGTCGAGATCCCGCGCGCCGAGTTCATCACGCGGCTGGAGGAGGCGCTCGACGCGCCGACGCGGAGAGGCGCGTGGCGGTTCGAGCTCGACCTCGACGCGTGGGCGGCGCGCGGCGGCGACTGGCCCGACGCGCCGGCCGTCGCCGGTTAGCTGGGCTCGCTCGGCTCGCCCGCCGGCAGCGTGCCGGGGCAGGTCTCGAAGCCGTCGGCCATCGGTCGCGCGTAGAGCGGGACGCGGCCGCGGAAGCCGGCCCACTCCCAGCGCGCCCAGCCGCGCGCCGTGCGGGTCGCGTCGTGCTGGGTGACGAGCACGACGCCGACGAGCGCGCCGCCGGGGCGCGCGTAGAGGCACGTGCCCTCGGGGAGCTCGACGCCGTCCTGATCGGCCGGGTAGATCGCGGTGTCGGTGACGATCCGCCCGCCGCCGGCGATCCACGCGCTCGTGTGTACGTAGCCGGTCACCGAGACGTGGGGCGAGTCGAGCGTGACGAGGTGCCAGCCGGGCACCGGCGACGGGAGCTCCGCGGTCGCCGCCATGCGGCGTTCGACGCGGGCGAGCACCTGCGCGCCGGGCGCGGGCGTGTCGAGGATCTCGGCGTCGGTGGTGACCTGGCCCGGCGGCGTCGTCGTCGCGTCGGCGGCCGCGCTCGACGCCGCGATCCGCCAGACGTCGCCGAGCGCGTCTCCCGGCACGCGCGCGAAGGCGGTCAGCGCCCCGTCGTCGATGATGACGCTCGCGCCGCCGGTGCGCGGGTCGAACGCGAGCGGGGCGCCGGCGCGCAGGCGGATCGCGGCGCCGCGGCCGAGCGCGCGGTGGGCGCCACTCGCGGTGGTGTCGCGCGCGACGGCCGGCCGCAGCTCGGCGCGATGGACCCACGCGAGCACGCGCACCCACTCGTCGTCGACGCGCAGGCGGATGCGGTCACCACGCTCGGCGACGACGACGTGCTCGGTGTCGCCGGTACGCACCAGGCGCGCGCGGCGATCGAACGACGGCGCCAGCGGGTCGGCGAGCAGCTGGAGCGGCGGTGGCTCGTCCGGCGCCGGCTCGGGCGTGAGCTCGTGGTTCGCCACCGGCTCGCCCGCGGTCGGCGCGGTCGCGCGGCAGGCGGCGAGCGCGGCGACCGCGAGCAGGCGGGCGCGGGTCATCGCGGCACCCCCGGCATCGCGGCGAGGACCTCGGCGAGCTTGGCCTGCGCGCGCGCCGCGACGATCGGCGCGAGCGCCTCGGCGAGGGCGAGCGCGAGGTGGGCCATGCCGCGCGGCGCGAGGCGCTCCCAGAGCGCGGCGTGCACGACCACGTGGTCGCGCCGGTCGCGGGCGGCAGCGGCGCCGGCGTCGCCCCACTCGATCCGCATCGCGGTCGTCACCTCGCACGCCAGCGCACCCAGCGGCGCGGCGATCTGGTCGGCGATCACCTCGCCCAGGGCGTGCTTGAGCGGATCCGGAAGCGCCTGGCCGACGATGGCGCCCCCGACGGGCGGCAGCGCGTGGGGTCCCGCCGTCAGCGCGCCATCGGTCGTGACCGTCGCCACCCGCGCCCACGGCGCGCCGCCGAGCCAGACCTCCGCGGCCCAGCCGTCGCCGTCGACCGGCACGATCCGGCGGACCCCGTCGCCGCGCGCGTACGTCTCGCCGTGGACGGTCACGCGCTCGACCTCGTCGCGGAGCTGGACGGTGACGGTGCCGCTCACGCGCTCGAACGGCGCCGGGGCGAGCGCCACGTCGACCGGAGCCATGTCGCCCCTCGCGGCGCGCGCGAGCGCGCCGACGGTGAACGCGGTCTCGTCGCCGCCGTCGCACGGACGGAACGACTGGAGGAGCGAGTGCCACAAGGCCGACGTCGGATACGGTCCGGCGTACCGGACAGCCTGGACACCGGCCTCGAGCGCGAGGCGCGCGAGCACGTTCAGGATCGTCGTCCCGGCGCCGCCCGGGATGCGCGCCGGGTGCTCGATCGGTGGGATGAGCGCGGGTCGTGCCCAGTCGACGGCGCCCATCCAGGTGACGGGCGTGCCGCCGACGAACACCGGGTGCGCGCTCCCGAAGAGGACGTGGGGCACGCGCTCGCCGCGCACGAGGATCGCGGGGCGCCCGTCGGGCAAAGGCGGGAGCTCGAGGCCGGCAAGCGTTGCGCCCTCCCAGGCCAGCGTGGCCTGGACGTCACCCGCCGGACCGACCACCTCGACGAGCCGGCCGTCGTCGAACGCGAGTCGTGTTCCGCGGGTGAGGCTCGAGTGCGTCACCGACGCCATGCGCCAAAACGTAGCATCGCCACGCCCTTGCGCCGCGGGACGGGCGGGGGCATCGTCCGGCCCTCGATGAAGTTAGGCATCGTCAAGGAGACCCGTCCCGACGAGCGCCGCGTCGCCGCTTCGCCGACGACCGTCGCGCGCTGGGTGAAGGCCGGCTGGGAGGTCGTGGTCGAGCGTGGCGCCGGCGACAACGCGAGCTTCCCCGAGAAGCTCTACGCCGACGCCGGCGCGAGCGTCGCGGCCACGGCGGACGACGTCTGGCGCGACGCCGACATCGTCCTCAAGGTGCGGCCGCCGACCGAGGCCGAGGCGATGAAGACCCGCCAGGGCCAGACGGTGATCTCGTTCATCTACCCGGCCATGAACGCGGGCCTGGTCGAGATGCTGCGCGGCCGCGGCGCGACCGTGCTCGGCATGGACGCGATCCCGCGCATCAGCCGCGCGCAGAAGGTCGACGCGCTGTCGTCGATGGCGAACATCAGCGGCTACCGCGCCGTGGTCGAGGCGGCCAACCGCTTCGGCAGCTTCTTCACCGGGCAGATGACGGCGGCCGGCAAGGTCGCACCCGCCAAGGTGCTCATCATCGGCGCCGGCGGCGCGGGGCTCGCGGCGATCGGCGCGGCCAAGGGCCTGGGCGCCATCGTGCGCGCCTTCGACGTGCGCCCCTCGGTGGCCGACCAGATCCGCTCGCTCGGCGCCGAGTTCCTCACCGTCGAGATCGAGGAGTCGGGCGAAGGGCAGGGCGGCTACGCCAAGGAGATGAGCCAGGCGTTCATCGACGCCGAGTACGCGCTCTTCCGCGAGCAGGCCAGGGACGTGAACATCGTCATCACGACGGCGCTCATCCCGGGCAAGCCGGCGCCCAAGCTGTGGCTCGCCGACATGGTCGCGATGATGAAGCCGGGCTCGGTCGTCGTCGACATGGCGGCGGAGCAGGGCGGTAACTGCGAGGCGACGCAGCCGGGCAAGGAGATCGTCACCGACAACGGCGTCACCGTGCTCGGCTTCACCGACTTCCCGAGCCGCATGGCCAACGTGTCGAGCGAGCTCTACGGCACCAACCTGTGGCACCTGCTCGACGAGATGGGCGGGGCCGCGGGCTGGAAGGTCGACACCAGCAACGACATCGTGCGTGGCGCGCTCATCTGCCACGCCGGCGAGAAGACGTGGCCGCCGCCGCCGCCCAAGGAGCAGCCCAAGCCGGCGCCGCCGCCGCCGCCGCCCACCGTTCAGGCCGAGCCGGCGAAGGAGCCGGTGGTCGTGAAGGGCCGCGGTCACGGTCATGGCGCCGCGCCGCAGCCGCCGTCGCCGAAGGTGGGCATGGTGATGGCGGTGATCGGCATCGTCGTGGCGCTGGCCTGGCTCGGGCTCCGCCTCGGCAAGGCGGACGCCATGGTCGGCGAGGACACGGCGGCGCTGCTCCAGCACCTGACCGTGTTCGTGCTCGCGGTGTTCGTCGGCTGGCAGGTCGTCTGGAACGTCACGCCGGCCCTGCACACGCCGCTCATGAGCGTGACCAACGCGATCAGCGGCATCATCGTCGTGGGCGGCATCCTCGGCGCACGCCAGGACTCGTTCGACGCGAGCGTGGCGGTCGCGGTCGCGGCGACGCTGTTCGCGACCATCAACATCGCCGGCGGGTTCTTCGTGACCCGCCGCATGCTGGCGATGTTCAGGAAGTAGGCCGCCGATGTTCCCCCTCGCCAACGCCCTCGCGGTCCTCGCGTACCTCGTCGCCGCGGTCCTGTTCATCCTCTCCCTGCGCGGCCTGTCCAGCCAGGAGACGGCACGCCGCGGCAACCTCTACGGCATGATCGGCATGGCGATCGCCATCGCCGCGACCCTGAGCATCACGGGCATGCCGTCGCCCAGCCCGGCGCTCATCGCGTCGATCGGCATCGGCGCGGCCATCGGCGGCGTCATGGCGGCGCGGGTCGGCATGACCCAGATGCCGGAGCTGGTCGCCTTGCTCCACAGCTTCGTCGGCGTCGCCGCCGTGCTCGTCGGCTACTCGATCCAGCTCGCCGCCACCAAGCACGGCGGCACGCTCGCGCTCAAGATGGCGATCGAGGTCTACATCGACGTCATCATCGGCGCGATCACGACGACCGGCTCGGTGCTCGCGTTCCTCAAGCTGCGCGGCTCGGTGTCGGGCAAGCCGCTGCTCCTGCCGGCGCGCCACATGGCCAACGCCGCCATGGCGGTGGCGATCGTCGTGCTCGCCGTGCTCTACGCGCGCACCGGACAGACCTGGGCGCTGGCGGTCGGCACGGCGATCGCCTGCGTGCTCGGCGTGCACCTGGTCGCCGCGATCGGCGGCGCCGACATGCCGGTGGTCGTCTCGATGCTCAACAGCTACTCGGGATGGACCGCGGCGGCGGCCGGCTTCATGCTCGGCAACGACCTGCTCATCGTGACCGGCGCGCTGGTCGGCAGCTCGGGCGCGATCCTCAGCTACATCATGTGCCGGGCGATGAACCGCTCGATCTGGAACGTCATCTTCGGCGGCTTCGGCGCCGAGCCGCCCAAGAAGGCGGCGGGCGCGGCGCAGCAGCCGGCGGGCGAGGTTCAGGACATCGACCACGCGACGCTCGCCGGCAAGCTGATCGAGGCGAAGCACGTCGTGATCGTGCCGGGCTACGGCATGGCGGTGGCGCGCGCGCAGCACGCGGTGCGCGAGCTGACCGAGCTCCTGCGCAAGAAGGGCGTCGAGGTGAGGTTCGCGATCCACCCGGTCGCGGGCCGCCTGCCCGGCCACATGAACGTGCTGCTCGCCGAGGCGTCGGTGCCGTACGACATCGTGCTCGAGATGGACGAGATCAACGGCGACCTGCCGGAGACCGACGCGGTGATCGTGATCGGCGCCAACGACATCGTGAACCCGGGCGCCGAGGACGATCCATCGTCGCCGATCTACGGGATGCCGGTGCTCCAGGTGTGGAAGTCGAAGCTGGTCGTGGTCAACAAGCGGTCGCGCGCCGCCGGGTACGCCGGCGTCGACAACCCGCTCTTCTACAAGCCGGTGACCCGCATGCTCTTCGGCGACGCCAAGGACGCCGTCGAGAAGGTGGTCTCGGCGCTGCGCGCGCACGCGTGAAGCCGATGACGCGCCTCCTCCTCGTCGCCGCCGTCCTCCTCGCCGCGTGTCGGGGCAAGCAGGAGCGGGTCGAGCCGCCGGCCGCCGAGAAGGTCGTGCGCGGCAAGGAAGTCGTCGGCGCGCTCAAGAAGAACCTGAAGGGCGCGCTCGAGCAGGAGCTCGCCAACGGGCCCGTCGCGGCGCTCGTGGCGTGTCAATCGCTGGCGCCGGCGCTCGCGCAGTCGCTCTCGAGCGAGGGCGTCCTCGTCGGGCGCGCGACGCGCAAGCCACGCAACCCCGGCAACGCCGCGGCCGGCTGGACCGCCGACGCCCTCACGCGCTTCGAGAAGATGAAGTCCGAGGGCAAGGACCTCTTGGGCGCCTCGTACGCGCGCCGTCTCCCCGACGGCCGCACCGCCTACGCCGAGCCGCTCGTCATCCAGGACGTGTGCCTCGCGTGCCACGGCGCCGACCTCGCCCCCGAGGTCACCGCCGCCCTCGCGGAGCGGTATCCCTCCGACCAGGCGACCGGCTACGCCGCCGGCGACCTCCGCGGCCTCGCGTGGGCCGAGCTGCCCTGAGCGACGACGACGCCGCCGCCGGCCTCGGCGAACGTGTGCGCCTCCGCCCGCTGGCTCCGGTGACACCCGCCCCCTAGACTTCTGGATGGCATCGAAGCGGCGTGGCGCGCGCGAGATCGATCTGATCGAGGTGCGGAAGGGCGGCACGAGCGTTCAGCTCACGCGCGACGAGTTCCGCGAGCGCTTTCGCTCGCGGTTCCGTGATCCGGGCTTCGACGACCTGGGCGGGGCGCTCGACACGATCGAGCAGGCGGCGTGGGAGGCCTACGACGCGTACCGGAAGAGCCCGCGCACGCGCCCGGCCGGCGCCGGCTTCGCTCATCCCGAGCAGGAGCTGGCGGTCGACTGGCTGGAGGCGCGCGCCGCGATCCACCGCGCGGCGCGGCTCCACGCCGATCGCTCGCTGCCGACGCGCGTGCTCGTCGTCGCCGGCGCCGCCCGCAGCGACCAGACCTGCCCGGGGGAGATCTCGAAGACGTCGCGCCTCGTCGCGGCCGCCTCGGCGACGCTGCGGGAGGAGCGGATCGACGTCGACCTGCTCGATCTGTCGCGCCTCACCTCCGAGTACGGGAGAGTCATCTATCCGTGCAAGGGCTGCGTCTCGACGGCCATGCCGCTGTGTCACTGGCCGTGCTCCTGCTACCCGAACCACGCGCTGGGCCAGACCGGCGACTGGATGAACGACATCTATCCGCGGTGGGTGGCGGCCCACGGCGTCCTGATCGTGACGCCGGTGTACTGGTACCAGGCGCCGTCGCCGCTCAAGCTGATGATGGATCGCCTGGTGTGCGCCGACGGCGGCAACCCGGATCCGACGACGACGGGCGGCAAGGATCCGGCCCGGGCCAAGGCGGTCGAGCTCGGCGGCTGGAGCTATCCGCGCCACCTCTCGGGCCGCGCGTTCGGCGTCGTCGTGCACGGCGACACCGCCGGCGCCGAGAACCTGCGCCGCATCCTCACCGACTGGTTGACGGACATGGATCTCGTCCCCGCCGGCGCGATCGCGCTGCTCGACCGCTACATCGGCTACTACGAGCCGTACGCCACGAGCCACGACGCGCTCGACGACGACGACGAGTTCGTCGCCGAGGTCGAGAACGTGGCGCGCGCCGTCGCCAGTCGCGCGGCCCAGCTCCGACGCGGCGACGACCGCGGCGAGCGCGCGTTCACGCCGGTGCGGCCCAAGTAGCCGCGCGCGCGTTCGCCGTCACCAGCTGGAGCCGGCGCCGCCGCCCGACGAGCGACCGCCGCCCGACGAGCGCGACGAGCTCGAGGAGGACGAGCGCGACGAGCTGGACGAGGACGACGAGGTCGTGGACGGCCGCGTCTTCGGCGCCGTCGTCCGCGTGTAGGAGTGGCGACGGTTGCAGTGAGCGCACTCCTCGTCGACGCGGATGCGGCCGCCGTGATCGTACGTCGCCGACACGAGGGTGGTCGAGGTCGACTTCTCGGTCTTGTAGCCGCAGCCCGGGCACTTGCTGCGGCCGCTGAACCACTTGCCGTGGCGCAGCGTGCGCGAGGCCTGGCACGTCGGGCAGATGAGGACCTCGTAGTTCACGCTGCCGACGCGCTCCTCGGTCCGCTGGCCCGCGTCGAGGTGCGCGTCGTCGGCGACCTCGTCGAGCGCGAGCATCTTCACCTTGCACTTGGTGCAGCGGCGCCGCCGGCGCGCGACGACGAAGGCGAGGGCGCCGCCGCCGCCCACGGCGCCGGCAGCCGCACCGCCGCCGACCGCGTACTCGGTCGCGCTCGGCCCGTCGTCGGGGCGCGGCGGTGAGGAGCCGGCCGCGGTGTGGCCACCGGAGGTCGACGACGGCGCCGCCGCGCCGGTCGCCACCTCGCCGTCGCTGCGGTACTCGCCCGGCGTGACGTCGCGCTCGCTCTCGCCGGGCAGGGCACGCAGGCGCCCGTCGATCGCCGCGATGCCCGCCGCGAGCCCGCCGCCGAAGTCGCGGGCCTTGAACCGCGGCACCATGTCCTTCGCCTGCATGTCGGCGAGCCACCACGCCGGCAGGCTCGCCTGCATGCCGTCGCCGGTCTCGACCTCGAGCCGCCGCTGCCCCATCACCATCAGGACGAGCACGCCGTCGTTGCTGGCGGCGCTGCCGAGCTGCCAGTGGTTGAAGAGCGCCGTGGCGAACGCCTTGGGCGTCCCGTTCACGTCGTCGACGGTGACCAGCGCGACCTCCGCGCCCGTGTCGGTCCGCAGCGCGAGCAGCTGCGCGTCGATGCGCCGCTCCGTGGCCTCGTCGATCACGCCAGCCTGGTCCAGCACCAGGCTCGCCGGTCGCGGGTCCATCAAGCCGGTCACCGACTGCGCCGCGAGCGCGAGCGCATACGCACAGAGGACGATCGGCGTCATGCGGAGATGATATCGCGTGCGGGGCGGGCTACGGACCGCGCTTGAACGGGCTCTCGTCCTTGATGTCGTCCAGGTTCGGCGCGGCGCCGGCGCCGGCGCCGGCGTCGATCCGGCGCGGTCGGCGCGGCGCGGCGTCGGTGGCCGCGTCGGTGGTCGCGTCGAAGGCCGCGGCGCCGGCGTCGACCGGCGGCGTCGCCGCAGCGCTCGCATCGGGAGGCTCGCTGGCGTCGGGCGCCGGCGTGGCCGCGTCGAGCGGCGCCGACGCAGTTCGCGATGCGCCAGGCCGGACGACGATGAACGCAGCCGTGGCGACGGCGACCGCGAGCACGCCGACGGCGACGACGATCGTTCGCCGCGACCCGCCGGGGGCAGGGCTGGCCGGCGCCGGAGCCTCGACGCCGATCTCGGACGCCGTCGCGCCGAGTGTGCTCTCGAGGCCGGGGTGATCCGTCGCGCTCGCGCGGGGCGCCGTCGCGGCGAGGCTGTCCGCCGCGCGAGGCGCCGTCTCGGCGAGCGCGTCGCCAGGGACGGCGCGTCCCTCGGCGGCCGCTCGCAGCGCCGCCGCCGCCGCCCGCGCGGTCGGGCGCGCTTCGGGGAGGCGCGCGAGCATCCGATCGACGAGGTCGGTGAACGCGCGCGGCAGGCCCGGGCACCGCACCGCGAGCGGCACGGGCGGCTCGGTCGCCAGGTTCGAGATCACCTCGTGCAGCGAGGTGCCGCTCACCGGCGTCTCGCCGCTCATCGCGCGATAGAGCACCGCGCCGGCCGCGTACACGTCGCTCGGCGGACCGACGCGGGCGCCGCGACCTTGCTCGGGCGACATGTAGTGCGGCGTCCCCATGATGCGGCCGGTGGTCGTGAGGGAGGCGTCCTCGGCGCGCGACAGCTTCGAGATCCCGAAGTCGAGGATCTTGGTGACCGGGACGGGACGCGCGACCAGGAAGATGTTGTCGGGCTTGAGATCGCGGTGCACGACGCCGGCGTCGTGCGCGGCGGCGAGCGCGTCGAGCAGCTCGCCACCGATCTGCGTGACGTCGGCGAGGCCGAGTCGGATGTTCCGATCGAGGCGGTCGCGCAGCGACTCGCCCTCGAGGTGCTCCATGACGATGAAGTCCGTCCCGTCCTCGGTCGTGCCCAGGTCGAGCACGTCGATGATGCCCGGGTGCCCGATCGCCGCCGCGGCGCGGGCCTCGCCGCGGAAGCGGGCGAGCAGCTCGGGATCGGGCCCGTCCTCGCCCTTGTCGGTGCGGACGACCTTGATCGCGACCCGGCGCCCGAGCGCGGTGTTCTCCGCGAGGTACACGGCGCCCATGCCGCCGCGGCCGAGCAAGCGCTCGATGCGGTACTTGCCGGCCAGCAGGTCGCCGGGCTTCACGGGCACGCGCTCTGGGCGCACGTCGCGCAGTGCTCGATCATCAGATCCTCGTCGGCGTCGGGGAACCGGATGACGATGGTGTCGCGCTCGCGCGCCGGATCCAGCGTGACGTGTCGGCAGACGACGGGCGAGAACTGCTCGAGCCAGAGACGGAGTGGCGGCGTGATCGCGTCGTCGAAGTAGATGCCGACGTGGGACACGTTGCCCTCGCCGAACTGTATGCCTTCTGGACCGTTGCAGTCCTCGGGGCGCGCGTCGTCGCAGACGTCGATCGATACCCCCGATGACGACGACGCGCGGTGGAGATCCAGCACGACGTCGGCTTCGCTCGGGCAACCCGCGAGCGCGGCGAACGAGATGACGGCGAGCGCGGTCCTCATGGGTATCGGATCACGTCGTCGTACTCGGGGGGCATGGACGCGTAGATGACGAGGCCGGTGACCGCCCCCGCGGTCACGGCCACGCCGGTCCACAGCCACCACTGCTTGTAGATCGGCCTGGGCCTGGGCGGCGGCGGCACCGCGAACAGCTCGATCGCCACCTCGCGATCCTGCCCCGCCGTCACGACCAGCTCCTGCGTATGGTCGAGGTACCCGTCGACGTGCGCGCGCAGCTGATAGCCGCCGGCGACGATCGGGCCCGACCACGGCGCCGTGCCCAGTGGCTTGCCGTCGAGCGTCAGCGCGCCGGGCACCGGGCGCGTGACGATCGAGATCGTCGCGGTGGTCGGCGCGACCGGCGCAGCCGCCGGCGCGAGCACGACCTCGACGGTCTGGCCCGACACCACGCGCACGACCTTCTCGTCGGGGAGCTCGCCCGGGCGGGTCGCGCGGATCGTGTGCTCGCCGGGGCCGAGCAAGAGCGGGCGCGGAAGCGGTGTCTCGCCCTCGGCGCGGCCGTCCACCTCGATCCGCGCCGGCGCTCCCGCGACGACCACCGTCACCTCGGCCACCGTCTTCCGGATCTCGGCGAGCTCCTGCTCGACCGCCGCGCGCTCCGCCGGCGCGATCGCCGCGCCGCCGTCCTGCAGGTAGCGCTCGAACGTGCGCACCGCGTCGCCCCAGCGGAAGAGCTTCTTCTGCGTCACGGCGATGTTGAAGAGCACCTCGTACGCGCCGGCGAGCGTGTACGCCGCCTCGAACTCGGCGAGCGCGCCCTTGTGATCGCCGGCGCGGAAGAGCTTGACGCCGCGCTGGTAGCGCGCCTCGGCCTCGGCGAGCTGCTGCGGCGTCGGCTGCTCGGCGCGCGCCACCTCCGGCGCCGCCGTGGCCAGCAGCATCGCGACGACCGCCACGCGCCCCAAGCGCGACGCGCACGGCGTCATGGCGACTCGTGCGCTCCGATGTCCATCGCGCCGCCCACGACGCGCGGTCCGCGGTAGAGGTCGAGCGTGCGCGTGGACCCGTCGCGCCGGAGCGGCGTACCGCCGTTGCCGACGCACGCCGAGCCGGGGAGGATCCGGGGATCGGGCCACGGGTGCTGGGGATCGAAGCACGACGAGGTGAGGAGCCGGTCGCCCTCGGCGTCCGCGCTGCCCGGTGGCGCCGTGGCGACCGCGTCGACGCCTTCGTAGGCGCCCGCGGGGCAGGTCTTGTGGAACGCGTTGTTGCCCCAGCTCGCCGCGACGACGCAGCTCGGCGCGGTCTGATACAGGAAGTCGCCGGTCAGCCCGTCGACCGTGACCAGGTTTCCGCGAGCCGTGATGGCGCCGGAGACGCACTGCAGCGCGATCGAGTTGTCCGATCGGCCGGTCGCGAGCGTGGTGCCGCCGAGGAACATCGGGTCCGCGCCCAGGTAGACCGCGATCGAGAAGGACGCGGCGTCGCCGCCGTAGATGAAGCTGTCGTAGATCTCGGTGTTCCCGGTCTGCTGGTAGACGCCGTACGCGTGATCGACAAGGGCGCGGTCGCCCGTCACGCGGATCGTCGAGCGCTCGACCTTGACCGTCGAGCCCTGGACGAACGCGCCGTAGGCGGTGCCCCGGCCGGCGACGCGGACGTGCGCGTCGGCGATGTCGGCGACGGTGTCGAGCAGGTACAGCCCGTACTGCGAACCGATCTCCGCGTGGCCGTCGGAGCGGAAGTCGCCACGGATCACCCGCGGCAGCCCGGTGTCGACGCCGCTCACGCTCACGAGGCGCGTGTCACCGGCCCCGAAGCCCGTCGTGCCGCAGTCGGTGAGCGAGACGCCGCCCTTGGGCCCGACGATCTGGAACCCGACGGTGCGCGTCGTGGAGGCGCTGAGCGCGAGGGCGGCATGGCTATCGGTGAACGCGCCGTTCGAGTCGATGGCGGAGAACGCGGCGTACTCGCTGTACTGCAACGGGCCGATGTCGAGATCGGTCGCGCTGCCGACCTGGACGCCGTTCACGGCGAACGAGCTGGTGCGACGCATGCGCACCCCGGCGAAGATCGAGCCGCTGGTCGCGCCGTGCACCGGCCAGTCGATGTACGAGTCCTGCACGGTGACGGAGCCGCTCGGCGCGTCGTCCACGAGGATGGCGTCCGAGGTGTTGCCGAACGCGGTGGCGGCGATCGTGGCGCCGTCGATCACCACGGTCCCGAACGGCTGGGTCACCCGCACACCCCGGTAGATCCAGACATCGAGGACCGGCCCGATGCTCAGAGCGCGGATGGTGCCGCTCGAGCGATCGAGGGCGAGCCCCGTGAAGTCGAGCTGGTTCGCGGCGCTGGCCGTTCCGCCCTGCACGGTCACGCGCTCGAAGAGGAACGCGGCACAGCCCTGACACGAGACGCCTCGAACGCTGAAGGAGGTCGGCGTCGTGAACCCGGGGCGAAGCAGCACGTCGGCGATCACCAGCCGATCGGCGTAGACCGCGTCGATCATCGTGTGGGCCGCGCTGACCGAGGCCGAGTCCACCGTCAGCGAGCGGATCGCGGTGTCGACGGCGTGCGCCGTCGGCGCGCCGATCACGGCGAGCACACGCGTGCCCGCCGCGTCGGGCTGGCGGATCGTGGTCGTCGCGTCGGCCGGATCGCGCACCCAGCGTCCGGCCGCGCACTCGACGTATCCGCCCTGCAGGCGGACGCCGGACGGGACGCCGAGGCCATCGGTGGGCACCGTGAACGTGCTCCCCGCGCGCAGCGCCACCGCGGCGCCGGTGGAGGCGCTGGCGAGCGCGGCGGCGAGGTCGCCGGTCGGAGACGCGGCCGAGAGGCCGGTGCCGGTCGCGCCGGCCGCGACGAACCGCTGGGGCAGCGCCTCGGGGACGCAGTGCGTGCCGTTGCAGCTCTCGCCGAGCCGGCAGTCGCACGCGCCGCCGCACCGGAAGGCGCCCGCCGCCGCGTCGAACGCCGTCGGCCGCGCGACGCAGCGCCCGTTGCCCGCGCACATCTCGCTCGCCGCGCAGTCCCGATCGTCGAAGCACGCGCCCGACGGCACGCATTGCCCGGCCTGGCACATCTCGAGCGCGCCGCACTCACCGTCGACCTCGCACGCCGGCACGCAGCGCCTCGTGCCCGCGTCGCAGACGAGGTTGCCCGGGCACGGGAACGTCGCGTCGCAGACCTGACGGCAGACGCCCTGGCCGTCGCACTCGAACCCCGCCGGGCACTGCGAGGTACACGAGATGACGCACGTCCCGGTGCCCAGGTCGCAGACGCGGCCGAGCGTGCACGCGGCGTCGCTGGTGCACTGCGCGCGGCACAGCCCGGCGTCGCACCAGTCGCTCTGCGGGCAGTCCGCGTTGTCGCGGCACATGACACACGCGTTGTCGATGCAGTAGCCGCCCGGGCACTGCGCGTCGCTCGTGCACTGCGCGTAGCAGACGCTCGCCACGCACGCCTCGTCGCTGGCGCAGTCGAAGGAGGTGATGCACTCCTGGCACACGCCGACGGGGACGTTGCACACCTCGCCGCCGCCGCACTGCGCGGTCGCGGTGCACGCGACGCAGGTGTTGTTCACGCAGACGCGGTCGCCGCACTGCGCGGTGGTCAGGCAACCGACGCAGCGCCCGTCGGGGCCGCACAGCTGGCCCGATGGGCACTGGCTGTTGGTCTGACAGAGCCGGCAGGCGTCGCCGACGCCATTGCCCACGGTGTCTTCCTGGAGCGGGTTCGGCGTGGTCGGGCAGTTGTCGCAGGCGTCGCCGGAGCCGTCCTGGTCGACGTCGGCCTGCGCGACGTTCACGACCGCCGGGCAGTTGTCCTCGAAGTCGAGGCGGCCGTCGCCGTCGGTGTCGGGCGTGGGCGTGTGGGTGTCGACGATGCCACCCATCGTCGACAGATCGGTGCGGTCGCCCACGCCGTCGCCGTCGCCGTCCTCGCTCTCGGCGGGGTCGTACGGGAACGCGTCGACGCCGTTCGGCACGCCGTCGCCGTCGATGTCCGGGTCGAGCTCGTCGGGGTGCCCGTCGGCGTCGAGGTCGCCGCCATGCGGGAAGACGACCAGCGGCGACGAGAGCACGACCGGCACCGCGCCCGTCGGCACCAGCGACGGCGCGATCGCCGTGATCGGGTTGCCTTCCTCGCGCGCCCGCACGAAGAAGATGCCGGCGCTCGCCGGCAACGAGAACGTCCCGTCGTCGCCCGTGGTGACCGAGCCGACGACGTCGCCGTTGCGCTGATCCACGAGCTCGACGACGAGCCCGGCGTTGCCCCCGGGGATGCCGTCGCCGCGCACCGCGAGCCCGACGATCTGCGAGGACACCGGGGCGAGGTTGGCCACGTCGAGGTCGATGCCGATCGTGGTCTTGCCGGCGAGCACCGTGACGTCGGCGCGCACCACGGTGCCGTCGGGCTGGACGAGGAAGACGTCGTGGACCCCTGGCGGCACGCCCTCGAGCAGGAAGCCGCCGTTGGGGTTGGGCGCGGTGGCCACGCCGAACGCCGGCACGATGATGATCGAGCCGGGATCGGGGGAGCCGAGGACCCGCCCACCGATCTTGCCGGGCTGCGCGATGCGGACGACGCCGATGTCGGAGATGAAGCCGGAGTTCGAGGCCGCGGCGACGCGGCGCGCCGGCAGCGTCAGCGGCCCGGCATCCGCGGTGATGCGTAGATCCCAGCGGCCGGGAGGCAGCGCGCGGATGTCGAACTGACCGCTGCCGTCGCACAGGCCCGTGCGCGGCGCGTTCTCGACGAGGACGCGGCAGTCACCGGAGGGCACGTCGATCGAGACCTCGACGCGCCCGATGATGTCACCGGGCTGTATGAGCTGGGTCTCCGCCGCGTCCTCGCCACAGCCTCCGCAGGCGGGCACGGCGACCGCGACGACGATACCCCACGCGACGCGCAGACCGGTCCTCGAGCCCATGATGCCCCCCTGGCGGGGCTCAGCATACGCCGGCGGCCAGCGCGAGCGGGAGTCGGGCCTGGGGTTCTTCTGAGGTAGCTGGTTCCGGGCAGATGTGGCCGGGTCGGCGGCCTTGCCCATCTTTGCCGGACCCGGGAGGAAACCGCGGGCGACGGCACCGATACGAGGGCCATGAACAAGCAATCATCCAGGCACACGTCGCTCGCCCCCACCTCCTTCGTCGCCGCCCTGGTCACCGGCATCGTCCTGCTCGCCGAGCCGGCCAAGAGTGACGCCTTCCTCGGCATCGGCGAGCCACCGCCCGAGACGCCACGCGAATACACCAACTTCTTTGGACGTGCGGAGCTGAGCCCCGGCGTTCCCTGCAGCGGCTGTCTCGTCACGGTGGTGAACGCCCCCAGGCGTGCCACGACCGACGCGAACGGGTACTACGTCGTCAAGGCGTTGCCGCCCGGAGTCTGGACGCTGACGCTCAGCCACCCTGACGCTCCTGGCTTCGGGCAGAAGTCCTTCGTCTGTGCCGCCGGTGCCGTTATGGGCGCTCGCGACGAAGCACCGGAGGTCCAACTGTGCCCGCCCGTCTACCTCACGCTGCCCGGCGCCGTCAGCGGCAGGGTGACGCTGCCCAACACGATCGATTACGACACCGCCGTCGTCGGCATCCCGGAGCTCGGGATCTTCGCGCCGCTCGTGGGCGGGGGCCCGGGCTATCTCCTCACCGGCGTCGGCCCTGGCTGGCGCAAGGTCGTGGTTCGCACCAACGCGTCGACCGCGTCGCTCTGGGTGTACGTCCAGCCCGGCAACGTCACGATGAACATGAACGTCGCGGTTCCGAGCGTCCCGGTCGTCGGGTTCCAGTGACCTCGGCAGCGGGCCGCCGGGTCAGGCGGCCTTCGCCAGCGAGCGCACCATCTCGAGCGCGTCGGAGACGTGCTTCTTCGCGTTCATCTGCGAGTCGAAGCGCAGGCGCACGACACCCTGCGTGTCGATCACGAAGGTCACGCGGCCCGGGATGATCCCGAACGTCTTCTTCACGCCCATCCGCTTGGCGGCCGCGCCGCCCTTGTCCGTCAGGAGGCGGAAGGGCAGGCGGTGGTTGGCCTTGAACTTCGCGTGGTCCTCGGCGGAGTCGCGCGAGACGCCGACGACGTCGGCGCCCGCGTCCTGGAAGTCCTGGTACAGATCGCGGAACGAGCACGCCTCGGCGGTGCAGCCGGTGGTCTCGTCCTTGGGATAGAAGTAGAGGACGAGGACCTTCTCGCCGATCAGGTCGCCGAGGCGGACCGGGCCATCAGGGCCGGTGAAGGTGATGTCGTCGGGGACGCGCGTACCGGGCTCGAGGTCGGCCATGCCGCACTGTGGCCGACGCGGCCGCGCGATGCACGCGTGAACGCGCCTCGTGCTATCACCCGCGCAGATGTGGCAACCCCGCGAACGCCGCAAGCATGCGCTGCCCGTCGTCACCTGGCCGACGGCGGCCGAGGCCGCGCGCGCCCGCCTGTTCTCGCCGATCGCGGTCGGTCCTCACACCGCGCGCGAGCGCACGTGGGTGCCGGCGATGGTGCCGTGGCGCGCCACCGACGACGGGTTCGTCACCCCCGACGTGATCGACTGGTACCGCCGCTTCGCCGAGGGCAAGCCGGGCGTGATCGTCGTCGAGGCGACCGGCATCCGCGACATCCCATCGGGGCCGCTCCTGCGCATCGGTCACGATCGCTTCGTGCCCGGGCTCCAGCAGCTCACGGCCGCCGTGCGCGAGGCCTCCGAGGGCGAGACGCTGCTCTTCATCCAGTGCATCGACTTCCTCTCGATCCGCCGCCGCCCGCCGCGTGACAAGTACCTGGCCCGGTTCCTCACGATCACGCAGCGGCACCGCAACGAGCTCGGCATGCTCCACGAGCCCGAGGCGGACGTGCGCGCGCGGCTGGCGATGTTCGATGACGCCGGGCTGTACGAGCTCCTCGACGAGCGCGAGCGCGAGGATCTCGAGCGCGGCTACCGCGAGCGCGTCACCGACACGCACCTGCCGCACATCGCGGAGCTGCCCGCCGTCCTGCCCGGGCTCTTCGCCGACGCCGCGCGCCGCGCGGAGGCCGCCGGCTTCGACGGCGTCGAGCTGCACTTCGCGCACGCGTACACGATGGCGTCGTTCCTGTCGGCGCTGAACACGCGCACCGACGGCTACGGCGGCCCGCGCGAGCAGCGCGTGCGCCTGCCGCTCGAGGTCATCGCCGCCGCGCGCGCCGCGCTGTCGCCGAAGCTGGCGCTCGGCTGCCGCTTCCTCGGCGACGACGTGATCGAGGGCGGCAACCGCGTCGACGACGCCGCGTGGTTCGGCGCGCGCTTCGCCGAGGCCGGCCTCGACTTCCTCTCGATCTCCAAGGGCGGCAAGTTCGAGGACGCCAAGCAGCCCAAGGTCGGCTGGGCCGTGTACCCGTACACCGGCGAGTCCGGCTACGAGTGCATGCCGACGATCTACTCCGACGCCGCCGGGCCGTTCGGCCGCAACCTGCCGCTCGCCGCCGCCATCCGCGCCGCCGTGCGCGCCGCCGGCTTCACCACGCCCGTCGTCGGGGCGGGCGGCATCTGTGACTTCCACCAGGCGGAGGACGCGCTCGCCCGCGGTGACTGTGACCTCGTCGCGTCGGCGCGGCAGTCGCTCGCCGATCCCGACTGGTGGCTCAAGATGCGGGTCGGCGCCGGCGAGGAGATCCGCCGCTGCGAGTTCACCAACTACTGCGAGGCGCTCGATCAGCAGCACAAGCAGGTGACGTGCAAGCTGTGGGATCGGGTGGAGCTCGACGAGCCGGGCGTGCGCCTGGCGGAGGACGGCAAGCGCCGCCTCGTGGCGCCGGCGTGGCGTCGCGCCGATTCATCGTCTCGCTGACGCCTCACGGTCAGCGCGCGGCGCGGTCCGACCTCGCGTCGAACCGTCGCCGGGGGTGGTGAACGCTCGCCGGGGGCGCGAAGGGGTATGCACGGTTGCGCGTGGGCACGGTTGTCGCAAGATCGGCTTCGGGTCATGAGCAGCTCGGCGCATCAGCACGGAACCGCCGCCCCCGAGCGGACGTGGTGCCTCACGTGCCGCGCGCTCTACCGCTCCGCGTACGTGCGCTGCCCCTACGACGGTGGCGAGCTGGTGCCTGCCGTCGAGGACCCGCACGTGGGCCGCACGCTCGGCGGCCGCTACGTGATCGAGCGGGTGCTCGGTGAGGGCGGCCTCGGCCACGTGTACGTGGCGCGCCACCTGCGCATGTCGCGGCGCTACGCGATCAAGGTGCCGTTCGGCGAGCTCACGCACGACCCCGTGGCGCGCGCGCGGTTCCTGCGCGAGGCCGACGTGGTCGGGCGCCTCGAGCACCCGGCGATCGTCGCCGCCACCGATGTCGGAGAGACCGAGGAGGGGTTGCTGTACCTCGCGATGGATCTGGCGGAGGGGTTTCCGCTCGACGTCGTGCTGGAGGCGGGCGCGATGCCGGGGCATCGCATCCCGATCCTGCTGGAGCAGCTGCTCGGCGGGCTCGCGCACGCGCACGACCGAGGGGTCGTCCACCGCGACCTCAAGCCGGCGAACGTGATCGTCGATCGCGACCGCTGTCGCATCGTCGACTTCGGCATCGCCGCGCTCGCCGAGGACGACGGCGGGAGCCGGACCCGCCTGACGACCGAGGGGTCGATCATCGGAACCCCGGAGTACATGGCGCCCGAGCAGCTCATGGCGCGCCCGGTCGACGCGCGCACGGATCTGTTCGCGCTCGGCGTGATGCTCTACGAGATGCTGGCGGGCAAGCTGCCGTTCGACGGCGCGGCGATGGAGATCGGGGCGCAGCACATCGAGGCAGAACCGCCGCGCATCGCGGCGAGGGCGCCGGAGGCGGGCGCGGTCGATCCGCTGATGGAGGCGATGGCGCGCTGGTTGATGGAGAAGGAGCCGGCGGCGCGTCCGCAGACGGCCGCGGAGGCGCTCGTCGTGCTGCGCCTGGTGCGTGAGGACCGGTTGGCCGCGGCGGGCGCGCTGGCACCGTGGCTCGAGCCGGAGCGTGCGGCGCATGCGGAGACGCGTGACTCGAAGTCGACGACGCGCATCACGGGGCGTGGCGCGCTCGCGCCGGCGGCGCCTCCGGTGTCGTCGCGCGCGCGGCGGTGGACAGCGGTGCTGGTGGCATGCGCGCTCGTGCCGGTGGTGGTGCTCGGGGTCTGGTGGGGGATGGGGAGGGAG